>Ga0207684_10000328_pt1 | contig 66708 bp, 62 predicted proteins | sample KBSK5501metaG_FD_184342 | JGI IMG/M metagenome (GOLD analysis project Ga0207684, IMG submission 184342) | Corn, switchgrass and miscanthus rhizosphere microbial communities from Kellogg Biological Station, Michigan, USA - KBS K5-50-1 metaG... | ecosystem: Host-associated > Plants > Roots >...
CGCGATAAGCGAACTACCGCTGAAGAGCGACAGCCATTTTGTGGCTGTAAAAGCAATCATTACGAGGCGCGAAGAGGCGTATGACAGGTTTTCAGCCAGAAACGGATGCCGCTCCATCTTGGGAGCAAATCAAGGAGCTATTTGGCGAAATCGTCGAAATCCAACCAGCGGAACGCGCAGCTTGGCTCGACAGGGCATGCAACGGAAATCAAAGATTGCGTGCAGAGCTGGTTTCGTTGTTAGAACACGACGATCCGGACGATACATTCCTCGAAAAGCCAGTCGGGTCGTTTGAGGCAGATCACTTTGCCCTTGGGATAGATTCGGCAGGCTCGAACCCGGTAGCCGAGTCAAATCGTGGACCGTCGTTCGTAAAATCGGCGCAGGCGGAATGGGCGAAGTATATCTGGCCGAGCGCGCCGGAGAAGACGATCCAAGCTGTAAGCAACTCGCCGCCATTAAGTTGATCAAATCCAGCGCTGATTTGGATCGACTCAGGAAACGTTTCAAGGCCGAACGCCGGATTGTAGCAGGTCTGAATCATCCTTCGATAGCGCGTCTGCTCGAGAGCGGAGTTCTCGAGGATGGCACACCCTACTTTGCGTTGGACTATGTTGAAGGGAAGGCGATCGACGAGTACTGCAAGCGAGTCGCAGTCGAGAAGAGGCTGCAGATTTTCTGCAAAGTCTGTGAAGCAGTCGCATATGCCCACAAGAACTTGGTGGTTCATTGTGATCTGAAGCCTTCCAACATCCTGGTCAGCAGCGATGGCATTCCACATCTGCTAGATTTTGGAGTTGCCCGATTACTCGCCGAGGCGGGCGAGAACGGCTATCACACCCAAACGGTGTGGCCTTGTTCGCCGCGATACAGCAGCCCGGAACAGATAAGAGATGAAGCTGTAACGACGGGAACGGACATCTTCGCGTTGGGCATCATTCTTTGTGAGCTAGTCTCCGGAACACACCCATTTGATCCGCAGGGGATGGGGAAAGGATTTGAAGTAATTGAACGGATCTGTCGCGACGAGCCGAGGATCCGAGTTAAACAAATGATCTTGGATTCTCGGCGAAGGTGGCAAGCAAGACAATTCGGCGCCGAGCTTGCGCTAATCATTCGGAGAGCACTAAACCACCGGCCCGAGGATCGGTATGCAAATGTGGAATCCTTAACTGACGATGTTCAGCGCTGTCTTGACCGGCGCCCAATTTCCATAAAAGGGCGTGAATCGCTTTATCGGGTCCAGAAACTGATTCAACGACATCCTGGGACGACAACGGCATCTGTTGTTGCGACACTAATGGGCATCGCCGCAATCTTCTTAACGCTTTGGCTTGGCAGGGTTGCACAGCGAGAGACAAAATACGCCCAGGAGCAACGTGAGTTTGCCGATGAGCTAGCTAACTCCGGAAGCCTGGACCATAACGCAGGAGGCATCAGAGGAGAAGAAATCCCGGGGCGAATAAGTCAGCAAATCTGGGACTATGACTCCGAGGCGCCCACTGTTTCTTCTTCAGCCAACTATGTTACCGCGAAAGAGGTCGTGATGACCTTAGAGAGAATGGTTGAGAGGTGGAATGCTAGAGATATTGAAGGCTTTCTCGATTTTTGTTGGAGATCACCTCAGTTTGTCCTCGTAGACAATGGAAAAATCGTGTGCGGCTGGCAAGCGCTCTACGAAACATATAGGCGAGCGTACGGCAACTCAGAGATGGGGCACGGTTCAATTAGGAGGATCAAGGTACGATTGCTGGGTCCAGAAACTGCATACGTCGTTCACTGTTGGAGCATTGCCACTTCAAAAGGGGTATACCTTGGGGTGGAAACTAACTATCTCCAGCGCATTGATGGTACATGGAAAATTACGATCGCCCATTCTACCGATGGCAAGTTGTAAAGGTTCGATCATTTTCGGTAGACGTTACGCCTACTGCGTCATGCGTGAGGCCGGTCGGCGTCTTAGACGTTGTGGTGATAGATTGGGATTTACAATGGGTGGCGTTTTTCACCGAGGGGATTTAGCCGACTAGGTGTCGGCGGTTGTCCTCCTGCGCAAACCTGATCGCACCACATCGCATCAAGGCTGCCACGCCTTAGCCCCCGTCCATGCGGTGCGAAAGCGGGCAAAGGGAATCGAACCATCATGACCGTTGGAGCGCGCTGGAATCGAGCAGGGGACGATCCGTGAGCGCGGCAAAGGTGTAGGGCGCAAAGTGTCGGCCAGGTCCTTCCATTCGCTACGGCACTCATTCAATACGGTCTTGGTGAACGCCGGGGTGCCACAAGAACTTCGTATGAAGTTGACCGGCCACAGTTCAACGGAGATAAATGCGGTCTGTAGTCATAATGAGCTATCGGTGATACGGAGAGCGCTTGAACATCTGCCGCGGCTTGTGGTCACACAGGGCTACTCTGCCGCATAGCTTCGCCAGCTACCACGTCGCCAAGTTCAACGATCATGCAAGCTGGCAATCGAGCTAGGCTACACTGATCAAGAGTTGCTCCACAGACATTATCGCGAGTTGGTGAAGCCCGAAGAGGCCGTGAAGTACTGGAACATTCGACCGATTGCGCAAACAAACGTCGTTGCCATTAGTGCGGCGTGTTTCTCACACCTGCACTTTCTTTTAAAAAACCTGCGCGAAAACGATTGAGAAGTTCGATTCCTTTTGCCGATCCATCCTTGAAAGCGAGGGCTTACGCGAGATGCGCCAGCAAATTAATCATATTTCCTAACACTTTTTCCTTGGGTCTTCAGGTTTTCCAGGATAGTCCCATCACAGTTTTTGTGCGGCGGGAATTAAAGGTATGAGCTCCAATGAATACAACGATGGCATCGAGTATGAATTGCTAACCCAATCCATCTACCGGGAAATCCATCGTCGAGATAACAACAACATTGAGGTTGAAAGGAAACTTCACTGAAAGGGAAGTCAGGGGGTTGCTCATCAGATAGACGTCTATTGGAAATTCAGGATGGCAAATGTCGAGCACACGGTTCTCATCGAATGCAAAGATTACGGGAAAACGCTGGAATTGCAGCACGTCCGAAACTTTTTTGCCGTCCTCCAAGACATTGGTAACTGCCAGGGGCTCATTGTTACAAGAACCGGTTTTCAGTCGGGAGCCAAGCAGTTTACCGAGTATTACAAGATCGGTTTAAAGCTCCTGCGGCAACCTACCGAAGAAGACTGGAAGGGAAAAATTAAAAACATCCACATTTTCAGGACATGGTCAAAAAATTGAACAAAATCCGACCTAAAATTGATGAATAGCGAAAGCAAATCGATGAGGAGCGAAACCGGAATCGCTGACCTCTAAGTAAAATTTTTCTTCATGTCAGCAATCTTTTGATCTCGCGCGCCATGACTTCGGCCTGGGGGCGGAAGCCCGGTGCGTTACCCCACACACATTCGTAAAATTGCTGGAGAACGGCGCTCGCAATCTGCACGTTCCTTTTCCGAGGCAGCTTGACGACCAGACGAACGAACATATATCCGCGAATTAGCCGCAAACGGTTCACCAGATTTTCGGGATAGCTCTTCAGCGTTAGAATCTTGAAAACGGTCGACTCGCCGTTCTCCCATTCCGCGAGCGATAGCAGAATCTCGGTGATCATTTCTCGTACTTTGATTGCTTGGTTAAAGGACTGGCGATCGGTGAAGGCTGTGATCCACAGCAAGGGAATCGCCAACGAAACAACAACGATCAATGCAATGTTCATGGATCGCCGACGCCGAAAACCGGGGAGATCGCCGGAGAGCGCGCCGTTTGCAACCAGCGCGCCCGTGCGACTCGCGTAACGATGATTTCCTTCATTTTAGGGAGGGACGGCCTCTAGTTAGTTAACGAATTCAAACCGGGTTCGGTCAGAATGCGCCTAATTATGATCGTTTGCTAGTCAACCGGCGCTATTTTCCTCGCAAGATCGTTCTCGAACGTCCGCACTTGGCCGACGGCGAGAACCCCCTGCAGTGTTCGAAGTGTGCGCGGCTCATCAAAAAAGACGAAACCGTCTACCGGCTGGGAGCTAAGCAGCGGCGGCGGAAGTGACGATTCGAACAATCTAGCTTCAGCTTATCCAACTTGTAACTACCACAAGGGCACCTTCACGGATGGTGTTGACGAAACGGCCCTTGCGAAGGTCCGTCTGTTCAACCCAAGGATAGACGATTGGCAGGAGCATTTTGCGTTCCGGGAACAATCGTTCGAGCTAATACGCCCGCCGCTAATGATGTCTGCTAGTCCGCCGAGTCCATCGGATCCATTCAGTCCTTCAAGTTTATTCGGTCCATTCGAGGACGAGCATGAGAACTGGCGCTCATATTACTTGCAGATCATTAGCCATTTTTTCTAAAACGAGACGCAGGTGAGCCTGTCCCCTCAGTCAACGCTCGTTTTGATATCTAATAACTTATAAGAAAACGCCCTGTGGCGAACAATCCGGTTCAAGAGTCTGTCGAACAACCAGCGCTGCGGATGGTCAACATCGAAAAGTGTTTTGGCCTGGTGCGCGCGTTAACCAAAATCAAGCTCGAAGTTGGTCGCAACGAGATCGTGGGGCTGATTGGCGACAACGGAGCCGGTAAGTCGACCATTGTGAAAATATTGACCGGCGTGTTTCCGCCAACCAGCGGTGAACTGTATATCGCCGGCCGCAAGGTCGATTTCCGTCGCTACAACGTTCAAAGCGCTCACGCACACGGCATTGAAACCGTGTACCAGGATAGATCGCTTGGGGAAAAACAGGTGTTGTGGCGGAACTTCTTTATCGGGCGGGAGATTGTGAACTGGCTTGGCTTCATTGATGTGAAAAAGGAAAAAGCCATTGCCAACGAGATCATGCTCAAAACAATTGGCTTCCGCGGTAAGGGCATCACAGTGGACTCCAACGTAAGCCAGCTTTCCGGTGGCGAGCGCCAAGGGATCGCTATCGGCCGCGCCATGCACTTCGAAGCTGACGTCATCATTCTGGACGAACCAACGGTGGCCTTATCTCTCAAGGAAGTGGCCAAGGTGCTGAACTTCGTTCACAAAATCAAGGAAGGTGGCAAGGCGAGCATTTATATTTCCCACAGCATTCCGGACGTGTACGAAGTTTCCGATCGCTTCGTCGTTCTCGATCGCGGAGAGATTGGCGCAAGCATTCCAAAGAAGGATATCAGTTTGAAGGAATTGGATGCGTTTTTGCTCGATTTCGCTCATGGCCGGAAAGACAAGGCACAAACATGAATTCGGTCAGGGCGATCTTTAGGTTTCTGGGTCGGCTTGAAGGGTTCGCAATAGCGATGGTGCTGTTGGTCCTCTACTTCGTGTTGGCCATCGCCGCCCCCGCCGTTTTCACTCGACCGTTGATTTATATATCCTTCTTGGAAACAGTACCGCCAACGCTCATCGCCGCGTTAGGATTGACCCTTGTGATTACCGCGGGCGAGATCGACTTGAGTTTTCCCGCGGTTGTCTCGCTGTCGGGCTTTGCCCTTTCCTGGGGTTGGAAAACCTTTGATCCAGCCTACGGCGCCTGGATTGGCATTCTGCTAGCCCTGACCGCTGGCGCTCTGGTCGGCTATATCAACGGCCTGATGGTGGCCCGCATCGGGGTGCCATCAATTATGGCGACTCTGGCTGCGAATTTTTTCTGGTACGGCATCTCGATTCTGCTCGCCGGCGGATTGCAGGTGACGCTCAAGGGAAGTCAGAACAATTTCGTGCACGAGCTCTTTGTCGGTCGATTGTTTGGTACCGTGCCTCTTCAGGCGTTCTGGTCGCTGGCACTTGCTGTACTGCTGTGGTTCCTCCTGAACCGGCACAAGTTCGGTGAGGGCATCATGTTTATCGGTGACAATGCCAACGTCGCGCGGGTAATGGGAGTCAATGTCGAAACGACCCGGATCAAGCTCTTCACTCTACACGGCACGATCGCCGCCTTTTCCGGGATTATCGTCACTCTCGATATTGGGGTGTTTTATCCGGATCAGGGAAACTTTCTCCTGCCAGCTATGGCCTCGGTGTTTATTGGCGGGACCTCCATTGCCGGTGGGTCGGGCTCCATATTCGGCACCGTTTTCGGAGCCTATATCATTGGCTCACTGGCAGCCGGAGTGGTAGCAACTACGATCAGCGGTTATTGGGTACAGGTCGTGGAAGGCGGAGTCATGGCTGCTGTGGTAGTGCTCAACGCGGCAACCGGCAAAGGCGACCTGGCTTCGCTGTTCAGCCGGTTCCGTCATAGGAGCACGCAAGTTGGAGCGAACGGTCAGGAACTAGTGCAAAAGGACGATCGAGCATCGAGGTGATCGGCAAGGCCTTCCTGATCGGTTTAGCCTTTACGAAAGGCTGTCAGCCCGGTTAATCCTAATAGGACCCCCGTTTCGGTCACATAGCCGAAACAAAATCCGATTCATTCTAATAAGAAGATAGAAAATGAAACGTATCTTTACCATCTGGGCGCTGGTGTGCGTATCCTCTCTCGCCCTAGTGATTGCCCCGGTGAAGTCCATCGGGGCCGAAGGCAAGCCCATCGTCATTTATATGCAAATGGGCGGTGATCCAGGTATAGCCTCGGTGTTGGCCCGCACTACCGGCGCAAAAGCCGCAGCCAAGGCCCTTGGCATCGAGCTGCACGAGCAGTACGCAAGTTGGGACACAAAAAAAATGATCGACGAGTTCAAGGAGGCACTTTCGGCTAAGCCTGACGGCATCGCGATCATGGGGCACCCCGGCGAGGACGCAATGGCGCCACTGGTTGACCAAGCTGAAGCTGCCGGCATCATTGTCACCAGTGGCAATAACCCGTTGCCCAAACTCGAAGCCAAGTACAAGGAGAAGGGCTTCGGCTACGCCGGCGCTGACCTCTATGCGGGCGGTTATTTGACCGGACAAGCGATGATTACCAGTGGGAAGCTCAAGGCCGGTGACAAGGCCTCAGTGTGGGACATCTTCCACCAGGAAGGCCGCAGCCGGAGTTCGCAAGGTGTCTTTGACGCCCTGGAGAAAACACTCGGAAAAGGCAATGTCGAAAAGCTCGATGTAACCCAGGATATCGACAGCGATGCGACCAAAGGCATTCCAGTAATGACAGCCTATCTAGCGGCTCATCCTGACCTCAAAGCGATCGGAACGCAGCACGGTCAGCTCACCTCGATCTTGCCCAAGATCCTCAAGGATGCAGGCAAGAAGCCCGGTGACGTCGTAGTCGGTGGTATTGATCTTGGCCCGGACGTCATTGCCGGAATCAAGGCCGGCTACATTGTGGCAAGTTTTGACCAGGTTCTTTACCTCCAAGGCTGGGACCCGGTGATGCAAATCTGGTTGACGAAGAATTACCTCATCCCCGGTTTGCACCAGGATACCGGTGTCGGTCTGGTGACACCGGCTAACGTCGATGAGATTGCTCCCTTGATTGAGAAAGGGTTTCGGTAGGACGGAGTAAGCGGTTTTGGGTTGGTTGATAGAATAACCGAACTACGCCCCGCCATGATCTGGTAGGGCGTGTCCGCCCGGACCGCCGGCGGAAGTTTACTATACTTCTTTTCTCCCCGGCCGTTTTCTCGGTCGCTTTAATGACTTGGGCCTATCTGATCGGAGTATCCGCGTGTAAGTATTTGATAATCAGAATGTTGGAGCGGGCAAAGGGAATCGAAGCCTCATTTATATTAACCAACAGGGCATACAGCGGAATTATCCGACCAACTGGACGTGCGCTGTAAGTGCGTGGAATCCTCCGATCGGCATGGCGTTGCAAATAAGAAACGTCACCTGGCGACAGATCGGACGGATAGACAGAACAGCCCGTTCTGGAATGGCAACGTTAACGCAGACGATCGACCGCGAGCTAAAAGGTTCCCCGTACTAACTCAAGTCATCGTTGATAGACTAGTGCACCAAGTCCGTGGCTGGTATAGCGGCGCTGCTGCGTGCTTTGGCTGGATGCGCGCGAAGCGAAGAGGGAGAATACCCGCTGCGGTCTTCGACCGATGAGCGACATGTTTAAAGGTTGGGGTCACGTCTTCACGGGGTTGTTGCCCGATAGGCTCGTATTTTTGCGCAAAATGTCGGAGAAGCTTTTGGTCCTGATCGGCGTTTCAGATCGGCAAATGAGCCGATAGGGACTCTAGCAAGAGACCGTTGAGCCGTTGGAGCAGTTCGCTGCAGCGGTTGGCATTAATCGTCCATTGGAACCTTGCTGCCCGGACGGCCCGAGCGCAGCAGAGCTTGTTTTTTTTGGAGCGCGGCTTTAGAAATCAGCGGCCGTTCGAATATAAACTCCCGATTCCTTCTCAGGAACCCTGGCTGCAAAGTTGGCTAATCGTGCTGACGTATCAAACGTCCGGGTTTTGCTCGGCTAACCACTGCAGCACCCGGATACTAAAGCGAAGCAGCCCACGTCCAAGAAGTCCATTTCCGCGATTGGCGCGCCACCTTGCTTGCCGATCCGCTTAAAGCAACAGTTTAATCCTGGAGGAAAAAATGAAGAACCTGATAATGAGTATAGCAGCATGCATAACCCTGGCGCCTGCTCTCGCGTCGGCGGCTACCTTTACTGGTGAGATCATGGACGAAGCGTGCGCCGATGATGGCGGCCACGCGGCGATGTTCAAGAAAATGGGTACAAACGACCCCAAGACATGCACGCTCGCCTGTGTAAAAAAGGCTGGTAGTAAATACGTTCTGTTCGAGTCAGGAAAGACTTATTATAAGCTGGACGATCAGAAGAAACCCGAAGCCTTCGCCGGACGGAAGGTGCAGGTTACTGGGACCTTGAATAAATCGACCAAGACAATCCACCTCACCGATATTAAAGCGGCGTCGTAATTCACTCGAAGAGGACCGAGGCCCTGACCGGGCCTTCTCGCATTTTACATAGCTTTCCAGGCCGTACTAATTAAATCAAGCGCTGGCCGTGGAGGTGTTTGTCGTTTGCAAACTGGGTATCGCCGTGCTCATCCTGACATTCACTCAGCTCCAGCTCATGGCGCTTGAGGAACCGGCTAAAACGCGCGGAGGGCCCGGGGGTACGTTCTTTCTGGCGGCCATCGAGCGAACGAGCGGCGTCCGATCCGCATGCCAGAAACGGAGACTGCGACTTGAAACGAAGCCGTGGTACCTTTGTCGTTAGGCGGTTCGAATCGTGACAAGAAAATCAGGTAGAGAATTTGGGTTAGGGTTCTTTGGAATCCTCCCAAGCATTGGAAACCCTCATCATCCGGGCGCCTGTCACCCCTTAAACTGCTGACGACGCACGGCCCAAGTAGAAGTATTCACTTCCGGCCCATTCCAACTTCACACCTGTCGCGAGAGTATAGTCCGCCCAGGTGGAAGCCCAAAGACGCCGCACTCGGCCGTGCCCTGGATTCCTCGGAACCTCTTCGGGCGCCCGTTGATTACATCTGCGGCGACACGGTCTTGACGATTCGCGGGTCCGGCGAGGGGGATGACGGTCGGCTGGCCAGTGATCATGTCGTGTATCTCGACGGCGTCGCCGACAGCCCAAATGTGAGGATCGTTGGTGCGCATTTGATCATCTACCCGAATGCCACCGCGCTCGCCAATGCCGGGTCCTGCGGTCTTTGCGAGGCTGGTTTCGGGACGAACACCAATCGCCAGGATAACCATATCGCCGGTGTGCTAGGCGCCAGACTTCGTGTTCACAACGATGGCTCCGTTGGGCCCGGACTCGAAACCCGCCACGCCGTTCCCCAGCGCAACGCTGACGCCGTTTTTCTCCAGTCGCTGTCGTACCGGAGCCGCCATCTCGGGATCGAGCGGCGGCATCACCTGATCGAGCATTTCAACGACTGTTACTCTGAGTCCCCGATGGACAAGGTTCTCCGCCATCTCCACTCCAATAAAACCCGCGCCGATGATGATAGCTCGCTTCGCGTTCTTTTCTGCGATCCACTCGCGAATGCGGCGGCTGCCGGGAATCGTCCGGAGCACGAAAATGCCCGGCAGATCGATGCCCGGCAACGGCGGACGCACGGCTGCGGCTCCCGGCGCGAGAACGAGGGCATCGTAAGGCTCGCGATAAACTCGGCCCGTTTCGAGTTCCTTTACCTCAATCTCGCGACTGGTGCGGTCGATAGCTGTGACTTCATTTTGCGTGCGAACTTCAATGTTGAAGCGATCCCGAAACAGCGCAGCGTTCGCGACGAGCAGCTTTCCCTCGTCCTTGATGACGTTGCCGACGTAATAAGGGAGCCCGCAGTTAGCAAAGGAGACATATGGGCCGCGGTCGATCACAATGATTGTTGCGTTTTCGTCGAGACGCCGGCAGCGCGCGGCTCACGAGGCTCCACCGGCCACGCCGCCGACGATGATAATGCGTTTGGATGTTTTCATGGGTGTGGTTGCGTTCACGAATGGAGGCCGTCCAGACTTATCAATAATCGACCCATCCAGCCCTCGGAACTAGCAAAAGCCTCGAAGAGGCAGGCGTGTTTACCCGGCAAGCCCCGCACTGCCTGGCTAGCCCCTTTGCTATTTGCTAGCGGCTTTCGCCGCTTGCGAGCTTCGCCCGATAAGAGTCAAGGATTACGGCCAGGATGATGACACCGCCGGTGATCATTTGCCGGACGAAATCCCCGACGCCCATCAAGATCAGGCCGTCCGCGAGTACCCCAATGAGGCACGCGCCGAGGAAGGTGCCAATCAGTGAGCCGCGTCCGCCGCTCAGACTGGTGCCGCCTATGATCACAGCTGCGATAGCGTTGAGCTCGAAACCGCTGCCGAGGATCGGGCTGGCGATCGTCAGCCTTGCCATATAGACGATGGCACCGATCCCGACGGTGAGTCCCGAAATCACGAAGGCGGCAACCTTGTAGGAGAAGGTGTTATGACCGGACAGGCGCACCGCTTCCTCGTTGTTGCCGATGGCGTAGATAAGGCGGCCAAAAACCGTCCGGGTCAATATCGCCCAGCCGAGCACGACAAGCACTAGGGCGACGAGAAAGATCGCCGGGGCGCCAAGCACGGTTGCAGTACCGAAATCGTTGAACTGGTTAGGAAATTCAAAGAGCGTCCGGGCGTTTGTCACCTCAAGCGCTGCGCCGCGCGCAATATTCAGCATGCCGAGCGTTACGATGAAGGATGGCACACCCCAGAAGCTGGCGATGAATCCATTCACGAATCCGCAGGCCATGCCGACCGCAATACTGGTGAGCACGGAGAGGGCAATCGCGACGGGAACGGGCAGAGTTTCGCTTTTCAGCACGAGGCCGGCCACCATTGCGGCGAACGCCAGCACCGAGCCGACCGAAAGATCGATGCCGCCAATCAGAATAACGAATGTCATGCCGGTCGCCATAATCATGTTAATCGTCACCTGAGTGAGAATATTGGTGATATTTGATTCATCGGTGAAGTGCGGAGCGAAGGCCGAGAATACGGCGACCATCGCGAGAAGAGCGACCCCGATCCCAGCTTCGCGAAGCACGCGCTGGACCAGCGTGAACCTGCCGGGTTCGGCGCCGCCAGTGTCCGTGGCTGGCCCGGTTGTTCCACTGGAACGGAGGTGGTGATCGTTGGCGTTCATCTCAGGGTTTGAGTTCTCCCGCGTTTCCCGCGCCTCCGCTCCAGGCAAGGGACAGAATTTGCTCCTCGTCAAACTCATTGCGGTGGACCTCGCCTGCGAATTGCCCGCGCCAGAGTACGAGTATCCGGTCGCACATGGCTACGAGTTCGGGAATTTCCGAGGACACAAACAATATCGCCTTTCCCTGGGCGGCGAGCCGCCGAAGAAGATGATGAATTTCGGCCTTGGCGCCGACATCAATCCCGCGCGTCGGCTCGTCCAGCATCAGCACTGAGGCATCCCGATAAAGCCACTTGGCGATGACCAGCTTTTGCTGGTTACCGCCGGAAAGGTCTCGCACCGGCTGCTCTAAGGATGCGATCCGCATATCGAGTTTACCGACAAAATCTTGAGATAGGCTCTTTTCCGCCCCAGAGCGCAGCAGTCCGGCCCGCGAAATCCGCGAGAAATCCGTTAACGTCAGGTTGGTGCGCACCGCCATGGGTAGTATCAGTCCCTCCTCCTTCCGGTTCTCGGTCAAAAGACAAATGCCGTGCCGGACAGCCTCCCCGGGATTATCGACGGACACGCGACGGCCATCACGATAGATTTCTCCGCTGTCAGGCCGGTCAGCGCCGAAGATCGCACGGAGCAATTCCGTGCGCCCGGAGCCTACGAGTCCCGCAAGCCCGACGATTTCGCCATACTGCACGGCGAGAGACAAGCCGTGCGGTCTGCCGTGGACACGTAGATCCTGGAGACGAAGCGCCACGGCCCCTTTGGACGCTCGCGCGGCTGTGCGGTCGGTCGCCAGCGCCTCGGCAAGCTGACGGCCTATCATCAGGCGAACGATCTGCGGCGGAGTTGTCTCCGCAACGGCAAGGGATCCCACATGTCGCCCGTTGCGAAGGACGGTGACGGCATCGCATAGGTCAAAAATCTCATTGAGATGGTGCGAGACGTAGATTACTGAGACCCCGGAGGAGCGCACGTCTCGGATGATTTTGAAGAGCCGCCTGATTTCGCGCGGGGTGAGGGTGGCGGTCGGCTCGTCGAGGATGAGCAACTTGCTGGCGGATGATAGCGCCTTGCCGATCTCAAGCAACTGGCGCTGCGCGACGCCCAGGCGCTCGACCCGCGTACGTGGATCCACATCGAGCCCGACTTGCTTGAGCAGGTCCGCAGACCGCTCGTAGAGAGACCTGTAATCGAGCAATACGCCATGACGCCGTGGCAGCCTGTCAAAGAGCAAGTTTTCCGCTACGGAAAGGTAGGGGAGGAGGTTGAACTCTTGGTAAACAACCCGGATCCCAGCCCGCAAGGCATCCAGCGGCGATTTCGGTCGGTATGCCGTGCCACAAAATTCCATCTGCCCTGCATCGGCCGCATAGCTCCCGCAGAGTACCTTGATGAGGGTCGATTTACCAGCGCCGTTCTCGCCAACCAGCGCATGGATCTCATCCTGGGCGACAACAAAATCCACCGAGTCCAGCGCGGTTACGCCGGGAAAGCGCTTGGTCAGCGCTTTTAATTCAAGCAGCGGCGGCCGGAACCGCCCGCCGCCGCTTTGTGGCTCAGAATCCACTCGCTGTCACAAGCTTAATCGGGGTCTTGATCCAACCCTCAAGTTTCTCGCCCTGGAGGGCCTTCATCGCGTAGTCTGTTCCGTTGGCTGCCATTTGGCTCCCGAACTGGTCGATCGTGGCAATCATCTTGCCCTCTTTGAGGAGTGGCTGAACTGCTGGAATGTTATCGAAGCCAACCACCTTGATCTTTCCGGACTTGCCTGCTGCGTCAATCGCCTTCACGACGCCGAGCGCCATCGAGTCGTTGGCTGCCATGACTCCCTGAATGTCGGGATGAGCTGTCAGCATGTTCGAAAAGACGCTATTGGCTTCCTCGGTCTCCCAATGCGCGGTCCGGGAGTCGAGCAGGTCGAGCTTTCCTTCCTTGACTGCGTCGTCGAATCCGAGCTTGCGCTGTATGGCGTTATCCGCGCCCGGATTCCCTTCCAGGATGACGACTTTTCCACCGGGCCCAAGCGCCTTGGCCAGTACATCACCGGACATCTTCGCGCCGGCGCGATTATCGGGACCCACAAACGCGAGTGAGACGCCCGCCTGCTTTTTTGCTGCCTCGTCCAGTGCGACGTCGATATTGATAACCACGATACCGGCCTTAATCGCACGTGCGAGCGGGGGTACCAGAGCGCGAGAGTCTGCGGGTGCCACAACGATCGCATTCACCTTTTTCGTGATAAAGTTTTCGACCGCGGCGATCTGGGTGTCGATGTCAGTTTCCGAATGCATCCCGACCGGAATAAGCGTCAGGTCACCGCGTTTTTCGGCGTGCTTCACGGCTCCTTCCTGCATGTCCTTAAAGAACTCGTTTGCGAGCGACTTCATAACTAGCCCGATAACGGGCTTCTCGGCGGACCGGGCAGGTGCCGGGATGAGACCGAAGGAGAACGCCAGGGCCGAGAGCCCCAGCGCATGACTGATGCGAACTCTCATAAGCTTTCGGGGGGTTAATTGGGTTGGAGAACGCCGCTTTGACGTTAGAAATGAGGTGCCACAGCAAACGTTTGCTTGATCTTCAGCCTTTCCCCACACCCCTGTCAATTTCTTAAGCGATTATCAGGGCGCCTGATCGCGAGGAGCCACACCTTATCGACGAAGTCCTCAGCCGTCAGATCGACGCCTTCTTCGTTCTCGGCCAGTTCTTCATTGACGTCGAACAAGCCCGCCGCGGAATTTCAGGCGCATGGCTCTTTAGACTAGAACGAATGAGCAAATGAAAGCTCATGGCCATCAGGATCGAGCATATGAAAATAGCGCTCGCCCCACGAGGCATCGCGTGGGCTGTCTGGATGAAAGCCCTTTTCCATGAGGTGTGCCCAGAAACGGTCAACGTCAGAAACGTGAAAAATCAACCGCCCCCAGTATTTACCACCATTGCCGTGTTCGAGGTTCAGAATCGTATCCCCGTCTTTTGTGCGGAACGATGTGAAATATGAGCTTTCGCCACCATAGATGATTTCCAGTCCCAAGACATCTTTGTAGAAGCGAACGGACGCCTCCATGTTTGCAACCCGAAGGGTAACCGCAGAAATCTTCTCAACCATAGGTAGGCTCGTTTGACAAAAGGGAAGAACCAGATACTTACCACATCCAAAACCGGGATCATACAAAAGCGGGGCTCTCGCGATCAGCAGTCTTGTCATTTTTCCTTACGCGGCAGTCGAGAAAACCACTTTTCCGCTGCGGTAAGCTCGCTGGTAAAGTGCCGAGATACGATCAGTCCTGCATCGTTCATCGCAACGATCGCCCACGCTTTTTCGCCAACGGACTACGTGGCCTGGGTAGACGTCGTCTATGAGAGAGGCGTATAGAACGCCTTTTCTTCCGAGGAATTCCGAGTTGACGTGCTCCTTAGTCGCGCGGTGTCGCTGAGGCAACTCACTCATCACCACTCGATGTGCCGTCTGCCACGGCCCGTGCGCAAATAATCGAGCCGCATCTGGCGCTTAATTTCTCTTGAGATCGCCACGACTTCTTTTCCAGTCCGCTTTGGCCTGGCCAAGCACAATCGCTCCGATGAGCGCATCAGCGCGGTCCGGTGATTCCACGCCGCGGGCTGCTAGGTCAGCTTTGCTTTCAAGCTTCTCGCGGCCCTTACTGTCGTAGAGTTTCCGGCGAGAGGTCAGTTGAGCGACAAGCTTTTCGTCGTTAGGGATGATGATCTGCCGTCGCTCGATCATTTGGCCGATAGTAGACCACCATTCAGCGGAAAGGTTCGCATAGACCTCGCTGCGCCTGGCTGGGCTGCCATTGTTGAAGCGTTGGAGGTAGAAACGTTCCTCCTGCATGCGGTCCATGAGCTGGTGGCCGTATCCTTCGTCACCGCCGATCTGGTAGCCTTGTAGAGCAAGATGAGCGGGCAAAGGGAATCGAACCCTCATATCTGCCGTACCCTAGGCGCAAGTAGCTCTCTACGAGGTAAAAGCGCGATAACGAACGATTACGCTTTATTACGAGTCATTCTGACCGTATTCTGACCTCCATAATGTGTTCGCTTATCAAGGATTACCGGGGCAAATCCAAGTTCTGGACGTGCTGTTATACCGCAGCCGATGGCAGGCAGCTGAAACGCTCAACAAAGGAAACCGACAAGCGCAAGGCGCGGGTTATCTGTGAGGCTTGGGAACAAGCCGAATCTTTGGGTTCTGCGGGACTCCTGACAAGCCAGGAGCAATTGCGCATTGTTCTTGAGCAGACCTACTATCGGTTGACCGGCGAGAAACCCGAGACGCTCACCGTCCACCAGTGGCTCACTCGTTGGTTGAAAGGCGAACAAGGGGCCGTAGCGGAAACGACTTTCGAAAAGTACGAGAGTCTCGTTAAGGATTTTCTGGATTTTCTGGGTACCCGTCAACACGTCGCCCTGGAAGCAGTTACAACCGACGATTTCCTCCGTTACCGGGATCATCTCCTCGCGGAAGGAAGAGCTCCGCGCACGGTCAATATTACGGTCCGCAAGATTCTCAAAAGACCGTTTCAGGCGGCTGTGAATGAAGCACGTCTTCCGCGCAATCCGATTGCCGCTATTCGACAGTTACGCGACGTCACCGTTGAGAAGGGGACATTCACACCGGAACAAATCAGGATCTTATTCGATACCGCAGAAGGTGATTGGAAGGGACTGATTTTATTCGGCTTTTATACTGGCGGCAGATTGCTCGATTTGGTCCGGCTTACCTGGGCGAATATCGACCTGGCCGAACGCTCAATCACATTCAATCAGAAGAAAACAGGTGCCGGGATAAAGGTGCCCATTCACCCCGAACTCGAGGATTACCTTCTTTTGCGTTCGGCCCCCGATGACGGCCGCAAGCCGCTGTTCCCAAAACTGTATCATCTGCGCTCCTCGGGCAAGAGCGGACTTTCATCAGCATTTCGCCGATTGATGGATCGAGCCGGGATCGACGCCGGCATCGCTCGAGCCAAAACCGGAAAAGCCGGCCGCAACGTCAGCCGGTTGTCGTTCCATTCGTTCCGCCATTCATTCACGAGCGCTCTGGCTAACGCCGGGGTGCCCGCCGAAGTGCGCCAGAAGCTTACAGGGCACTTGGATGATAAATCCCACACTCTCTACACCCACCACGAGTTTGCGACGATCAGAGAGGCTCTGGAGAAGCTCGGGAGGCTGCCAAAGGAAGGAGCCGGGCAGTGAAACAGTTGGAAAAACAAAGGCAGCGGCTGCTTCTGCGGGCTGAATACCTGGAAAATAGAGACAAGGGTGTAGACAAAAATCATCGTGACAGTATCGAACGCAGTGAACTCCTGATAGAAGAGGATGCGGCACGACTGGTGTTCAATGACTATACCATCGACGCTGACAGCGTGATCGAGCGTCTGCGTATCCTCCTGGAGTTCCTCCTATGCCCGCGTGCTGAACTGGCGTCCATAGACCTTGAGCTCCTTGAATTCCGAAACAAACTCATGGATTATCGATTAGCCAGCCTTTTACGGATCCACACGCCAGGCATCTGGCATGCGCAGTGGTGCCACGAACTCAGAGAGTACGTGGGATCTAAGTGGGAAGATTCCAAGTTGGAGGATGGGCGTTCCGTCAAAAAGAGCTGGGAGCAGAGTCGGCCAAAAGGAACTCCTCCGCGGGACTCCCTTGCCGGTCAGCATTTTCAGGATGAAGCCGAAAATTTCTTAAAAAAAGAGTTGAAACCGCTATCGACTGACCCAGGGAGTAAAAAGCGGAAGCCTAGGGGACAGAAGCGGAACCTTGAGGGCAAATTCAGAAGGCTTGAGGATAGAAACATCGACCCTGGGGAATTTTAAGGACCGTCTGGCCGATTTTTCTCGCGGTTAAACTGATCCGCGTGAGAAAGAAAGCTCTAGCGTTCCTAAACGCTCTTAATCAGAGTAGCCAAATTGATCGTCGGTTGATTTCCGGCTGGCTCCGCATGAGCCAGTTGCCCATCGGCAATACGCTTGCTCGGACATTGATCAAAGACGGGCATCTCGATTCGATCGTTGTCGCCTCCCCCGGTTCAAAGCGGGGAGTGCGATTGGTCTCGCAAGAATCACTCGACCGCTATTTTCGGTCGCTCTTACCGAAAGATAAGGAAGAGGTCGCTGCCCAATGAGCGCTCCGGAGTTACGCCGTCGTGTCCTTGCCATCTTCGAGAAAGGCACGCTCGAGGAACTAAGCACCGTTCTCGCACTGGTTTACGTCATTTCAACTGCCCCCAGAAGCCACAAAGCCGGAAAACGCCGCACACTCACAGACATAGAACTCCAGGCCATTGTTGCCAACCAACAGAACTAATCACCTATGAACCAATACCACCAAGATTTACTCAATCGAGTTGCTAACGCTATGCCCAATTGGCTGGAGCCGGATGAGCTCCTAGCCTTTGCTCAAGCCGAAGAAACCGAAAGCCGAGCCAGCCAAGCAAAGGCCGCTCTTCTGGCGCTAGTCCCGAGCAGGAAATTAACTGATTACCAGGAAAAGGAAGATCCGGAAGTTCAAGCAATTCTCGATTTCTTTGAGCCCGAAATCCGGGATGCGGTCGCTTTGATGTCTCCGGATGAACTTCGCCAATATGCCCAACTCAATGAAGAACAGTGCCAGGCCGCCAAGATCCAAGTCGATTTGATACGGATTGCCAGCAAACGAATGCAGCGGTGATTGCTAACCACTTTCGGCGCGTTAAGAACAGAACCTGGGCAAAAAATGAAACTTCGCGTTCCTAGAAATAACGGCCCGAAGCAGTGTCGCCTCGGGCCGCTCAAACTTCACAAAAGACCGACAAATGCAAAGCCAACTTTACATCTCCGGGAAACTGAATGCCAATCCGGAATTTTTCACGACTCCTAAAGGCAAGCCCTGGGCGCGGATTCTGTTAGAAACTGAATTGAACCGTCCGGAAGGGCGTGGCGGTTTTCAGACCGAGATTGTTATTTTGCCTGTCAAATGCTTCGCTCGCGAGGCCGCCGCAGTTAAGGATCTGCGGCCCGGCGAAGAGGTCTCAATAGGATGTCATTTGTCTGCAACGAAATTTGAGACCGATTCGGGCGAACTCAAGCGGGGTGTGCAGCTTGTCGCGGATTCGGTCCTGAAAAGACTCGGAGCCAACGCCGAAGGGAGGTGAATAGTGACGACTCAGCGCTCCGAGCTTCCACAATTTCTGTGTGACATGCTCGCGTCTCCCCCGCGTCATGGGGATCCTAACGGCGGCGTGCATTCCTGGTTGTTCCGCATCAGCAGACATTTGCATGCGCATCGCACGCCTGATGAGATCTTTGACCTCTTAGACGCCTGCCTCTTCGATTGCGGCCGCTATGTGCCGGCCGGCGAGATCCGTGCCGCCATTGATCATTCGCGCGTGTGTGCGTGGAACGGACAGAATAGCACTCAAGCAGTTCTGCGCCTAAAACAATGGCCCGATTGCGACCCTCGCTTGCGCCAGCAAGTCATCGAGGAAACTTCGCGCGCTCTAGTCGATCTCTGGGAAGCGTCTTCCATTCGTTTTGACGATAACGATGAGGCGTGTCGCTGGGTAGTGCAGCAACTCTTCCCCAAAGAAGCGTTGATCTGTGTCGGAACAAAGAAGAATCTTCCTCTGACCGCGCCTCTGGGTCAGTTGCTGAGCCAACTGCCGGCGTTCCAATTCATCGTGCCTTCGCCGATGACTAAAACCATTGGCAAGAACCAGGGGGGCGAAGATTCCGTTCGTTGTCTTGACTCTACGGGTGAGCGGCGCTTCCTGATCGTTGAGTTTGACGAAGGGTCTCTGGATGACCAGGCCGCTCTGCTTTGGCATCTCTCATTGTACGGGCCACTGGTGCTGGTAGTCCACTCCGGAGCTAAAAGCTTGCATGGATGGTTCGCTTGCACCGGCGTAGAGCAGCAGCTCGTCCGCGAATTCTTTCACTACGCCTGCCGGTTGGGAGCCGACAACCACAATTGGACACGTTGTCAGTTTGTCCGAATGCCCAGTGGCACCCGGGACGATGGCAATCGGCAATCAATCTACTTTTTTGCACCGGAGTTACTCAAATGATTGAAGGACAAAGTGCAACTTTTGAAACCCCGAAAAATGGGGCCGAGGAAAAACCTAAAATCCTGATCGAATTTTTGAAACCTTCACAAGTTAAAGCCTATGAGCCGCCTCCGGGCATCGTGCTGGTCGGCGATAACCACATTGTCCGGGACGCGGTATTTGTTATTGCCGGGCCGCCCGGAGTGGGAAAAAGCCGTGCGACCATCGCACTCGCTCAATGCGGAGCTCTTATTCAAGCCTGGTTGGGATATCGGGCGCACGTTCATTTTAAGACCATGATTATCCAGAACGAGAATGGTCGTTACCGTCTCAAACTCGAATTCACAGATATTGATTGCCCGCAACTGGAAGACTCACTGCTCATTACCCCGCCGCCGCCATTCGGTCTTTGTTTCGACCGGAGAGAGTTTCGTGAACAACTCAAAGCCGGCGCTGATTTATTCCAGCCACAACTTTGTTTAATTGACCCCTGGAATGCGGCCGCCCGGGACGATCGCCAAAAAGATTATCTGGAAACCTTTAACGATATTCGTGCGGTATTCCCGCCAGGACAGGATGGCCCTGCCATTGGCGTCGTGGCGCATACCCGCAAACCCTATCCCAACGAACGAGCGAACGGCCGTGCGTTGTTAAATCTCCTTGCCGGCTCCTATGTGCTGGGATCGATTCCACGCTGCGTCTGGGTACTCCAAAGCGCATCAGACGACGTGGCTGAAGAGAGAGTCATTTTAACCTGCTGCAAAAATAATGACGGGCAACTTGGTCCGCGCTCATCCTGGATCAGACGCAACGGGATCTTTGTTCCGGTCGCAAATTTCGATTGGGAGAGTTTCGATCATCCGGACAAAGACAAAACTGAAAAACCTATCGACGAATATGCCTTGGCCGAAATCTTTGAAGACGGCAAGAAAACTATGAAACGGGCTGATGCTATTGAAGCCCTTATGATTCTGACCGGACGGAAACGCTCAGCCTGTTACGATGCGCTCAACGAGAAGACTGGAAGACTGAAAAAATGGCTTAGGCTTAAAGGCGGTTTGCTGGTCTTTGTCCCGTGACAGTTCGTCGAATATGGACCCCCCCTCCTCCGGACACTTTTTCCGCCTGAAATCCGGTGGAATTCCGCCCGGATTTCTACAGGACAAATCGTCCGGCAAATATTGTGTTATGAATATGCTGCCGGAAAATAGCTCGATTAGCTCTGGTAAAGGGCTGGCGGTCGTTTTGGGGGTCATTTTTCCGGCGTCCGGTGGCCCTTATAGGCAATTCCACCGGACGGAAAATCAAATGTTATGATATGTCCTTACAAAAAATAAAGTGTTGTGATTACCAAGCTGGAACAACGAGCCGGAACACTTTGATCCATTCTCTTCCCAGGGGCCAGGTTGTGAATCAAAGCATGCTTTTCTGGCGTTGGAGCACAAATTCCTAGCCTTGGCGCCGCAGTGCCGCGGGACCCGGGTGAATCTTCCGCGTTCACCTATCAAAAAAAGAGCTATTTCACAGCGTTCAGGTACGAAAAAAGTTTTTTTCACCAATCCTTGGCCGCTCAACCGTCGTCGCCCAGTCGCTGCTCCCGTAGCTCGGTCCGGTGGTTTTGCGGGTCGGAGAGGGATAGAACTCTTCTCCGATTAAAGAACAAGCTGCGAAACAGCTTATGCCGTCACGTCTCCCTCAGAATAATTTCGCGTACCGCTTCGTGTTCACGCAAGTGTACCTTACCGTCGAGGAAATGCTCGCGTGCCCCATGAAATCTTGAATCAGGCGCAAATCTCGGCCCTGGTTCGTCAAATGATAACCGGTGCTGTGCCGTAAGCTATGCGGATGGATACCCTCCAGACCGGCTTCCTGAGCGAGCCCTTTTATCAGATACCAGATACTTACCCGATTCAGCGGTTTGCGTTGTTCGGACACAAATAACGTGTCCACATCGGCAGGTACATTCATTTCGGCTCTGACGGCCAGCCATGCCTTGAGAGCTTGCGATTCGCCGTTGTAGATCGGATGGCTGCCCGAGACGCTTCCCTTGCACCGGCGTATGTAGATCTCGCCCAGCTCAACGTTCACGTCGGAAAGCTTCAGCCCACAGAGCTCGCTCACGCGCAACGCATGCCGGAACGCCACCAAACAAATGGCATAATCCCTTTCCGGATTCCGGGTTTTCTCGGCTGCGGCCAAAAGCCGTTCTAGTTCGTCCGGGCGCAAATAATCTCGTTTCTTCACACACCTTCTATAACGGACAAAATCTAGTAAAGTTAAACGTTTTTTGCTAAAGGTACCAGAAATGTTACTCGCTTGTGAAACGGCTTCCAGACTTGATCCGATTACCTAGGTGCTCAGTACGCAGTCTGAAACCTTTAACAGAGTGCCTACTTTGTTAAAGGTTGTTCCTAGCCATCCGATGCCGGTGCCGGTTGCCGTTCATTTTCGGTGTGGGGTCGGACCAATTGGCCGGTCGGCCGACCGAGACAATCGGCTCGGCCTGCGAAGCTCATGCCGGTCGATCGAGACATTTCTTGAGCGGGGGGGGCTTTGCTCTTACCAGCTTGAGTTTTTTTGTAGGAATTACAAAAGGCACCCGTAGCCGTTTGCGAGGTCGACGTAGTCAATGACGTATCGTACTAGCTAGCTTGCCCGCTATCATGACCCTCGGGAAGGGGCAAATCGTTTACCAGGGGTGGCTCTCGGGCGGCTTTACAGCGTTTGGCACTGGCGAGCGAAGAGGCAATTTGATAAGGGTATCACGTGATCAGACGCGATGAGAACGGAAGATTTCGTGCGAAGGCCAAGAGCGTGGAAGGGACCGACGGTGAGGGACATGCTGTTGGGGAGCTAGAGCCGGGCGCTGCTGGGGCAAGCGTACTGGAGCGGCACAGGGCGGCATTGGAGCAGCTGCGCTCCAACTACGAAGAGGTGAGCAGGCTAGGCGAGCAGCTTAGTGGAATCGAAGCGGAGCTGGGGCAGATTGGGCAGACTGAAAGCGAGCTGGCGCAACGGCTCTGGGACGGGGAAAGCTTTGAAGAAGGGAGCCTGGAACGGCTGCACACGCGGGTGCTGATCTTGCAGCGGATGGGGAACAAACTACGCAAAGAGGCGGAGGAAGCGGAGAAGAGCCTGCAGCAACGCTTAAGGGGCGACATACTGGCCTGCGAACGGCTGGCTGGTCACTGGTTAGGCTGGCGGCTTGAGGCAGAGTCGTTGTTGTTGTTGGAGAGCGTGATTGAGCAGAGGCGTGAAGAGGTCGAGTTGCAATCGGCTTGCCGGTGTTTAGCCGCGGCTGGGATTGCATACAAGGCGAGTTATGACGCGTTGGGGGCTGCGGCGAGTCTGTCGTACGCCTGGCAGCGTCCGCTTTGTTCAGAAAGTGCCCGCAGTCCAGCGGCGCAGAGGATTGCTGACCCGCTTTATTCTGCGCCGGCGCGCAGTGAGATTGTGAGGGAATTGCTGCGGGCCGCAGCGCTTTTAATTTTGCGTTGGGAAAGGTTGCTAGAGCAAGTTGAGGCCACGAGCGGCGGGTTCGAGCTTCCCAGTTATGAGGAAGCGCCACCGGCTGCTGTGGACACGCTGGCTTGGAACGAAGCGCTTGACCGGCGCAGTGTGATCGAGCGTGAGCTAGCCAGGTTGGGCAAGAGCTGGGAAGAGTTAAGCGAGCCGCAGCGCGGTATTCTGCGCCGGATGGAGTTAGAGCACCAGAGCTGGCGCCGTGAAGCTAAAGCAGCGCAAGCCACCACAACGCCAGTTGAGCTAGAGTTGAAGAGTCACTCGTAGTTTTTTTTATGAGCCGCAACGCGTCAAACAAGCAGGAGCGGGAGTGAATCGTAAAGGCGCGACGGCGGGCGAAACTGGCGCGCAAACGACGAAAGGCAGCAAAGTGACTGAGAGCGAAAAAAGCAGCATGATCAAAGAGAAGGTGCGCGCGCTGCAGCGGCGGCATCCCAAGCTTAGCTGGACTGCGGCTTGGATGCGCACCGCGCAAAGCGATCCAGAGTTGTTTCGCGAACCCGAACCCGAACCTGAGGTTGCACACTTTGCCGGTAGCTTTTGTACGGCGGTAGAAAAACTTTCGGTGGTTGAATGCTCCAGTCCGACCGATTCTTTGGGTGAGCCGCCGCGGAGCGAGATCGTGTACTTGCCGGCTGGGGACTCAACCATTTGTGCAAGGGTCAACGGGGCACCGGCTCATATTGCTGTGCGTGAGGTCGGCCCGCACACTGCCCAGCTGCTGGACGAACAGCTGGCTCGCCGTCTGCTTTCCAAGGTCAAACCATATGCCGGCTTTGACCATCGGGCAGGGCGCGCGGCTTTTATTGCGAAGAAATTCCGTTGGCAAGACGGGCGCGGAGTGGTGCTGGAACTGGATTGGACCCGGGCGGGAAAGGAAGCGGTGGTGGGAAAAGATTACATGCATTTTAGTCCGACATTTCTGATCAATCGCGCGACGGGCGAAGTGCGTGGATTGCCTCTTCACGGAGAGATCGGGAGCCTGACCAACAACCCCGCTTTTGAGCTGGAGGCCTTAGCGGCGAGCCGCCGCTGCGAGCCTGGAGAGGACTGGATCATGTTACGAGCCGAAGACTGTGAAGGGTTGCTGCGCGCTTGAGAAGCGCTGAAATCCGGTTGCGGGCTTGCATTCGGATCGGCGAGATCAGTCGGGAGCTGGAAACGCACCAAGGCCCTATTCATCCCACCGATGGGAAGAATACAAAAACCGAGCAACTTGCCGCAGTTGGAATCTCAACTAGTACGGCGCAACGATACGAAGAGCTAACCGGCGGGCGTGAGAAGCAAGCCCAGCAAGTCGCCGCAAAAAGAAGAGAGGCGCGGACCACAGTTGGAATCCAACCCGTTCATTCCAGAGCAGACCGCGCCCACGTCCTCATGGATAAGTAACTAACACTGGTGATCCTAACAAAACTGCTCGGGCAACTCAAGCGACTCGCGCGCCTCTTTTGCCGAATCTCAACGCTTAAGACTGCGCGGACAGACTTATCCGGACATCGCCGGATACCGTGTTGAGTAAAACCTCAAAACTAGATAACAACTAGATAACAATGTTTTTACTGGTCCGAAGCCTGAGCATTTCAAATTGCAAGCGGATCAGCTCCAATACACCCGGCGGATAGCGGCGGATAGCGGCGGATAGCGGCGGTATTCTGACTCTATTCTGACTTTTGACTTTTTTCTTGAGTCTCACTGTCCGTGAATTCGCTCTGGGACTTGATTTGGAGCGGGCAAAGGGAATCGAACCCTCATAGCCAGCTTGGAAGGCTGGAGCTTTACCATTAAGCTATGCCCGCGCGATTGAGGCTGAAACCGTGGCACGAACCCGGAAGATCTCAAGCGAAAATGACGAGCCTAATGCTCTCGAGTCAGCGCACAGCCGTGATCCGTGTAACGAGGCTGCCGCATTTGCGTAAAACTAATTAGTGGGTGCGACCTATGAAAACCAGCATTTCGATGGCTGTCGAATTTCTAATCGCCGGCGCCATGTTTATTTTGATCTCGATTCCCCTTTGGGTAGGAAAGATTCCTCCGAACCGCCTCTACGGGATCCGGATTCCCAAGGCATTCGAATTGTCTGAGCTTTGGTACAAGGTCAATACCTTAGGAGGAGGCATCATGATTCTTTATGGGGCAACCATGTTGTGCGTGGGCGCGGTGTTATTCTTTCTTTCCAAAAGAGTAACGGTGGACTTTAACCTCAGCGTAATCGGCCTGTTTGTATTGATTGGGGCGTCGGTCGTCCACATTTTGTTCGCGTGTAACCGGATTGAGTAGGTTTCGAAAATCTCGCCAACGGGCATCGTTTGTGAGATTTTCGGGCTTTGGATTTCCAGACAGCAATCGATCAGTTTCTTTTGTACCTGGCTACCGAGCGCGGGCTTTCTGAGAACTACCAGCTCTCTACCCGGCGATCGCTGGAAGAATTTGCCAACTGGGCCGCAAAGAGAAAGGAGCTGACAGAACCCGGCCAGGTCGAAACGGTTCATCTTTCCGATTATCTTGCGCAAGAAAAAGAACGTGGTCTGGCGCCGGCTTCGCTCAAGCTGATCGTCGTCGCGCTGAAAGTGTTTTTTCGTTTCCTTAAAATGCGCGGGCTGATTGAACGCGATCCGGCCGAGCTGCTCTCGTTGCCGCGCATGATCCGTTACCTGCCTGAGACGCTGAACATCAATCAGGTCAATCAACTGCTGCAGGTCAATCTTCGAGGCCGGCCATTCCCGCACCGTGACCGTGCAATGCTCGAGCTCTTATACGCTTCCGGGCTCCGGATCAGCGAACTCACCGGTGCGCGCCTGGAGAACCTGAATCTGGAAGATCGAGTGATCCGGGTGATCGGCAAAGGCTCTAAAACAAGATTGGTCCCGATCGGACGCAGGGCGTGCGACGCAATCGCCGGCTATCTGGCGAAAGAACGCGGATCACTCGTTTCAAAAAAAACTGGAAACGAAGTCTTTTTGTCGCGACACGGCAAAAAGCTTACAACAGAGCGCGTCTGGCAGATCGTAAAAGAGATCGCCCAGCTTGCTGGCCTCGAAAGCAATGTTTATCCCCATTTACTCAGGCATTCTTTCGCGACCCATCTGCTGGCAAACGGCGCGGACCTGCGCATCATCCAGGAACTGCTCGGTCACGCCGACATTTCCACCACGCAAATTTACACCCACGTAGAACAAAGCCGGTTGAAATCGATTCATAAGCGATTCCATCCCAGAGGGTAATCTGAATGTGAGTGTGAGTGTGAGTGCGAGTGTGAGTTGAGAGTGAGTGCCAGTTGAGTACAATAACCACCTCCCATTTCCTCACATTCGCACCCGCACTCACACTCATTCTTATGACCAACACTCGCCAGCTTTTCGCCGACTTTGTTGTTCCAAATTACGCCCGGTACGACGTAGTTTTTGTTCGCGGTCAAGGTTCGCGCATCTGGGATGAGTCTGGTAAACAGTACCTGGATTTCGGTGCAGGGATCGCTGTGAGTTGTCTGGGGCACGCGCACCCGAACATTTTAGGAGCGCTGCAGCGACAGGCGGGTCAGCTAATTCACACCTCTAACCTTTATTATACTCGGCCACAGGGCGAACTGGCTGAGAAGCTGGTCCGAATTGTTGGACAGCCTGGCAAAGTCTTCTTTTCGAACAGTGGCGCTGAAGCAAACGAGGCAGCAATCAAACTGGCACGCAAATTCGGTAATGAGTGCCGTGGAGTGAAAGAGCCGGAGATTTTGACGTTTACCAATTCGTTTCACGGACGAACGATGGCCGGCATCTCGGCTACCGGACAAGAGAAGGTGAAAACTGGATTTTCTCCATTGCTGTCAGGGTTCAGACATTTGCCGTTTAACGACTTGAAAGCCGTCGAATCGGCTGTCGCAGACAACACGGTAGCGATACTGGTTGAACCGGTTCAGGGTGAAGGCGGAATATATGCCGCTACGCGAGAATTCTTGCTCGGCCTACGCGCGCTGTGTGATTCCCGCCGGATGCTCTTGATCTTTGACGAAATCCAGTGCGGCCTTGGCCGGCTCGGTAACTGGTGCGGCTGGAAAGAAATCGGCGGGGAAGATCTTGTGCCCGACTCTGTTTGTTGGGCTAAGGCTATCGGTGGCGGCTTTCCGTTTGCGGCTACGTGGATCCGAAAGACGCCGGTGCAGAACCTGGATGGCAGCTCAATTGATCTCTGCGACCTGTTTCAACCCGGATCGCACGGAACGACTTTTGGCGGTACCCCGCTTGCCTGTGCGACCTCGATGGCGGTTCTGGATACAATCGAGAAGGAACATCTCATCTCCAATGCGCGTGAACTCGGCGAATATGCCATATCGCGTCTGCAACAGATGCCCGGGGTCGGGGCAGTGAGAGGAATGGGGTTGATGCTGGGGATTGAGCTGGATAGCAAGTTCAAGGAAGTAGACCCGAAGATGCCGTCTCGTACGGTTGTGACCGCGTTGATGCGCAATGGTCTGCTTTCGGTACCGGCCGGCCCGATGGTGATTCGGTGGCTGCCGCCGTTGAATGTATCCAAAGCGGAGGTCGATGAGGCGTTCTCGATTTTAGAGAGGACCTTGGGAGAATTGGCGGGTTAACTGGGCGTGTCTGCGCTCCGTCGCGGCACCAAAGGAACATGTCACACCGGCGACGACGGAGCATCGCCTTCGATATTCTGGCTCCTGGATTCTGACTCCTGACTCCTTTATATGAACCATTTCCTTTCAATCGAATCGCAAACCGCGGACCAGCTCCGAGCGTTACTGGAGTCGGCGCGAGAATTTAAGAAGAGCCGCGGGTCAAGCACCGAGCGTCCTCTCGCGGGTCAGGTCTGGGCGATGATCTTTAACAAACCGTCGACCCGTACGCGTGTCAGTTTCGAGGTTGGTATCCGCGAGCTCGGAGGAGACGTTATCTTTCTGTCGCAGAACGACATTCAGCTGGGACGAGGCGAACCGATTGTCGATACGGCTCGTGTGCTCGGCAGGATCACGCACGGCGCAGTGATCCGGACATTTGCTCAGAAAGATGTCGAGGATTTCGCCAAGTTCAGCCAGATCCCGACTATCAACGCACTGACAGACACCGAACACCCTTGCCAGATCGTGGCGGATCTATTGACTATCCTGGAGAAACGCGGGTCTTTGGAGGGACTCTCGGTCAGTTATATTGGCGACGGGAACAACAATGTGGTCCGGTCATGGATCTGGGCAGCCGAACGCCTTGGGTTTGCATTGCGAATCGCAGCCCCCCGCGAATATCAACCGGACGCTTCGTTGCTCGAGCGATTGACAAATTCCCGAATCACTGTCTCTGACGATGCGATTACGGCCGCCAGGACCGCAGACGTGCTCTACACAGATGTCTGGGTCAGCATGGGCTTTGAGGCGGAAAGCGAAGAGCGGCTCAAGCGGTTCGGCCCATTTCAGATCAATGACCAGCTTGTTGAGAAGGCTTCTCCTAACGTCATGGTACTGCATTGCCTGCCGGCTTATCGAGGCAAAGAGATTACTGCCGAGGTTCTGGAAAAGAACGCTCAGACCATTTTCGACCAGGCAGAAAACCGATTACATGCCCAAAAAGCGGTCCTTAAACGGATTGCAAAATAATCGGAATGCAGGTTGCAAAATGGCAAGTCGTCGGCCACTAGTTGGGCTTTATCCTCGTATATGATTGTTCCTTCCCTCGCGATTTCTCTATTGGATTCCGGCGTTTGGCTCGCCCTCCTATGCGGAATAATTGGCCTTGGTTTTGCCGGTTACTTGATTCGGACCATTCTTTCGCGTTCGCCGGGAAACGAGCGGATGCAAGAAATCGCAGCGGCCATCGAAGAAGGAGCAAAGGCCTATCTGAATCGACAAATTATGTCGGTGAGCGCCATTGCGATCGTCATTTTCATCCTTTTGTTTCTGACTCGCGATTGGTTTACCGCGGTTGGTTTTTTGTTGGGAGCCGTGTGCTCGATGGCGGCGGGTTATATCGGAATGCGGATTGCTGTCCTTTCCAACTGCCGAACGGCACAAGCTGCCACGACCTCGAAAACCGAGGCTCTTCGAACCGCCTTCAACGGAGGAGCTGTTACCGGGCTTTTGGTAGTGGGGCTGGCATTGCTGGCAGTCGGGCTGTTCTACAAAATAGGAGGGGCCATTCTCGGCAGTCAGGATAAGGTAATTGGAAGTCTGGTGGGATTAGCCCTTGGCGCGAGTTTGATCAGTGTGTTTGCTCGACTCGGCGGCGGAATCTACACAAAGGCGGCGGATGTAGGAGCCGATTTAGTCGGTAAGATCGAGAGCAATCTAGAGGAAGACGATCCACGTAACCCTGCAACGATCGCAGACAATGTTGGAGACAATGTTGGCGATTGTGCCGGTATGGCAGCAGACGTATTTGAAACCTACGCAGTCAGCATCATTGGAGCCGTACTGGTCGGGTTCTTGACCATGAATCGGTCGCCCGAGGCGGTGATTTTCCCGTTCTTACTGGGAGGAATATCGGTTATTGGTGCGATTCTGGGAATTGTTTGGGTAAACATCCGAAAAGCGGGCGCGACGCAGGTACTGATTGAGGCGGTGGGCGCGAGCGCCCTGGTGTCAGCAATCCTTTATTGGCCAGCGACGACTTTGCTGTTTCCAGGGACCATTCAGGTTGGCAACTCTACTTACACCCCGGGCCAGCTCTATTTGGCCGCTTTGATCGGGTTAGCGATGACCGGAGTGATCGTTGCCATTACCAACTATTATACGTCCACTGCTTTTCGGCCGGTGCGAAAAATTGCGCAAGCGTCGGAGACCGGGCACGCTACGAATATCATCGCTGGATTAGCGACTGGCCAACACGCGACGGCGCTGCCGGTAGTATTTATCGGTCTTGCGATCATGTCGAGTTACTACTGCGCCGGTCTTTACGGGATCGCCGTTGCGGTCATGAGCATGCTTTCCATGGCCGGCATCATCATCTCTCTGGATGCGTTTGGACCGATCACTGACAACGCCGGCGGCGTCGCAGTGATGAGCGAATTACCGAAGTCGGTACGATCCGTTACCGATGAACTTGATGCTGTCGGAAACACAATGAAAGCCGTGACGAAAGGGTACGCGATCGCGTCGGCCGGGTTGGCAGCGCTGGTTTTGTTCGGCTCTTACGTTTCGGAACTGAAATCCCATTTCGCGTCGATCGGAGGCAAAGATTTAGCCGACGGAGCGTTCTCATTGGAACGACCGGATGTAATCATCGGGTTATTTTTCGGTGGTCTGCTGCCATTCCTATTCAGCGCATTCAGCATGGACGCGGTTGGAAAAGCTGCGGGCGCAGTTGTGAAAGAGGTGCGGCGTCAGCTGCAGGCGCATCCCGGGATCATGACGGGACAGGATAAGCCGGAGTACGGCAACTGTGTTGACATTGTGACCAAAGCTGCGCTGAAAGAGATGATCGTCCCCGCTCTTTTACCGATCGTATTTGTTCTGGTCGCGTCGTTCTTTGGCCCTGTGGTGCTTGGAGCGGTTCTTGTTGGAACGATCGTGACTGGGCTCTTCATGGGCATTTCGATGACATCCGGCGGAGGCGCGTGGGACAACGCGAAGAAGTACATCGAAGAAGGGAACCATGGGGGCAAAGGTTCGCTTGCACACCAGGCTGCTGTAACCGGCGACACCGTCGGTGACCCATATAAAGATACCGCTGGCCCTGCCATTAACCCGATGATCAAAGTCGCAAACATCGTTGCGATCCTGATCATTCCGATCGTGTTCAGGTAATTCAATTTTGTTTGGGAGATCGATTGGTCGCAAGCCTGGCGCGCAGTTGCGCTAAAGCGCGACCATGCCCGCGACTCGGCGTGGTCTGCCATCGGTAGGGCTGCGATTTATCGCAGCCTCGTGCGGCTGCCACCTTCCCATGTAGACAGATTCTTCTGGATTCTGGGTCCTGACTCCTGAATCCTGCCATTATGAAAGCGCTCCTGCTAACCAACGAATATCCTCCCCATATCTATGGCGGGGCAGGCGTTCACATAGACTATCTGAGTCGGGAGTTGTCCAAGATCATGGAGGTCGAAGTACGCTGCTTCGGCGACCAATCGGCCGATTTACCGAACCTGACGGTTCGCGGTTTTGGTTTGGATACATCGTCATTCCGATGTCCGAAGAATCTCTATTCGGTTCTCGGAGCGATTCGGCGCTGTACGGATTTTAATACGGCTGGGGTAGGTGCAGACGTGGTCCATTGTCACACCTGGTACACCCATTTCGGAGCCATCTTGGCCAAGATCAACTACCACATTCCTATGGTGCTGACCGTTCATTCACTGGAACCGCTTCGGCCGTGGAAGCGAGAACAGCTGGGATACGGGTACGATTTCTCAAAATGGCTGGAAAAAACGGCGATTGAGATGGCCGACGCGGTGATCGCAGTCTCCGAAGAAACGCGCAAAGACGTGCTCTCTTTATTTAATGTGGCGCCGGAGCGCGTAAAAATCATCTACAACGGTATCGATCCGACCGAGTATTACCCGCGCCAATCGGTGGACCAGCTCGTTCGATACGGTATCGATCCAGAGCGGCCGTATGTTCTATTCGTCGGGCGAATCGCGCGGCAGAAGGGGATTATCCATCTGGTAAACGCCATTCAGTATATGGACAAAGGATTTCAGGTCGTCTTATGCGCCGGAGCGCCTGATACGCCGGAGATCGCGGCTGAAATGAAAAAAGACGTTGCGGAGGCGCAGAGCAAACATGGCGATGTGATCTGGATCGAGGCGATGGTACCCAAAGCGGCTGTCTATGAGCTTTACAGTCATGCTGCCGTCTTTTGTTGTCCTTCGATCTATGAACCGTTTGGGATCATTAACCTGGAAGCGATGGCCTGTGAAACCGCAGTAGTTGCAACCGCGGTCGGCGGGATCAAAGAGGTGGTTGTGGATGGCGAAACAGGTTTTCTGGTCCCGCTGGAACAGATGAAAGAGAGCCCGTTTGAACCGTTAGATCCTCAAAAGTTTTCTCGCGACCTGGCAGCGAAAATAAACATATTGATGGCTGATCCCGCTCTGCGCGAAAAATTCGGCAAAGCAGGCCGCAAACGCGCGCTGGAGAAGTTCAGCTGGTCGGCTATTGCAGCGGAAACGAAGAAGCTCTACGAGTCGCTTAGGGGGGCGTGACGCTGGGTTCAGGTCGCGCAGGAGGGCGAGCGGTCGACGATCACGACTAGCTGTTATCCATGTTTGTTGATCACATCAGAATCCACGCGAAAGCAGGCGATGGCGGGAATGGCTGTGTCAGTTTCCGACGCGAAAAATTTGTACCGAAAGGAGGGCCTGATGGAGGCGACGGAGGTCGCGGCGGTAATATCATCCTGCGGACTGACGTACATACCGACAACCTGGTCGATTTTTATTATCAGCCGTTGCTGAAAGCAAAAAGAGGCGGCCACGGCAAAGGCAAGAACATGTACGGTAGAGCTGGCGCCGACACGATCTATAAAGTGCCAATCGGGACATTAGTTTATCGGATCCCGCCGCAGCTCCTTGAACCCCGGGAAGAGGATGAACCGCCTAGAAAACCAGCTATCGAGCCTTCTGCCTGCGAGCTGGTAATCGATCTCTCCGAGGAGAACCAGGAATTTGTCTTGTGCAAGGGAGGAGGGGGCGGCAAAGGGAATACGCATTTCAAAAGTTCGACCAACCGGGTGCCAACTCAGTTTACCGAAGGCGAATCTGGAGAAGTGGGTGACTTTCTGCTTGAGCTACGAAAGATCGCAGACGTCGGGTTAGTAGGCTATCCGAATGCTGGAAAATCGACTCTGCTTGGGAAAATCTCGGCGGCGCATCCCAAAGTCGCGCCCTACCCATTCACAACCTTGAACCCGGTTGTTGGGATCGTCGAGTTCGACGGTTACAAACGCGCGACAGTGGCTGATATACCGGGATTAATCGAAGGAGCTCACCGAAACGTGGGATTGGGACACGACTTTCTGAAGCACATCGTGCGATGTAAGCTTCTTGTATTCGTGCTCGATGCAGCGGGAAGCGAAGGGCGCAACCCGATCGAAGATCTGGGATCGCTGCGCCGGGAGCTCGATCTATACGATCCCTCTTTGAGTCTGCGACCCTGGATGATTGTCGCAAACAAAATGGATTTGTCCGAGGCTGCACAGAATCTTTCGATCATTCGTGACCGATTTAAGGATAAGCTGGTGGTCCCTATGTCCGCGGCAAACGGTGATGGAACAAAACAGTTCGTTCAATCACTTGAACAATTTCTTGTCAATTGAAGCAATGAGAGGCGGTGACCGGCGACGAGGGGCGCAAACTTTGCAGGTAGACTCCAGCACCTCCTGGCTCCTGGCTCCTGACTCCTGGCTCCTTCTACTATGAAACCGCTGGTGGCCAGTTACTGCACCTATTTTTTGAAGGAGGAGATGCAGCATATCTATCGCCAGGTGACGTCGTTCTCTGCTGTCGACACTTTTGTGATCACCAAGTTTCGAGAAAACAGCGAGCGCTATCCATTTGATGATGTCGAGATCGTTAAGAATGCGCGAGTCTCGCCGGTCCGGCGTGGGATCTTGAAATACATGAAGCGTGTGCCTGCCGTGGTTTACCGTGGTGAGATGGAGACGTTGCGGCGGGTCTTACTTCGCCGCGATCCAGCGCTGATGCATATCTACTTTGGCAATACCGGGGTTCATCTGCTTCCGTTGATCGAGCGATGGGATCGGCCCTGTGTTGTCTCTTTCCATGGGATGGATGTGCAACGCAGGGAGACTGAGCGAGGCTACGAAGTTAAACTCCGCAAGCTGCTGCAGACTGTCCCGCTGGTTCTGGTGCGTAGCCGATCTATCGCTGAACGCTTGATCGAGCTCGACTGCGACCCTAAAAGAATTCGGATGAATCGGGCCGGAATTCCGCTTGGAGAATTTCCCTTCCGGCAACGCGTGCCGCCCGTTGACGGCGCCTGGCTTTTCGTGCAAGCGTGCCGGTTGGTCCCCAAAAAAGGTCTTCCAACAGCGTTGCTCGCGTTCGATCGCTTTCGAAAAACCTATCCGAAGGCCAAATTCGCAATTGCCGGCGACGGTCCGATGCGGGATGAGCTGACGAATCTGGTTGCCGAACTGGGGATTCAGTCAGCTGTTTCTTTTGCCGGTTTCTTGAGTCAGACAGAACTCCGTGATCTGTACGCAAAAGCGCATGTCTTTGTCCACCCTAGCGAGCTTCCTCCAGATTCGAATCAAGAGGGCGTGCCGAATTCGATGTTAGAAGCAATGGCAACCGGCTTACCGGTGGTAGCCACGAATCATGGCGGCATCCCGGAAGCGGTTGTTGATCGAGTCAGCGGGTTTCTGGTACCGGAACGCGACGATAAGCGGCTTGCCGACGCAATGGTGAAGCTGGTGTCACAGCCTGATCTTTGGCTCCGGTTCAGCGCGGCGGCGTCGAAACGGGTTGCAAACGAGTTTGAACAACGCAGGCAAGTAGAAGCGTTGGAAGGGTACTACCTCGAGGCTATAGGTTCGAGCGTTGGGAGGATCGCGCTTCCGCCTCCGCCAAGGCTATGGCGGACAGGTTAGCGCGGCCTCGTGCGGATAGTACGCTGGCTCGAGCGCCGGGTTCAGGTCGCGCAGGAGCGCAAGCCCTACCGGTTAACCTCGTTTTCCCTGCGCCGCAGCCAAGTGCATCGGGTAACACTCGAACCGATTCAAGCCAGCGCGTGCCGTCGGGTCATTCTCGATGATTTTGCGTACTTCAGCTTCGTTTTCGACCGCATAGATGGCGACCCCGAAAGGGCCGTCAGAAGCCAGAACAGGCCCGTAGGCTAATACTTTGCCAGCTACGAAATGCTCGTGCGTATATTGCACATGCGCTTCCATCAGGCGCCTTTCTTCGGCCGTCATGTCTTGAACAAAGCTGGCTCGGGGAGGAGTCAGTTTGACAAAGTAGTGCTCTTTGGCCATGGCAGTCGGTCCGTTGGGGAGACTACTGTTTGTTCTCCGGCTGAGGTTCCATCCGAAAGATGGTCTCTCCGGGTTTCATCAGATCCAGTTTGTCGCGCGCGAGGAGCTCGGTATACGCCGGATCGTTGCGCAGAAGATTCAGCTTCTTACTCTCTTTATTGTATTTGGTACGCTCCAGCTGGACCTGTTGTTTGAGCGCCTGCAGCGCCTTCTGCTGTCGCTGTTGTTCTTTGACCAGAGGTAGGAACCAACAGACGAGCAGAATCACTGCTGCTGACAACATCAAGAGATAGAGTATCCGGTTTAGGAACGACCGAAGCCAATCGTCCCGCGAATGACCGTAGTCGTCATATTCCGAGCCACCTCTCACTCAGCGCATCTTACCTCCATACTCGGCGTTGTCACCAAGTTCTTCTTCAATTCGCAAGAGTTGGTTATATTTAGCAATCCGATCGGTGCGCGACAGTGATCCGGTCTTGATCTGACCGGCGTTAGTGGCGACGGCGATATCCGCGATCGTTGTGTCTTCCGTCTCGCCTGATCGATGGCTGATGACTGAGGTATACCGGTTCTCTTTAGCCAGCTCAATCGTGTCCAACGTTTCAGTCAGGGAACCGATTTGATTCACTTTCACTAAAATAGAGTTAGCAACCCCTTGCTCGATCCCTTTGCGCAAGAAACTAACATTTGTAACAAAAAGATCGTCCCCAACGAGCTGCACTTTAGCCCCGAGAGCCTCGGTTAGCTTTTTCCAACCAGCCCAATCATTTTCGGCGCAACCGTCCTCGATCGAAATGATCGGGTATTTGCTGCACAACTTCGAATAGAGGTCTATTAGCTCTTCAGCGGATTTCACCGAGCCGTCCGACTTTTTAAAGACGTAGGCGTTCGACTTGGCGTCAAAGAACTCGCTCGAGGCTACGTCTAGTGCAAAATAGATCTCTTCTCCGAGCTTATAGCCTGCTTTCTCGACGGCTTGAGACAATGTATCGAGGGTATCTTCGACGCTCTTTAGGTTTGGGGCAAAGCCGCCTTCGTCTCCCACCGCGGTCGACAGCCCTCGCGCCTTCAGGACGCTCTTCAGCGCATGAAAAATTTCAGCACCGTAACGAAGCGCCTCGGCAAACGTCGGCGCGCCCTTTGGCATTATCATGAACTCTTGAAAATCGATCGGCGCGTCGGAATGCGCCCCCCCGTTTATTACGTTCATCATCGGGACCGGCAAAACCTTGGCGTTTGGCCCGCCGAGATAACGGAACAAGGAAAGACCGAGTTGAGAAGCTGCTGCGTGCGCTACCGCCAGAGAAACTCCAAGGATTGCATTCGCGCCGAGCTCTTTCTTGTTTGGCGTGCCGTCCAGGGCGATCATCGTTTCGTCGATATCGGTCTGTTCCAGAGCATCTCGGCCGATCACAGCGTCCGCTATTTTGGACTCTACGTTTTCGACCGCCTTGAGAACGCCCTTGCCGAGGTACTGGCTCTTTTCACCGTCGCGCAGCTCCCAGGCCTCGTGTTCGCCGGTGCTTGCGCCACTCGGAACGATCGCGCGGCCAACCGCTCCGCCTGTTACTTCAACGTCTACTTCAACCGTAGGATTCCCTCGCGAATCGAGCACTTGTCGAGCTCGGATATCCGAAATGATAGTCAATGACATAGTCTACTATGCGTTTGGGGGTGTGGGTCAGAGGATACGGACTTGAAAGTGGTTAGTCTCAGCCTTCGGGTGGAGCGAGTTAGGCGACAGTGGAGAGGCTTTCGTCGGTACGAGTCTGATACGCTTCGATGGAGACAATTTCCGCGTGTCTCACTGCCGTTTCTGTTGGAAGTTCCGCCGTTTCTCCAGGTTTTTTGCCCAGCAACGCCTGGCCGATGGCAGTCTGATAAGAGAGGACATGCTCCTCTGGAACGCTATCCCACGCGCCGAGAATCGTATAGTGCAACGACTCTCCCGAAACAGTGTCTCGCAGTGTGACGACTGTTCCAATCGAGACTTGACTGGTATCGGCGTCCTCGAAGCTGGAACCGCGGGCGCGAGACAGCATATGTTCCAGTTCCGCTTTTCGACGCATCAATACAGTCTGCATCTCTTTCGCGGCCTTATATTCAAAGTTTTCGCGCAGGTCTCCGTACGAACGCGCGACGCTGATTTCTCTGCTGTTTTCCGGGATCTTTTTCGTGACCAGGTCGTCGTACTCTTCCTTGCGGCGTTGCAGACTTGACCACGAGACGACCCACGATTCCTCCCTCGATTCCACCTCCCCGCTTACCATCGATTGTAATTCAGGGTGGACCTTAATCATTCGGGCCATCAGCGATCGTTTGTTAAGCTCTTCAAAAGCCGGAGTCAAAAGCATGCGCCGCATGAGGTCTCGAGCCTGGGCGGATGGCGCGTTAACAATCAAATCTGGAACCAGTTCGCGGTCGTCGATCAAAAGATCGTGTAGCTTGGATCCGCGCCGGTTTTCGTTGAATTGATCGCGTTCTAGAGCGCCAAAGACCGCCGCCATCAGCTCTGACTCAAACAGATCGAGTCCGGCGCCGCGTTCTTTGCAGAGCCAGTACAGTATTTCCGACGAGATGGAATGTTCTTTAATCGCCCGGTGCAGGTTTTGCCGCAACGCTTCGCTGTGCCCATTATCAATGAGAGTCTTGGCGATCTCGCCCACCAGGCGCGCGTTGGCGCTTCGCAGAAGCGAAAGCAGACGGGTTGACCAGTCCTGAGGAAATGCGCGCGGGAATTCATTTATCACCGAGCGTTGTCTGCTTGTTGATACTGATGAGAGGGTGTTAGATAGGCGGTTCTCCGATTCTTTCAATAGCTGGGCGACGGATAACGGCGCTGCCTTTAGTTCCGGTAATTTTGCGCATAGCTCATCTCTCAAAACCAGCAGTTCAATCGCTTGTGGCGCGTGGAGACGCTGGTTTTGGTTTGCGATCTCTTCGACCTGGACAATGAGCTGTTGAAGATCGCTCTCTTTTCCTTTGAAGGATTCGGCGTTCTTCAGAATCTGCTCCAGAGCGCCCAACTGGCTTTTCAACTGCCGGGCGTTCCGGAACGACTCGAGCAATTCTTCCGAGTATGAGATCGATTTATCGCGAATGGTGAGGTTATCGGTCTTTTTCGCCGGTAGCGAAAACCTTCCATCTTTGCGCAGAGCTTTTTTGGCGCTATCCCACCATTTTTTGAATTCTTCCTGGGCTACTACATCCGGGGCAAGAGCCTTTTGCAGCTGGTCCTGGGTGATCTTTCCGCCGAAACTCTCCAATACGATTTGTGAGAGCTGAACCGGGTCCTCTTTTGCCAACTGTTGCAGAACCCGCGGTTCCTTAGCCTTACGGACCAGGAAATGATCCCCCGGCAACGGTTGGAGCGTTTCGGCGGCATACTGCACCTGCATTGTGTGATGCTTCTTTGTTTCGAAATCGATAACGATCTGGTTCAGAAGCAGGTTCCAGCGGCTCACCCTTCCGAATCCCCAGCTTTTGTGTATGCAAAATGTCTCCGGCTTCAATTGATCCAGTGTCTCAGCGGCCTTGGCGCTGATTTTGCCGGCCTCAACCATCGCTTGCAGTTCGGCGTCCATAAGGAGGGATGAACATAGGGAAAGGGGCACGCCGATCAAGGGGGGATTTAGAAACCGGCCAAACAGAGCTTTCCGGTGCGTTCCCTTGACGCTATTTCCAGACGGCGCTAACGTGCCCAGCTTTGACTATTCGAAATCTCGTCTCTTACGGACGTGATGCTCGACCTGGACGGTTCTCGCTCCTTCTCCTTGCGATCGTTACAGTGTTTGCATCACAATTATCAAATGCTAGCGCGGATCCGATCAGCGATCTGCGTGCTTTGTCGCTTTTCAAAGATGCTGACTTGAATCGGTTGGCGGGCGGAGATGTACTGGCTAAGCAGCGGTCGCCGGTTGGGCGTGCCTTGACAGTGGAGAGCGCCTACCTGCTTCGTGCTCCACTGAAGACAGCAGTTAGTTTGCACCAGCAATGGAATCCGAGCCGCCATCCAGAACTGCGAGTCTACCTGCAGTCGGACATCGGTCGGAGCGGCGATTTCCAGAGGCTTGCCTCAGCGCCCTCGAATTCTGCAGTGCGAGCGTTTGTTGAAGCGACTCAAAGGCTTCCTAACGATCCTTCCAAGCTCCAGTTGAGCAATGCAGAAGCCAGAATATTCGTGCCAGAAAGCGGAGGCGGCGCCGGGGCGATGCCCGCCGCAGTCGTAAGCTTTTGGAACAAAGTCCTGTCCCAACGTCTGCAGAGTTTTCTTTCTGGCGGCCTGAGTGCGGAACCGCCTTACGAAACCGGCGGCTCTACACTCCGAGTTTCGGAGGAGGTAGCTCGTCTCATTCAAGAGAGCGGCTCGGTTCGTTCACAATTTGGACCGATTATTTCCGCGACACCAGTTGGTGGTGGGCGTGGATCTCCATCGGGATATTGGACGCTGTTTGATGTCGATGGAGTGGCTGCGGTGAGTCTGAGCGCCTCTTATGGTAAAGCGGTCGGCGATGGATGGCAGGCACTCGATCTTGGGTACTATGCCAGCGGCGGTTTTTATGCGTTGGTTACCCTCTACCAGATGTGGCCAGTTAAAGTGGGGAACCAGGATGCAACTTTGGTCTGGCGTGTTGATCTAACATCTGCCTCTGCGATCGGAAATTTGCGCGGTGTTGAAAGGCTTGGATCCGGTGCGGCGATGATGCGCGATATACAGAAAAACGTCAAAGCCTTTGTTCGGGAGAGCGGAGGCGCTCGTTAATATTTACTAACATTTAGGTTTTGCCAGAGCACGGCCCCATGAATGAAAAAAGACGCCTGAATTTTCTGGGGCGAGTTTCGGGGTATGCTTTGCTCTTCGCCTGCCTGACCCAGGCGGGCTCGGCGCAAGAAGATATCAGCCGCACGATTGGTGACATTAAGTCATCGTCTCTTTCCTACGAGTACAACTCGGAAGCATCGTTTTTCGGTTCGGGTACGCTTAACCGAAGGTCGACGGACGTTGGGAAAATTAACGAAATCAGCAGCTCAGCAAGCCTCATCGTATCGCGCCAGCTAAGCGATACCGTCTTGCTTCGGCTGGGAGCGGAATGGGAGTATTTTTCTTTCGATACGAAAACGTCGGCGGCGATCCCGAACGTTGTTCAAGGAGTCGACATGCCGATCGGTTTGGATTGGCAGTTCACTCCTGCGATCATTGCCCGAATAGAGGCGCATCCGGGCATCTATAGTAACTTTGCGCGGGTCTCGTTGAGCCAGTTCAACGCGCCTTTCGAGATTGGTGGTACCTATTTCGCGTCACCGGACTTGCAGTTCTTTGCCGGAGTCGGTGTCGATCTGAATCGTGACGCGCTCATTCCGGCCGTCCCGGCGGTCGGCTTTCGATGGAAGATGGCGGACAAATGGGTTCTGTACAGCATGTTGCCCCGGCCGCAATTGCAGTACTCCCCCACGGACAATCTCAAGTTCTTCGTCGGCGGTGATCTTCGCGACTCAACTTTCAGAATGGATGACGAATTCGGGCATACCAGAGGGGTTAAGAAATTGGACAACGCCATTCTGGATTACACGGAGGTGCGGGCTGGTGGTGGGGCGACCTGGCAGGTGACAAAGGCTATCGGAATTGATCTGGAGGGAGGATGCGTTCCTTATCGGCGCTTCAGTTTCCCGCGAGCGAATTATAAAGTCTTGGCTACAGATCCGGTACCATACGTTCGCGTAGGAATATCAGCAAAGTTTTGACGTTCCCTATCTGAGTGTGAGTGTGAGTGCGAGTGCGAGTGGGTTGCGCGAACGAGACTTTTCTGCTCTGTACTAACACTCGAACTCGTACTAACCACTCGCACTGAAATGTCGGATCCATTGATTGTCTTAGAGAGCCTTACCAAGACGTTTGGCAAGACGGTGGCCGTAGACAAGATTTCGATGTCGATGCGCAAAGGGGAAATCTTCGGTTTCCTCGGAGCCAACGGCGCGGGAAAAACGACTACCATTCGAATGATGTGTGGTCTGGCGCGACCGACAAGCGGCCATGGATCCATCGCTGGTCTGGACATCTGGAAGGAGCGGCTTCGTATACGATCGAAGTTCGGGTATGTACCGCAAAAGTTCAGCCTCTATACCGACCTTACCGTCCTGGAAAATCTACGTTTTTTTGGAGGCGCATATCGTTTGCCGGCGGATCAGCTTCGCCGGCGCGTAGATCGAACGCTCCAAGAGATGGACCTGGGCTCACGAAAAGATTTCCCAGCGGGAAGCCTTTCCGGGGGCTACAAGCAATTGCTTTCCATCGGATGCGCCTTGATTCATGAGCCAGACCTTCTGATTCTCGATGAACCGACAACCGGCCTTGATCCTGTTCATCGGCAGCAGATCTGGGACATGCTTTACGAATTCAGCCAGCGCGGGACAACGATCTTCGTCACGACTCATTACATGGACGAAGCGGAGCGTTGCACCGATGTCGGCTTCATCCACGAGGGGCGCTTGATTGCCAAGGGATCCCCACGAACACTGAAACAAAGTCTGCGGGAGCAACTGCTTGAAGTCCATGTAGAACCGGCGATGCCGGCAATGGTGGAGCTGCGGAAAATTCCAGGTGTTTATGGAGTAGATTTGCGGAGCGGCCGGTTACGGCTTCATGCGCGCGATCCGCACGCGCTTTTGAAGAGCTGGAATGACCATTGGCCTTTTGTCGGCCTGAAATGGCACGGATACGCCTGGGTAGAACCTGATATGGAGGACGTTTTCAAAGCATATTCTCAGGGGTACTATCTCGAAGATCAGGCGAAGAGAGGAGTGCGATGAATTTCCTGGCTTCCTGGAACGCTATTCTGACGATTGCCTATAAAGAATTCGTTCACGTTTGGAGGGATCGCAGAGTTCTTCTCCTGCTGATCTTTCTCCCACCTTTTTTCACTTTTGTGTTCGGACATGCATTTGAGGTGACATCGATTCGGGATGTCCCTGCGATGTTATACGACGTGGATCACAGCCCTGATAGCGAGCAATTTGTCGCGAAGCTGAAAGCAAAAGATACTTTCGCCTGGAAGCAGTGGCAGGGGGACCCGAACGGACAAATTGATCTGCTGCGGGCCGGAGTTCAGGCGGCAATTGTTATTCCAAAAGATTGGGGCAAAGGCTTACACGACGGCGATCCGCGTCCTTTGCGTGTGGTTCTGGATGGTACGGACACGAATACCGCTCCGGCGGTGCAGGGGGCGCTGCAACAGGCGCTGGCAGACTATCAGATGATAACGCGAGACAATGTGATCGAAAATCTGCCGGAAGAAGTGGTTGATCTCGGTCGGGATCTGCCGAAAGAGATCCGGGCAGAGTTCGGTTCGATCATGTCTCCATGGGAGCTTAAAAGCGAAATACTTTACAACCCGAAGCTGATGTTCATTGACTTCGTGGTACCTGGAATCGTTGGGTTGATCCTGCAATTGTTGACCGTCACATTGATCGCGAGCACCATTACCAGGGAACGAGAAGTAGGCACCTTGTCGCAACTGCTGGTGACGCCGCTCAGGCAATTTGAAATCGTGATCGGAAAGGTGCTGCCGTACCTGTTGATCTCGCTCTTGCTCATTGGAAGTACTTTGGCCGTCGGCTATTTTCATTTCGGGGTGAAGTTTCATAAACCGATCCTGCTCAGCGAGGTCTGTTTCTTGTTTCTGTTGTGTTCTCTCGGATTGGGGCTTCTGATTTCCGCCTTCGCAACAACACAAACCCAGGCGATCCAGTTTTCGGTTTTTCTGCTCTTACCAATGATGTTGCTGTCGGGCGCGTTCCAGCCGCTCGCATTGTTACCAGGTGTAGTTCAAGCGTTCTCTGAGCTGTTTCCCTTGACGCACTTCTGTCGCGCGTTCCGGCAGGTAAACATGTACAACGGCGATTTTGCCGTGATCCGAGGCGATCTAATTGCATTGGCGGTTGGGGCGGTGGTGACATGCGTAGCCGCCGGTCTGTTACTACAGACAAACGAGGATTAAGTTGTTGAGGGCCGGAGGCCCTCAAAAACTGACGCTCAGATCCATTTTGAAATAGGCCGAGCCTCTCGTTGGGTAGTCGGGTCCGGCATGGAAATAGTTGAATCTGCGTTGGAAGGTCCAACCGGCTATTACTTCAAATGAGACGTCTCGCGTCGGGTTATAGCATGCACCAGCGCCGGCGCGAAGGTCACTGTACTCGAGTACGGCATTGTTGGTCCTTCGGTCTGGTGTCGGACCATTTCGATAGCCGCCGCCCATGGCTTCTCCGTCGATAAAAAATTCCCATGTCTTGTTAGGAAGATAGCTGAACCGCGGCTTCGGGAAAACCGCGCGGAGATTGAACTGGTCATTGATCTTCCAGTTGATTCCGCCAATCGGTAAAACCGGATTTTCTGTAAAGGGGTCCGCGGTCACACCGACCACGATGTGCAGATTGTCTCGAACCTTGATTCCCCCTGCAATTCGCACCGGCATATCGAATGAGTTCAAGCTGATGTGGTTGCCAGTAAAATAGAACCCAGGCTCAAGTCTGATCAGGGGAAAAAAATCTTCTCCGCTCCAGTAGGATAGCGCGACCTCTGCGTTGAAACTGTTTAGCGATCCCGGGAACGCGTTACCATCGGAACGACTGAAAGCGTACTGCTCTGCTTCGATCCCGGCTTGTAAGTAATATCGGCCGGACAACTTAAAGTTGCGTAGAGCTTCTAAGCTATAGTGGTAGGTCGCTTGAGAACCCAGCTTGCTGGCTTTCAGAATCCGACTCCCGAGCGTGTAATCGCTAATGAGCTCGGTTGACCAATTGGGCTCGGTCTGAGAGAGGCTCTGGGAAACGATACCCTGCTGGCCAGCAAGTCCGCTGGAGCAGACCAGAAACAATAAGAGCATACCGATCCGCATATGATGGTGACGTCGCAACCTTATACAAGGTTGCCTAAAACTGCTTTGCAGGCGCTTCTCCGGAAGCGCTCACAAATCGAACGTGGTGCTTTTGCTCGATTCGCTTGCGCCTCGACTGCCCGTTTACTCTGGTTCCGTTGAGAGACTTCTGACACAGCCTGGAGAGCGCCTTCTGGTCCCCCAGCAGCCCGCCATTCATGCCCGAAGCTCTTGGTTGTTTGAGCCGTCCAGCACGAGAAATTTTTCCAGATGATAGGTCGGATCTGTCCTGAACGTGAGACGGCCGGAGTATTTGCGTTCAATCTCAATCAAGAGCTCTTCGTCCTCCGTCTTCAATCGATTGAGCACCTCCGGATTGACGATGACCCGAATGTCGTGCACATCCGGGTTCTGTCGCATGATCGCGTGAAGCGCTCGCTGGATCTCGACACTCATTGTCATCGGGCTCTTTACGACGGCTCGTCCATGACAATAAGGACAAGGAACGAACATCGATCCGGTTAAACTTTCTTGCGCTCTTTGCCGGGTCATCTCCATCAAACCGAGCGGCGAGATCGGTAGAACGTGCGTCTTCGCTTTATCCCGTTTCAATCGTTCTTTCATCCGATTGTAGACCATCTGCTGGTCTTTCCGGTTCTTCATATCGATGAAGTCACCGATGATCAGGCCACCGATGTTGCGCAGACGGAGTTGCCTGGCGATTTCGTCAGCCGCCTCCAAATTGGTTTGCAGGATCGTTTTTTCGACGTCCCTGCCGCCCTTATTACGTCCGGTATTTACATCGATAGCGATAAGCGCCTCGGTCTCATCAATCACAATGTAACCGCCACATTTCAACCAAACTTGGCGATGGAAAGCGTCGTCGATCTGTTTTTGAACCCCGAATTTGTCGAAAATCGGAGTCGAGTCAGTATAATGAAATATCCTCTTTTTTGATCGTTTCGATATTTGTCCAACGAGGTTTTGCATCCGGCTGACCGCCGCCTCGTCGTCACAATACACAGTGTTGATCTCATCTGTCAGAAAATCGCGCACTGTTCGATCAATCAGATCAGGCTCCTGGAACAAAACAGCTGGAGCAGGTTTCGTTCGGAACGATTCTTCTATCTGACGCCACTGTTCGAGCAAAAGACCAAGGTCTCGGACAAAATATCGCGCGCGCTGTCCTTCTCCAATCGTCCGAATGATTACCCCAACGCCTTCCGGAATCTCCAGTTTCTGCAGAATCTGCCGGAGTCGTTCCCGTTCTTTCGGATCTTCGATCTTCCGGGAGATACCGCTTTGGTCGTTGTGCGGCATCAGAACGAGATAGCGCCCAGCCAGACTGATGTTCGTGGTGATTCGGGGACCCTTATTGCTGATGGGGCCCTTGGTCACTTGTACCATCACTTCAGAACCGACCGGATAAATCTCAGGAATTTCCTTCGCTGTGACTTTCTTTTTCGATTTGCGCTCGTGGGCCCGGTTGACCTCTTCGACACTGCTGTCAAGGCCAGGCAGCGCGTCCCAGAAGTGCAGGAAAGCGTTCTTCTCAAATCCGATGTCGACGAACATCGCTTTGAGGCCGTGTTCGATGTTTTTGACTTTCCCTTTGAAAATACTCCCGACGATATTGCGATCGGTGTCGCGTTCGATGTTGTATTCTTCCAGCACGCCGTCTTCCAGTAACGCAACACGGCGCTCCAGCTTTTCACAGCTGATTACGATCTGGTTGCCGACTTTCTTCGGCGCCATACCCAAAAATTGTTTCACTCTTTCCAGCATAATTACAGTTAAGGAAGGGGTTACGCGGCTCAACTAAAAGAAGAGGAACCGCTTCTTTTTCTCGCCCGTCCGGTTCTGACCTTGTTGCTGGTTGGGTTGCTGAGTTTCTTTGGGTTTTCTGTGGAAAAAATCAAAGAAGTTTCGCTTCCTTTCCTGCGAAGCTGGTTGTGCCCGTTGGGCTACTCTATGATCATCCGCATCTGGACGAATATCGGGTTCCGCCGCCTGCGCGCGAGCGACCTTGCGGGGGGCATCGTTGGGCTCGGGGGCGTCATCCGACGTCTCTTCGTCTGCCGCTGCGACCTGTGCAGGGGCAGGGACTGCGTTATCCTTGAAGTTAATCGATTGGACAAAGTTGAAATTTCCGATCGCTGGATCCAGTGGTTTAACTCCCGGATCATATCCACGATCAAGCGCTAAAATCTCCTCAATGATCTTGGATGCCAGGGGCGCTGGTACTTCGCCTCCGGCTTTGGCCCCTTGGACCAGCAGCGATAGAGCGATTTTCGGTTTTTCATACGGCGCGAACGCGACGAACCAGGTGTGGTTATCTTTCTGGCCGTCGCGCCAGAACTGGGCCGTACCGGTTTTGCCGGCAACGAACACTCCGGGAACTCTGCCGCGCGCACCGGTTCCTCCTTGTTCGTTGACCACTCGCCACATCCCGCGCCGGACCAATTCGATCTGGTCCTTGGTCAGGCCATTAATTTTAGTCAAATCTCCTCGAATCTTCTCCGGACGACGGGTGATTGATCCATCCGCCTCTTTAATCTGATAAATCAAGCTCGGCTTGTAAGCGATTCCCCCGTTGGCAACCGTTGCAGCAACGATTGCCATTTGCAGCGGACTGGCCAGGACGTAGCCTTGTCCAATCGAAGCATTAGCGGTCTGTCCTTGTGTCCACTTTTCGTTCTTGTTCACGCGAAGCCAGTCTGGGGAGGGCAATACTCCTGGATCTTCGCCCGACAACTCGATTCCGGATGGCTGCCCCAATCCGAGAGTCGCTCCGACGCTATCGATCGCATCGATACCAGCAGCGTTCCCCCACTGATAGAAAAAGGCGTTGCAGGAATTCTTGATTGCATCGCTCAAAGTCTCGGTGCCGTGGGATCCGCCTTTTTCGGCAATCCAGCACTTCATGTAGGTATTACCATAGGTCACCCCGCCCGTGCAGGTGAACTGGGTTTTGGTTAAACCTTTGGTCAACCCGGCCAGGGCAACCGGTATCTTGTAGGTGGATCCGGGCGCAAACGCGCTGATGCAACGGTTCGTCAGCGGGTCGGCGTCTGCCTCTTTGATCGATGCCCAGTCTTTCGCGGAAATCGAAGGTATGAACTTGTTGGGATCGAATGACGGCACAGAAGCCATCGCCAGGATCTGACCATTATTTGGATCCACAACCACGCAGGCAGCACGGCCCACGTTCCGCAGTGCTCGCTCGACAATATATTGGATCCGAGAATCGATGGTCAGGTAAACATTTGCTCCCGGTTTCGCTGGAACGATTTCCTTTTCGCCTTCGATTTGATTCTTGGCGTTCTTCTTCAGGACCCGGCGTCCCGGTGTACCGCGAAGCGCGTCATCCATGTAATACTCGATATTGGTGCGACCCTCTACGTCCGGCTCGTAGAAGTTGAAGTCTTTGATGTCGGGTAATTGACTGATATCCTTTGGTGCGCCGACGTACCCGAGAATCTGGGGCGCCATGGCATTGAAAACATACTTCCGCAGTGGTCTTACATTCACTTGAACGCCGGGTAGCCCAAGATCTTTCTCGGCGAACTTTGAGAATGTGGCGAAATCAAGGTCTTCTCGGTAAGTGAAAGGCACCAGGCGATTGTTCAGGAAATGGGTCCATAACCGCTGAGAGTTGTACGGCTCGGCCACCTTCAGCTCTTGCAACCGGGGAATAATCGTTCGGTCAACGATCTGAACGATATCGGCTTCCTTGCGATCGTGAAGCATGCCGCTCGAATCTCTCGCCCGATAGTCGATCATCGGCGTTCGACCGAATTGCTTCTTGTAACCGCTGATCAAGTCCGGAAGATAAAAGTCGACTTCATAGCTTGGACGGTTGGTTACTAAGACGACTCCATTTCGATCGAGGATATCCCCACGAACAGCAGGAATACGAACGGTTACTTCGGACGATCCTTGAATCCTGCCGCGGTACTTGTCGCTATATTTGACTTGCACGAACCAGAGCCGCAGCCCGATTCCGCAAAGAGCGGCGAGCATGAACCAGGCGAGGAACAGAATTCGAAAATCGAGAACAGACGATTTCTTCAACTGTGCCATAGATGCTGCTTTATCGCGTTCCCGGCAGGCCTGGCCGGTATCCGAGCGCGTGGGACAACGGTGTGAGAATAAAGAACACGCATGGAGCAATCAAAAGCGAAATGAGTCCCGGCCCGAAAATCCGCCAAATAACGACGTCATTAAAAAAGAACTCATTTCGTTGAAAGCTTAAGATGCTGTATTCGGCCAGCAAAACAAATGGTGTCAGTACCGCGCTAATCTCCGCCAAAAGCCAATGAGATTGCCAGCGGTGGCGTAAAAACAATGGCCGCAGGCCATGCATGATCAGGCCGGGAATCAGATAAATCAGAATCGTTGTTCCCAGCACAAAGTCCGATTTGGCGCTCTGCGGCACAAGAAGGAGGTCATTGAATAGTCCCGTTACAAACGTCAACCCGAGCACCAGTGGGAAAGGGAAAGCAAGGCACCCGTAAAAATAGATAGCAGGAACGAACAGGATCGCCGCCCCTTTCAACAAAAGCACCGGCGGCAGAGACAATTGGAAAAGATATGAGCCGAAAATCAGCGTGATCAACACTAAGAAAAACGACATCATTTTCGCCCAATAATCACGAAGACGTCCCGGATCTCCGCTAGATCGACCGCGGGTTTGACTGTAGCGACACCTTCGAGCTCTTTCACTGTGAAATCTTTCACCTGGCCAATCAAGACTCCTGACGGGAACACCCCTCCGGCTCCGGCAGTAAACACGTTCGGTCCTGGCTTCAGGTTCGCTGTTTTGCTTAAGAAGCGGATTCGCAAATCCGGCGCATAGTTAGTGGAAGCTCTTGTGCCGCTCACAATTCCTTGTTCCTGGGTTCCCTCTATAGTGACGGAGACGCGCAGGCTCTCGTCAGAGAGCAGTAATACCACCGCAACATCATTGGCAACGCTGGTTACTTTTCCGACAAGACCCGTTTCGGTGACGACGGCCATGTCAGTGGCAATACCGTCTGCCGCCCCTCGATCGATGGTGCAGGAATTCCACCAGGTTGCACTATCTCGAGAAATGATTCTGGCAGGGATTAAACGGAAAGAGGACTGCTCCTTGTACCCGAGGGCCCGATTCAGCCGGTTAACCTCGGCCTCGCTGTTTTTGAGTAGATTGTTTGTGGCTTGCAACTGACGGTTTTCGAGCTTGAGCCGCGCGTTTTCGCGCTCTAGCTCATCAACGTGCTTCAGCCCGCCGCCGACACCTCCGAGGCCTTGCTGTACCGAGGCCCCGGTCCGGAGGATGGGCAAAATGGCCTGATAGAAAGCGGCTTGCATCTGCTGTTTGGTGGTTTGCGGGAGCAAGAGGATCAAAACCACGAGAATCCCAAATATCCCGAGAGTCGCTATGGTGGTGCTCCTCATGAGAGCGGCGCTGCGAACAAACTGGCTAGTCCATTCAATGTGTTGGCCGGTCTGAAGAAGCGACTTGGCGCAGGAACTTGAGCTCGGTCAGAGCGCGTCCTGTTCCCTCGGCAACAGCGCTAAGAGGATCGTCCGCCACGTGGACCGGCAATCCAGTCTCTTCCTGCAGGAGCTTATCGAGTCCTCGCAGCAAAGCGCCGCCGCCAGCCAGCACCAAGCCGCGGTCCACCAGATCTGCCGATAGTTCCGGAGGACAACGTTCGAGGGTGACTCGCACTGATTCCACGATGGTCGAGATCGGTTCCAGCAGCGCTTCCCGGACTTCCTGCGAGGTGATTGTCAGTGTTTTCGGAAGACCCGCCACAAGGTCGCGCCCTTTTACTTCTAAGCTGGTCTCCTTTTCCATCGGATACGCGCTACCAATCTTTATTTTGATTTCTTCAGCGGTTCGTTCGCCGATCATCAAATTGTATGCGCGCTTCATGTACCCCGCGATTGCCTCATCGAGCTCGTCACCGGCAACGCGGACACTCCGGCTAAAGACGATTCCAGAAAGAGAGATCAACGCTACTTCGGTAGTGCCGCCTCCGATATCGATGATCATGTTTCCAGCCGCATCTTGTACCGGAAGGCCTACTCCGATGGCCGCGGCCATCGGTTCTTCGATCAAATAAACCTCCCGGGCACCAGCGTGAGCTGCCGATTCCTTGACGGCGCGCTTTTCAACCTCGGTGATTCCGGAGGGCACTGCGATCACTACCCTTGGCCGGACCCATTTTCGGTTATGCACCTTTGTGATAAAATGGCGCAACATCGATTCCGTCATCTCGAAATCGGCGATGACCCCGTCTTTCAGGGGGCGAACCGCGACAATATTCCCGGGTGTTCGTCCCAGCATCCGCTTAGCTTCGTCGCCAACTGCGAGCACCTGGCTGGTCCCGGAACGCACGGCGACAACCGACGGTTCGCGCAGAACAATCCCTTGGTCTTTGACATAGACGAGGGTATTCGCAGTACCAAGATCGATGCCAATATCGTTCGAGAATAGTCCGAGGAAGCCGTTAAACATTCAAAAATTCCACTTGGGGTTACTTCAATCTGGCCTTGGTGAGGGACCTGACACAGGCGTTAACGAAACTCGAGTTCTCGCTCACTCTACCTATCGACCAGCCTGTGTATCTAGGTACAGGTCTGGCGATCGTCAAGGAAACAATCGGGGCCGCGCCTTCGCCGCGCCCAGGGCGCGGCCGTTACCGGTTGCCGGTTTTCGGTTTCCCGTTTTCGGTTCCAGAGCCTTGAACGGCTTTCGATGGTGAGTCAAGACGTGACGCGAATGTCGATCTAGAAGATCAATCCGCCAATTGCAGATGAATCCGGAGGATTCGGCCGAAGCTTCGAGTCCGGCCAAGGCCGGATAGGTTGAGCTTCCCAGCTCGACCGCCCCAGCGCGTGAATGCAACCCCGTTGAGATTCTTCAGTTGACGGGCGAGCCCCGGCGCGGAACGACGGTCGCGCTTTAGTGCGAATTCGTACGACAGCCACGATAAATAGGTCCTGAATCAGCTGCCTGCTGAACAAAACGGTAGACGGTCAACGTTCGACGGATAACGGTTATTGTGCGCGCGCGGTTTCGAGGCTTCTCCTGGTTGAGTTCACTCTTAGTGTACGTTTCCTTCTTGAGCTTGTGGGGGCGTCGGTGATTACCGCTCTCGGCTGGACGGCGTGTCTGTTTTTGCAGCTTGCCTGGATTCCATCGGCTCCCTTGTGGTTTGCGGGCTATTTATTTGTCTACAATCTCGATCGGCTGTACTTGGATCCCGCCGACCGACTAAATACTCCACTCCGGGTCCGCTGGGCGGACAAACTGCGTTTGTCGCGGTTCATTCTAATTCTTAGCTCAGGTTGCGTTCTGGTTCTGTTTCCCCTAGCGACTCATCGCCCTTGGTTGCCCGTTGCGCTCGGTTGTCTCGTGGTATTCTGTTTTTTCTATTCGCGACCGATTCCCTGGCTCAGGTTCAGACTCAAAGATCTCTCCTCTTTGAAGTCTGTTTTTCTGCCATTTTTCATCGCCTGCATTCTCGTCGTCTGGCCATGCTGGGAGGCAGGCCGGTCATTAGGCCCGCTAGAATGGCTGGTATTCTGCTGGGGCTTCTGTGCGCTCACCATAAACAGCCTGGTCTTCGACTATCGCGACATCGCCGGAGATCGTCGTTACGGCAATCGCACTATCCCCATGCAATTAGGCCCGGCACGGACGCTCTGGCTCCTGGCCGGGCTGGCGGCAATGCTTATTGCCCTCAGCGCTCTAATGCCGCTTCATCGCTTCGCGGTGACGATCGCTTTGGGCGGCGTTTCTATGGCGTTGCTCTCCGTCGTAAAATGGCGGCCGCATCCGCTGGGAATCAGCTTGCTTGCAGATGTGCTGCTATTGGTGCCTGCGTTAGTGGAATTGGTGCGGTAACATTTCTCCTCCTCGTTCTCGTCGTCGTCCTCGAAAGGCACTTTGAAGTCTATCGAGAGGCATTAATAGGGACTTTTTGAGTAGTCGTGACTTAAATCTTGCAAAGGTACGCAACTCTGACCGAGGACGAGGACGAGAACGACAAAGTCTTCAACAACTCGTCGCGTCACCCCGTGCACTCCCGACCGCGTGCGGAATGGCTCCGGCAACGAACCTTAGACAATCAACTGCACCCGCCGGTTTTCCCGGCAACGCGATGACAACCGATCGATCAACAATCGCCGCCATGCAGCGGGAGAGGATCGCGTTTGGGGTCAATTTCATCGATTCGATGCGCATGATCTCACCGAATCCGGGCAGTTCCACGCGCATGATGCCGCGGATCGCCTCAGGGGTTACGTCGCGTAGAGCCGCGCCGGTTCCACCGGTCGTTAGTATCAGCCCGCAGCCTTGAGCGGACAACGATCGGATTGCTTCCCGAATCTTCTCGAGGTTATCGGGAACAAGCGCCTCTGCGCTGACGTTCCAGCCGTACTCTCTGGCAGCTGCTTTCAGGGCAGGCCCGCCTAGGTCATCATACACCCCCGCCGACGCTCGATCGGAGACAGTAATCACTCCAACATTGATCGGATTCATGATTTAATTTTGGAAATCAGTCGCAGCCCGGAGACAACCATCGATTTATCAACCGCCTTGCACATATCATAAATCGTGAGTGCCGCGACACTGGCGCCGGTCAACGCTTCCATCTCGACTCCGGTTTGAGCTATGGTCGTCACGGCGCACTCTATGCGGATACCTTCCGCGCGAGTCTCGAAACGCACCTCTGCATGCTGGATTGGCAGGGGATGACAAAGGGGAATCAGTTCGCCTGTCCGTTTCACAGCCTGAATCGCGGCAATCTGTGCTGTCGTGAGCACGTTGCCTTTCGCGATTTCATTCGCTGCGATCTTCCTCAATGTTTCTGGCTGAAGCGAAACTAGCGCTTCGGCGGTTGCGACGCGTTTCGAGACCGGCTTTTCCGACACGTCGACCATCTTTGCTTCGCCTTGTGCTGTGAGGTGGGAAAACTCCACAGTTGCTAGCCCCCAATAGCGACCATTTTGCGACCTGGCTGATAGCTGTCCCGGAAATCGTGCTCTTTCGGTTTACGCTCAACCACCTCCAAAAAGAAACGTCTTAACTTTGCGTCGTCGGCCCCTTGCCGCATCGGCGTTTTGATGTCGAATTCCAAGTGGCTGCCCAGACACGGACGCAACTTACCGTCACTTGTGAGCCGGAGTTTATTGCAGCTTTCGCAGAAGTGAAGGTTGGTCATCGCGCCGATAAACCCGATTCGTTGCGACGAATTCGCGAACCGATAATAGAGAGCCGGTCCGTTCGTTTTGAACCCAGGCTCAGGCAGCATTGGACCAAATAGGTTCTCAATGAGCCGGCACGCTTCCGCTGTCGGCAAAAAATTGCTCTCTGATAGGACGTCGGTCGAGGTTACCGGCATCAACTCAATGAACCGCAGCAGGAGTCCGTTTTCTCGAGCAAATCGTACAAGATCGGGAATATCATCCTCGTTTCGCCCGCGCATCAGCACTGCGTTGAGCTTGATCTGATCGAATCCGGCGGACTGTGCGGCCGCGATGCCGTCGAGTGTTTTTTGAAGAAAGTCTCTTCCGGTGATCGAGCGATATTTCTCAGGGTCCAAAGTATCGAGCGAGATATTGACCGTCCGCACGCGAAGCTTGGTCAGGGCTCGCGCGAGAGTGTCACCGCTATCGACCTGTTGCGCTAGTAAGGATCCGTTGGTGGACACACCAATATCCGTGATTTTCGGCAGAGCGCTGATTTGGCGGAATAGCTGCAGCACGTCCCGGCGTGTAAGCGGTTCGCCTCCGGTAATGCGGATTTTGTGAATACCCAAGTCTGAGCCGACGCGGATGATGCGGGTTATCTCGTCATAGTTTAACACCTCAGAGCGAGGCAGCCATTCCTGCAATTCTTGAGGCATGCAGTAGAGACAGCGCTCGTTGCACCTGTCAGTAATCGAGACTCTGAGGTAGCTGATTCTATGTCCGAATCGGTCTTCCATTGGTTGTGGATTACACTCTACTGTCTGCTGTTTACCGTCTACCGTTTTCTATTTTGGAGTGCGGTAGAATAGGAAGCATCTGGCGCCGATTTCCAACGGATTGAACATCGATTGTAGGGCGGCGCTCCGTCGCCGCTGTCGCTTACACGCTTGAACCCCGCTACCAGCCTAGGATATTCATGGTTATACTATCGTATGATTCGCACGCTGCTATTTGGATTATTGGCGGTTCTCGTTTCCCTCCTGGTAGGATGTTCGACGGTCGAGAGCCGTATACAATCCAACCCACAAGCTTACGCTTCACTTTCGCCAGCCGACCAGGCGCTGGTTCATTCGGGGCATATCAGGGAGGGTTTGCCGCAATCCGCTGTGTTTATCGCATGGGGTGCGCCTGATCGGACGCGGTCCGGAGTTCGTAACGGTCGGCCGTACGAGGCTTGGACATACACAACGACCAGGAGTGAGTTTACGTACTATCCAGGTCCTGCTTACCCGGACTATTTCTTTTGGGGTGGCGTCGGATTCCATCACCGGTTCTGGGGCCGTCATCACTTCTTTTACGCCGGGCCTTACTTTTATGACCCGTTCCCTGAAGAGACCATCACTTACGAAGTACCGTATAAGAAGGTCTTCTTCGAGAATGGGCGCTGCACCGGGTGGGAATACATCCGGTAATTAAACGCCGGTAACGCCGACATCGCCGACACCGCCGGGGAATCGAAAACGGTAGACGGTCGACGGTAGACGGTAGACGGTAGACCGATATGGCATATCGAGGCCTCACTGATTTTCTCAACGTACTGGAGAAAGAGGGTGAGCTTGCTCGTATTTCGGAGCGGGTTGCGACCGAGTTAGAGATCAGCGCTTTTGCAGATCGCCAGATGAAATCTGCCGGCGGCGGCAAGGCTCTTCTATTCGACAAGCCTACAATTAACGGCAAGATCAGCCGGTTCCCGGTTTCCATTAATAGCATGGGTTCCGATCGTCGCATTGCCTGTGCGCTCGGGCTCGGCTCGGTCGATGAGCTTGCGCATGAGATGCAGTTGATCTTGAAGGCCAAGCCCCCCACTTCCGTGAGAGAGGGCTGGTCGCTGCTGAAGCAAGCAGTGGACCTGCTTCACGCGCGGCCAAAACATGTCTCAGACGGTCCCTGTAAAGAAGAAATTCACCGATTTAACGATAGTTTTTCGCTGAATGATCTGCCCATCCTGGTCTGCTGGCCAAAAGATGGCGGACGATTCGTAACGTTGCCGATGGTCTACACAAAAGACCCTGACACTGGTGAGCGTAATGTCGGCATGTATCGAATGCAGGTTTTCGACGGACAAACAACCGGCATGCATTGGCAAGTACACAAAGTCGGTGCTCGCCACGGCCGGCGTTATTACCAACGGAATGAACGGATGCCGGTCGCTGTCTGTCTTGGGGGCGATCCGGCTTACACATTCGCCGCCACAGCGCCGTTGCCGGACGGGTTAGATGAAGTGTTGTTTGCAGGGTTTATTCGCAAAAAATCGGTCGAGCTCGTTCAATGTGAGACAGTCGATCTCGAGGTTCCTGCGGACGTCGATTTCGTATTGGAAGGATACGTGCAGCCGGGAGAGCTTCGCGACGAGGGCCCGTTTGGCGATCATACCGGGTTTTATACTGCGACCGACCCTTACCCGGTGTTTCATTTGACCGCTATCACGCACAAAAAGGACGCGGTTTATCCGGCCACGATCGTAGGCATGCCGCCCATGGAAGACTTTTATTTAGGCGATGCCAGCGTTCGGATCTTTTTGCCGGTCTTCAAAATGAATTTTCCCGAGATCGTGGACATGGCGCTACCTGCGGAAGGTGTTTTCCACAATCTGGTCTTCGTCAGCATTCGTAAACAGTACCCGTATCAGGCGTATAAGATTATGCATGGGCTATGGGGAATGGGGCAGATGATGTTTTCCAAATATATCGTTGTGGTCGACGAAGACTGCGATGTTCATAACACCAGCGAAGTCTTGTTCCGGCTTTGTGCTAATACGGATCCGCAACGGGACACAACATTCATTAAGAATCCATCCGATAGCCTCGATCATGCTCCGAGCGTAGCGAATATCGGATCCCACATGGGCTTTGATGCGACCCGAAAACTCGTGGCAGAAGGTTATCCTCGCGAATGGCCGGAGCTTGCGCGCATGGACGACGCGGTCCGCGCGAAAGTAGATGAGATGGCTAAGCGATTGGGACTGTGAGGGGTAGGCATTGCGTGGGTTCATTTCCTCGAAAGTACCGCCACAACCTCGATCTCGGCCGTTTGCGGAAACATATCGACCGGTTGTACCGATTCGATCCGAAATCTCGTGACCAGTTTGCCAAGATCCCGCGCAAGAATAGGCGGATTGCATGAGACATAAACGATCTGCGTTGGAGCATGGTGAAGGATGGCTTGCACAGCCTTTTCATCGATTCCTTCTGGGGAAGGGTCGAGCAAAAGACAATCGGGGCGATTTCCCACAAGCGCCGGCTCCAGCGCCTCTCCAACATCGGCACATATATAATCTTCATTCGCTGCCGCCTGATTCTTGGCAATTCGCACCGCCGGTTCATTCCATTCAATTCCGATAACGCGCGCAAACTGTGATACCAAGCCATGTCCAAAAAAGCCAGACCCGGCGTACGCATCGACCAAAGTTTTCCCTCGCGCCCGAGATTGCACATAAGCCAACAAAAGGTCCGCCACCGCGTCATTCGTTTGGGTGAACGTTTGGTTCGTCTCGTTTTCTCGTAGCGTTCGGTGTTCGCCATCTTGCAAACCTCGTTGGCGAAGCGAGGAAAGAAGCTGGTTCACAAGTGGTGATGCGATTGCGCAACGGCTTATGTCTAATACTCTTCGGCTCTTCTTTTCAAAGAAACCGATTCTTCCTTCTTCGGCGTGGACCGTGATTCGATTTCGATATCCAAAAGGATTGGGCCCAGCAATGGTGGGCGATACTTGTATATCTTTGAGCAGCGCGATCCGCCGCAACGCCTGGCTTACTTGCCGCCGTTTAAGCTCCAATTGATGGCGGTAGTCGATGTGCTGATAATCACATCCGCCGCATCGCTCAAAGTAAGGGCAAGGCGGTAGAACTCGACGAGATGAAGGTTTGACAATCTTGCGAGTTACCGCTCGATCAAATCGTTTTCGCCGCTCGACAATTTCGACTTCAACTATTTCGCCATCGATCGTGAACGGAGCAAAGACTGCTTTGCCGTCAAATCGACCCACTCCGGCGCCACCGAACGCGACATCGGCAATTTCCAACTCGATTGTGGCTCGAGAACAGTGCTTGGGCACGGAATGCTGGCGGGCAAAAGTTATTGGCCCCTCGGAACGTCTAAGGTTACCATGTCCCTCTCAACCTCAAACAACAAGTATGAGTGACACGAGCCTCGGTGCCAAGAATACGAACCATCCCGCCATCGTGCGCTGGGTCGAAGAGATGGCGGACCTCTGTAAGCCGGATCGAATTTTTTGGTGTGAAGGGTCTGACACCGAAAACAAGTTTCTGACAGAGCAAGCGGCCAAGGCCGGCGTAATTACGCCTTTGGATCAGAAAAAATGGCCCGGTTGCTATTATCATCGGTCAAATCCGAACGATGTCGCTCGGGTTGAACAATATACGTACATCTGCACGGAACTGGAAGAAGAGGCCGGTCCGACGAACAATTGGGCTCGGCCGGATGAGATGTATCGAAAACTGTACGGCTACGCACGCGGATCGATGCGTGGCCGCACCATGTATGTCGTCCCGTACCTCATGGGACCTCCCGGATCTAGCCTTTCCAAGGTAGGCATCGAACTGACCGATTCGATTTATGTCGTGCTCAGCATGCGCATCATGACCCGCATGGGGCAGATCGCGTACAAAGAGCTGGGTGAGAGCGAGAGCTTCAACCGCGGCTTGCATTGTATGCTCGATATTAATCCGGAGCGACGCATCATTGCTCATTTTCCTCGCGATAACGCCATTATTTCAGTCGGGTCGAATTATGGCGGCAACGTTTTGCTCGGGAAGAAGTGTCTGGCGCTCCGAATCGCTTCCTATTTGGGCCGGAGGGAAGGGTGGATGGCGGAACACATGCTGATTCTGGGCGTCGAAAGCCCGGATGGCGAAAAGACGTATGTCGCGGCTGCGTTCCCAAGTGCGTGCGGCAAGACAAATTTCGCCATGATGATCCCGCCAGAGCGATTTCAGGGCTGGAAGATTACGACGGTGGGAGATGACATTGCGTGGATCAGGGCCGGGAACGACGGCAGGCTTTACGCCGTCAACCCAGAGGTCGGATATTTCGGCGTTGTACCCGGCACCAATCGGAAATCGAATCCGAACGCGATGGACGCGATTGCGCGGGACACAATTTTCACCAATGTCGCTTTAACTAAGGACGGCGATATCTGGTGGGAAGGTAAGGAGAACGACCCTCCGGAAGGTCTGCTCGATTGGTTAGGCAACTCTTGGGAAAAAGGAAAACCGGCTGCTCATCCCAACAGCCGATTCTGTGCCCCGATGGCCAACAATCCGGTTCTTGACTCGGAGGTCGATAATCCTGCCGGCGTGCCAATCAGCGGCATCATTTTCGGCGGCAGGCGTGCCACCACCATGCCGCTTGTCTTTCAGGCGTTCAATTGGATCCATGGCGTTTATGTGGGAGCTACGATGGGTTCGGAAATGACCGCTGCCGCCGCAGGTACGGTCGGACAGGTGCGTCGCGATCCGATGGCGATGCTCCCGTTTTGTGGTTACAACATGGGAGACTATTTTGGGCATTGGCTGAAGATGCGCAAAGTCCTGCGAAAGCCTCCAAAGATCTTTCACGTTAACTGGTTTAGGAAAAACTCTAAGAGCGAATACCTCTGGCCAGGTTTTGGCGAAAATATGCGGGTCCTGAAGTGGATAGTCGATCGTTGTCATGGACGCGTTGGAGCGGATGAAACGCCACTTGGCTGGATGCCGGCAGCGAGCGATATTGATCTGGCGGGACTTCAATACGACCGGGCCAAACTGGAAGAGGCTCTCAGCGTTGATGTCGAGGAGTGGAAAAAGGAGGTGATGGCGCAGGACGAGTTGTTCATCAAGCTGCGCAACGACTTGCCGATGGAGCTGTATTTTCAAAGAGAACTTCTGATCGCTCGGTTGTAGGACGGTAGGCCTCTGTCGCTGACACCCGCGGCGCGTCGGCTTGTAGGGCGGCAGGCCTCTGCCGCCAGTGGCAGCGGCATCTTGGATTTTGGCGGCAGGGCATGCCGCCCTACACTCCTTTATTTTAGTGTTTTTCATTGAAAAACGCGGGTTAACACGTATGCAAAAGGCTCGACATATGACAGAAATGACGCTTGTCCTGCTGAAACCGGATTGTATTGCGAAACGCCTTTGCGGCACTGTGATCGGCCGGTTCGAAGAAGCAGGCCTAGAAATTGTTGGTTGCAAGATGATGCTGCTTGAGGACCGGGTCCTCGCGGTCCATTACGCGCACGTCTCGGACAAACCATTTTATCCTGACTTGAAATCGTTCATGAAATCCAGTCCTGTGATTGCACTCGCATTGTCCGGAGAGGACGCCGTTGCTCGGCTCAGGGACTTGCTTGGACCGACCGATTCGCGCAAGGCTCCAAAAGGCACCATTCGCGGCGATTTCGGCGATAGCGTGATGATGAATATCGCACACGGCTCCGATAGCCCCGAAAACGCAGTCCTGGAATTAAAGCGTTTCTTTAACGAAAACGAACTCTTCGAGACCAGCCTCAAAGCCTAGCCGCAATCGATTGGGGTTTTCTCATGAGTTTGTCGGCGATTGTCTTTGATTTCGACGGCCTGATCATCGACACCGAGGGTCCCGGTTTCATCAGTTGGCAGGAGATCTACCAGCGATTCGGCAAGAGTCTGACCCTGGACGACTGGCGTCATTCTACCGGATATGTCGGGGGATTCGATCCAGCGATTCACTTGGAACGACTGCTTGGCCGCAAATTGGATTGGTCGGATCTCATGCCGCAACGGAGCCGGCGAAATTGGGAACTGACTCTCCAGGCGGGAGTTCTGCCGGGAATCAAGGAATTGATGGAAGCAGCTAAGCAATCCGGGCTGTCTCTTGGAGTGGCGAGCAATTCGGAGCTGGGCTGGGTCGAGAGCGGATTGAAACGACTGGGGTTGCGCTCCTACATTGACGTGATCGTCACTCGTGAGATGGTGCTGAATCCGAAGCCCGCTCCTGATGTGTATTTGAAAGTCGTCGAAACCCTTCGTGTGCTGCCGTCGCGTGCTGTGGCCTTGGAGGACTCCGAGCCGGGATATCGGGCGGCGAAGCGAGCAGGGCTGAAGACTGTAGTTATTCCGAATCAATTCAGCGAACGCCAAAACTTGTCGGGCGCCGATCTGATCGTCCAAAGTGCTCTCGAGCTCGATCTGGATCGGCTAGAGGAATTGGTCAAAGGCGATGTGTCCAGGGCCGCAGCGTCACCTCGATGACGGTGTCGCCTCGGCTCAGGTCGGCTTACTCCTAGCTCCTGCCTCCTTACTCCTGTATTCTTTTCCTCGAATGAATCTTCCCGAGCTTCGCGGCATCCTCCAGTACGTAACCCGTTTTCGAGATCAGACGTTCGTGATCGCGGTTGACGGCGAGATCCTTGCGTCGCAGAACTTTGCCAACCTGCTTCTAGACGTCGCCGTGCTGCGGTCAGTCAGTATAAAAGTTGTTTTGGTTCATGGTGCGGGTCGCCAGATTGAACGGACAGCCAAAGATCGAGGAATAACGGCTTCAAATGTCGACGGCACCGGGGTCATTGACGGCGTGACACTTCAGCTTTCGATCGATGTAGCGATTCGGTTAACGAACGAAATTCTGGAGGGGCTCACTCAGGTCGATCTTCGCGCCGCTTACGCCAACTGCATCATCGCTCACCCGGCCGGGATTGTCGGCGGTGTGGACCGCCAGTTTGCCGGGAAAGTCGAGAGAGTCGACGCCAAGATGCTGGAGCTGTTTTTGAATGAAGGAATTGTTCCTGTTATTCCGCCCCTGGGTTTTGACGGGGAGGGACAGACGTTTCGCGTGAACTCGGATCTGGTTGCATTGGAGGTTGCCGAGGCGCTGCACGCTACAAAGCTGATTTTCGTTTCCCAGTTTGGCGAGTTGGTCTTGAATGGCCGTAGATTCGGATATCTCGTCGCGCCCGAGCTGGAAGAGCTTCTGAAGAAATTTAAGGCTCAGCTCCCGCAAAACCTGTTCTCCAAGCTGGATCACGCGGCCCGGGCCAGCCGATACGGGATTCCCCGGGTTCATTTGATCGACGGAAATGTGGACGAAGCCTTGTTGACCGAGATTTTCACCAATGGCGGCGCAGGAACGATGATCTACTCTAACGAGTACGATCAAATCCGCCGGCTCTACAAAAAAGATTTGCGCGCTGTGACGTCCCTTATTCAAGAATCGATCCGCAACGAAGAGCTGGTACGACGAACACGCGAAGAGATTGTTGCCGAAATCGATCACTACTGGGTATTGGAGGTCGATCGCCGGATCGTCGGTTGCGTCGCGATGCATCCGTACCCTGAACAAGGCATGGCAGAGCTCGCGACTCTTTACGTCAGCCGCTCCAGCGAGAATCAAGGTTTGGGTCGCAGCCTCATGTCCTTTGTCGAAAAGCTTGCGCGCGAACGAGGATTTGCCCGCCTCTTTGCGCTCTCCACACAGGCTTTCGTTTACTTGCAGCAGAAGGGCGGTTTTGTTGAAGCGGGACCGGAAATTCTGCCGCCAGCCCGGAGATCGAAATATGAGGTAAGCGGACGAAACTCGCGGATACTCGTGAAAGATCTGTAAAGCGACCCAGTCAGCTGAATGTTGAATCGAGAACCAACTGCATTGCTGATCGACGGCCTCATTTTGCTGATCTATTTTTTTGGAATTGTTGGAATCGGTCTTTGGGCGGGACGCCGGAATCGGAATCTGACCGAGTTTGCGTTAGGTGGACGATCGCTTCCCTGGTGGGCGGTTCTCGCGTCGATAATTGCTGCTGAAACCAGCGCCGCAACATTTTTGGGTACCCCGGCGGAGGGATTTAAGACTCGTAGCTTTATATATGCGCAGTTAGCGATTGGAACGATTTTGGCGCGAGTGATAGTCGCGTTCACCTTCATCAAACCTTACTACCATTATCGTGTTCAGAGTATTTATGAATTTTTGAATATTCGGTTTGGTCCTTGGACTAGAAATCTAGCGAGTGCCATCTTCCTATTTACCCGCGTCTTCGGAATCGGGGTGCGCCTCTATCTGGGCGGCGTGATTATCAAGGTGATTTGGGAATACCTCTTTCCTACGGCCGAAATCAATATCTGGATTTACTTCTGGGGGATCCTCTTCGTAACCCTGTTAACAACTTTGTACACAACGATTGGTGGGATTAAAGCAGTCGTCTGGACCGACTTTATTCAAGCGAGTTTGATGATGGGCTCAATCGGGTTCACCATCTGGTTGTTAGTCAGTGAGATTCCGGGTGGGCTAAGCACAGTTCACGACAAACTAGGTAGTTGGCCGGCCGTATTTCAAACCGGATTAGATCTTCGGGAAGGTTGGTGGTTAGGAATCCGCAGGATGTTAGAAGAACCATATACGCTGTTGGCCGCATTTATCGGATCGACATTCCAAACGATGGCTACCCACGGAACGGACCAGGACAACGTTCAACGGATGCTAACTGCAAAAGACTCACGCCGGTCACAATTATCACTAATTTTGAGCGGCTTCGCCGATTTGCCGGTGGCATTCGGATTTTTGTTAGTTGGCATCTTGTTATTTGTTCATTATCAGATCGCACCCGATCCTCGGCTACCGGAAGCGGACAACGAAATTTTTGCTCATTACATCGTTACTCAGATGCCGATCGGACTGCGCGGTCTGATTGTTGCCGGCTTATTCGCTACCATGATGGGGTCGACTTCTGCGGCTTTGAATGCGATGGCGACCAGCTTTACCAAAGATTTTGTTCAGCCGTACTTTGGAAGGTCTATGTCCGACAGAGCTACTGTTTATGCGGCTCGCGCGGCGACGGTCGCGTTCGGTGTTCTTATGATCGGCATCGCCACGATGACGGCATACGCTGTCCTGCGAGACTCAAAATTGACAATCATTCCTTTGGCGCTACAGAGCGCGGGCTATACCTACGGCTCATTGCTCGGAGTTTTCTTGCTCGGAATGCTTACGAAACGACGCGGCCATGACCGAGCCAATGTTATGGGAATGCTGGCAGGTATCGCAGCGGTACTGATACTCTGTAAAGTACGGGTACCGGCGTTCGATATGGAAAAGTTAGTTAGCCATGGCCAGCTGAGCCCGCAAGACTGGTCCTTCGGCGGATTTTTGCCGGACTGGTGGCCGGCCGCAGCGTGGTCATGGTGGGTACTAACCGGATGTTGCGTTTGTGTGCTGGTTAGTTGTCTGTTTCCGACACCGCGGGAACAGGTTCAGATAGCTGAAGAGCACGCAGCGTGGCGCGGGAATCAAGTAGAATCGGGTTTGAACGACCAACTGCCCGAGCGTCAAGCTTAACTTTCAATAGATAGGAAATTTATTTGGCGCGGCGACCTGAATTTTACTTGCTGACCTAGCGGGCCGGTTTTATCCTCACCTTCGCTTCGCGGGAAGACAGGACGGCTGGTTGTGAATAACATGTGAATAGTTATGTGGAACAAGATCATGGGTCCACCGGACGGTAAAAGCATTGGCGGTTTCGAACGCGGATTGATCGACCGATTTCGAGCGGAAGCAAACAGCGGATGTGCTTCATAAGTCATTGGACGCGTGCGATTTAACGGTTGTTGATTGTAAGTGAGTTCCGCAAATCCCCAAAAGTTTATGCAACAGCGGCAGTTTCGTTGCCTCCAGTCTCGACGACCGCTTTGTGTCGTTTCTGTCATATAGAAGTGTGGATAATTGTTCTATGGAACAAAGCTATCGCAAGATTTGGGACGAAATAGCGAACGGTATACGACCGAATGTTAGTGCGGACGCCTTTCAGCGATGGTTTGCTAATATCGAACTAGTCCACGCCGATGAGGGCGCGCTGACGTTTCAGGTACCGAATACGATTTATCAGCTCTGGATCGAGAGTAATTATTTAAACTTTGTTCAATCGTCGATCATTGCGGTCCTGGGTAACCCAAGAGAGGTCAAGTTCCAGGTTATAGAGAGCGAAAACACGGCTTTAACCGTCGAGAATGAGCCGCCGCCGCCTGCTGCGTCTTCGTCGAAGATAAGGGATAAAGAAGCGGATCCGCCGGGAAACCACGGGATGAACCCGCGAAACACGTTTGATACGTTCGTCGTGGGCTCAAACAATCAGTTCGCACATGCCGCTGCGCTCGCAGTCGCCCAGGCGCCGGCCAAAACTTACAATCCGTTGTTTGTTTACGGCGGTGTTGGTCTTGGTAAGACCCATCTGATGCAGGCAGTCGGCCAACAAGTGACTGATCGAAAGAAGAATTTTAAAGTGATGTACCTGTCGAGTGAACGTTTCACTAACGAGTTCATCGACGCGATTCAGCACAACACCTTGGTCAAGTTCCGCAAACGATATCGCCAGGCAGACGTTCTGCTGATTGATGACATCCATTTCCTGGCGGGAAAAGAGCGGTCTCAGGAAGAATTCTTTCACACGTTCAATACGCTCTTCGATGGACGTAAACAGATCGTTTTGTCCAGCGATCGCCCGGCAAGCGAGATCGCGAATCTGGAGCAACGGCTAGTATCTCGATTCGAATGGGGCCTGACCGCGGAGTTGCAGCCGCCTGATATAGAGACTCGTCTCGCGATTTTGAGAAAAAAAGCAGAAGCGCTGCATGTACAACTTGCCCCGGATGTGTTGGAGTTTCTGGCTCAACGAGTTCGAACCAACGTCCGGCGATTAGAAGGAGCGCTGATGCGGGTTGCGTCGTTTGCTTCTCTGAGCGGCCAACAGGTATCACGTGAAACGGTTGAGCAATTGTTGCGGGACATACTTCAGGAAGAAGCAAAGAGAACTGTGACCATCGATCAGATCCAGAAAAAGGTCGCAGAGCATTTCGATGTCCGACTAGCGGACATGACCAGCAAACGCCGGCCCGCGACGATTGCTTTTCCACGTCAGGTTGCTATGTACCTCGCGCGTCGACATACAAAGGCCTCTCTGAACGAAATCGGAGACGCGTTCGGTGGACGCGACCACGGCACGGTTCTCCATGCCTGCAAAGCTGTTTCCCAACGGATGACCAAGGAAGAACGGGTCCGCCAGCTTATCCTGTTGCTAAATCACCAGCTCGAGAGATAGGGGAACGCCGACAGCGCCGGCATCGGAAGAGCGCCCTGAGTGACGACGACCGTCTATTGGTTTATCGGGGGTAGGGTAGCGCTTTAGCGCGACCTTATCCGGTTGCCTTCCGACCAGACCGAAGCCGGGCTTGAACGTCTCTTTCCTTCAATCCGACCCTTCCGATGCCGGCGCTGCCGGCGTTGTCGGCGCTGCCGGCGTTGCAACCAACTTGACCTGCTTGCAAAATTTCTCTAATCAGCGGAGAGCAGGTTGCGCCGCTTGCGGAGATTTATAGCGCATGATTTGATATCCCCACACCATGAAATTCAGCGTCAGTAAGGACAAATTGCTCGAAGGTCTTTCTATTGTTCAAAATGTAGTTAGCACTCGGACGACTCTACCGATTCTTTCCAATGTGCTTCTGCAAGCGAGCGAAGGAGAAATTCGGCTAACGACCACTGACCTGGATGTGGGCGTTCGAGGCGCAGTCGAAGCTCAGGTCGAGCGCAGTGGGGCAACAACCCTGCCGGCTCGGCGGCTCTTTTCGATCGTGAGAGAGTTACCCGCCGCGGAGATCTATGTCGACGTTGATTCCAAGAATCTTGCTTCCATTCGCAGCGGGCCGAGCTACTTCAAGATCCTTGGCCTTCCAGAGGAAGAATTTCCACCTTTGCCGCGCTTTGACGATGCCAAGATCTTTACCATCGCGCAAAAGGATCTGAAGGATGGTTTGAAGAAAACGTCCTACGCCATCTCGACGGACGAAACGCGGTACGTGCTGAATGGAACCCTTTTTTCATTTAAAGATAATAAGCTAACCCTTGTTGCCACCGATGGCCGGCGACTGGCTCTGGTCGACCTTGAGCTCGAGTTTCCCCGCAGCCAGGAGATTGATGTTATCGTTCCCACCAAGGCAGTAACCGAGCTACAGCGCCTGGTAAAAGACGAAGGTGACGTAAAAGTGAGCATTGGTGAGAACCAGATCGCGTTCGAGCTCAACCGGACTTTGCTGGTTTCGAAATTGATTGAAGGGAATTACCCGAACTACAGGCAGGTTATACCTTCAGAGGCCAAGGAACGGATTACTTTGGAGCGGGAGACGTTGCTCAACGCGGTCCGTCGAGTGGCGTTGCTCGCCAGCGAAAAATCCAACTCGGTAAAGCTCAGTTTCTCGAAAGGAAACATTGATATCGTGGCAACAACGCCCGATGTCGGCGAGGCCAGGGAATCGCTGGCGGTTATGTACAAGGGCCGTGAATTTTCGATCGCGTTCAATCCGGAATTTTTGATGGCCCCGTTGCGCAATCTCTCAACGGACGAGGTCTACCTGGACCTGATCGATGAAATGAGCCCGGGTGTCATCAAGATTGCGGGACCGTTTTTGTATGTCTTGATGCCGATGCGACTGAATTAGCCGGCCTTTCAAGGCGGCTGTTATCGGTTATCGGTTTTCGGTTTTCGGTTTGATGTTTAATGGTCAACCGCTCGGGTCCAACAAAGGGGTCTTACCGGAAGTCGCAAAGCGCCCCC
>Ga0207684_10000331_pt1 | contig 66229 bp, 55 predicted proteins | sample KBSK5501metaG_FD_184342 | JGI IMG/M metagenome (GOLD analysis project Ga0207684, IMG submission 184342) | Corn, switchgrass and miscanthus rhizosphere microbial communities from Kellogg Biological Station, Michigan, USA - KBS K5-50-1 metaG... | ecosystem: Host-associated > Plants > Roots >...
CTCGTTGCCGTCTTCCGCAGCGCGTTGAGCACGGCCCGGTTCATCGGCGGGCCGAGTGTCGAGGACTTCGAGCGAAGGTTCGCGGAATTCTGCCAGACGCAACACTGCGTGGGTGTGGGCAGTGGGACCGATGCGCTACGGCTGGCGCTGAGCGTCGCCGGCGTGGCCCCCGGCGATTCGGTCATCACGGTGCCGAACACCTTCATCGCCACGACCGAGGCGATCTCTCAGGTCGGAGCACGGCCGGAGTTCGTCGACGTCGACCTCGCCACGTACACCATGGATCCCGCCAGGCTTCGCTCGTATCTCGAACAGGAGTGCCGGCGAGCAGGCCCGGGCTGCCGTGTGACGAGCAAGCGGACCGGTCATCCGGTCACGGCCATCGTCCCGGTCCATCTTTATGGACAGATGGCGGACATGGATCCCATCCTCGAGCTCGCGAAGGAGTACGACCTGATCGTCGTCGAGGACGCCTGTCAGGCCCACGGCGCCGAGTATTACTCGCGACGCGAGCGACGCTGGCGCAGAGCGGGATCGATGGGGAGGGCCGCGGCGTTCAGCTTCTATCCGGGCAAGAACCTTGGCGCCTGCGGTGAGGCGGGGGCCATCACCACCAATGATGAGGCCCTGGCACGCCAGTGTCGGATGCTGCGTGACCATGGCCAGTCGCGTAAGTATGTCCACGAGGTTGAGGGGTACAACAACCGGCTCGACGCCCTGCAGGCGGGCTTCCTCGATGTGAAGCTTCGTCGTCTGGGGCAGTGGACCGAAAGGCGTCGCGAATGCGCGCGGTACTACGACAAGTTGTTGGGCGACGCCGGCGCGGCGATTGTGCTGCCGAGGGTGGCGCCGTGGTCGCGGCCGGTGTACCACCTCTATGTCGTCCGCGTGGACGGCCGCGATCGTTTGCGTGAAGAGCTTGCTGCCGTGGGGATCGAGACTGGCATTCATTATCCGATTCCGCTTCACCTGGCGAAACCCTATCAGTGGTTTGGTCATCGTCCGGGCGACTTTCCATGCGCGGAGCGGGCTGCCGCAGAGGTGCTGTCACTGCCGCTGTATCCGGAGCTCTCGGCCGAACAGCAGGAGCTGGTGGCCGCGAGGCTTGTCGACCGCTGCGACGGGTCGCCGGCTCTGACCGATGACATCGAGCTGACGAAACGGACGGCATGAGGGCGACGGACACGACCGTAGCCGCATCGATGCATCGGGCGCCGGCAGGGCTTTCGCGGCACGCCGCCTTCCTGAGCCTCGTGATCGTGGCGATTGCGTGGTTCTGGGGGCCGCTCAGCACGGTCATCAACCTTTCGCTGCGTTATGGGGAGTATGAGCATTACTCCCACATCGTCATCATTCCCGTGATCAGCCTCTTTCTCATTTATCTGCGGCGTGATGCGATCTTCGCCGAAGTGCAGTCGGGGGCGCGTCTCGGGGCGCTCATAATGGTCGTGGCAATCACGGCGTCATGGTTGCCGAGGATCCTGCGAATCGACGACGCGAACGCGTGGACGGTCGCGATCGTCTGCATGGTCGCGATGGTGATTGGCGCGTTCCTTCTGTGCTATGGAGCTCCCGCCTTCAAGAAGGCGGCATTCGGGCTGCTCTTTCTGCTGTTCATGGTGCCGCTTCCTCCGTTCATGCTCCACGCGATCATCGGCTTCCTGCAGCGCGCGTCGGCGGAGGCCAGCGCGCTGATCTTCGACCTCATCGGCGTGCCCGTTTTCCGTCAGGGCTTCGTGTTCGCCCTGCCGGGGCTGACGATCGAGATCGCCGAAGAGTGCAGCGGCATTCGCTCGAGCATCGCGCTGTTCATCGTCGGCCTGGTTGCCGCCCACCTCTACCTCCGCTCGACGTGGGGAAAAGTCGTCGTCGCCCTGGCGGCAGTTCCCGTGGCAATCATGAAGAATTCGGTCCGCATCGTCGTGTTGTCCATGCTTGGGATCCATGTCGATTCCGGTTTTGTCGGTCCAGGGCTGCTTCACCGCAATAGTGGTATCCCCGTGTTCGCCATGGCGTTCGCGATCCTCGGCGCGATTATCTGGCTGTTGCACAAGTCCGAGGCGTGGCTCGATCGCCGAGCGGCCACAGCTGCCGGGAGCTAAGAGCGACCCATGATTGCGCGTGCGCTGACCGATTACTACCGGTGTCCGGAAGAATTCGTGAAGCTGACGCTCGCTGCCGAGCTCTCGCGAGGCGTCGGCTACTTCGCCTTCGGAGGCAATGTCTGCTGGGGCCAGAGCGCGTACGGATATCGCGCGGCCTCGCCGATCGCGCTCTACGACACGCTGGCCGACATGAGCATGGCCGGTGGAACCGTCCGCGTCCCGTTCGATCCGACGCAGGTCGTCGACAATCTACGACTCGAGCGCTACGCCGCCGAGCAGAACGGGGTTGCTATGCCACGCCAGACGGTGTGGCAGGGCCTCTACTATACGCTCCGGCCTCTAATTCCGACGGCGTTGCGACGACGTCTCCAACGGCTATACATGCGCGGTTGGAAGCGACTGGCCTTCCCACGCTGGCCAATCGACGACACCGTGGACGGCATCGTCGAACGGCTGCTGCTGCTGTGCGCCAGGAGTCAGGGCATCGAGCGGGTGCCCTTCATCTGGTTCTGGCCCGATAGCGCACCGAGCTGCGCCATCGTCACGCACGACATCGAGACCTCCGAGGGCCTCGACCGGTGCGGCTGGCTCATGGACATCGACGAAAAGGCGGGCATCAAGTCGTCGTTCCAGATCGTGCCGGAAGATCGATATTCCGTCCCCACGGCTTTTCTCGACGCTCTCAAAGCGAGAGGCTTCGAGATCAACGTCCACGACCTCAACCACGACGGCCGGTTGTTCAGCAGCCATGAGGAATTCCTGCGGCGGGTGAAGAAGATCAATGCGTATGCGCGGGGCTTCGGGGCGCGAGGCTTTCGATCCGGCTCGCTGTACCGTCACGCCGACTGGTATGACGCGCTCGAGGTCGCCTACGACATGTCGATCCCCAACGCCGGCCATCTGGAGATCCAGCGCGGCGGTTGCTGCACGGTCATGCCGTATTTCATCGGAAACGTCGTCGAGCTTCCGCTAACGACGACGCAGGACTATACGCTCTTCCACATCTTGAACGATTTCTCGAACGACGTCTGGAAGAATCAAATCGAATCGATCATGAGCCGGCACGGTCTCGTGAGCGTGATCGTCCATCCCGACTACCAGACGGACGAACGGTCGCGGCGTGCATACGCGGCGCTGCTCGACCAGCTCGCCCGGCTGCGCGAGGCTGGACGCTGCTGGTTGGCGCTGCCCGGCGACGTCGAGCGCTGGTGGAGAGCGCGGAGCCAGATGAGACTGGTGCGTGATGGAGACGGCTGGCGTGTCGAAGGTAGAGGAGCAGAGCAGGCGCGGGTGGCGTATGCGGAGCTGGACGGCGATGAGCTCGTCTATCGTCTCGATCCTGCATCACCGCAGCGTGTTGGAGTGGCAGTCCCGTGATCGAGCCGCATGAAATCGTTGAGAGTAGTGTGGAAGGCGTCACTCGTGCTGCTCGTTGTGATCGTCGCGGTCACACTCACGAGCGGATACTGGACCGCTCACATTGCGCGGAGCCTTACCTGTGCCGAAGATCCCGCGGCGAGCGACGCGATGCTCATCGAGAACTTCGACCCGAACTATCTGCTGTTCGAGCGGGCGGCGGAGCTCGAGAAGGCAGGTGTCGCGCGGATCGCCCTGGTGCCGGTCGAGATGTCCTCGGACGCCGGTGTCGCGAATCTGGTGTCGCAAGGCATTGCAGAACTGATGGCCCGCCAGGCGCGGCTCCGCGTCTGGCGGACGATTCCCATTCGTATCACCGAGCCGGTCAGCCTGAATGCCGCGCTGCAGATCCGCGCACACCTCGCAGATTCGCGAATCAGGTCGATCATTGTCATTGCACCCGGTTTCCGCAGTCGTCGCTCATCCCTCGTGTATCGGGTCGCCTTTGGTCCCGCGGGCATCTCCGTGCATTGCGTGCCGGTGTTTGGTCGAAACTCGTCCACGCGCTGGACGGAGACATGGCATGGCATCCAGGAGGTCACGGAGGAGTACCTGAAGCTTCAGTACTATCGGTTGTACGTCATTCCATTCGTCGCGCCTCATGGTAGCGGAGAACCGAATGAGCGCGATCATCGGTCGCGATGATGCGATTCTCGTCACGGGCTCCACGGGATTCCTCGGTGGCCGTGTGGTGACGAAGCTGCTGGATCAGGGATTCAGGAACATCCGGTGTTTTGCGAGAGCGTCCAGCGACGTGCGGGCTCTAGATGCGCTCGCGGCGCAGAACCCGAGTGCCATCGAAATCGTGTGGGGCAACCTGTTGTCGGTGGACGACTGCGACAAGGCCGCGCGGGACGTTGCCGTCGTTTATCACCTCGCAGCTGGAATGGGCGAGAAGTCGTTTCCCGGCGCGTTCATGAACTCGGTCGTCACGACGCGAAATCTTCTTGACGCGAGCCTTCGCTGCGGACAGCTCAAGCGCTTCGTGAATATCAGCTCCTTCGCCGTCTACACCAATCGCAACAAGCCCCACCGCAACGTCCTGGACGAATCGTGTCCCGTCGAGACCGAGCCAGCTGGCCGGGGAGAAGCGTATTGCTACGCGAAGGTAAAGCAGGACGAGCTCGTCGCTGAATACGGAAGGAAGCATGCTCTCCCGTATGTCACCGTTCGGCCCGGTGCGGTGTATGGTCCGGGCAGCGACGGAATCACGAGCCGGGTTGGCTCCGGAGCGTTCGGGATCTTCCTGCACCTGGGTGGCTCAAACGTCATTCCGTTCACGTATGTGGACAATTGCGCCGACGCGATTGTTCTGGCCGGCACTCGGCCGGGGATCGATGGCGAGGTGGTGAACGTCGTCGACGACGATTTGCCAAAAAGTCGTCGATTTCTGAGGCTCTACAAGAGGCACGTCGGGTCGTTCAGATCCGTGCCTGTCCCACGCGTCGTCAGCTATCTACTGTGCGCACTCTGGGAGCGCTATTCCCAATGGTCAGGAGGCCAGTTGCCGCCGGTCTTCAATCGGCGCGCCTGGCATGCGTACTGGAAGGGGAGTCGCTACGAGAACACCAAAGCGAAGTTGTTGATGGGCTGGACTCCGAAGGTCACCACGGACGAAGGCCTGCTCCGGTACTTCGAGAGCTGCCGCCGAGAACGCGGTGATGCCGCTTAGGGTCGCGATCGTCGGATGCGGCAAAGTGGCTGACGCGCATGCCGCGCAGATCCGGCGCATTCGCGGCTGCGAGCTCGTCGGAGTTTGCGACCGGGAGGAGCTGATGGCCCGGCAGCTCGCGGAGCGATTTGGTGCCGAACGCTACTTCACGGAGCTCGAGGAGATGCTGACCGGATCGCGACCGGACGTCGTGCACATCACGACACCGCCGCAGAGTCACTTCGACCTTGCGCGCCAATGCCTGGAGCACGGTTGTCATGTCTACGTCGAGAAGCCTTTCACCGTCAACGCGAAAGAGGCCGAGGCGTTGATCAGCCTCGCCGGGGAGACCGGTCGGCGGCTGACCGTCGGCCACGATGGGCAGTTCAGCCCTGCCGCCCAGAAAATGCGCGAGCTCGTGCGCGCCGGGTATCTCGGGAACTCGGTTCTGCACATGGACAGCTACTACGGCTACGACCTGGGCGATGCTGCCTATGCGGGCGCGTTCCTCGCTGATACCGCCCATTGGGTGCGGCGGCTTCCTGGTGGCCTGTTGCAGAACATCATCAGTCACGGCCTCGCGCGAGTCGCCGAGTTCCTTCAGGGGGACAGGCCGCACGTCAAGGCCCATGCGTTCACGAGCAGGGCCCTCGCCCAACGGGGAGCGCGGGACGTGTTCGATGAGTTGAGAGTCATGATCGTAGACGAGAGAAGTACGACCGCATATTTCACCTTCTCTTCCGGAATGCGCCCTGTGTTGAATCAGTTTCATGTCTTCGGCTCGAGAAATGGGCTCGTGCTGGATGAAACGCAGCAAACGGTCGTGAAGCTTCGAGGTGCGGCGTTCAAGAGCTATGTCGAACGCTTCGTGCCGCCGCTCATCTTTGCGCGACAGCATATGGCGAACAGCGCGCACAATATTCGGCTGTTCCTCAACAACACCTTCCACATGGACGAGGCAAAAAAGAATCTCTTTTCTGCCTTCTACCGCTCCATTACCGAAGGGGAAGCCGTTCCCATCTCATACCGTGAGATTTTGTTGACGGCGACACTGATGGACTCCATCTTCGAGCAGATCGCGGAGGTCATCCCGTGCTGATTCGGGCGCGCGCTCCACTTCGTATCAGTTTCTGTGGTGGTGGTACGGACGTGCCGCCGTATTGCGACGAGCGCGGCGGAGTCGTATTGAGCGCCACGATCAATCGCTATGCCACGGCGACCATCGTTCCGGGTAAGGACGCGTTCACCGTTCGCAGTATCGACTACGACCAGAGCATCAGCTACGGACTCGACGATCCCTTCGTGTACGACGGCCAGCTCGATCTCGCCAAGGGCGTCATCGACCACTTCAGACGGGTGGAAGGCCTGACGGCCGGGTTGGAGGTGACTCTGCACAACGACGCGCCGCCAGGCTCAGGTCTCGGGTCGTCGTCGGCCGTCACCGTTGCACTGGTCTCGGGACTGGCGGACTTGCTGCGCTTGCCATTCAACGCTTATCAAGTCGCGGATCTGGCCTATCGGATCGAGCGCGTTGAGGTCGGCATCAAGGGCGGCAAGCAGGACCAGTATGCGACCGCGTTCGGCGGGTTCAATCTGATCGAGTTTCACCCCGGCGGGACCGTGCTCGTGGTTCCGCTGCGTCTACGAGCCGAGACCATCGGGGAGCTCGAGCACAGCCTCGTCTTCGCCTACGTGGGCGGCGGCCATTTCTCAGACCAGATCATCGAGGGCCAGGTCCGAAACTATGAGATGCGGCGGACGGAGAGCGTTCACGCGATGGACCGGCTCAAGGTCCTCACCCAGGATATGAAGCGCGCTCTGCTCATCGGGGATCTATGCGAATTCGGAGAGCTGCTGCATCTCGCGTGGGAAAGTAAGCGGCAGATGGCGAAGGGCATCACGAATTCCGCTATTGACGAGCTCTATGAGGCCGCGCTCAAGGCCGGGGCGCTCGGCGGCAAGATGAACGGCGCCGGTGGCGGCGGATTCATGATGTTCGTCTGCGATCCACAGCGCCGCTACGCGGTCCAGGAAGCCCTCCGTAAGGCAGGGAGCCAGCTCGCAAGCCTGACCTTTGTGGAACCTGGCGTCAAAACATGGACGCTCAAATGAGCCACCGTTCGACGATCGAGAGGATCTGGGACGAGCACGTGCACGTTGCCAAGGCATTGCATTCTCTGGCCGGCGACGTCGATCGCGTCGTGCAACTCATTGCGGAGTCGATGGCAGAGGGCGGGGTGCTTCTCGTGTGCGGCAACGGCGGCTCCGCGGCCGACGCGCAGCACATCGCCGCCGAACTCACCGGCCGCTTCTTCCGCGACCGCAAGCCGCTGCCCGCGCTTGCTCTCCACGCGAATACCTCGTCACTCACGGCCATCGGCAACGATTACGGCTACGGTGAAGTGTTTGCCCGCGAAGTGGCTGCCCACGGCCGGCGCGGCGACGTCTTGCTGGCCATCTCGACCAGTGGCAATAGTCACAATATCGTGCGGGCGATCGAGGTTGCGCGCGAGAAAGACATGGCCGTAGTCGGCCTCACTGGCGGCGACGGCGGGAAGATGCGTGACCTCTGTGACGTCTGTCTCTGCGTGCCATCGACAGCGACGCCGCGGGTCCAGGAATGTCACATTCTCATCGGTCACACGATCTGTGAGCTGCTCGAGCAGATTCTCTGCTGAGCGCTCGAAGTTGCAACGATGAAAGTCGCCATACTTACCGGGGGAAAGGATCGGCACTACGTTGGCGGACTGGTCCGTCATCTTGCGGCGAATGGGGTCGAGGTCGCAGTGGCGGGCGGAGCCGAAGAGATGATGGCGGTCGGAAGCGGGTACGAGCGCGTTGTCCTGCACGATCTCGTGGGCGACCAACATCGCGACGCCGGTTGGCTGGCGAAGATTACGAGAGTGATGCGCTACTACGTGCGACTGCTGATTTTCGCAGCGCGCACCGACGCCAAACTGTTTCACATCTTGTGGTTTCGTAAGTTTCCGCAAGTCGAGCGCATTCTCGTGCCGCTATATTTGAAGGCCCTCGGTAAGACGATCCTGTTTACGGCACACAACGTCGATGACCGCGCCCGCGACGGTCGGCGCGGCGGACTCGTCTACGTGTCCTCGCTGCGGTTTCTGTATCGGGTCGTCGATCACGTGTTCGTCCACACCGCCAGCATGAAGCAAGAGCTCGAACGCGACTTCGGTATGGCCGCCGACCGCGTGACGGTCGTGCCACTCGGCATCAACGACGTTATCCCGATCGGTAGCACGACGTCGGCCATTGCCCGTGAGAAGCTCGGCCTCGATGCGGACGCCCGCGTGCTGCTGTTTTTCGGGAATATCGCGCCGTACAAGGGCGTCGAGGACCTGATCCGTGCCGTGGCCGCGCTCACCCGAGACGACGATCGCTACATCGCGCTGATCGTCGGACCGGTGAAGGACCGGAGCTGTATCGAATATTCCCGAGCGCTCGAACGCCTCGTGACGACACTGCGGGTGCGCGGCCGGGTGCGGCAGGAAGCGCGCTATGTGCGCGACGACGAGGCGGGACTCTTCTTCAGGGCCGCAGACGTGTGCGTCTTGCCGTACCACCGCGTGTACCAATCCGGTGTGCTGAGCCTTTCCTACGCGCAGGGCGTCCCCGTGATCGCCGCCGACGTGGGCTCAATGAAGGACGACGTCGTGGAAGGCGAGACGGGCTTCGTGTTCAAGGCGGGGGATTGGCGGGATCTCGCTGGGACGATCAGCACATACTTCGCCAGTGAGCTCTTCAAAGACTTGGAGATGAAGCGGGCGGCCATCACCGCGCACGGCGCTGAACGCTTCTCGTGGGCGACGAATGCCCAGCGCACGTGTGCGGCGTACGAGGCGTGCCTCCGATGAGACCGCTCGTCTCGATTCTGATTCCGGCGTACAACGCGGCTGAGTCGATCGCGGAGACGATTGAGTCGTCGCTGACGCAAACATGGCCTCGCACCGAAATCATCATCGTGGACGATGGGTCGACCGACGACACGGTCGCCCTCGCGCGCAGGTTTGCGTCGAGATCGGTGGCCGTGGTCACCCAGCGCAACCAGGGCGCGGCCGCCGCACGAAACGCGGCCTTCGAGCGGTGTCAGGGCGAGTACATCCAGTGGCTCGACGCCGACGACGTGCTCGCACCGGACAAGATCGAGCGCCAAATGCGCGCGCGGACGGCAGGATGTACAGAGGGCACGCTGCTTTCGTCCGAGTGGGGCTACTTCATATACCGCCGCCATCACGCCGAGTTCACGCCGACACCGCTCTGGTGCGACCTCTCGCCGGGCGAATGGCTGTTCCGCAAGATGGGAGAGAACCTCCACATGCAGACAGCCACATGGCTGGTGAGCCGGAAGCTCAGCGACGCCGCCGGACCGTGGGATACGCGCCTGGTGGTCGACGACGACGGCGAGTACTTCTGCCGCGTGCTGCGTGCGAGCGACGGTGTCCGCTTCGTGCCTCAAGCGCGAGTGTTTTATCGCAGGCCACGAGTAAGCGGCGTGAGCTATATCGGGCGCTCCGACGCAAAAATGGAGGCCCAATTTCTGTCAATGCGTCTGCATATCGGCTATCTCCTATCTCTGGAGGACAGCCCGCGGACCCGGTGTGCCTGCGTTAACTACCTCCAGACCTGGCTTCCGACTTTTCATCCGGCGCGGCCCGACATCGTGCGAGAGGCGGAACAGCTCGCGACGAGTTTGGGCGGACAACTCGCGGCACCGCGCCTATCGTGGAAGTATGACTGGATCCGGCGGCTGTTGGGGTGGAACGTCGCAAGAACGGCCGAGATGAAGCTCAGGCAGTTGAAGTGGAATCTGGTCCGGGCATGGGACTGCGGGCTTCTTCGCCTCGAACGCCAGAGGAGTAGGTAGGATGTCTGCTCCGCTCGACCCCGGAGCCGCTGACGGGTCACAAGTATTGATACATGGACAGATTTTCCGGGGCATCAGCTGGGCCTCCGGCACTCGCTTGTTCGGATTATTGCTGCAGATGGCGTCGGCGGCTGTCATCGCGAGATACCTTGCCTCAGGCGATATCGGCCTCATTGGTTTCGCTGGTATCTTCATCGCTTTCTTGAGCAGATTCACTAACTTTGGCATCGAGGCAGCGATCATCCAGAGAGGACAGCTCGACCGCAACGTCTTGACAACGGCCTTCACGCTTCAGGGCGCGTTGGCCGTGACGGCGTTTGTGGCGTCGCTCATGATCGCGCCCTTCGGGCAGGTACTCATTGGACACGAGGGTGCGAGTGGCGTGATCGTGGCGCTGGGCAGCATTTTTTTGATCAATATATTGGGTTTCCTGCCGACGTGTCTGCTTACCAGAGAACTGAACTACGGGCGGTTGAGCCTGGCACAGGCAAGCCGGGCGTTGAGTCGAGGAATGCTCGTCATTGGCCTTGTTCTGCTGGGGTTCCGGTACTGGGGAATCGTGATTGCCGATATCGTGGCAGCAATTGTCTTTCTGTTGAGTCTTGGCCGGGCTCATCGGTGGGTCCTTCGTCCTCGTTTCGACAAGAATGCCGCGCGAGCACTTCTCAATTTTGCGGCGCCGATCTTTGCCTGCAACCTACTGGTCTTTGCCCTCTTCAACGCTGATAACTTCGCTATTGGTGCTGTGCTCGGTGCGACGATGCTCGGCTATTACGTCATCGCGTTCAACTGGGGCTCGATGATCTGCGGGCTTCTCTACGAGACCGTCAACAGCGTTCTGTTTCCAGCCTTTTCCAAAATTCAGAACAACATCGATGAGATGAGACACCTCTACCTCAAGACGCTCGAGAGGGTCGGCTTCGTTGCGGTTCTCGTCAATACCTGTCTGCTCGCGTCGGCTCACGACTTCCTCGTGGTCTTTCTTGGCAAGGGCAGCGACAAATGGCTCCCAGCGGTCACCTGCCTTCAAGTCCTGTGCGTGTACGGAATGCTGCGGGCGCTCACGGAGCCGCTCGCCAACGTTATGCTCGCGCTTGGCAGGACCAGGACGCTTTTCACGGCCAACGTCGTTGCAACACTGATTGAACTCGGCCTCATGGCCCCGGCGCTCTACTGGTACGGAATCAACGGAGTTGCCGTTCTCGTGCTTGTTGCGTATGGCGCACAACTGTGGCTCTTCGTGCCATTCGTTGTACGGCAATTGTCGATGCGGTTGCGGGAACTTCTGGCCATTGTCCTTCCACTTGCGATCGCTGGCGGGGTTTCGGTCTACGTGACCTCTCTGGTCCTCTCGCATGGATCGGAGGTGTCGTGGCTCTCATTAGCTCTCCGGATCTTCGTGACCGCGACCACCGTGACGCTCGTGCACGGCTTTCTTAGTTCATTTCGTCTTTTTCGCGACGCTGTTGAGATCGTTGGATGGATCGCGCGCGGAGCGCGCGAGGCGTAGTCAGCATGCAAGGTACCCAAAGGGTGTGGCCCGAGCTGCGGGCGAGTGGACGATCAAACTGTAAAGGGGGAGAGGGTGTCGATCGCACGCGCTGGACGTGAGGAAGCTCAGTCGCTTCCGTCGTCCCTGAACGGTGTGAAACCGCGACCGAGCGCGCCAACGGTCAAAGCTCGAGTACTGGCTTTCTATCTTCCGCAGTTCCATCCGATTCCTGAGAATGATCGGTGGTGGGGCCCGGGGTTCACGGAGTGGACAAATGTCGTCAAAGCGCGTCCCCTGTTCAAGGGCCACTATCAACCGCGGCTCCCCGGAGATCTGGGTTTCTATGATCTGCGCGTACCCGAGGTGCGGGAGGCGCAGGCGGAGCTTGCGCGGGGTGCTGGCATCGAAGGCTTCGTTTACTATCACTATTGGTTTGGCGGAGGTAAGCGGCTTCTAGAGCGGCCTTTTAACGAGGTTGTTGCATCGGGTCGGCCAGATCTTCCGTTCTGCGTATGCTGGGCGAACCAAACGTGGTCGGGAATCTGGCATGGAGCGCCCAATCGCATATTGATCGAGCAAACATATCCTGGAGACGCGGACAACGAATGCCATTTCATGGCGCTCCTGGATGCTTTTCGCGACGAACGATACATTCGCGTTGACGGCAGACCGGTCTTTGTTATTTATCGCCCGGGCGACGTCCCGAATCGGCAACGATTCCTCGATAAATGGCGCGAGCTTGCGGTCAAAAACGGTCTGCCGGGGCTGTATTTCGTGGCTCATCTGCTTCCCGATGAGGGGAACTGGGACTATCGTCGCCAGGGGTTCGACGGCGCCGTAGTCGCGAACAATCTCAAGGCCCACATGTGCGGTGCGAAGGAGATCTTTCGGCGACGCCTGATCGAGCGAAGCACGGTGGCGTTGAGCGTACGGGGAAGGGTCGAGCCGTACATCGCATACCTTCGTGATCGAGTGACGCGGCGTGTCACTCAGCTGAGCGGGGGCTTTACGAATATCGTCCGCTACGAGGACGCGCTTCTTTTCTTTATGGATGGCGACGAAAGAGACTCCGATCTGTATCCGTGCGTCATCCCGGACTGGGATAACACGGCACGTGCTGGGTTTCGGGGCGTCGTCCTGGATGGATCAACGCCAGAGCTGTTCTCCATTCAGCTGCGACGTGCGATCTCGCGCGTAGCGCCCCGGCCGTCCGAACATCGGATTGTCTTCCTAAAATCGTGGAATGAGTGGGCGGAAGGCAACTATCTCGAACCTGACGTGAAATTCGGCCGCGAGTACTTGCGTGTCGTTCGTGAGGCCGTGGTACGGAACGAGACGGCGTGAAAATCTCGGTTATCTTCGGGACGCGGCCGGAGGCCATTAAGCTCGCACCGGTCGTGTTGGCGCTGCGGCGAACGCGCGGGCTGGCCTGCTCAGTGTGCGTGACCGCACAGCACCGCGAGATGCTCGACCAGGTTCTCAGCGTGTTCGCAATTGTGCCAGATCGAGACCTCGACCTCATGCGGCCCAATCAGCGGCTCGCGACCTTAACGGCACGAGCGGTCGAAGGACTGGATAGCTACTTCCGGACGGAAAGACCCGGTATCGTGGTCGTGCAGGGTGATACGACGACCACGTTTGCCGCTGCGCTGGCGGCCTTCTACAACGGCATTCCGGTCGCGCACGTCGAGGCCGGCCTTCGAACTCGAAATATGAGGGCGCCGTGGCCAGAGGAGGGAAACCGGGTTCTGACGTCCCAGCTCGCCGAGCTTCATTTCGCCCCGACGGAGCGGAATCGTCAGAACCTCATGAGAGACGGTATTGCCCCAGAGCGGATCCATGTGACCGGCAACACGGTCATCGATGCGCTGTTCCTCGCAAGGGACAAGGTGCGCGACTGCCCGCCGAGGGTGTCCGGGCTCTCACCTCACATAGTAGACAGCATGTCGTCGAGTAAAGTCGTGCTTATTACAGGGCATCGCCGGGAAAGTTTTGGAGCGGGCTTCGAATCAATCTGTCGAGCGATCTACGAATTGGCTCACACCTTTTCGGACGTTCACTTCATCTATCCAGTCCATCGAAATCCGAATGTGAAACGTATCGTCGATGCGATGCTCGGCGGGAGCCGAAACGGTGGCCTGCTGCCAAATATCCACCTCATCGACCCGCTCGGCTACCTTCCGTTCGTCAGCTTGATGGAGCGAGCGACTGTCATTCTTACCGATTCCGGTGGCATCCAAGAAGAAGCGCCCAGCTTGGGGAAACCTGTTCTCGTAATGAGGGACACGACCGAGCGTCCGGAGGCCGTTGATGCAGGAGCGGTCAAGCTCGTCGGGACTAAGACGGAGAATATCGTGCGAGAGGCGGCGCGGCTACTGACTGACGAGTGGGCGTATCGCGCGATGTCGAAAGTGGTAAATCCTTATGGCGACGGAAGGGCGAGCGAAAGGATTACCCGAATACTCCTGAGCTGGGATCGAGAGCGCGCTGTCAACCAGGCCGCGGCGCGTGAAGCGCCGAAAGGAACTGCTGGGCGACCGTATCGGGTCGATAGCGCTTAGCGAGTGACTTCGGCGGAGCATACTCCGCTAAGCGTTCGGTCAAGAAGGCATCGAATAGCGTGGTGAGTACCTTGAGTACTCCATTTCCATCGTCGGGTGCGACGCGCATCACTCCGCCGTCCTGAGAAATGTCGTTGAGCGTTCCTTTCTCGGGACTCATCGCAATGATTGGTTTGCCGGCGGCCACGTAGTCAGAGAACTTCGAAGGAAGAAAGATTCCTTCGTCCAGCGCGCCCTCGACGAGGAGACACACCGACGCTCTGGCGATGTACTCCAGGCTTTCGTCGTAACCTACCTCTCCGGTCCAGCTGACTACTCGCGACAGGCCGATCTCGCCTACCTCGTCGATGACGGCAGGATCTTGAGGTCCAACGAACACCAAGCGGATCAGCGACCTCGCAAGGTCGTTGGTTTCGAGGAGGCGGGCAAGAGCCCAGATGATCGGATTGGCGCGACGACGGCCGCCACCACTGCTTCGCAGCTTGCCGGCATGGACAATCGTGAATTCGCGCGCGGGAGCTGGCGAGTTTGTTGACGCGGCACCGATATGGGGAATGACATGCACACGTGATCGGCGCCCAGTGGCTCGTAGGGTGTAGTCGCCCAGGCGCTCACAAGGGAATGTCAGGATGCTGGCCCGCGCCAAGGTGCGCCGGTTCCATAGACGCGCGGCCCAGCTGGGCCGTAATGCGATTCGCCATGCCTCGTCGCCGTCATCGACGAATGGCGTCATGTCCCACGGATCATTGAAATTTGCCACCCACGGGAGCCGCAGACTCGACGCGATCCAGTATCCGGCCAAGTGGGCGTACCAGGGGGACGAGCGGGAGACGACGACGTCGAATCGTTTCTCTCGATGAAGCTCGTGCGCTGTCGAAACAAACGCTGCCGTCAAGCCCGTCCATTCGGTGGTTCGATAGCGCGCAGCGCGTCGGCACCGAGTAACGAATGCGGTCGTCTCAGGATTGCCGACGTCGACCGTTATGTGGTTGAGCGAATGCCAACGTGCAGACATGTCGAACCGGTGGGTCGGTGGTGCACTATGAGCGCACATCACGATCGTATCGCTGCCGGCATCGAGCAATGCCTGCGCAAACTTTCCACCACAGAAGGACTCCGAGTCGGCGCGGGGCGGAAAGTATGGGCTAACAACTAGTACTCGCATCGGCTCCAGAGTAATGCATTGTTTCTCGCGATCAAACGATTACGACCAGTCCCGGCCGACTCGGAGTTCACTTCGGGCCGATGAGATCAGTCACGCACGAAGGTCAACTTTGTCAAGTTGCCGTCGGCAACCCAGTCGTCACAATGTTTCGCGACGGTGACCCATGCGGCCAAGAGAGCGCTAAACAAGGCTGGCCGAGTCGTGCCCTCGGCGCGCCCCGCGAACACCCGAGACAACACATTCAAACCCGCGCGCGTGAGGCGGGTGCGGAGCGCCTCGGAGCCGACGAGACGCAGGCCGGCGCTACGCCCGGCCACCTCATATTCGGCTGTCGGCCGTCCGATCCAACTTTCACCGCGCAGAGCGGGCCGCCCGACAGGAACCACGTCCTCGATCAGCACGACCGTGTGGCGGCTTACGCGTGCAAGCTCGCACACCATCGCCTGCATGTGGCCATCCTCGACGTTGTGTTGCAGTACCGTCACGGTAAAGGCCAGATCGACACTACGATCTGGCATCGGAATCGTGCGGCCGTCCGCCTTATGCAGCCTGGCGCGGTCGCTCAGCCGCTCGGCGGCCAGATTGAGCATCGTAGATGCGATGTCCACGCCGATGACACGACGCGGCCGACGATGGTTAAGCAGCCATTCAAGGTTGCCTCCGGGGCCGCAGCCAAGCTCAAGGACTTCGCGATCGTCTACTGGCAGTGTCGCCAGGAAGCGTCGCAGCATTTTGCGTCGCTTGTATGCGTAATAGGCGTCAGCGTCGCCAGCGACATCGCGGCGGGATGTCCGTTGCGCCATACGCCCCGCCACCTCGGACCAATAAACCTCTCTGTCGTAGCCCATGGGGGCCGAGCGTACCATTCAGCGCCCCCGAATGCTCGTCGCCTCAGTCCCTAAGCTGACGCCGAGTGACTGTTCCACCCGAGTCATCCTCCGGTCTCAGGAGTATCCGCGTTGTGATATCTTCAAAGAGGGCAACCTATCGCATCTAGTAGAGCTCACGTGTCGTCTGCTCCTGGGTTCCGCCGACCGCGGGTACTGATGCCTGCTCTGGGAACGGTCAACTGGTGTGACTGGTGGTCTTAGCAATAGGCTGTCGGAGCCGCGGATGTCGGAGCGTCGGATTCTCTACATCACGTCTCGCTGGCCCGGCGTCCCGGTCTCTGGAACGCAACAGCGTCTGTCGCACATCGGACGCCTCCTTCAGCGCCTCGGGACAGTTCGGCTGGTGGTGGTGGGCCATTCCGCGGACGCCGCACGCTGGAGAGCACGAACCGAGGAGCAGTTCGACGTCGCCTCCTTCATCGCCGTGAAGCCTTCCCGGCCGGCCGGCGCGATCGGTCGGTTACGCCATGAATTCGATCCTCGATACCTCCAGACGGCGCCAATGACCGTAGACGCGCTCGACCGGCGTGTCGTCATCGACCTCGTGCACGAGCACGACGTCGTGTGGGTGCATGGGATCCCGACGGCAAACGTCCTCGATATTTATCGCTGGCCTCGCTCCGTGATCGATATCGACGACATCCCGAGCCAGGTGTACCGGTCGACGGCCGGTGTGGGTGAATCTCTGATCAGGCGTCTCCTGAATTTGAGGATGAGCTCGATCTGGCGGCGGCGGGAGGCCACCCTGGCGGAGCGCTTTGCCGTTGTTCTCGTGTGCAGCGACGACGACCGACGATATCTCGGACTGCCACGCGTGAAGGTGCTTCCGAATGGCTTCGAGCGTGTCGCGCCGATCGAATCGGAGCCGGCGACGCCTCCGCGCATCGGCTACATCGGCACGTTGACGTACTCGCTGAACGTCGACGGAGTGCAATGGTTCTGTCGCGACGTGTGGCCTATGATCAGACGCAACTTACCCGACGTCCGGCTTCGCCTCATCGGAGAGGGGAGTGAGATGGCGCGGGAGTGGGGTGACGGCGTGGAGCCACTGGGGCGCCTCGACGAGGTCGGCCCGGAGATGGCCACGTGGTCGGCCACGATCATTCCCGTCCGCGCCGGTGCTGGCACGCGCATCAAGCTTGCCGAAGCGTTTGCGCGGCGCTGCCCGGTCGTCGCGACGGCTCTCGGAGCGTATGGCTACGACGTCCATGATGGCGAGGAGGTCTTCATCGCGGACGAACCCGAGCGATTCGCCTCGCGCTGTCTCGACTTGATCCGCCTTCCCGAACGTGCGCGCGGCATGGCCGATCGGGCGCACCACCGTTTCTTACAGAGCTGGACCTGGGAGTCCTATGCCACCGTCGTAGAGGACGCGGTGAGGGCGGCTGTGCAGTCAGGGGGCGGCCCGGTGCTAACGTGAGCTTGGTCCGCCCGCGAATCTCCGTCGTCGTTCCCACGTACCGGCCCGATCCCCGATTTTTGCGTGAGACGCTCCTCAGCGTGCTCCGACAGGACCTCGGCGCTGATGTCATGGACATCGACGTCGTCGACGATGCCTCACCCGACGACCGGCCGGACGCCGTCGTCGCGGACGTCGGCGGCGGCCGTATCGGGTTGTATCGCCAGCCACGTAACTTGGGCCTCGCACGGAACTGGAACGCGTGCATCGAGCGCGCACGCGGCGACTGGATTCACATTCTTCATCAGGACGACTGTGTCGCGCCAGGTTTCTACGAGGCGCTACAGTCCGGAATGGATCAGCCGAACGTCGCCATCGCCTATTGCCGGCATGCCTATATCGATGCCGACGGCACTGTCATCGGATTGTCATATCTGGAGCGTGAGTCACCGGGGATCGTCGAGGATTTTCTGCGAAGGATCGCAACGGAGCAGCGGATTCAGTTTGCCTCGGCCATCCTGAGACGCACCGCGTGCCTCGAGGCCGGCGGCTTCGATCCGGCGATGGTGTTCGCGCTGGATTGGGAGATGTGGGCGAGGCTCGCATCACGGGCGAAGGTGTGGTTCGAGCCGCGTGTGCTAGCGTCCTACCGGCTCCATGACAAGTCTGCGGGATGGGGGATGGCCAAGAACGGCGTCGTCGTGCGTGATCATCTCCGGGCCATTACTCTCATCAACTCGTATCTTCCATTCGAGGCACGACATGAGCTGTGGCAGGCATCTCTTCGGAGCGTTGCGCAGTACGCGTTCGCTACGGCCACGAGATTGGTCGAGCGGGGAGCCGTCCGCGAAGGGCTTGTGCTCGGACTCGAGTGTTTCTGGAGATTGCGCACGGGCCTCCGCTTCGTTGCAACGCGCCGGCTCGCTCGTTTGCTTCGTCGAGTCGCCTCGACGATTGCGGCGCGCGGGGTTCGCCCGCGGCGGATGGCTTAGGCGTTGCCCAGAAGTGGGTCGGAAAAGCCTCCAGCGAGGTTTTCGGCTCGCGAAGCCCGCTTCCTGTGGCAGTCTTGTGGTACTCGTGCTGCGCGAGGCGAGCTGACGTAACGTCTATGAAAATTCTTTATGTCACCTCCCACGTACCACACGCGCCCGCTTACGGTGCCCAGCAGCGTGTCCTCGGCATTGCCAGACTCCTCTCTCGCTTGGGCACCGTTTCGGTGGTTCTCGCAGTGCCGGAACCGTGGCCAATGGATGCCGATGCGGTTGAGAAGACGGCGAAGGAGTTCGAGATTCGCGAAGTCTTTCGACTGGCCGGTCCACAAAGACGCGGGATCGTTCATACGCTCCGCCGTGATCTGGACCCGGCCTATCTCGACGTCTACGACTTTGTAGCGTCGGTGGCTGACGCACATGCCGTTAGGCGACTGATGAAGGAGTACGCGCTCACGTGGATACACACGGATCTCGTCGCCACATCACTGAAGATTGAGACGGCCGAGAAAACCGTTCTGGATGCCGACGACCTCTCCAGTCGGGCGTACGCAAGTAACATTGCGATTGCTGAGGGTGCGGTTCGGAAGCTACGAAATCGAAAAATGCAGTGGGTCTGGTACAGGCGGGAGAAGCGCTTTGTCGGGCGCTTCGCCGCGGTGTGTGTTTGTAGCGAGGCCGATCGTCGTTACCTCGGCTCGTCGCCTCGTATGTTTGTACTGCCCAACGGCTATCATCCCGTGGAGGTCGCTCCCCGGCTCGGTGCTGATCCGCTGAACCGACTCGGATTTATCGGGCATCTTCGGCACCCACCGAATGCCGACGGGCTCGCGTGGTTCATCAGTGATGTCTGGCCAATCCTGAAAAAGCAGCTTCCGAACGTGAAGCTTCGCCTGGTCGGAGAGGGGACGAACAGGCTTAACAACCCATCGAATGGCGTTACTGGCTTAGGCTGGATTCCTGACGTTGCGGCGGAGATGGGTACCTGGGCCGGTATGATCGTACCGGTCCGAATCGGAAGTGGGACACGGGTGAAGATCGCCGAGGCTTTTGCACGACGATGTCCGGTGGTTTCGACGACATACGGCGCGTTTGGGTATTCGGCATACGATGATGAGCACCTCCTTCTCGCGGATGGTACACAGCGCTTTTCCGAAGCTTGCGTTCGTCTTTTAACCGATGCTGCCTTGCGAGAACGGTTATCCGGGCTCGCATACCGATACTTTGTCAATGCCCTCAGCTGGGACTCGATGTCCGGGATCGTCGAAGCCGTCAGCAACGGCGCCTTGCGGCCTAAAGGGGGGTAACAATCTCCTCAGTGTTTTAGGGCCCTCGCTTCAACGACAAACGTCTCGAAGTGATTGATTTCCTCATTCTGAATCTCGCGACCATGTGCTTCGAGAGCCCGCAACTGAGGGTCTGAGCTATCGCCCGGCTTACAAAAAGTTAGATCGGTGAAGCCGAGTCTCGATAGCGTCAGTGCTAGTAGCTCTCGATCGTAAAGAAAGCGATGTCCCCACGCGTGAAACGCATTGTTGATCACGAAGACTTCCTTGCACCGGTCGACGAAGGGCATGCAGCGGGCGACGATCCAATCGACATAGTCTTTCTGCGCCTCAGTTCTGTCTGCTCCGTGCAGTTGCACGATAACCCCAAGATCAGGCGTCGCAATGCGAATCTTTCCACCAGGCTTCAGTACACGCCACGCCTCACGCAACATCGTCAGCGCGTCTTCGTGATCTACATGCTCAATGAGGTGTTCAGCGAATACGTAGTCGATCGTATCGTCGGCGAATGGGAAGCGGCGCGTTACATCCAGATAAATCATACCCGAGCCCGGGGCCACGTCAGAGTTTAACCATCCCTCTAGCCGATTATGGCTGGCACCGAGATGTAACTTCGTAGTTTCTGCGGTTTGGAGATACCGCTCGATCGTACGATTCCGCGTGGTGCTCCAGATAAGAACGTGGCAATCGAGCCAGACGCCGCGTAGAGCAGTCACGACGCCTTTAGCGAATGCGGAGCGTCTCAGAAGCGCCTTTAGAGCTGTCTTCACGCTTGAGTGTGGGTTGGCTCGAATCGATCCCAGTCTACCGCCGACGACATTCACGCGACAACGATGGCACGATGGCCAGCGTCGACATTACAAATACCGGCAGAGGCGGGATCAGAGGCCGAAAGCGGCGGGCAGTTCCCACAAGCCGCACACCTGCGACTAAACGCGTGCTTTGTTTCGCTTTATGAACTCGCGCCCAGTCGAGTCGGAACGATCACCGCTGAAGATGACTGCATAAGGGCGAATTGGCGCGTGAGCGACAACCCACGCGCCACTCGCACCCACTTGCAATATTCTTCTCGACGCTCAGAGTTATTGAATCTTTAGGTTTGTCGGCGCCTGAAGAGGACCCGCCGGTCCCGTCACTCCGGAGCTTGCAGGCACACCGTCGTCGGCCAAGACTCCACTAGTGCGTAGGGGATGCGGATAGGTGTACGGCGTGTAGAAGAGCGTCCAAGTATTCGACGCCCCGCACTTGTAGAGCTGACCACTCGTGTTCGGGGACAGCGTCGTATCCCAGTTCGCCTCGTTCGTCACCCAGAAGCCGACGCCCTGGGTGCAGGTCGTAATCGCATTCATCTGGGCCTTCGTCCCGACAGCGACGCCAGTCGTGCAGGAGGACGAACCGGCGCACGACGCGTTGGTGCTGTACCAATCCAGATTAGGCTGGAGCCGAATACGAAATCCAGGCATCCCGGCTTCGCCGTAGGTCCAGATGGCGGGCGTATTGTTGAAGACGTAGATGGGCTCTAACGCCTGATTGGGCCAGCCAACTGACGCCGTCAGAGAGTTGCTCTGACCGCGGCCGACCTGATCGATACACGAGACGGCGCGGCGAATCTCCCACTGGTCCCCAACATTGAACGAGGCGTCGCCGTGACTGCTTGAGGTTTGGAGATTGAGAGTGTTCGCGTCGTTTGACGTGATGATGCTGCTCAGCTTGAATCCTGTCCTCCACGTCTGGCTGAGATTGCGAGCCGAGTAGGCTGTCCCCCCCGCGGGCGCCCATTGGTTCGTCGTCCACGGTGTACCCGAGACTTTGAGCGTCAGATTTCCGGAACCACTGACGGCTGTGCCGAGCGTCGCGGACGACGCGTATATGCCATTGCCGCCCGGCCCGCCCGTTGTGTCGTTCAGGTCGAAGGCCGCGGTGCCATCACAGCCGCCCCACGAATCCCAATTGCTACTGACTTGCCTGAGCAAATTGAACGCGACGTACGGACCGCCAGAACCGGCGCTGTAGTTGTTGGTGTTGTTGAAGACAACGCCGGTGCCGCTGCGGAAACTGATGCTGCTCCCCCAAGAGCTTGTGTAGTTCAGGGTATTGGAATAAAACTCCACGAGTCGTGTGCCGCGACCATAGACCGCAGATTGCTCGTGAACGACCTGGTTGGAGTTAGTCAGTGTGTTTTTGCGTGCGACAATGCGGGCTCCAGTGTCACCATCCACGAACGATGACGACGTGAATCCTCCCGAGTACGTGGTGTCTTCGACGTAGAAGGCATTGGTGGTGCCAAGGCTGGTGGCGGCAGCAAACGAACCATCACCTTGACTGCCACCGTTCCATCCGGGGTGAATGACTTTGAAGCAATAGCTGTTGGTCAGCGTACACGTGACGTGGTCCGCCACGCCCACCGCATTGACGACGAGGAGTTGATGCGGTCGACTGTTGGTCTGATTGAACGTGAGGTGATCGAGGCGTACCCACTGTGCGGTTCCAGCGGACCCATTAATGACGATGGCGTCCGCTGACGACGTGCCGCCACCATTCGTGAAGCTGATGCCCGAGAGACGCACCGTACCCCCGACAGAGATATTCCACTGAACGAGAGTGCCGCTCGCGTTGTCGGCGATAATCGTACAAGGACAGGGACGCTCGGTACTCCCGTCACCAGCCCCCTTGACGATGACGGACTTAGTGAATGTGACGCCACTTGTCCACGTACACGAGAGCGCCGCGAGCTGAATCGTGTCTGGATTTGCGGGATTGTTTGCGACGTTGGAGTGCGCCGATGCGACATCCGAAGTAGCACAGGAGTTCGCCGGCCCTGTGGTGTTCGGCCCACCGGACGCCGCAGTGCGCACGTACCAGGTCGCAGCGCCAGCAGGCGCGGCCGTGAGAGACGCCAACGCGACACTGAGCGCGAGAAGAATAGGTCGCACTAGTCTAGGCACGTAGCTCTCGTGCACGCCTCTGAGCCTATGACAGGAAGCCGTACCCGCAATGTTATCGGCTCCTCGGCGCACTACACCAAGTATTCGAACGCGAGGGATAGGGAGTGATCGCATTGAACCTCCTCCGGTGAGCGGCGTTATGCGCAAAGCGTGCCATTCGGAAGATATTGTGATGACGCGCGAATACAGCGGTTTCAGGACGCGGCCCGGGGCGATTCTACACACTGTTGTGACAACATACTGACGCCAGTGTCAGTGCGACATCGTGCTGCTTTGGACATGGTGCTTCGTTAGACGGATAACGCCGAGGCGAGCAGGGACTACTCGAAACCTAATCGTCGCCTTGTGCAGACCGTCGATCCACCGCGGCTGTGACTGTCATGCGAAGCCCCTCAGCCAGAGCCGTCGATGCTTGCCAGCCGAGATATTCGGCGGCCCGCCGCGGATCTAGAACCGAGCGACGTTGTTCGCCTGAGCGAACCGGGCCATGACTGACTGTCGGCGAGGCCGGCAGCACGCGTAACAATTCGCATGTGAGCTCATTGATCGAGGTTTCGCGGCCCGTCGAAACATTAAAGACGCCGGCTACGGCGGGACGGTCGACGGCGCGCACGGCGGCGTCTACAACGTCACCGACGAACACAAAGTCGCGTGTCTGCTCCCCGTCGGCGTTCACGATGCAGGGTCTCCTGTCGAGAGCGCGCTCGGTGAAGATCGAGACCACGCCGGCCTCGCCTTGTGCGTTCTGACGCGGCCCGTAGACGTTCGTGAGGCGCAGTACCACGCATTCGCCTCCGCTCTGCTCGCGCCACAACTCAACGTAACGTTCAGCGGCGACCTTTGAAAGGCCGTACGGCGACATCGGGCGCGCGGGATGCGTTTCGGGTGTCGGTATGATATCGGTATCGTCGTAGGCCCCCCCCCGGTCGACACATACACGACGCGCCTCACGCCGGTGCGTCGATAATGTTTAAGGACGGCGATCGTGTTTGTTCAAGCTGCTTTTGAATGGGACACGTGTCGAGGTGGCGAGTGGGAGTAACGAAGGCACTTCGACAAGCGTGTTGAGCGGCGACCCGGGCAGAGCTGCGCCGGCTTCGGCATTGATGGAGATGGACGCGGCAACCGGGATGCGGCGATGAAGCCATCGTCATGGTCGTCGATCCTGGAGGCAAAGCGCGGCGCGTCATCGGCGTGCTACGCGACCTGGAGGGCCGGGAGCAGTCGATAGAGCTTTTCGGCGGGCGTCTCGCCATGCAAGGCCATCGAGAAGCGCTCGAAGTTGTATACGCGCTCCCAGTCTCGGAGCGCGGCCGCCGCCTCATCGAACGAACTGAAGCTATAGCGTGTCCAGAACTCCTCGTTGTCGACCCGATGGCTACGTTCCACCTTGCCGTTCTGGTCCGGACGTCGTGGCTCGATGTACCGCAGCTTGGTGCCCGCCTCTTGCACGGTCAACGCGAACGCGAGGGGGAACTCGGTGCCGTTGTCACACTGCAGGCGCCGGATCGGGAAGGGCAACGCCTCACGGATCGCCGAGAAGAAGGCCAGCGTTGAGCGCTGATTCTGCTCTCGGTAGAGCCGGAGCACGCGAAAGCGGGTACAGTCGTCGATCGCGGTGTACTGGTACACCTTGTGGCCGCCGGCCTTTGCCACTTTCACATCGATCTGCACTGAGTCCCCGGGATGGGGCTTCTCGAAGAGCCGCAACTGCCGCGGGCGCGCCGCCCGACGTCGTTTGCCCAGCAACCGAGGGAGTCCCATGCGCACGAAGGCTTTCTGGATCGTGGCCGCCGGCAGGCTCCGTCTGTGGACCCGCCGTAGCCAGATCCGGGTCCGTGGCGCCCCGTACCCGAGCTCGCGGCGCGCATGCTCGAGGAGGCGAAGCACGTCTTCTGGAACACGCGACGGCCGCCGGTCGGGATAGCGCGGAACCAGACCCAGTGTGCGGTGCTGGCGCCACCGGTCACGCCATTCCCTGATGGTCTTTCGATCCAGCCCGAATCGGCGACTGGCGGGCAGCACCCCGTGTTCGATGGCGTACGCGACGATGGCAGTGCGCTGCTTGAGGCGGAGCCGATAGCGTGGAGCAACGCTGTTTTTCCCTGGCATGGGACCTCCTCCTTGCTTCCGGCCATCCTCCAGCAGGGGTCCCATTCTCAGGTGGATTTTTCATCGTGCCAAGCACGTTCACGGACGCATCCGCCACCGGATCGGCGATCGAGCGCGAGACCGACACCTGTGCGGCGGCGTGGACGACGACGTCGGGCCGGACGGTATCCATGATCGCGCCCAGCTCGGGACCGCGAATGTCGACGACATGGAGGTCTGCCCCAGGATGGGCGAAATTCCGTCCGGCCCGTATCGAGGCTGTCCACGATCGCAACGCGGTGTCCGGCGGCCACGAGGCGATCGACGATGGGTGAACCGATAAACCCTGCGCCGCCCGTTACGAGGATATCCATGGTCGCCGTCTCTTACAGAAACTGAGAGTTGTGTCCGAGCCCCGGTGTCCTCCAAAGAGCTTACGGACGTCGGCAGCACACGCGTCGGCGCCGTGCTCGGGATGCCGGTGCGGAGCACGCAGGCGCGACGAAACTCCGCTATCCACCGTTAAGTGTGAAGGCGGGACTGATCTGTAGCGAGACCGTTAATTGGCGGTTTTTTGGCATGGATAAATTGCGTTTCGGACGGCGTGCCCACGTACAAACTGACGTTCGGCCCGCGTCCCGACGACGCGTCAGAATTAGACTCGCAGCTGGACGCTGGGGTGCAATTCTGAAGATTAGCGAGCACGGCCGAAATGCAACACCTTTGGAGGCGGGAGATGTGGTTTCGAACCTCGCCGCACAGCCCAACTCAGGACGAGACTTACGCTCTGTGCCTTCGCTTCCCAAGTGAGGCGTTGCCGTGCGTACGACATGCCCTGCTGGCGTAGGCGATGGAGGTGGTCCCGATTATCCGCGAGATTAGTCAAAATCTTTTCCATCTCCGAGACCATATCGCTCTCATCGGTAAGCGCCACCTTGTACCCAACCTCTGAATGAACGATGTCTCCAGGCCCGCCGAAGTCCGCGACCACAGGTACTGCGCCGGCCGCAAGAGCCTCAAATACTACGCCTGCACCGTTGTCGCGAATGGATGGAAACACCATCACGTCAGCGGATCTCAAGCGCTTGAGACCTTCGGCATGGCTGAGCCAGCCGCAGAAAGAAACAGTCTTCTCAATTCCAAGGGATCTCGTGAGCTGCTCAAGGCGTTGCCGCTCCGGTCCGTCACCGACAACGGTGAAGCGGGCCAAATCGCCTCGCAAAAGCGGAGCAGCTGCGCGCAAGGCGACGTCACAGGCTTTCCTCGGAACCAAGCCGCCAATGAAAATCAGCTCAAGTTTGGCGCCCGGCTCCGGACTGCGAGAGTCACCCAAACACTGAGAAGGACCGATACCGGGTTCCGGGACAAAAAAGAGTTTCTCGGAATACGCGGCAAACTCCGCATACGTTTGCGAGGAAGCGGCGATGATGGCTGCTGCGTGGCGATAGGTGGATCGAGCAAAAGGCAGAAATTGGTAAAGATGTCTTAAGCCAGCGATCCATTCCCTTTGGTTCTCGAGCTGCCTAAATCCGGGCGGCCACGGCAAGCCACCATTGAGCGGCCCGATCACGAAAGGTATAGGGCCCTTGCGCAGGAAAAAAGCGAAAGGACTCGGCAAGGCCGGTGTCATCGGCTGGATACGCAGAACGACATCGAACTCTCCCGCAACGATGCGGCGCCGCAACTGTCGCCAGGCGTACCACTCAAAGGCAACGGAAAACGGATAGCCGAAAGCGGTCAACACCTGAGTGTCATAGTTGTATTTGAAGATCCTGCGCAAACTCCAGGCGTAGATGCGCTCGAGCAATGGCATCCGGATGATCTCGATGGTGCGAAACGGTGCTTTCGCGCGGCGCACAGCGTCTTCAGTGGGCGGTCCAATGACCAGAGCGACATCATGAAGTTGGGCGAGCGCTGCCGCATGAGAATAAGTGACATAAGGGATGCTGACTTGTTCCGGATTGCAGTCAGGCGCTAACAGCAAAACGCGTAATCGCGTCATGAATTCTCCGTGTGAAAGGACCCTCGAACGAGCCCAGGTCGGACGTACCTGCCAACCACCCGGCCTTTGTCCGCTTGATGGTACCTCTGTACCTCTACAGGCATCTGAGCATCTGACCGAGGAACGGCCATACCGACGAGCAGAAGCGTGAACCACGGAAGGCTGTGCCCGAAGGCGCTTTCGGTCACGTTATAGACGACGAGGATCGTCCATACCGCGAGGCTAATCGAGGCGAAATGCAAAGACACCGTCAACCGGCGACAAAGCATCCGGTAGGTAGCAATCAGGAGCCAAACCAGCAGACAAAGACCGAATAGACCGAGGTTGAGGTAGGTTTCAAGGTATCCGTTGTGAGCTTCGTTCAGGCCGGGCATGCCATACGCCGCCCAGACGGCCGCTAGGCGAGGACCGAGCCAGAAGCTTTGGTATCCCACACCGAAGAGCGGATTGGTATCCGCATTGAGGAGTATTCTCCAGATTTCGGTCCTGCCGCTGAGGGTCGGATCGCGTCCGACAAAACTGGCGACCGTATCGGATGCGGTGAAGATGAATTCCATCAGAAGACCCGCGATCAGAACACTAGGAATCATCACCTTAAGTCGACTCGGATTCGCTCGGCCCGGGCCGACCTGAACTATCGTTATGATCAGACACCCGATCAATAGGCACAGTCTGGATGTTGCGCTGTCGGAGAGATTCAGAAGCCACAGGGTCATGATCAGCAGGGCCGCATTCACGAAGAGAATCTGTCGCGTCCTCTTCCTGTTGCGATCCGCCCAGCGTCTCAACGTGTCCCAGAAGAGGAAAAGGCCACTGAATAGGCAGAGCGTCCCGAGCATGTTCTTACTGGAGGCAACTCCAACGAAAGCGGCCCCTCCTGACCAGGGGTCGTATACGACAGCGATTTCGCGGAAATACTTGATCAAGACGATTGAGAGCGGGATCAGTAGATAGGACATGCGTCGAATCAGGGCGTCGATAGCGTCGAGCGGGCGAGCGTCTGTGAGGACGACGAGAACCATTAAATAGGTTCCCAGCTCGCGTAACCAGCGCCGGAAGGAGGCAAATGGAAAATCGGACCAGAGGATGCTCAGAAGCCCCAAAAGGGCAAACAATAGCAACGCTGAGTTTCGTGCAAAAACGTCGCGCCAGCTAACATGCCGGGCAACCAAGACACGGAGAGCCAGGCATATGAGGGCGAAATAGACGATATGGTCCAGGGGACTCCCCTCTTCGAGTGTTGTCGCGATCGTGGCCGTCGTGAGACTGAGCCATTGACTCGGCGACCGGGACGCGACGAAAACTAACCAAATCAACGGAAGCCAGAGGGCTGGCGAGCCCCTGCGATCCTTCGCCGGGTCAAAAGCGAACAGGCATAGGAGAATGATGAACCAGACGATCAGCGCTAAGGACGGCGGCATAGCCCGGTGTCGATCCTTTCAGAAGATTGCTTCGTCCCGAGAGGCTGGTGGAACAAAAGCCGTTCGATGGCTTCGAGCGTCAAGACAGAGTTGATTTCGCGAACGTAGTTCCTTCGGCCGTTCGTGTGGTCGCTCACGACCTGGTCGAGGAAGGTTCGATTCCACAGTTGGTTCCGATTGATTAAGGTGTCTGTGAATCGCTCGCGTACGTACCCAGCCAGTTCTTCCCTGAACCACTTTCGATAGTGTAGATACTTATGGAGGCCGGGTTGCCAGGACCGTAAGCCGAGACGACGCAGCCTCGTATCGAGAACCGATAACCAATGCGGCATTCCATCACCGTACCAGTAGTCGAGCTTGAACGATGCGCGGCACCAAAAGTAATTAAGGATCGACAGTAATCGCGATGCTGGTACCAAGCCGGCATCAGTGCGGATACTGCTTAACGCTGAGTTATTCCGCCGTATCGCCCGCAATGCCGCCTTCGAAGACCGCCTGGCATTCTCGGGGGCTCGAAAGGCGAGGGCTACGATCTCATTGTCCATATAGGGCGTGCGCCAAGTGACCTGCGACTGTGCGGCTCGCACTACTCCGGACAAATGCAGCGGGATTTCGCTGAAGGCAGTGAAGGAGACCGGATTGGCCGCCGCGCTTGGTGTAGGAGGTCCCAGCGCCGATATGCGTTGGCGGAAGTCATCATCGAATAGCTCATCCGAGAGTCCGAGGGGCTTGAACATCGTCACCGACCGGAGCACCTCGCTGCCGAAGTTGCCTGTGAGTCTCAGTGGGGCCAGACTACGGGCGAGGCTGTTCAAATAGATTTCGTGAGCGCCGCAGACACCGAAGCTGCCGTCGGTAATGTAAACGGTTCGGTCTACTTGCGAAGAGAAGTCGGAGAAGAAATCGGACCCGATGCGAATCAGATGGTGCGGTACGCCGCACGCAGCGGCAACGCGCCGAGCTAGCTGTGTGTCGAGAGTGTGACCGGTCGAGCCGTCAAAGGTGTAGGACACCAGCCGGCTGGTGGTGGTGGGACGGCAGGCCATGATCATTCGGGTGTCAAGGCCGCCGGTGAGAGAGATACCGATGTCGCCGTCGAACTCGAAATAGCGCGGAAGTACCCGCGTGAACGTCTGTTCCAGTTCGGTGAGAAAGAGTTCGGGCGCCAGCGCTGGTTGGGACTGCCAGCTCGACGGAACGAAATAGTGACGCTTCTCGCCCTTAGCACCGTCGAAGGTCCACAGCGAGGCGCCCGGCAGGAGATTGACATCCCGAAAGAGCGTCTTGCCTTCCCACGTGGAGCCATAGTGAAGGAACTGTGCCAAGCCGTTCTCGTCGAAAGCGCGAAGCTGGGGAAGTACCCGAAGCAGCGCTTTCGCTTCGCTGGCAAAGAAGAAGCCGTCAGGGGCCTCGTGGTAATAGACGCGTTCCATCCCGTAGCGATCATTGAAGAGAAAGGCCTTCTGTTGCCGCTTGTCGATAAGAAGACCGCTGAACAACCCGTTCAGGTTCTCGAAGAACGATTCGCCTTTTTCCTCATACAGATGAACCATCCACGCGGCGTTAGTATCCTCGAGCCGATGGCCTCGTGCTTTGAGCTGACCGCAGACGTCCGGGTCGGCGACGCATTCTCCCGCGACGAGCAGGATGACGTCGGCCTGCTCGTTCATGAGGGGTTGAGAGTGCGCAGACGAAGCCTGCAGTGCGACCCAGCCAGCATAGACTCCGATCTCGGGATCCGAAAAGGTGCCAGACATATGAAACTTCTCATGCTGCATGCATTCGGTCATCGTTTCCACGAGGCGGGAGCATGCGCCGGGGTGTCGGCGACTGATCAACCCGGCTATTCCGGGCATGAGGTCCGAGCCTTAGTCGTCATGAGACTCAGCCAACGACTTCGGAGATGCTTCAGTTGGGCTCGCAGGCGGGTGGGAAGAAGCTCCTTCCATCCTCGGTGCAGTCCGAGTGTGATTGCTAGCTGGCCCTTTCGCGTTAGGGGGACGTAATAGCGCGGCAGTCTGGTTTCCGCGAAACCGTTGTGGCGTTTAAAGTCGACGAGTGACCCATCCCCCCAGTATGCGTAGACGAGATGCGGCAAACGCTTTTTTGCGCATACCTCAACCGCTTTGGCAATCAGTGCGTTATTCGGGGACTTGTCACGGTGCCCGATCTTAGAAATGATCTGCCCCAAGGAGCCATAATCTCCGGCATCTGCCAGCATGATGAAGCCGATCAATTCGTCCTCGTAGTAGGCGCCGAGCAAATCTTCCCTAAAGAGATAGCGTGAGAACTGTTGCTTGACGGTCTCAAAGTCCTTTCCGTAGTGCCAGAAGCGCCGTCCCTGTCGAACCGGGACTTCGTTAAAGATTTCCGTCATGCCGCTGACGAACTGGTCATCGTAACGCGCTTCGCGCACCTCGACGCCCTTTTTCTGAGCCTTTCTAACGAGATTTCGGGTGACCGGCCTGATCTGCTTGTTCCACCAGTGGTCGAAGGTTGTCACCGGAAGCGCCGCTATGCTTTCCCATTCATGGTGGAAGTCGAACTCGGGCTGAGTGTGCGGCAGGCGCTGCCAAAAGGTGAAGATGTCTGCGTACACCGGGCGTTCTTTCAACGTGGCGATCACCGACTTAGGATCCCTCACATCCTCGAACCAGTCGTCCTCGAGGTGAACGGTCGTCGCGGCGCCTCGCGAGATCGCGTAGGTCTGCCCCAAGATCTCGAGGCATTCGATCCGAGCAGGCTCGCCGCCGATTAAGGTGTCGCGAGTAAACGTGTTCATGCTCTACTCGACCGCAGCCATTGTTCGAAAAGAGCCAGGCTGAAGAGGACCTTGTGGTTGTCCTGACTCTTCGATCGGTGCGCCTCCAGAAGCCGTCGGACCGGCGCGGGCCGTAGGAGATTGAACATCAGGGATCGGGGATCCAACAGTAACTCTTCGATCTTTCCAGTGACGGAAGACTGAAACCAGCTGTCCACGACATTGGTCGCAAAGCCACGCTTCTTGCGTTTCAAAATCGGCGCTGGAAGAAACGTGCGAGCGACCCGGCGATGGAGCCACTTGCGAATGCCCCGCCGAACCTTGAAGTCGGCGCCGAGGCGCTGCACGTACTCCACGACCTCACGATCGAGATAGGGGACGCGAACTTCGAGAGCATGTGCCATCGAAAGCTTGTCGGCGTACATCAGCAGCTCGTCCGGCAGCGAGGAGCGCACCTCGAGGAACTGCAGACCGCCGAGCTCGTCGGTGTACTGCATGGATGGAAGCAGGTCGCTCCAGCACGCGAGGATTCTGTCTCCGGGATCCCGGGGAAGGGCTCCTTCCCGAAAGAGACCATCGACAGTCTCTCCGGGCGCGAGCGAGAACACGTGCTGGTAGCGCTTGAGGCGATCAGGCTCTGCCAGGGACATGACACCGCGCTTCAGCATTTCGTTACGAGGCAGCTGCGTGATGGCCGAGCCGAGCAACGATCTGACCGGGTAGGGTAGGCGTCGCCAGTAATCACCATACTGGACTCCGAGGTGGCGCTTGTAGCCCCCAAAGAGCTCGTCAGGGCCCTGGCCGATCAGGGCCACCTTGACGTCCTGACGAGCTCGCTGGGAAACGAAGTACATGGGAACGATCGAGGAGGTCGCGATCGGCTCCTCGAGCGCCGCCACGATCCGCGGCAGTGACCGCTCGAACTCGGGACGGTCCAGTTTGACCGTGATGTGTCGGGCGCCGAGCTGCAGCGCCGTCTCCGCGGCATCCGTCAACTCGTCGTCCTCGAAGCTTTCTCCATAACCGACGGTGTAGGCCGGCCACGCGCCGCCATGCTCGTTCATCAGTGCCAGGAGCAGCGCGGAGTCCATGCCGCCGCTGAGCAGGAGACCGACGGGAACGTCGCTGATGAGGTGACGGCGCATGGCATCCCGATAGAGCTGTGTCAGTTCGTCGCAGGCTTCCTCCTCGGTCTTTGGCGTCGGGAACGGGGTCGGTGTGTATCGGTACCAGCGTTCTCGTCTCGCGGTACCGTTTTCAACGACCAGCATTGTCCCAGGCGGCAGCTTCTCGACGCCCTTGAAGATCGTCAGCGGCGAGGGCGTGTAGCGGTAGCGGAGAAAGAGATTCAGCGCGACGGGATCGACCTCTGGCCGCTGGCCAAGCGCGGCGAGGACGGGACGCATTTCGGAGCCGAACGACAACGACCCGTCGCGAATGGCATAGTAGACGAGTTTGATTCCCATGGCGTCCCGGGCAAGAACCAGACGTCGCCTCGAGACGTCCCAGATCGCGACGCCGAACATGCCGTTGAGATGATCGAAGACGTCCGTCCCCCACTGTTTGTAGCCGTGAACGATTGCCTCGGTGTCCGAGCTGGTGCGGAAGCGATGGCCGCGGCTTTCGAGCTCTGCCCGCAGCTCACGGAAGTTGTAGATCTCCCCATTGAAGATGACCCAGACCGTCTCCTCGAGGTCGGACATCGGCTGGTGGCCACCCGCCAGATCGATGATCGAAAGCCGGCGGAAGCCGAGGCCGAGCGGGCCGGCATTCAGGTAACCTTCATCGTCGGGACCGCGATGAGCAATGGTGTGGGTCATCGCCGTCACGTCGCGGGGCACGACCGCGTTGCCATTGCCGAAGTTGAACTGGCCGCAGATTCCGCACATACCTACGCCTCCGCAGTACGGTGGAGTACGAAGCAGAGGCTCCGGAAGACTTGTGCCTGCGCCCAACGGTGCATGGGAACGTTGTCCCAACCGAAGAGCAGCTGACGCGAGCGGAATGACCCTTCCGGCGTCTGCCAGCGGTCGAGCAAATCTTCGGTAACGGCTAGGCCGATCTTGTCGAGATCAGCAAAACGGCCTCGCAAGAGCGTCGCAAGATTCAGGCATTCGGCGTAGTCGTACAACTCGCGCAGATATACGGTGAGCCGAGGCGCCCGCGCGAAGGGGCGGGGAAGGCCATCGCCATCAAACAAGTTTTCGACGTAATACCGGACGCCACGCTCGATTGCCTGGGTGCATCGGCGGTCGCCTGTGAGTCTCTCGATCGTTACCAGTGCCTTGAGAACGAAACAGGTGTGGAAGTGATCGACGAAATCGCGATGGCCGTCCATCGCGTAGTACCACGACCCATCAGCATTCTGGGACACGAGCACGAACCGGAGATTTCGCTCGGCGACCGCGCTGTATTCCGACTCAGAGAAGTCGACTGACGCCTTCGTGAGGAGTGATGCGCGGTACGCGCTGGCATTGACTACGCCGGCCCGATCATCCGGATGCGGAGTGTAGGTGCAGCTCGCCGCGCCCCCCGACGTCTCCAAATCGCGATAGTCCAGCCGTGCGTGCTGCGCGGTCGAGAGCATGATTTCGCGCCACCGCTCGTCTTTGTCGATCTTGTACACCTCGCGGAATGCGTCGTAGACATACGGAACAGTGGTGATCAGAGGAGTACCCGAACGAATCGCCCCGGTGCGCGTCTCCCAGTCGAATGGATAGCCCCACGCGTGCCGCGCATATCCAGGGCACCGCGTCGCGTCCAGAGTTTCCAGAAAATGTACGGCACGGCGGTAGTGCGTGTTGTCTCCGCCAGCGTGCGAGAGCAGGGCAAAGCCCATCGCGTAATGCGCATCCGCAATCGGGAACCGCTGCGGTTTCCAGAAGAGCCCGCGCGCTCTGGGGGCGAACGCCTCGGTGAAGACCATCGGTGCGACAGCGACGGTCCCTGCGATCGGCTTTCGATAATAAAGAGCCTTGGCCCGTCGCCCGATGGGGCCGGCGAAGACGCTCTCCTTGTCACGCGATGTCTCGCCATACCGATCGAGCCAGTCGACGAATCGCTGGACCGCGGCTCGGATCCTAGCAACCGGCGGAATAGGTCCTATCACGAGCGTCTGCGCTGGTTTTTCGCATCGCGCGTGATCGGCATCAGCGCGAAACCACTGGCATGCTTCAGCTTTAAGAGCGATCTCAAGATGGCGACGAGCTTTTCCATCTGCTCTCGGCGATGGAAACGTACGAAGTCGTCTGAAACGGGCCGGTCAGTCCGGCGTAGCGCGGCCCATGCGTACCCAATCCCGATCGCCAGCCCTCCGATGATATAAGGCGTCTTCGACATCTGATATGCGACGCGGAAGCATTCCCAGATCGGGTGACCGCCGATGTAATAGTCGCGTTGGCCGTAGGCGAACCGTGCTCCGAGCACGCCTCGGTCTGCGGTCCCGAGACTGCGATGATGGAAGAACCACCTTTCCCGAAACGAACGCGTCTTCCAGCCCTTCATCCGGGCCGTTGTGACGGCGATCCAATCGATACCGCCGGCCTTGTTTGGTACGTAGCCGCCGATCTCCTCAAAGCACCGACGTCGGAAAAGCTGGCATTGCCCAGATACATGAGTCGGGCCTTCATAGCTGTCCGTGTCGGAGCTGTACCCATCCTCCTCTTTGAAAATCGTGCCTGCGACGCCAAGATCGAGATCCTCCTCGAATCGATCCAGCAGAAACTCGAAATGATCGCTTCCGAACGAAACGTCGGCATCGAGATTGCCGACGATGTCATGGTCAATCGATTTGGCTGTGTCATAGCCTGCAGCGAAGCAATAGGCTTTCGCAGCGAAGCTGCGATCGCGATGTGGCGGCATGTCGAGGACTTGGATCCAGGGGTGGAGGTCTGCCCACCGACGCGCGATCGTGCCGGTGCTGTCTGTCGATCCGTCATTGACGATGACCCACCGAGCCGGCAGCACCGTTTGATTGACCACTGACCGAATGGTCTTCTCGATCAAAGCCTCTTCGTTTCGGGCCGGCGTGATCAAAACATACTTCATGTCTTCGCGAGCCCCATCCAGTAGCTAACCATCTTCTCGCGCGGGCCACCGGTCTGGTGCGAAATCCACGGCAGGACGCCTTCCGCGCGGGTGTGGAATTGGAACTTCTTCCGCAAATCGTCGGGCATCGGCACGGTACGAATTGGATCAGCGTCTAGCGGCACGCCGAGTTCGCGCGCGGTCCGCACGGCTGCCTCAGCGATCTCGCGGTGCGATATGGCCACGCCGCTTCCGAGGTTGTACACACCTGAAACGGGCCCCGATTCCCACGCCCGAATGAGGACGCTCGCTACGTCATCGGCATGCACGTAGTCGCGCCGGATATCACCTTCGAAGAGGTCGATCAGCCCTCGCTCGCGGAGAAACGCGAAGAACCTTGTTGGGATACTCGCATTGCGTGACTTATGGCTCTCGCCGGGACCGAAGACATTGAAGAACCGAAACCCGACGACCGGAGATTTCCAGTGATCGAGATGGGCGTGTACCCAGCGATCGAGGAGCAGCTTCGAGTGGCCGTAGGGGGTCAGCGGCTGCTCGGACGCGGCGTCGTCGGCGCGGCACAGTCCGCTGTTGCCATAAAGGGCGGAGGTTGACGCATAGACCACCGGAATGCCCCTGAGCTGACCGAGCTCGAGCCATTTGCGGGAATGCTCGAAGTTATACCGCAGCATGCTTGTCACGTCGGTCTCGAGCACATCTGTCCAGGCGCCGACGTGGAAGATCACGTCCAACGGCGGAAGCCGGTGATCAAGATCTTCCACGCTGAGCCCGTCGAGCGTGAAATAGTCGATGAAATCGGCAACGCGCAGTTTCGACAACGTGGCGAGCTTCTCCGGACGGCGAGCAAAGGAGTCGACCAGCACGACGTTGTTGCGCCCGCCAGTATTCAGCGCACGAATCACGCGCGAGCCGACGAAGCCAGCACCGCCGGTCACGAGGCACCAGCGGCCGTTCACGTCCCCGCCGCCGAGGCTTCTAGCTGCCATCGAAGAAGCGCCGGATCTCGTTGGTGACATGGTGAAGCCTCTCCGCCGGCAGCTCCGGGTACATCGGCAGCGACAGGATGCGCGACTGGTTTCGGTACGCCACGGGGAAGTCCTCTGGCTTGTGGCCGAGATACGCGTATGCCGGATAGAACGGCAGAGCCTTCGGGTAGTTCAAGACCGTGGCCACTCCCGCCGCGGCGAGGTGCGCCTTGAGGGCGTCGCGCTGCGCCGTGCGAATGACATACAGGTGGTACACGTGCTCACGCCAGGCGCCAACTTCGGGCGTCTCGACGTCCCCGACACCCTTCAGGAGCGAGTCGTATTGCCACGCAAGACGGCGCCGGTCCTTGGTCCAGGCGGGCAGGTGAGGCAGCTTGGCCTGAAGGATCGCCGCCTGGAGCCCATCCATCCGGCTGTTGATCGCTTCCATCACGTGCTCGTTCTTACCGCCGTGGCGGGCGAACGCGGCCATCCAATCGGCGAGCTGGTCGTCGTTTGTCACGATGCAGCCGGCGTCGCCGTAGGCGCCCAGGTTCTTGCTCGGGTAGAAGGAGAAGGTCGCGGCCGTTCCGAAGGTGCCCACCACTCGGCCTTTGTAGCGGGCCAGATGCGCCTGCGCGCAGTCTTCAACCACCCAGAGGCCGTGTCGCTCGGCGATCGTCATGATCGGGTCCATGTCGGCGGCCTGGCCATAGAGATGGACGGGGATGATGCCCACAGTCCGGGACGTGATCTTCGACTCGAGCTGGGCCGGATCGATCGTAAAGGTAACCGGATCGACGTCGCAGAAAACGACGCGACCACCCGCTTGGGTGATCATCGCCGACGTCGAGATCCACGAGTTCGCCGCCGTGATGACCTCGTCGCCCGGCTTCACGCCGAGACCCTTCATGGCGATGAGCAGCGCGTCGGTACCGTTGGCGCAGGAGACACAGTGCTTGACACCGACGGTGTCGGCCCACGCTCGTTCGAAGCCCTCGACGTGCGGTCCCCGGATGTAGGCGGATTCCGCGATCACGGTCCTGATCGCCGCGTCGATGTCCTCGCGAATCGTTCGGTACTGCACGTTGAGGTCGACAAACGGTACATTCACGATCGTCTCCGCTTTGTTGTCTGGGTTGAGACGGCGCAGCAGCCTCGCCGGGTTGCCCGCATAGATGCCGGGCTCGGTCACGTCCTTCGTGACCACCGCGCCGGCGCCGATGACGACATGGTCACAGATCGAGACCGGAAGGATCGTCGCGTTCGTGCCGATACTGACGTGATTGCCGATCCGCGTGCGGCGCCACAATCGTCGGTCTCCTTGGGCGGGACCGCCGATCGCGAACGGGTCGTTGATGAATTTCGCCCCGTGCGAGATCACGCAGTCGTCGCCGATCGTCACCAGCTCGCAGACAAACGCGTGCGATTGGACCTTGCAGCGCTTCCCGATGACGACATTGCGCTGAATCTCGACGAACGGCCCGACGAAGGACTCGTCGCCGATCGTGCATTCGTAGAGATTCACGGGCTGGACGACGCGGACATTGTCGCCAAAGCGCACGTTGTTGATCCCGGAACACGAAAGGCGTGGTTCAGGCACGGTAGTCTCCATTGCATGTCACTCGGATCATCGGCCGGCGCTCTTCGTGAAAGCGGAGCTTTTCAAGATCCGCCGGGCCGAGCGCACAGCTGAAGTCGCCCAGGGCGAGCGCGCGACATAATTGTCCCGAATCTCGGAAAGATAGCGTCGGGTGGCGACCCTCGTCCGATAAGTCAGAGGGCGACGCGGAAGTCGTGTCGTCTGTGCCGGTGACATTCGGACTTCCACGACAGTCGGTTCTGCCGCGCCTAGGCGGCTGCGAAAGGTGATATCCGTGCCCTGGCGCTGGCATGTCACCGGTTGTCCGGCGACGAAAATCTGAAAGTCCCTGTCGGCCAAGGGCTCAGCTTTTGAGAAGCAGACGTCGGGTCCGACATCTTTGGGGTCCAGCGCGGTGGCAGAGGCGAACAAGCGAGTCTCGGCTACCGCACCGTTTGTGCGCGCCGAGTACGTTCGGCGCACGATCGTTTCGAGATTCGTCCAATGAAGAACGGGACTGAGAGCGTTGAGTGATTCAACCAGGGATGTGAAGGGGCGCATCCCCCGCCGAAAATCATCGTGATGCGTGACGATCAGGCAGGGCTTGCCGAGGAGAAGATCGAGCGCGAAGTTCGCGATCGGTTCGTTTGCCTTACGTCGAAGGAAGAGAGGGAATCCCCCATATGAAGTGATGGCCGGCTTGAGCAACTCCAAGCCGCGGACACCGCGGCGTGTTCGATCGTCCATCAATTCCGTGTTGACGGAAGCGAGGAAGTCGCTCTGCCGGAGAGCTTCCATCGCATTGATCGAAAACTTGCCCTGCGGGAACACCATGATCTTGTCATAGCCGACGCCGGTGTTTGCTTCGAGCAATCTCATGCGGTCGAGGCTCAAGGCGATCATCGGCAATGACGCGGACAGTGAGGGAGTTGCGAACTCGGCTCCCATATGATCGCAGCCATGAATTGAGACAGAAAGCTGGGGCGAACGAGAGCGAAACAAGTCCATGACCTCACGCGACGTGCGATCACAGTTCCACGGAATAAACGCGACTGAGACCGAATAGCCGACTTCGGCGACGTGCTCGGCGAGGGTGTGCACGTTGACGAAGCCGTAAGTGGCGCGGAGGTTGAGATCGTCGACGATGACGTTGGCGGCGGGGTATGAGCCGCGCCAGAAGGCAGCCTGACAATGGCGAAGGAACAGCACCAGTGGCACGAGCGCCGAGAAACACTGGCGAACATCCAGGTTTTTGACATGCTCTGCCTCAACGTCGAAAACCGCAGTCGAGGAGATGACGAAAAGCTCACTCGATGGCAGCTGAACTCTGGTGAAGAGCGCGCGATCACCGGCAGAGATGACCTGATCAGTCGGGTACGGCGAGTTGCGGATGAGCAGGAGCCGATCGGTCGCCGTATTACCGGAGCCGACCTCGAGTCCTGCAAACGGGCCAGCGGCAGAGAATTTGGCGGTGACGCTGTAATTCGACACGTCGCCGCTCGCCAACGGTGCGGCTTCAGCGGCGCCCTGCACGCACGCGCCGATGGCGCTGAGGCCCTCGGCTGTCCCGTGAAACGGGTAGATCAGAACATGACGATATCGAGAGGCAAGGTCTCTCAGCGCAAGGCGTCGAGTTCCGGCGACGCCAGTCGACCGTGCCAGCTCGTTCTCAGAGAGTATGGCGGCGCTGCCGCTCGGTGCCGGCGAAGCCGCAGCGCCGAGCGCCTCTCCGAGGGGTCGCCGATCGAACACGACGCCGAGCGCATCGAGCAGCCGTTCGACCGGAGTCTCCGGGTCGCTCTCGAGAAGGTGAACTGAAGGCGCCATATATGTCTCTACGATGTGGGCCTTTGGGCGACCACCAGTGAGCGCATCGCGAATGGAGAGCAGCACCGATCAAGAATCGGGCTCAGCGTACGGCAGACGGCGACCAACGACGGCTTCGCCGAGTGAGGCACCCAGCAGAAATTCCGTCTCTCGCGGATCGTGAAGCCTGCGAGGCGGAAGGGGCGGGTGTATTCCTCGAGACTTGGTAGGTAATACTCGTGCTTGGGACGACGGAGCATGTCGGGTATCCGACTCCGGAAGAGCGGGAAGCGGCGGTTCATGTCGATCATCACCGAATAGCCGCCGGGCGTCAGGAGCTTGAAGATGTCCCGCGCGCAGTCGATTCCTTTGTTGAGGCGATAGCAATAGCGAAACGTGTTGACGCCAAGGACGATGTCGAATGAGCGCTCGAGCGCGTCCTGGCTGGAGCCGAGATCGGTCGCTAAATCCTGGGCGAGGGTCTCGTTGCGGGCGACGGCGAAGCGGATCTTCTTTTGAAGGTCGGCTGGGAGATTCCGCTTAGCCTCCTCCTGCGCCGCGTCGATCATTCGCGGTGAAAAATCTGTTCCGATCGCTGTCTCGACCTCCGCCCGCTGCTCTCTGAAGAGGTCGATGATCTTGAGAAGATTCATACCGCCGCCGCACCCGTATTCAAGAATGCGAAACTTGTGCTGCTTCGGGCGCTGCATGATCAGTGATCTGACGAGGCTCCGATAGACCGGCGCGTAGACGTTGGTCAACGCGTAGCCGACACCCGCGCCAGCCGTTCGGCTGAGATATCTCGCAATCATGTAATCGCGGGAGTACTCATCAAGAAACACATCAACGGCCGCGGGATTCTCGACCCTCATCTCGTCTCCCCCTCCTTACTGCCAGCAATCACGCGATAATCTCCGCGCTGGTGCGCGGTGAGAGCCTGAAGGCGTACATGGGCGTTCACGGTATTGGTGAAGCTGATATCAGTAAAGGTATCTGCTCGGTGCGATGCTGAGGCGCCATTGCCGTTCGCGCTGTGAGGCGAATATATCCGCAGCCTCAATCCCGGTAGACCGTCCTGGCAACGTGCCGATGCTGAGACTCGTACCGACTCTCCGTCGCAACGGATGGAGTCGAACACAACGGAGCGGCGTTGGTGGAACCACGAAACAGCCTGGCCAACGGTGGGAAACCATGGCGCCCGACGCTTCAGCTCATCAAGGAACTGAGCATAAAAGCCACCCCAAAGTCGCTCGGGAGCGAGGCTTCGATCGTGCCAGTTGATCGTCAGCACGCCGCCATAGGACTCCGCGGTATTGACAAGAGGCCGCACCACCTGCGTCGCGGCTTCAGCGGTGAGATTCAGATATGAGGGATAGAACAACGCCGTGTCCATGATGGCGAGGGGAATCTCGAGTACGTGTCGTGCGGAGAGTGGCTTGAAGGCCTGCATCGTTCCCGCCCGGAATCCGACGGTCTCGTTGTAGCCAAACGACGAATCGTACGCGAATCCCGCCTGGTCGAGGCGCCCCGGCGCCGACTCATCGAAGAATAGCCAGTGCATTCGCACACCGGCAGCAGGCGTCCCGGCCGCGCGGGAAATTGCCTCGCGCTCTTTCAGCCCCCGATCGCTATCGAGCCACGCATCGATCCCATGGACAGCCACCTCGCTGCCGGCGGTCGCGAGACTTCTCACACGATCCGCGATGTCCGAAACGCCGTATGCAGACGCTCGGATTCGTGGGGCGGGCCCGTCGACCGTCCGTCCGGGATCGCCCTTAACGGGAATGACAAAGAATGTAGAGGCGAGGTCCTTTTCGATTTGGAGATAACGGTCGAATCTGAGCCAGAAATCCTCGGCCCAACCAAGATGGACGAACGGCAACTTGAGCGCCGCCACGAAGTTGCGTCGGAGTGCGGACAATGGGAGCCGCCGTTGGAGCACCTTGATAGCCGATCCGATAAGGGCGCGATAGAGAAAGCCTAGCGTCGTGCGGTCGAAGCGATGGAGGCGGATGGAAGGATGATCGAGGTCGTGCGTCAGGCAGACGATGAACCGATGGCCGGCCGGTACGGGCGGGATCTCGACCACCGGGATGCCAGCGCCGACCACGCAGCTCCGCAGGAGCGCGATGTGCCGCTCGAGCGTAGGAATGCCCGCATGCGCTGCCGGTTGGCCTCGGGTCAAGAGGTGCCGAGTCTCGCGGAACAAGTCGTAGCCGATGCGTACGAAGGTGTGGCCGTCGATGCGCTTGACCCACGCGACGGGTTCGGCGGTGTCTGTCAATACCACCTCGCGTGCGTTGCGCTCGGCTGCAAAGGCGACGGCGTTCCCATAGATAGGAATGCTTTCACCGTCCCAGGACAGCGTCGTGCTGGAACGTGGCGAGCCGGGAAGCCGGTTGCACGCTTGATCGAAGGCGTTGGATTCGCTGCCGTAGACCAGCACCAGCTCCGCTGAGCGGCCGATGGGGGTGCCGTCTGCGACGAGCAGTACTCGATAGCGTCGGTCACGGCGACAGAATTCCCAAGGCGTCTTGAAGAGCTCGAAGAATTCGCGGACGACGTCGTAGTCCTCGGGCCGTGCCCGCACGCCGATCACCGAAGTCTCCGACGGAATGGAGCTCATGATGCGAGAAGCCGAGCGGTCGGCCGCTCCCCATTCACCAGATCCGCGTAGAAGGAGAGAAACTTGGCTCTCTCCGCCTGCCAGGACAGTTGCGGTACGAGCTGTCTCGCCTGGGCCAGCCGCCTCACAACCTCTTCGGGATGGTTCCACATGAATCGAAGGCTCTCCGTCAGCGCGGCATCATCGCCGGGCGCGAAATAGAAGACGATGTCGTCCGACAGGTATTTGTTGATCGTGTACGTCCGCGGCGATAGCACGGGAAGTCCCTGAGTCAAGTACTCCACGATCTTCGTCGAGAAATAGAGATCGCCGAAGATACCGGCGCGGTGGCACGAGATTCCGATGTCCGCCTTCTGCATTTCGTCGCGAACTTTTTCGATCGGAACAGAGCCGACATGCTCGACCGCGTCCGCCACGCCGAGGCTGGACGCCAGGGAAAGAACTTCGCTGAGTTTGTTGCCTTCGCCGACAATCCTGAGCTTGATCGGAATTTCACCGCGAAGTCTGGCGAGGGCCTTGACCGCCAGTCCAAGCTCGTAGTGCTCGGTCACGGTGCCGCAGTAGAGGAGCACCAGACCATCTCGACTCCGAGGCCAGGACTTCGGGGTGTCGCACAGGGGAAACAGCCGCTCATCGGGGAAGTTGTTGACGATGAAGATCTTGTCGTCGGCCACGCCCTTGGCGCGAAGGTTTTCGCGCATGCTTTCGTTGACGGAGATGATGCGGTCGGCGAACGCGTGGCTGATCTTTTCCTGGATGCGGAGGAGCTTGACCAAGAGACTTCCCGCACGGTGATTCCAGCTCATGTAGAGCTCGGGCATCGGATCGTGGACGTCGAGGATGATCTTGCTTCCGGCCAGGCGGGGAATGGCGGCGGCGAGCACGAGGATGTCGGGCATGTTGTGGACATGAACGACACCGAGCCGCGCCTGGAAGTGCAGCCGAGCCAGCCTCAAAGCGCCGAGGACACCGACGAGTAGATACTCATAGAAATATCGCAGTGAGCTGCCGCGGCGCCGAGTCACCGGGAGCCGGTGGATGCGAACGCCATTGACCGTGGAGAGCTGAGGTTCGGACTCTGATCCGTTCCGCTTCTCGGTCAGACAGACGACGTGGACCTCGAAGCCGTTGGCCGCCAAAGCTTCAGCCTCTCGCCGTACCCGCGGATCGCGCAGGTAATACGTGTGGGCCAGCATTGCCACCCGGGTTGCTGCGGTGCCTTCAGGCCGCATATCGCTTTGTCAGACCGTCCACGATCCGCCGGTGGGCGGCGCCGTCCCCGAAGAGCTCCTGGTGAGGCCCGGTCGGCTCGAAATGTTGGACCAAATCTGCGATGCGTTTCGGATCCGGGCCCGTGAGGACTTTCCATCCGGCCCGCGAGATCTCGGGAAACCACGACAGCTCGATCAACACGATGCAGGGCTTTCGCAGCAGGTAGGCCTCGCGACGAACACCGCCCGAGTCGGTGAGGATCTTGTTCGCGCCGGCGGCCAACCGGAGAAAGTCGACGTATCCCATGGGCTTGCATAGCTCAACGGCCGAGCCGCGCAGCATGTGGATCAGTCCGAAGGTCTCCAGGCACTTGAGGGTTCTCGGATGGGCAGGGAAGATGATCCGGCGCTTGGCCCGCACGAGTCCTTCGATGATCGCGCTCAGCCGGGCTTCGTCCGCGAGATTCTCCTGACGGTGAAGGGTCAGAACGTCGTAATCGCCCCGAGAGGGCTCGATGCCGTACTTCTCGAGCGTCAGCAGGAGGGCGTCCTTCATCAGATCGCCGGAAAGCTCGATCCGGCCCGACTCGTACCCCTCGGCCCTCAAATGTTCGACGTCCGTCGGAGTGCAGCAGAAAATCACATCGGCCAGAACGTCGGCGACCCGCCGGTTGATCTCTTCCGGGTTGTACCGGTCCTCGGCTCGGATGCCACCTTCCACGTGGGCGAACGGCATCTGCAGCTTGGTGGCAGCGATTGCCGCCGACATCGTCGAGTTGACGTCGCCGTACGCCAGGACGCAGTCGGGTTTTTCGGCCTCGAATACCGCGGCGAGCTCCACGAGGGCGCGGGCGGAGAAGCTCACGTTGTCGCTATTCGGAATTTGCAAGTGATGGTCAGGCGCGGGAAGGTCGAAGCATTCGAAGAATGCCTGTGACATCTCGTAGTCGTAGTGCTGGCCGGTATGGATCAAGATCTCGCGGATGCCACGCCGTCGCAGCTCGAGGTTGACGAGATACTCCTTGACGAAATTGGGTCTTGTTCCGACGACTGAGCAGATCTTCACGGTCAGCGGACGTGCTCTACGGCCGGTTGGATGGACTCTTGTCGGGTGAAGCTACGTCGGTCGCCGAGGAGGGAGTTCTGATGTGAGGCGTAATAGGTCGCGTCGGCGTGATTCTGCGGAGTCGGCGTGATGCGCTCGAGAAGCGGCATTGTCTGCGTGAACAGAGTCCATCCGTATTCGAGCGATCGGGCATAGACGTCTCGGACTTCGTCGAACTCCGGATAGATGGAGTACAACGCCTGAGAATAGATGGGCCCGTCGTCGATCCCAGGAGTGATCTCGTGGATCGTCACACCGTGAAGTTGCTCGCCGTTCTTGAGCGCCCAGTTGATCGGCGAGACGCCGCGATACTTCGGGAGGGGCCCGTTGTGCAGATTGATGATGCGGCCACACTTTGAGATGAACCAGGGCTTGATGATCTTGTCGTAGAAGACGGACAGCACGAGATCGGGGCGCCAGTCATCCGAAAGGGCGCCCGGAATGTCTTTGTAATGCCCTGACCGAACCACCGGAACGAGCTTGGCGTCGGCCCAACGGGACAGGGAGTCTGTCCATCCCGGCTCCGGGATGACGGGAACGACGGCACGAAGTTCATAGTCGGAGTGATTGAGAAACCAGTTGGCAATCCGGATTGCCAGGGTGCCCTTGCCTAAGAGGATGACGTCTCGCTTCAATGGCGCCGATGAGTTTGTCATTATCCTAACGACGCAAGGGCAAGCCGCATGCCCAGGCTCAAAGTTGGTAAGTAGTGAATTTCGCCGCGAAAGACGCGGTGAAGATTCGCCAACGCCGCACGCAAGATTTGTGGGAATCGGCGGGACAGTCTAAGAATTCGATAGTTAGGCTGCGCGTGGACGCAAAACTTGCGTGGTCGCGTCACGGCAAGGCACACCAAAACGGCGTTCTGCCTGCCACTATCTGGCCATCGCGAACGAGGCACGCGGCGCTGTCGTGGTAAACCGCGGAAATTCCCAGGATGTCCATCGCGCTCCCTCAGAAGCTGAGCGCCATGCGACGAGCGTCAGCTCGCTCAAGGATGCCGACGACCGTTCGCGCATGGGTGATGCCCGTTGCCGGCTCCTTGCCAGTCCTGATGCAGTCGAGGAAGTGCTCGGCTTCCAGACGCAATGGCTCGACGAAGTCGACTCTCGGCAGCAGGATATCGCCACTCCGATAATTGAAATCGGTGCGCGGCGGGTGGTCGAAGTCCATGTGCTCGCCGAGAACGGCCTTTCGATCGATGCCTTTGTCGTAGATCGCGATCTTGTCGTCGGCCACGTCGTCGTAGACGACCATTTTCTTGGAGCCCACGACCGTCATCTTCCGTACCTTCTGCGGATCGAGCCAGCTCACGTGAATGTTCGCGATGATCTTCTTCGGGTAAGCGAGGTTGAGGAAGACGATGTCGTCGACACCGGGTTGGATGCAGTCCAGGCCCTGCCGCAGAACGGACGTGGGTTCCTGATCGTCGAGCCAGTACTGAATGATGCTGATGTCGTGCGGGGCGAAGTTCCACATCGCGTCGATGTCCGACCGGATGCGACCGAGGTTCAACCGCTGGCTGTAGACGTAGCGGACATCGCCTAACTCGCCGGCATCGATCAGTCGCTTCACGTAGCGGACGGCGGCGTTGTAGATGAACGTGTGGCCCGCCATGACGGTGAGCCCGCGTCGTTCGGCACATCGGGCGAGGACGTCGACTTCGGCAACCGTGGTCGCGAGAGGCTTTTCGACGAGGATGTGCTTGCCCGCCTCGAGGGCTTGCTTCGCTAGCGTGAAATGCGTACCCGCCGGAGTGGCGATGACGACCCCGGCGACATCTGGGTCACCGAAGACCCCGTCGGTCGACTCTAGAGCCTTCGTCCGGGGAAAGTTCCGCTCGACGAAGGCTCGCCGCTCGGCGCTGGCGTCCACGACATACCGGACGTCACAGCCGGGCAAGGTCGAGAAATTTCGGAGCAGGTTAGGCCCCCAATACCCGCACCCCAACTGAGCGAGGACAATAGGACTGGGCCTCATCTGGCGCCGTCCAGAAAACGACAATTGTTGCGCGCGTTTGGCATGCCGTCGTGTGGGAAACGCAAGGTGCATGCCCGACCATCCCAAGCCGGAACATCGCGATATTTAAGGCGTTACACGATTATAACATGCGGTCGCGCACGCAATAATTGTGGCGGGATCCGAAACGTACCGAAAATCAGAGGGTTAGCGCTACTGGCGGCAACGCAAAAGTTGCGGAGGGGCGGCGGCTGGCGTAACCGTCAGGGTTTTTGAGGCGGCTCGCTCCCCCAAGTAGCCGGTGGCCTCTAGGGCGATCCGCGAAGCTTCGTGAGAACGTCCGAGACACTCCGCCGTCGTTTAAGGTAGAACGATACCCCGGAGGATGGAGCGAAGTGGGCGGCGCCCACCATGCCGGCGCGGAACGTCGCAAGCTCGACTTTGAACTCGATGAACGCTTGACCGAGATGATTATCGCGGACCGCGACTTCTATCTCGAGAATGCCAGGCTTCAACGGATCGTCAGGGCCCCCAACTAGGAGCGCAGTCAGGATGTCGCGACCTGCCACGAATACGTGAACCGTCTTCTATACGCCGCTTACATATCCGCACCCGATACCGCGAGCCCATTGCCATCATCCCCGGGCTCCGCCGGTCGACTGGGTAACACCCTTCCCGAAGCGATGATGAGAGTTATTGCCACGCCAGCTATCGCGAGCAGTAACAGCATCAACGTCGACGGTTCTGGCACCGTGAAGGTATAGGACACGATAAAAAATGGTACCGGTATAGGTGCCGGCTCGCCCGAACGCCATTCGGCCCTCATCGTGCCTTGTCCGATGAGTGTGAAGGTCGGTATATCGGCAGGGCATGGGTCCGGAAAGGCGCATGTTCTCAGCTCTCCAGTCATCGTGAATGCGCTCGTCTGTGGAGAGTCGAGCACAGGCGGCTGCCAAATCGTGATGGGGTCGTGCGTGAAGTCCATCGTGAAGGATGTACGCGGATACGTCGTTCCGTCGACGGTGAGTGGGTATGGAAAATCCCCGTTGGCGGCGCGCGAGTGACCAAGTGTGACGAATCCCGCGAAGTTGTTATTGGCAGGAGCCCCGACCGTAGCGAAGTCATCGCCGGCGATAAAAAAACTCCCATCGAAGGTGCCGGCGGAGTTCGACGACCCCCAAAAACCGCTCGTCACGTCAAGCGCTCCGATCACGGCCGCGTTCGCTGCTGTGCTAGCGCCGAAGAGCAGCATGACGAGGACCGCGGCAGTCTTCATATCCACACCTCCTCAACGGCACGGAGCGTGCGCCCGTCGGCCGTCTGTGTCAACGGGCGACGGCTGGTGCCACTTCCTCCGACGCCGCACGAAAGGTGGTGGCCTGACGGCCCTCGGCGCGCTCATGGCGCTGTGGTGGGCGTCGAAGCAGACGACGCCGACGCCCGACGTCCTGATCGCCGTTGAGCAGTCACTTCTCGAGGCGCCGACACCTCAACGCAATCGCGTCAGCTTCTGGGAGCCGTCAGTTGCCCCAGGCCTCGATTTCGACTATGCGCGACCACAGGTAATCGGCGGCTCCGTTGACAACGACCCGGATGCGGTCGGTGGTGATCGCGGGGAATGTCAGCCGCGTCCAGATCTGATGGTTACCGGTGACACTCCCGCCGGGCACCGTCGCCCATGTGCCGCCCGTCCAGTACTGGACGTCGAAGTCGGTGATGCCGTAGGCGCTGAACGTCATGCCGGGCGTGGGATCGACCGGAGTCATATAGGCGTCCTGAAGCGTGAAGATGTCGATCTCGGTGATCGTCTTGAGGCCGTTGAAGGTCACCTGAATCCAGTCGGGGAACGCAGTCGGCGAGGCGTCGTTCCAGTAGCCGCCAGCCCCTGGATTGACCCCCCTGCGATCACCGTCGTTGACCGCGCTAGCGGGATAATCGGCGCTGTATGTGGTCGATGCGACGGCGGCGCCGCCGTTGAACTGCGCCGCGACGTTCGTCGCAGGCGGCGTCGTGGCCGTGGACCACGCCTCGATTTCGACGATACGAGACCACAGATCGACGGCTCGGTTGACGACCACACGAATGCGGTCGGTGGTGATCGCCGCAAACGTCAGCCGCGTCCAGACCTGGCGGTTGCCGGTGATGCTGCCGCCGGGCACGGTGACCCACGTGGTGCCCGTCCAGTACTGCACGTCGAAGTCGGAAATGCCATACGCGCTGAAGGTCATGCTGGGCGTAGGATCGACCGGATTCAGATAGGCGTCCTGCAGCGAGAAGATGTCGATCTCGGTGATCGTCTTGGGGCCGTTGAAGGTCACCTGAATCCAGTCGGGGAACGCAGTCGGCGAGGCGTCGTTCCAGTAGCCGCCGGCCCCGGGATTGACACCCTTGCGATCACCGTCGATGACGGCACTGGCCGGATAGGCGGCACTGTAGACGCTCGACGCTGTGGCCACGGCGCCATTCGCCTGCAATGCGACGTTGACGGGTTGTTGCGCACCAGACGTGCCATCGATGAGGTACACGTGGGCCTGATATGGCCCGAACGTATCGGAAAAAGAATTGCCGCTGGTGACAATGCTGCGGTTCTCCGCATTGACGGTCACGGTGCCGGGCGTTGTGCTCCAGCTGAATGTCGGAGTCACTGATTGGTTCGTGTAGTTGTAGGCGAAGAGGTAGCCGCGGTTGTCGACCATCTTGACCTTGGTCTTGATCGCGCCGGTGTTCGTATTGCCCACCAGCAGCCCAGGGACGTCGTCCGCGAGCAACACGGGCTCCAGGTCCGCCAGCTCGTTCACGACCGTCTTGAGATTATTCATGTATTGAGTGCGTGTCGCACACCAGTCGGCGCACACGTCGGCCAGCGCGCCACTCCCGAGGCTCCACCAGAAGAGCCCCTTGGCTCCTTCGACGATGGCCATGTACGCGTGACTGCGCATCTCAGGCAGCGTCGGCCATCGCCCGAGCGACGTGAACTGGAAGAACTGGAGCACGGTCATATAGGGCCGTGCATCCTTGACGGCGTTGCGCGCCAGAGCCGTCCAATCTGCGACTTCGGCGTGGTAGTAGCCACCGGCGGGTTCCGCGCCATACATCGGGTAGGGATCGGTAGCCAGCACGTCCGTGCTGTCGCGCCACAATGGTGTGTTGACGTCCCCCAGGAGCGCAGCAAACGTCATGCTGTCGGCGTCGAGCGAGCGAAGGCGCTGGTACTGAGTAAAAGCACCGGGGACGAGGAATGACTGACACTCGTCGATCGTGTAGTAGCCCGCGCTCGCAGGCTGGGCGCCGATCGTCTGCAGGTAGGTATCGGAGCTGTTGATGAAGAATGCGGGATCGGTCACGTATTTGTCGAAACAGTTGCCGGTCTGAAGGTACATTGCGCCGTGGCTCTGCAGATTCGTCATCAACGCCGTCATCGCGTCGGCCGTGGCCTCGCCGAACATGTAATTGAGATAGAAATTGATCCGGAGACCCCCCATGCGACGGTCACCGGTCGAGGACCACAAGGTCGTTTCCCAGAACGACGCATCGGCGCTATATCCGAGGCCCGAGTCGTAGACTCCCAAAACGAAACGCGGCGTGCCACGTACGAGGACGTGGTTCTTCGCGTCGAATGAGATCGTCATGGACTGCCGCACGGCGGCGGCGACCCTCGAAACCCGATAGGCAGGAGTGGTGTAAACGGTGGCCCCGGTGGAAAGATCGACGAGCGCGAAGGTCGCGAGATAGGCGCGCCCGCTCTGCATGACGGTGCCGTCGAGCTGCGCCACGAAGCTGGCCGTGGCCGTGTAGTCCTGGCTGCCGACTCTCTGGCCGGTCGCCTCATCGCTGAGGATTCCGGTCACCTTGACGCGACTGAAGTCGCCGGCCGGAGGCGTGACGCTGAGATCGAAGCGCATCGTCAACGGCCCGTCGTCGAACAGCATGCCTCGGTAGTTGGGGTACAGCATGAAGCTATTGATGGGAGGTGGCAGTTGCTGCTGTAGCGCGACGTCGTCGAACCAGGCCGTGCCGCTCGCTCCCGCATAATTTTCGAGCCGCACCGCGACCAGCATGTCCTGTGGCACGACGACGCTCTGGATCGTGTAATAGGTCCAGTCGTTGGTGCCCTGGATCACATCGGTGGGGAACCACTGATTGATGCCGCCGGCCCGCAGGTCGAGCAGCAGGCGGACGCCGGCGCTGCCGGTGCCTACCCCTTGCGTCTTCACCCAACCAGTGAGGTTGTAGACGCCTGCCCCGAGAAAGACCTGCTGCTCAGATGACGGTGCGCCGCTCGTCCAGCGGTAACTGTATGAGCCCGAGTGGGCAACAAGCTGATCAGCCGTCCAGCCGCCGCCTATTCCCCAATTCGCGGGCGCGGCGCCGATCACCGCTTCGAAGCCACCGTTGGTGAGCAAATTGGGGCTGAGCGTGACGGGCGGCAGCGCGGTCAGGCCGCCTGGGATGAGCGCGGGTTGAGCAGTCACTTCCCGAGCGCAGATCACGATGACAGCCGAGATCGCGAGCGCGAGTACGCATCGCCTCGTGAGGGGCCGTCGTCCGGATCCCGTTCGCCGCGTCAAGGGGAATGGGAAAAAATCTCCCAGCGGGCCGCAGCTCGCAAATGACGCGCCACAACGATTTGCGGGCTAAGTCTCCGAGTTCCCGTTTTTTGAGATTTCTACATTACGGCGCCCCCATCGTCGGGTGTCGGGCCGCGGACGTCCCGACACAATCGCGTCACCTTCCGGAGGGTCGGATCAGTTGCCCCAGGCCTCGATTTCCACGATGCGCGTCCACAGCTGGTCGGCGGCTCGGTTCACAAGGACTCCGATGCGATCGGTGGTGATCGGGGGGAACGTCAGGCGTCTCCAGACGAGATTGTTGCCGGTGATGCTTCCCCAGGGTACGAAGGCCCACTCGGCGCCGGTCCAGTAGAAGACGTTAAACTCGGTGATGCCGTAGGCGCTGAACGTCATGCTCGGCGTGGGATCGACCGGGTTCAGGTAGTCGTCCTGCAGCGTAAAGATGTCGATCTCGGTAATGGTCTTGAGGCCGTTGAAGTTCACCTGGATCCAGTCGGGGAATGTGTTTGGAGTCGCGTCGTTCCAGTAGCCGCCGACACCAGGATTGACGCCCTTGCGATCCCCGTCGTTGACGGCACTCGGTGGGTATCCGGAGCTGTACATGTGCTCCGCCCAGGCCGCGCCGCCATTCGCCTGCAGCGCGACGTTTATCGATTGTTGGGCACCGGACGCGTTGTTAATGACGTTCGCTGGCGGAGTGGGAATGACGTTCGCTGGCGAAGTGGGACCAACCAAGACGAACGGGGTGAGGGCGGAGACCACAGACTCCGAGGGGCCTCCGGGGAATTCTTCGACAGCGGTCACCCAACCGAACCACTGGCCGGCGGCCAGGGCGCCACAGGGTTGAACACTCGTCCCCACGATGCCCGAAATGGCGGGCGCCCTCGTTCCTGGCACGGGGGGCGTAGCGACTGTCGCCAGGTAGAGATTGTATGTGATGGCGCTGGTGGTCGGAGAGCCATCGGTGTTCGTGGTTACCGCATCCCACGATACGGTACACGAGGCCCCGACGGCAGGGCCTATCGCCCACGAGCTCGGCACCGCGACCACGAAAGAAAGAAACCATCCAAGCAGCGCCAGCTTCTTCATCATCACCTCTCCACGTATCAGGTGGGCTCGATATGGTCCGACGCATCGGAGTCATGGATTGGTTGTGCAGTTATAGGCGAAGAGACAGCCGCGGTTGTCGAGCACGTTCACCTTCATCCTTTCGGCGGCGGTATCGCCCACCAAATACGGCGACGAGCATACCCTGTGGCATTGACGACGTTCGTGCCCTGAGTGACGCCAGCGGCTCGCAAACGACACGCCACAAGGATCGGCAGGCTAAGTCCCCGCAGTTACTCGGTTTTCAGATTGCTACATTGTGGCGTGCCCATGGTCACGTGTCGGCGAGCCGACGCCGCGACACTATCGCGTCAGCTTTTGGGCGGGGTCAGTTGCCCCAGGCTTCGATTTCGACGATGCGGGACCACAGGTCAACAGCTCGGTTGACCACCACGCGAATGCGGTCGGTCATGAGGGCGGGGAAACTCAGGCGGGTCCAGACCTGGGTATTGCCCGTGATACGTCCGCCTGGCACGTCGACCCACGCCGTGCCGGTCCAGTACTGGACATCGAAGTCGACGACGCCATAGTTGGTGAACGTCATCGTCGGCGTCGGCTCGACCGGTGTCAGGTAGTTGTCCTGCAGCGTGAAGACGTCGATCTCGGTAATGGTCTTGGGTCCGTTGAACGTCACCCCAACCCAGTCGGGGAATGTATACGGCGTCGCGTCGTTCCAATACCCGCCCACGCCGGGATTGACGCCCTTACGATCGCCGTCGTTGACGGCGCTGGCTGGAAAGCCGGAGCTGTACGCACTCGACGCCGACGCGACGCCGCCGTTGACCTGAAGCGCGACGTTTGATGTGCCGGGCGGAGGCGGTGTGAGGGGGACCGACGACCACGCTTCGATTTCGACGATGCGGGACCACAGGTCGACGGCTCGGTTCACGACGACGCGGATGCGGTCGGTCGTGAGAGCGGGGAATGTGAGGCGCGTCCAGACGTGAGAATTGCCCGTGATGCTCCCGCCTGGCACTGTAACCCAGGTCGTGCCGGTCCAGTACTGGACATCGAAGTCGACGACGCCGTAGTTAGTGAACGTCATCGTCGGCGTCGGCTCGACCGGTGTCAGGTAGTTGTCCTGCAGCGCGAAGACATCGATCTCAGTGATGCTCTGGGGGCCGTTGAACGTCACCTGCACCCAGTCGGGGAACGTAGACGGCGTCGCATCGTTCCAATAGCCGCCAACACCGGGATTGAGCCCCTTGCGATCGCCATCGTTGACGGCGCCGGGCGGGAATCCGGAGCTGTACATAGTCGACGCCGACGCCACGCCGCCGTTGGCCTGCAGAGCGACGTTCACCGGCTGCGTAGCGGCTGGGGCTACGATCGAAAGCGCCTGATCGACGCGGATCCTGGGTTTCGTCACCGATCCGCCGGCGCGAGTATCGGTAATCGGCAAGCCCGTCTGCTGCAGCGCCGCGAGGACCTGGTCGACACTCGCCCCGGGCGCCGCTTGCTTCAGGAGCGCCCATGCACCAGTGACGTGGGGCGTGGCCATGGACGTGCCATTGGCATAGCCGAAGCCGCCGCCAACGATGGACGAATATATCGAGGAGCCGGGGGCGAACAGCGACATGAACGGCGACACGTTCGAATAGGAGGCGACCGCATCGCTCTTCGTCGTCGCCCCAACGCTGATCGCCGACGAGATGCATGCAGGTTCACTGATCGCGTTGGTGGCCCCGGCGTTGCCAGCGGCGATGACTGTGGCGATGCCCACCGACCGGAGATTGTCGATGATCGGCTTGTGCGGTTGGGAGTCACACGGCGACGTGAACGAGGCGCCTCCGAGACTGAGATTGACCGTACTGAAGTTACGAGCGCTGCGAAGCGCGTACACGCGCTCGAGTCCGGCGATCATGTCGGAGTCCCAGGCCAGCACGCATGGGGGGGAGCCGTTACAGTCGCTGCTGTTGTTGAATTGCGAGAACACCTGGACGGCCATGATCTGCGCGCCTTTCGCAACCCCCGAAAAGGCGACGCCCGCGCCGGCGCCATTGCCGGCAGCGATGCCGGCGACATGGGTGCCGTGCCAGCAGGCGCCCAAGGAACAGTTGATGCCGGCGCCCGTGCCGATCTGCTGCGATTGACCATTGGGACACAGCGTGGTGCTCGTACCAGAGAAGGTGCTGGAGTAACACGCCTCCTCGACGACTTTGCCCGCGAGAAATGGGTGGTCGGACTGCACCCCAGTGTCCAGGATGGCCACGACGACGCCGCTGCCGTCGAAGCTGCGATTCCACGCCTGGTCCGCGCCGATGAGCGGGATGCTCTCTGGAAGCATCGGTGCGTTGACGTTGTCGGCGACGACCCGCTTGACCCAGAACCCTGCTACTTCCAGCTCGGCGACGGCATCGGCGCCGACTTCGAGGGCCAACAAGGGAACCGTCTCGTATCGATGAACGAGCTGGTGCTTTCGAACCGCAAGTCGCGCCAATACTTGCGTCGCAACGCGGGCGATGTCGCGCCGCTGGACGTCGATCGCGTGACCCACCAGAAGGCCTTCCGGAACGTGGCCGCCGGTCGGGAGTCGAAGCTCGACGAGAACACGTGCCTGTGCGTTCTGCTGCAGACGATCATGAACTGCGCGTTCGACGATCGCGTTAGGCGGAGCGGCGGACGAAGACGTCCACCATGCGACGAGACCGAGGAAAAACGCAACGAGCGGCAGTAATACAACGCGAAACGTCTTCCGTCCAGTCGCCGAGGCTATTGTGGCCTCACGGCGAGGAGCAGGATCGACGAATAGTGCCGCATAAGGAAGACGTCGTAATAGCTAAAGGTGCGAGAATCGCATCTTGCCCTCGTGAGATCGCGCTCGCGCCGCCGAGATTAAAGCGACCCCTACCGGGGGACTATGGCAGAAGGCGGACTTTCGTGTCAAATTTCGCGCGCTGGGGGCGCTAACTTCGGAGTTATCGCCTCATCACAGACGTGACACGATTCAGAGCAGTTCGCGCCCTCCTCAATACGCGAGGCGGCCGGCGCTCGATCCACTCATTCAGCGAGAACGTCTCTGGATTGCTGATAACCGTCGGACTGCGCTCGACGCAGAGAAATCCTTGCATTACCGTTACGCTTGCAACGGGGCCGGTCGTCGATGTGCCGGCGGCCTCCATAAGCTCGAGAGCCAATTCCGTGAGATCTCGAGCATTGCCAAATGCCGCATAGAACTCGGGCCAATGCGCCCACGCCCAATCTTCGATAATGTAAAATCCACCTGGCGACATCAGGGGGAAAAGCAGCTCGAACGCAGCCTTGGTTGGCTCGTAGATATGCGATGCGTCGTCAAGCACAACGTTCAACCGGTCGCCGAGTTCCGTGGCGATGAGCTTTCGCATCGTAATGCGGTCGCGTTGGTCGACGCCCCAGAATGGCCGCAGTCGGCCGCTCAGTGCATTAACGTAGCGATCGAAGTGCGGATTGGTTCGAGCGAGTCGCTCGATGCCAATGATCTTCTCGGGTTGCAGCATCTCGAACCAGAATGCTGTGCCGCCGCCGAGGTACATCCCAAGTTCCACAACGCCCGTGGCGACGAAGTCCGGGAAGCGCGACCACAAACGTATGTACTGATCAATGAGCGGTTTCGTCTTCCAGACGCGGAAGCATGAGTCACCAAGCGGCGACGCGGGATCGCGAAGGTGCTCGAGCTCAAAGATATGCCCGTTGAAGCGCATCCGATCGCCTTGCCAATCGATGCGCTGCAGCCGCTCCACGATGCTCACCGCTGTGCCTCCTCGGGTCGCCGATTCCGCTCACCACTAGCCATGTCCGTCGCAGGCTACTTGCGCGGGAGAACGGCCGGCGGTTGGCTGGGTGCGGATGCTTGCAAATCGGCGCCATATCGGGAACATCTCATTCGGGTATCACGACTCGGCGCGCCATCCTATGATCTTCCTCGCGTTAGCGTGTCGCCAGAAGCAGAAGTTCGATGACGAACCGTCGACGATGTGGTGGTTCGCTTTCGACCAGAGTAGATCAAAGTCAGCGAGTAGGTCGGTTCAGCTTAGACCCCGTGCTGTAGCTTCTAGATATGCGCGTCCCCATCGTTGATCGGGCTCAAGATGATTGCCTTCGGCCCATTCATTCCACGCATTGATAAACACGAATGCTTCATCCCCGGAATATATTTTCCGTGTTTTGGTCGCCACGACCCTCAACCAATTCTCGTAAAGCTCCGGTGTCGAGCCGACTATGATATGAGCTCCGCTGCTACGCCGCGGGGAATTGTCCCAACCGGGCGTGACACAACGAAACTGCCTGTAGCTGACTGGAGGCCTCGCCAGCATGCGTTGAGCCAGCGTTTCATAGCGGGAGGTGACATGATGCCCCTTGTATCGCATCAGTCGATTGCGAAGTCTTCGCCGTACACTCCAGCGGCTACCATCCCTTGGCCGTAGGACACCGAAGTCGGGGGCGAATTCAACTGCGGCATCGAAGCCAATGGCCTGCGGTGTCGTGTAATCACCCCACGACTCAACTCTCACCAAATAAAGGTCGGGAAACCCCGCCGCCCGCACTCTCTCCCGCCAGATCTTGACCGTTTGTGCCGGGTCGGGCAAGAGCGCCGTTCTATAGACGAGAAAAACCGGCCTGCCGTCCGCCTTGATGTACCGGTCGTCACTGAATGCTCGAACAAGGTAGTCTGCATGTCGAACGTCGTCATCGACAGAGTGGGATTGCCCGATAAGGACCTGCTGATCAAGGCCGTCCCATCTACGGGTCCAATTCTCGTTGGCCCAACAGAGGCAAAACGGAAACTTTGGAGTGCGGGATAGGAGAACCTCGTCGAACGGCTTGTGCAATAGGCGCGTACCATTGAACCAGTAATGGTAGTAACAGAACCCAGATATACCGTACGCGTGTGCGAGGTTGGCCTGTGCCTCGCGCGCTTCAGGAAGTCTCAAATCATAGAATCCGAGATCGGCCGGAAGGTGCGGCTGATAATGACCTCGGAATAATGGCCTTGCCTTGACCACATTGGTCCATTCGGTGAAGCCAGGGCCCCACCACTTATCGTTCTCGGGTATTGGATGAAACTGCGGAAGATAAAAGGCAATGGCTCGCATTACGTCGTCATGTTTACCGCATAACGTCGTTCGAGCGCCTCACTCAGCCGTTCTTCCAGCCGTGTGATAGCCGCGTTCGCCGACCATCGCTCGCGAACGACGACTACGGCGCTCTTGCCTAGGCGCCGGCGATACTCCGCATCCTCGAAGAGAGACGCCATTGCGGCAGCCATCGCGCGAGGTTCAGGTGCGCACAGGATACCGTTAAGGCCGTCGACAATCGTTTCCCTGACACCACCTTCGGCAACAGCCACCACGGGCAGTCCGCAGGCATTCGCTTCTAGCGGTGCGAGACCAAACGGCTCGAGCCGCGGAGCATATGCCATCAATGCGGCGCGATTAAGCGTTTCGACTATCTCCTGATCGGTTATGCCGACTCGTGGCTCAAAGCTAATCTTCAACGTTGCGGCGAGAGCCTTCAGCTCGTTCAAATAGGCAGGACTCGCGATATTGCCTATCCAGACGAGGTGACGGTGGTGATCAGGGAGATGCGCGAGAGCATACATCACAAAATCGATGCGCTTTTCCTTCGTGAAGGAGCCAATACCGACGACGAAGTTGTCCCGTTGCAGGTCACGGTCGGCGAAGACAGAAGTATCGATGCCGAGATAACAGACTTTGGCGTCGATATTGTAGGCGCGGAGAAGACTTTCGCGGCTAAAGAGCGAATTGACGAGGATAGTCTTAAACGCCCGTGCAGCGGTAAGTTCGGCCCGAGCCTGAATCCGGCACGCGCGAGTTCGGAAATAATCGACCATCATTCGCTTGATCGCCCTATGTGACGGCCGCCGCCAACTGAAGGGCGGTGCGGCGAGCCAGGGAAGCTCGGGTAGCGCTTCGTACAGGTGGCGGTAGGGCTCCTGTAGATAGAGGACCGAGGGCAGGGTTGTATAACGCGATATAGCAGGCACACGAAAAAACGTGCATGGATTAGCAAACACAAGATCGAACTGGCGTGATTCGATTTCTCGCGCGCAGATCCGCGCATGCTCGTCCAGCGCGCGTAGACGCCTGTTAACCGTCCGCGCGTCCGCAATCGTATATGGCAGCATATCCATCGTTGCATCAGGCCACGCGACTGGTCGCACATGCTCAACGGTCAATTCGTTGAGAGGTAGATACGATCGATCCGCCGTGGACGGGCACCAGCACTCCACGAAGTGTCCACGCTCGACTAAGCCCTTGATGTGCAAATAGAGCGCTCGCTTGCCGCCGCCGCTCGGGAGATTGTGCCAGACAGCTATTTTCACGGAATGCGCGGCTGCTAGGCGGTTGTCGAACTGTGAATCGCGATCATCACGTTATCTGCCCATCCCGATGCGCCATGTACTCGTGGGGCGCCATCGGGATACGCCTCCAGGCGTGAGGCCAGCGGACGACGCCGATTCCAGGGGGAATCGCGCCTTCGACAGTGAAGCCGTAGGCTCGGTCCTCGAACAGATAATCGTGAAGCCCGATCGGGTCAGAGACAGCTACAGACACCAGGTAGTGCCCCGGATAAAGATGGACACAGTCATACACGACCTCGTATTCAACCAGCCCTTCGACCTCGCCCGAATCCCACCGGTCGATCTTGCTGTTGTGCCCATACAGACAGGTCCCGTCACTGCCATAGAAGGCGAGCCCGATGACGGGTTGCGTGATACGCGCCCGAGCTTCGAGCACGATTCGGACTCGGAGCGTCTCTCCACTACGGAACGACTCGGAGTCGCGCCCATGATCGTCAAGGAAAGCAACTCGTCGCACGATGATTGGACCATCATGAGTCTCGGGTCGGGAGACAGCACGATGAGGCAAGCGCTTCAGATACGCCGTCACCATCTCCGCGGCGGAACCGTCACAGACCTTCACGCCGCGCTCGAGGACGATCACGCGCGGACAGACCTCTCTGACGGCGTGCATATTGTGCGAAATGAATACGATCGTCGTGCCATGTTGCTTGAGTGCCTTGACACGCTCTAGGCATTTTTGTTGAAAGGAAATGTCGCCGACCGCGAGGACTTCGTCGATCAGCAGGATGTCAGGGGACATGTGCGCCGCCACAGAGAATCCTAGTCGTGCATACATTCCACTCGAATACCGCTTGACCGGCGTGTCGATGAATTCCTGCAGCTCGGAGAATTCGACGATGTTGTCGAACTGGGCCTCGATTTCTTTGCGCGAGAGCCCAAGTATTGTGCCATTTAAATAGACATTCTCGCGGCCCGTCAGGTCGTGGTGAAATCCAGCCCCCACCTCAATGAGGGCACCAACCCGGCCCGTAAGCGTGACCGTGCCGTGGTTGGGCCGAAGAATGCCAGTCATGAGCTTGAGCGCCGTGCTCTTGCCCGACCCATTGTGGCCAATAATTCCGATGGCCTCGCCCTTACGGACTGTAAAAGACAAGTCTTGTAGAGCCCAGAACTCTCTGCGGCGCAGCTCCCCTGACCCTGACTCGGTGCGGGTCAGAAGCTTACGAGCAGCCGCCGGAAGAAGATCGCGTAGCGAATCGTAATCTTCGCCCTTCGAGAACTTCTTCCAAACTCCGTCGAAGATGATCGCGTCGTCGCTCACGTCAAATCTTTTCTGCGAAGAGAGGCTCAGTCATTCGAAAGACCAGCATCGACACGATAAAGACGACAATCGACCACGCGCCCGCATATGCGAGCCACAACCCATCAGGCGGGCGATGGAGCACGACGACATCGTTCAGCGCCTCGAGCAGCGAGGCGACCGGGTTCAGCAGAATGAGGTGAGCCCATTTCGGGAATGTGCGCGCCTCGAAAAAGACCGGAGTAAAGAAGATGCCGAACGTAAGCAGAACCTCGACGAGGTACTTCACATCGCGAAAGAATAAATTCGCACATGACGTCAGAAGTGCAAGTCCGGATGTCATCAGCACTAGCAAAGCGAGGATGAGCGGAACCCATAAAAGTTGCAGCGAGGCACCGACATTGGCAATGACGAGCGCTATGATGATAACGCCCCCGGCGACGGCGAAGTCGAAGAGTCCGGCGAGGACGGCCGCATAGGGTACGATCTCACGCGGGAAGTAAATCTTCGTCACGAGATTGCTGTTTTTCACGAGGCTGTCAGTGCTGAAGCGCAATGACCCGACAAAAAATGCCCATGGCGCGGACTTCACCAGTACCGGGACTATAGAGGCTGACATCACGCCTCCCGACACGACCGACAAGACGTACCTCGCCAGGGCACCCGCCAACACAATGAGCATCGGCATGAGAATCGCCCACAAAAATCCCATGACCGACTGCTTGTAGCGGACGCGGATCTCCTTGGCGGTCAAGGTGATTAGCAAATCACGATACCGCGCGGGTGAGGCATAGATTGCCGTGCGGGTTGCCCCGATCACGATCGATGCCCATCCCTGCGGCCAGACCAAATCATCGCGAGACCTATGCACTCAAGCGGAGCGCACACGCGTACGCCAATACTCGAGGAGATCATCGAGCGTTTGTTCGAAGGGGATCTTTGCTTCCCAGCCAATCTCGCGCTGGATCTTCGAAGGATCGCCGAGGAGGAGGGGGACGTCGGATGGACGCAGCCGATTGGGGTCTACTTCAACCGTAATGCCGCGCACGCGGCTTCGCCTCAAGAGGAAGTCCGAGACGTCACGGATCGCCCACTGTCGGCCGGAGCAGAGGTTGTAGACCTCTCCCGCCGCCCCTGCCTCCAGCAATCGCCAGTAGCCGCGAACGATATCGCGAACGTCTGTGTAATCCCTACGGGCGTCGAGATTGCCGACGTGCAGTACCGGGCGCCGGCAGCCCGACTCGATTTCGACGATCTGGCGCGCGAAGTTCGACGTCACGAAAACGTCGCCGCGACGCGGGCCCTCGTGGTTGAAGGCGCGTGTACGAATGATAGGCAGCCCATAACTCTGGAAATACTGATATCCCATGAGGTCCTGGGTCACCTTGCTGACCGCGTACGGCGATAGTGGCCGCAGCGGATTTGTCTCCTTGATCGGCCCCTCGTCGGGGTAGACCATGCCATATTCTTCGCTCGACCCGATTGCGAGAAAGCGTGGAGCGTCGGCCTTGCGAGGCCGGATGGCCTCGAGGAGGTTTACCTGGCTCGAAGAATTCGTGTGAAGCGTTTCGGCAGGCGTGTGCCAGGACGATGCGACAAAGCTCTGCGCGGCTAGGTGAACAATGTAATCGGGGGCCGCTTTTTCCACAAGATGCTGCACCGAGGAGAGATCACGAAGATCACACTCGACGAGGTGAAGCTTGTCACGCATGTGGTCGATGTTCTCGGTCTTGCTTCGCCAGCGGCGCGAACCCCAGACGTCTGCCCCACGTTCGAGCGCATACTCCGCGAGGTGGCTGGCGACAAATCCGGTGATTCCTGTGATCAGTATGCGGACCGCCACGCCGATTTCCTTCTTCGTAGACAAGACCGATCAAAGCCTCGGCGCCGGCTCGGGCGGAGACTAGGTTGGCCAAGCAGTCGTGTCATGCAGGCGGTACCGAACCGCAAGTCGCATGCCGAGCGATTCAAGCCTTAACCTATTGATTTTGCGGCATTACTCCAGCAAAGCAAGCTACTCGTCGGCGCAAGAAGTGATCGCGACGCAAAAGTTGCGGGGTTCATCGCGCGCGCCATCGACCAAGTACCGCAGAACGACCTAAACGTTGCGACGAAGCGTCTTGCCTCCGATTCCTCGCTGACCGCGCCGCATCGTTCTGAAAGAGTGTGACGTGGCGGTCTTGAGTGCGATGACCAGTTCGATACTTGGTTGGCTGCTCGAAGGAGAGGCTGGCCGGGCCTCGCGCCCTTGCAACTTCCGAAATGCTGGCGGCGACAGCGATCCTATTCACCTACGGCCGCTGCCGTCGGCTCACTGGAGAAGCTCAAGCGTGTGCTTCACCGAGGTGACAACCGTACGACCGGCGCAGTGCGGTCCGCCGTGGCCGATGCGCGTCGGCGCATCGCTCATGACTTTCGCAATACCACGGTTGTCTGATACCGAGGAGACAGCGGCTCGAACGATACGACATCGAAATATTGTCCCCACTCGCGTTTAATCCAGTCTGTCTTCAGGAAGCTCACCACGTGGGCCCAGTTGCCACCCGCTTGTAAGAACCCAAGTTCATGCTCGAACTGCCCTGAAAAATCCGCGCTTCCCGCGCTGTCGATGATGTGTCTCTCAGGCTCATTCTCCGACAGATATTGCCACGTGTGCTCATCGTGAACGGTGAAAAGTGCGTAACCGCCAGGCGCCATAATTCGGCGGAACTCCATCAGCCACATGTCCATCAAATGCAGGATGTGGGTGAAGACAGATTGGGCGTAGACGAAAGTGAACTTGCCATCCTCGAACGGTAGATAAGGGAATGCGGTGCAGGTGAGGAATTTGAATGGTGGCGACAGATTCTCCTTGCACCACGACATGCTCGGCCCATGCTGATCGGCACCCCAGAAGTCCCAGCGTTCAGCTTCTCGAGTGAAATGACGAAGGATTCGGCCACTTGCGCATCCCCATTCGAGGACTGACGTTCCCGGCGTTAGAGAGACTCTCTCACGTTCCAAAACCGCACGAATGAGGTTCGCGTCGTCTTCACCGGACAATAGATACTGCTGATCATCGGCGGCGTGCGCCATCCGAAGTTCCGGAGGCGGGACTGGGAACCGGCCCGCGCTTTGACGGATCCCTTGCCTGTCCCACGTCAACCATGTGCCACGTTTTGTATACGTAGGCGAGGTGTACAAGCAAGCCAGAATGCTGTTCGCGTCTATGGCGGATCGAGTCTCCATCCGGAAACGCTCTCGGATTTGGTTCTTCATCCAACGGGGAAGCAGGCGCTCTGCGAGGCCCACTGTTTTCCTCCTTCCGCGACGTGACAGAACTGGGCGCACTGCATTGCCTGCCAACCGCCTAATCACAGGCCCGGCAGCGCCGTCGGAAACCCTGTAACCTCGGGTTGCGGTTGAAGGCGCGGCCTTCAACACGTCGTGTCGGTACCGGGGGCCAGATGGCCGAGGCGTAGGCGTCGGATGGTTTCATGGATCCAAGGCCAGTTACGAACGCGCGACGGTTCACCCTCCGGGTTGCGCAGGATCGTAGCGCCCGGTAACCCGCGGGACAAGAGTTTGTTATGTTCGGCCCGATAGGCGACGGCCGCACGAGAAGAACCCGCGTCCAGCACGGCGAGCGTCGTCGTTAGGGCGGCTCCGCCCAGCCGGAAGTATTGGGGAGTGCCCTCACCAGCGTCCTGCGCGAGCTTGCCGAGCGTGAGCGTGGCGTCCCGCAAGGCGGCCATCTTCATGTTCTGAATTCTCTAAGTGTCGGCCTCCCTTTCGCCGAACATCAGGTTCTCAAGACTACGCTTGGTGTACACGTTTCCAGCATCAGACCAGTTCGCCCTGCGCGTCGGCCGGCACATGCTGCGTGTCGCGGTGCTGGGCGGGCCAGAATTGCTGGCGCGTGCGCTCGGTGAGCAAACACGCCTGGCGTGCATTGTGGTGCTCGAGCGCGCGGCGGCGTTCGGGTGGCGGCAGGTTACCTGCAGACGAATTCCCGTCCAAACACTAACCCGAGTCCGGACAAAGTAGGCCCGCATGTGGCGTCCGATTCTCGTTGAGTTCTCAGCACGTGCTATCCTGGCTTGCGGTGATCGACTTTGCTGTCGGAACTGTTGCCGGCCCGCGGCGACCGGGTCCTATTTGTTGGCGTTGACGCTCTCGCGCTCGAAATCGTCGATCTTGTACGGATTCGGTACTGAGCGTGCCGCGCACGATTTCGCTCTCGCCGCTTTTTTCTGGTGCACTGTGACACGGGTGAATCCACTTTGGCTTGCTGCTGCCGGTACGACTTCATCGGCATCCCCTCCGAGCTGCACCGGGTAACGCCCGAACACCAGTGGGATCGTTGCCGCCCGACATACTTCCCGCGAGTCAGTGCCGCGTCTGCCGATCAGCGGCGCGGGATTTCGCGCAGGCCCTCATTCTCGGGAAGTATCATGTCAGATATTACCGATGTGAATTCTGTGGCTTCATCCAAACTGAAGACCCCTATTGGCTAAGCGAAGCGTACAAGAGTCCGATCGCCGAGATCGATATCGGAGTGGCCTATCGGGCGATCGAACTTTGTCGCCCCACGCAGGCAGTGATACTGACTCTGTTCAACTGTAACGCGCAATTCGTCGACTATGGTGGCGGTTACGGTCTATTCGTTCGTGTAATGAGAGACAGGGGCTTCGATTTCTACAACTTCGATCGGTACTGTCCAAACCTGTTCGCGCGGACGTTTGAGGCGACTGAGGGACGCGCCTACGAGCTCGCTACGGCATTTGAGGTTTTTGAACATTTCCCGCGACCGGCAGAAGATCTTCGACACGTTTTGTCCTTTACCCGCAACGTGCTTTTCAACACTCTTCTGATTCCCGCGTCTATACCGCGGCCGCATGAGTGGTGGTACTACGCGACGGAGACAGGTCAACACGTCTCGTTTTACACTTTACGATCGCTGAAAGTGCTCGCCGACCAGTCTGGGCTTCAAATGTACTCTGACGGGCTACAGTTACACCTCTTCACCGACAAACGGTTCCCGCCGAGATTCTTTTCGCTTCTCGCCCGGCCTACGATCGCGCGGTCGATCACGGCGGTGCTGAGGCGGCGACTTGCACAACGCTCGTTGCTTCCTGGAGATTTCGAACGCATCTCTGGGCTTCGGATGGCATAGCTAAGAACAGCTGTGCGCCGTGCTTGGAGCCCGCCTCGCGACGCCACTTGCGTGATCAATCTTAGGGCCGATCTAGCAATACGATGTACTGCCGTGTGGAGCGATCGAAGCCAGGACCTGACGCGTAACAGATGCCGGGCCGAAATGTAGTACCGGTCGTAAGGTCGAACTTCATCCGCAACCATTCGAGCCTACTTGAGATCTCGTGTGTCTACGCAAAGTTGTTATTGATCCGTGATCTGACTGCAGCTGTTTGATACCGTGATCCGATCGCTCAGGTTAACGGCAGTCAGGCGTCCGGCCTTTCCGTCGTAGCGGCCACGCAGACCGTACCTTGACGGTCAAGTATCTACCCTGAGATTGGCCTGTTCCGTGGAGTGCTCCCCATTTTTCTGCTCAGCGCGAGGAGCTTAGTGTGAGGTACTCCGCCCGGCACTCGGCCGGGCTGCGCATTCCGAGCGCCGAGATCACGAACACTGGGAACGGGCACGCCGAGCCTGAACGGATCGGCTCAGTCGGCCGCGACGCATGCACTGAACGCATCGGGCACCACCGCCGATCGGCGCCGCAGTCGACTGCGGCAGGCGGAGATCGACCTCGAAGCAGATCGCCTGCGCGGTAGAGTCGATCGCGCCCGGAGACTGAAACAAGCTGAAGACCTCGTATACCGCGACGTTTGCGAGCTTCTCAGTTCGTCGGTCCTGAGGTCGCGATGAGCGCACCGATGGAGGCTCAGGCTGTCGCGCCGTGTGTGCTATGCGACGTCGGTGACGTCTTTGCCGCGCCCGGCGAACCCGTTGACGTGGTCTGCGCCGATTGCCGCCGCGAGGCTGAACGGAGCGCGTCAGCTTGAAACGACGCCGGGGTGGCTTCGGGCCGCGAGTCACGGCCTTAACCTGGTCGGCGCCCGGCGGCGGCGTGCTCCTGCGCGTCGAAGTTCCGCCGATCAGGATGACTCAGAAACCCGCTTGGCCGAAGAGGCCGCGGCCCACGAAACCATAGGGAGAGAACCGATGGCCGGTAAATTCGAGATCGAAGGCCGAATCTTTGCGCACGTCCCGAACTTTCGCCACAAGCCGCACGTGCGCTTCTGGCGGGCTTTGGCGTAGCATCCCGGCAGTGTCCTGCCCGGCTGTGACAGGCCGCTCTGGCGCCGACAGGTTGCACGCTCGGGTCTGTGCCGGGCTGCTCTCAGCCGGCGCGGGGCCAGCGGGCGCTAGACGAGAAGCATGAGCAGCTCGCGAAGCTGCTCCGACTGGCCCTTCGCATTGTGGAGGATCAGTAGATGGCTGCGATGAGTCGGCGTGTCAGCGGCCACCCCATACTGAGCCACCGGGGTCGGGGAAGCTGAGCCACCCGGGGTCGCCCATCGTGAGCCAGGCAGGGTCGGCCATAGGGAGCCACCCAGGGTCGGCCATATGGAGCCGCCCCG
>Ga0207684_10000332_pt1 | contig 65844 bp, 62 predicted proteins | sample KBSK5501metaG_FD_184342 | JGI IMG/M metagenome (GOLD analysis project Ga0207684, IMG submission 184342) | Corn, switchgrass and miscanthus rhizosphere microbial communities from Kellogg Biological Station, Michigan, USA - KBS K5-50-1 metaG... | ecosystem: Host-associated > Plants > Roots >...
CAACGCCCCCTACGGCAACGTGGTCTCGGCGGCGGAGCACACCGTCGGCATGCTGCTGGCGCTGGTCCGCAAGATCCCGGTCGCCCACGACGGGCTCAAGCGGCTCGAATGGGACCGCGGCATCTATGGCTCCGAGCTCTTCCGGAAGACGGCGGGCGTGCTCGGGCTGGGAAAGGTGGGCTCGCGGGTGGCCGCGCGGCTGCGCGCCTTCGACATGGAGGTGCTGGTCTACGATCCCTACATCCCGGAGAGCCGCGCGCGCGACCTGGGCGTGCGGCTGGTGGATCTTCAGACCGTGCTGAGCCGCGCCGACATCCTCACCGTGCACGTGCCGCTGACCGACGAGACCGAGAACATGATCGGCGCGCGCGAGCTCGCCGCCATGAAGCCGGGCGGCTGCGTCGTCAACTGCGCCCGCGGCGGCATCGTCAACGAGGCCGATCTGCTCGCCGCGCTCGACTCGGGCCACGTGGCCGGCGCCGCGGTGGACGTGTGGAGCGAGGAGCCGCCTCAGTCTCCGCTCGTCAAGCGGCTCGTGCAGCACCCGCGGGTGGTGGTGACCCCGCATCTCGGGGCCAATACCCAGGAGGCGCAGGTCAACGTGGCGGTGGACGTGGCGCGCCAGCTCGTGGCCTTCCGCGACGGAGAGCTGGTCGAGCACGCGGTGAACATCCCGGTGGGTGACCGCGAGAGCCTCGCCGAGCAGCGCCCATTCTTGCAATTGGCCGAGCTGCTGGGCCGGTTCTGCGTCCAGCTCGAGCCCGAGAATGTCGAGCGGGTGGAGATCGAGGTGGCGGGACAGATGGCGCGCTGGGACACCGAGCTGGTCGGCCGCGCCGTCCTGAAGGGCTTGCTCGGGGGGGTGACCGCGCAGGCGGTCAACCTCGTGAACGCGCACCTGGTGGCAAAGGACCGCGGCCTTTCCCTGGAGGTCCGCAGCGACCCCGAGCCGGCGTCCGGCTACACCAATCTCATCACGGTCACCACCCAGGCCGGCACGGGGCGCAAGATCATCGCGGGCACCGTCTTCGACGGCGTCCCCCGCATCGTGCGGCTCCGCGATCTGCACATCGAGTTCATCCCGGAGGGGCACATCCTGGTGCTGGCCTACGAGGACCGACCCGGCATGGTGGGTCGCATCGGGTCCATCCTCGGTCGGCACAACGTGAACATCGCGTCGATGCACGTGGGCCGGCGCACGCGGCGCGGCCGGGCCATCGTGGTGCTCCTGCTGGACGACGACGTGCCGGCCGAGGTGATGGAAGAGGTGAGCAAGAGCGTCGAGGCCGACTTCGCGCGGCTGGTGCGGCTATGAGCGTCCCGCGCGCCCGGCGCGGCGACACGCCGGCGGGGGTCTTCGAGCCCCGGCCCTGGGGAGGCTTCCTGACCATGGAGGAGGGTCGCGGTTACAAGGTGAAGCGGCTCTTCGTCCGTCCCGGCCAGCGGTTGAGCCTGCAGCGCCACCGCTTCCGCGCCGAGCACTGGGTGGTGGTGACGGGCTCGCCGCGGGTGATCATCTCGGGCCGGCCCCGGCGGCTCAAGCCGCGGGGCTCCATAAACGTCCCGCGCGGCGCCTGGCATCGAATCGAGAACCCGGGCCGCGTGCCCGTCGTCCTCATCGAGGTCCAGCACGGGCCCTACCTGGGCGAGGACGACATCATCCGCCGCCAGGACGACTACGGCCGCGCCGCCCCCACCAAGCCCAAGCCGGGTCAGAAGCGCCCACGCCCGGCCTGACCGGGCCGCGGCCGATTCCGGCCGCGCGCCGTCCACTCAAACATGTACCGGAGACCGCGCGATGCCAATCCAGACCCCCTATCTCTTCAGCGCCGCCATGGACGTCGACCCCGCGAAGGAGCGGCTGTTCAACGAGGTCTATGACCGAGAGCACGTGCCGAGCTTGCTCACCGTCCCCGGGGTGATCGCGGTCTCCCGGTACGAGCTGCAGCCGCTCACCATGAGCATCGGCGGACAGCTCAAGACCATCGTGATCGAGCACGCCCCAAAGTACGGCGCCCTCTACGAGATCGAGAGCCCGGACGTGCTGGTGACCGAGGCGTGGGCCAAGGCGGTGGAGCAGGGGCGCTGGCCCGCCCAGGTGAGGCCCCACACCCGCAACCGCCAGCACACCCTCTACCGGCGCATCGCGCCCTAAGGCCACCGGGCCCGGTCAGCGCATCAGGCTCGAGATGTGAAGGTAGAGGGCCAGCAGCCCGAGATACTCGTGCAGCACGGCCTCGCTACAGCGGCGGCGGCGCCACCAGCCGTCCTCGGCCGAGCATTCATCGTGGACCACCGCGATCCCGGCTTCGACCGCGGACCCCGCCTCCCGGCCCCAGATCACCTTCACCCGCCGGGCGTGGCTGGCGGTGGTCACCAGCATGACCCGGCGCCAGCCGTGGGTCCGCGCCTCGGCCACCACGCCCCGCAGCTCCGTCTCGGTGATTTCCACCGCCTCGGGGAGCGGGATGATGGCGCTCCGGGGCACGCCGAAGAGCTCGAGCGCCCGGACGGACTCGCCCTGGAAGTCGAGCGGGCGGATCCCCATCTCCAGCAGGCGCTGGACGCGCCCGGGCACGGCCTGGCGGGAGACGAGCACCCGCGGCGCCCAGCCCTCGCGGAAGAGGGCGGCCGCCCGGTCCTCCCGGCTGGGCGTGCTGCCGGCCACCACGACGATGGCGTCCGCGCGCCCGGGCGGGTCCTCCACGACGAGAGCGTGCCCGGCGGCGCGCAGGAGCGGGCGGTGGACGAGGACCGCGAGGGCCGACAGCGCGAGGACCAGAACCAGGGCGGCCAGGACCCGCGCGCGCTTCGTCATCGCCCCCACGATCACGGCCCCGACCGCGCCAAAAACTTTGGTGCGTGCCTCCACGGACGATACGATCGACGACAGGAGGTACTACCCATGCGTCATTTTCTCGTCCTGTCGGCGACCGTGCTGGCCCTGACCGCCTGCGCTTCCACGCCGCCGAGAGTCCAGCGCAGCGAGTTCGAGGACATCCCGGTGCCGAAGGGCCTCGCGGTGGATTTGAACCGCTCCACGATCATCGAGTCCCCGTCGGTGAAGGCGGCGCGGCTCTTCTACAAGGGCCGCATCGAGCCGGACAGCCTCTCGGTCGCGCTCCGGACCACGCTCGAGGCCAACGGCTGGAAGCACCTGTCGTCGACGACCGCGTCCGACAAGGGCACCACGCAGGTGTACGAGAAGTCCGGCAGCTCGCTCCAGGTCCTGATCTACGAGGGCTGGTACTACACCTGGGTCGAGATGTCCGCGACGCGGATGGTCGGCTCGGCGTCGGCGCAGCTCAGACAGTAGGCGGCGGCGCGCCACGGCGGCGGCGCCCTCAGGGGCGCCGCCAGCGCCGTCCGCTTCGCTCGATGAGCGTGTCGGCCTCGGCCGGGCCCCAGGTGCCGGCCTCGTAGTTGGGGAACTTCCGAGGATCGCCCCCGGCCCAGCCATCCAGCACCGGCTGGAGGAGCTCCCACGCCATCATGACCCAGTCGCCGCGCGCGTAGAGCGTGGCGTCGCCCTTCATGGCGTCCAGCAGCAGGCGCTCGTAGGCCTCGGGGGGCTCGCCCCCGAAGGCCTGCCCGTAGTCGAACTCCATCTCCACCGGCTTGATCCGCAGCTCCGGCCCCGGCAGCTTGGCCCCGAACGAGAGCGACATCCCCTCGTCCGGCTGGATGCGGAGCACGAGCAGGTTGGGCTCGGCTAGGATCTCGGGGTTGCGGCGGAAGACCAGATGCGGGGTTCGCTTGAACTGCACCGCGATCTCGCTTGCGCGCTTGGGCAGGCGCTTGCCGGTCCGGAGATAGAAGGGCACGCCCGCCCACCGCCAGTTCTCGATCTCGAGCCGCAGCGCCGCGAAGGTCTCGGTGATCGACTCGGCCGACACCCCCTTCTCCTCGTGGTAACCCACCACGCGCTGCCCACCCACGAACCCGGGGCCGTACTGCCCGCGCACCGCGACGCGGTCCACCTCGTCGGCCGCGACGGGCCGGATGGCGCGCATCACCTTGGTCTTCTCGTCGCGGACCGGATCCGCGTCGAAGGTGACGGGCGGCTCCATCGCCACCAGGCAGAGGAGCTGCAGGATGTGGTTCTGGATCATGTCGCGCAGCGCGCCCGATTCCTCGTAGTAGGCCCCCCGGCCTTCGACCCCGATGGACTCGCCCACCGTGATCTGCACGTGGTCGACGTGGTTGCGGTTCCAGAGCGGCTCGAAGATGCCGTTCGCCCACCGGAAGACGAGGACGTTCTGGACCGTCTCCTTGCCGAGGTAGTGATCGATCCGGTAGACCTGGTCCTCGCCGAAGGCTCCCGCCACCACCTGGTTGAGCGCGCGGGCGGAGGCCAGGTCGCGGCCGAACGGCTTCTCGATGATGATCCGCACCCAGCCGTTGGTGTTCTCGGCCGGCCGGCTCAGGCCCGCTTCTCCGAGGCGCGCGACCAGGTGCGGGTACACCGAGGGCGGTGTCGAGACGTAGAAGAGCCGGTTGGCTCCGGTCCCGCGCTCCTGCTCGACCCGCTTCAGGTACGCGGTCAGCCCGGGATACATGGCCGGGTCGGCGGGATCCCCCGCGTAGTAGAAGAGCGCCTGCGCGAAGCGCTCCCAGACGCGGGTCGAGGGCGGCTGCACCCGGGCGAAATCGGAGATGGCCTCGCGCATGCGGCCGCGGAACTGCTCGTTCGTCATCTCCGAGCGCGCCACCCCGACCACCGCGAACGGCTCGGGCAGCACGCGGCCCTGGAACATGGACCAGAGCGCCGGAATCAGCTTGCGTTTCGTGAGGTCGCCGGAAGCGCCGAAGATGACGAGGGTGCAGGATTCGTCCTGGGTGATAGCCGTCATGCTGGTCAAAGCCTCTTGGCCAATCCCTGGACCATCTGCAGGAGCTGCGGCAGGGCCTGGGACTGCTTGCCGGTCAGATGGAGCCGGATGACCCGGCGCGCTCCGTCGCGCAGACTCTGAATATCGCCCAGGGCCTGGGCTGCCTTCAACGTGGTGAATCCGTATCCCGCGCCGGGGATGGCCAGGTCTTCCCGATCCTCGCCGGTGATCTGGATGAAGAGGCCGCTCGTTGGCCCGCCTTTGTGGAGCTGCCCCGTCGAGTGGAGATAGCGCGGGCCCCAGCCCACCGTGGTCGCGATACGGAGGCGGTCGCGCAGGGCGACCCGGATCTCCTGGAGCACCCGCCCCGCTTCCGCGGTCGGGGTGAGATAGGCTTGGATGGCCAGGTAGTCGCCCGGCGCGCCCATCGCGAGATGAGCGGCGAGGCCACGGCTGACCGACCCCGGCTTCTTGTTCGACTTGGTCATCAGGACGATGCCGTCTTCCTCGACGTCGGACGGCCATTCGGGCAAGCGCCGCGAGCGTCGCCACTCCGCGAGCAGCGTGGCCGTGTTCTCCTTCGCCCGCGCCACGTCGGGCTCGTCGAAGGGATTGACGCCGAGCACCGCGCCCGCGGTGGCGGTGGCCAGCTCCCAGCGGAAGAATTCGGCCCCGAGGTCCATGGGGTCGCGCAGCACGAGCCGCAGCACCGGATGGCCGGCGTCCGACAGCTTGGCGAGCGCCGCGTCGTGGCTGTCGTCGCCCTCGAGCACGAGGGCCACGAAGACCCGGTCGTCGCCGTAGACGTTCGGGGCGCCGAGCGGCTCGTCGACCACCGGCACGAGGCCGGTCCCGTCCTTGCCGAGTGATTCGGCAAGGAGCTGTTCAATCCACCCGCCAAGGGAGCGGATCTTCTCGGAGAGCACCAGCGTGACCTTGTCGCGCCCCGCCCGCGCGAGCCCGGCCAGCACCGCGCCCAGCTGCACGGCCGGATTGCCTCGCACCCCCACCTCGTTGCCGCAGGTCTCTACCATGCCGTGGGCGCGCTCGAGCAGGATCTTGATGTCCACCCCGATCATCGCGGCCGGCACCAGGCCGAAGAACGACAACGCGGAGTAGCGCCCGCCGATGGACGCGGGGTTGAGGAAGGTCCGGCGGAACCCGGTCTCGGTGGCGAGCTTGTCGAGCGGCCGCCCCGGGTCGGTGATGGCCACGAACTGCATGCCGGGCCGGGGGGACGACGCCGCTTCGACCTGGCCACGGAAGAAGGCGTAGGCCGCCATGGTCTCGGCGCTGGTGCCGGACTTGCTCGCGACCACGAAGAGGGCCCGGCTCAGGTTGATCGATTCCAGCACGTGCTTGACCGCGCCCGGATCGGTGGAGTCGAGCACGAGCATGTCGGGGAAGCCCATCTTCGAGCCGAAGGTCTCGTTGAAGACCACTCCCGTCGAGGAGGAGCCGCCCATGCCGAGCAGCGCCACGTGCGAGTACTGCAACCGGCGCGCCTCGTCGGCGAAGCTGCGGATGTCCTCCGAGTGCCCGCGCATGATCGTGGGGGAGGTGAGCCAGCCGAGCCGGTTCCGCACGGTGGCCGCGTCGCCCTTCCAGAGCGTGGCGTCCTTCACCCAGAGACGGTCGAGGAACTCACGCGCCTCCAGGAAGCGCAGGGTCTCTTCCACCGCGGGTAGCTTGAGCGGATCCGGGAGGATCAGGGGCGGGCTCGTGACCGCGGGCACCGTGACGGGCTCCGCGGCCACCGCCGGCTCCGCCGGGGCGGGTGCGGGCTCGCGCTTGGGGGCGGCCGGCTTGGCGGCGGGCCCCCTCGCGGCGGCGGGCTTCGCGGTCTTGGTCTCGAACGCGCCCGGCTTGAACGGCGCATTGTCGACGCCGAGCAGGCCCGCCTCGAGCTGGCCGATCTTGGTCACCTGGCGGGCCTGCTGGTCACCTGGCTCGAACCGGGTGGCGATGAAGGTCTGCACGATCTCGATCGCGGTCTTGACTTCGAGCCCCGGCGCCGCGAGACAGAGTACGTTGGCGTCGGCCTCCTCGCGGCTCCTCCGCGCGGAGGCGGCGTCGTGGCACAGGGCGGCGCGGATGCCCCGCATCTTGTTGGCCGCGATCACCCCCCCGGCGCCGCTGCGGCAGAGCAGGACGCTGCCGTCCACGAAGCCCCGCAGGACCGCCTGGCCGACCGCCCGGGCATAGTCGGGATAGTCCACGGGCTCCGTCGAGAAGGTGCCGAGGTCGAGGACGTCGTGTCCTTCGGCCTCGAGGGCGGCGACCAGGGGTTCCTTGAGCGGGAAGCCGGAGTCGTCGCAGCCGATTGCGATTCGCATGGTTCCGCGCCATCCATTCTCTCAGGAGTCGCGGAACCCGACAACGTTGTCGTAGAGGCGTGCCTGACGCTCCCGGGCAACCCGATAGCGGGCATGGCGCTCGGGATCGGGTTGCAGGATGCGGGCGGGAGGCGGCACCGCCGGCCTGGGCAGGCCGAGCGCCTCGAGCGCGAGCAGCGCCGCGCCGCGGGCCGAGGCCTCGGTATCGCGGCCGAGCGCTACCGGCACGCCGAGGGCGTCGGCGATGATCTGCGCCCAGGCCGGCGAGTGCCCGAGGGCGCCGCCGGAGCCTACCACCACGTGATCGGCGGCGGCCAGCGGGCGCAGCCGGTCGTAGACCTCCGCCAACCGGAAGGCCACGCCTTCGAGGAGCGAGCGGGTGATCTCGAGCGCGCCCGTGTCGAGCGACAGGCCGGCCACGGCGGCTCGCGCCTCCGCCCGCCAGCCCGGGCTGCGCTCGCCCGCGAAGAAGGGCAGGGCGGTCAGCCCCTGGCCATCGGGCGGCAGCGCGCCGATGGCCCGCTCGAGCGCCGCGTCGTCTCCGGGCAGCGCGAGTGTCTTGCGGCACCAGGCCAGCACATTGCCGCCCTCCGACGTGGCGCCCCCCACCAGCGCGCGGCTTCCGTCCACGCGATACCGCCAGAGCCCCCACGGCGTGGCGGCGTGTGGGCCCAGGGGCTCCGGCCGCACCACCCGCAGCGCGGCTGAAGTGCCGAGGTTGAGCGCGACCCGTCCCGGATCCCAGCAGTCCGAGCCCACGTTGGAGCAGGCCCCGTCGCCGCGCGCCGGATGCCAGGGCACGCGGGCGAGCGCGGGCCAGCGAGAGGCCCACGGCGCGGCCAGGCCGGGCCGCGCGGCGTCGTCGATGGGCGGCAGCTGCCGGGGGGAGATGCCGGCGACGGACAGGAGCGCCTCGTCCCAGCCGCCGCGGACCTGATCCAGGAGGCCCGTGCCCGACGCCATGCAGAGGCTCGCGCCGATCGTGCCGGTGAGCCGGGCCTGGAGGTATTCCGCGAAGCCGCACCAGATGGCGGCCCGGTCGAAGAGCGCGGGGCGCGCGGCGCGCAGCCACCGGAGCTTGGCCGGGAAGAACGCGGGGCGCAGCGGCGCGCCGGTGCGCGCGTGGATCGCCCGCTCGTCGTGCGCGGCGCGCAGCTCGGCCGCGGCCTCGGCACTGCGCGTGTCGGCCCACGTGATGACCGGGGTGAGCGGCCGGCCCGCGTCGTCCAGGGCGAGCAGGCTGTGCCAGAACACGGAGGCGCCCACCGCCGCGATCTCGGGGGCGCGCGCGCCGCAGCCGGCTAGACAGGCGTCGAGGGCGCGGGCCGCCGCCTCCAGCAGCGCGTCGGCGTCCAGCTCCACGCCGCCGTCCCGCGTGGTGCGCGGCTCGTAGGCCACGTGGCCCTCCGCGCCCGGCTGCGCGCGGCCGCCCGAGTCGAAGGCGCGCGCACGGGCGGAGCTGGTGCCGACGTCCAGCGCCAGGACGAGCATGTGCGGTACTATACGACGCGATGGAGGCGGGATCGGAGCGCGGCGGCGGCGGAGTGGGAGATGCTGACGCTGCGCGGCCTCGCGATGACCGACGAGACCGCCTCCGAATTCACCGGCACCCTGGTGATCCACCGCGCGGGCAGCCCGGAGCCGGTGGAGAACGTCCGCGTCCGAGTCAAGCGCAGTGTTCTCGAAGAGATGGCCGGGGCGGTGCGGCGCGTCCTGGCCCGCTCCACGCCGTACACCTAGCCGAGAGCAGGAGAGCGATCGACATGCCCCTCATCACGGTGCTGAGCCCGGTAGGCGAGCCCCGGACGGCGACCACGACGATCCCGCCGATGCCCGCCGATCTCCGCGGGCTCACGGTGGGCTTCCTCGACAACACCAAGCACAACTTCGACCGCCTCGTCACCGGCATCGGCGAGCTGCTCAAGGCGCGCCACGGCGTCGCGCGCGTCGTGCATCTCCGCAAGGCCAACGCGGCCACCGGGGCCGCGCCCGAGATCATCGAGGCCCTCGCCAAGGACTGCGATCTCGTCTTCGCCGGCTCCGCGGACTGAGGCTCCTGCACGTCGTGGAGTCTCCACGACTCGCTGGAGCTGGCCAAGGGCGGGACCGCCGCGGGATTGATCACGACCACCGTCTTCCAGCGCCTGGCCCTCGGAGAGATGGCCGCGCTCGGCGCCGGCGGGCTCCCGCTCCTGGTCATCGAGCATCCGCTGGGCGGCGAGCCGCCGGAAGGCGTGACCCGGCGGGTCGCGCAGGCGGTGGAGCAGCTCGGCGCCATGCTCGGCGAACGGTAGGCGCTCCGTGAGTCTTGGCCTCGACGCCACGCTGACCCTCCCGGAGGAGGACGTCTACGCCGAGTTCTGCAAGCGGGAGTGGTGCGACGGGCTGCCCTTCGTGCCGCCGACCGCGGAGCGCGTGGGCGCGATGCTGATCCGCGCCCGGGCCGAGCCCGCGGAGACCCTCGGGCTCATGCCGCCCCTCTGGCGGGAGTGCACGATCGAGAAGCTCGCGGTGAACGCGGTGATGGCGGGCTGCGAGCCCGCGTACTTCCCGGTCGTGGTGGCCGCGGTGCGGGCGATGCTGGACCCCGCGTTCAACCTCTACGGCGTACAGGCCACCACCCATCCGGTGGCGCCGCTCGTGGTGGTGAGCGGGGCGTACGCGCGGACCATCGGCATGCATACGGGCTCGGGTCTCTTCGGGCCCGGCTTCCGCGCCAACGCCACCATCGGGCGCGCGATCCGGCTCATCCTCATGAACGTGGGCGGCGGCTGGCCGGGGCGCGGCGACATGGCGACGCAGGGCAGCCCGGCCAAGTTCGCCTACGCCATCGCCGAGCGCGAGGACGCCACCCCCTGGGAGCCGCTGCACGTGGCGCTCGGGTTCAAGGCCGATCAGAGCGTGGTCACCGTCTTCGGCGGCGAGGGCCCGCACAACGTCAACGACCACGTCTCCACCACCGCGCCCGGCATCCTCAACAACGTGGCGGACGTGGCCACCACGCTGGGCTCCAACGTGGGCTGGTATCTCGCGCAGAGCCAGCTCCTGGTCGTGCTCGGGCCCGAGCACGCCGCCACCATCGCGGCCGACGGCTTCTCGCGCGCCGACGTGCAGCGCTTCGTCTTCGAGAACGCGCGCATGCCGCTCGGGCGCATGAAGCTCTCCGGCATGTGGGGCATGCACGACTGGCCGCAGTGGATGAGCAAGGTGACCGACGAATCGGCGCGGCTGCCCCGCGTGCCGGCGCCCGAGGACATCTACGTGATGGTGGGCGGCGGCTCCGGGAAGCACTCCTGTGTCGTCCCCAACTGCACCTTCAGCCGCGCGGTCACTCGCCCCCTCTGATCGGGGTCGGGTCCTACATTCCGACATTTTCGCTGCCCGCGCCTGAGCCGGCCCGCGGAAAAATGTCGGAATGCAACACCTGACCCCTGACCCCACTACTTGCGCGCGGCGGTCAGGAGGGTCAGGGCGGCGAGGAGGAGGAGAGCGCCGGCGGTGCCGAGGGCGCCCAGGCGCTCGCCGAAGACGAGCAAGCCGAGCGTGGTGGCGGTGAGCGGCTCGAGGAGCGAGACGATACCGGCCGCGGTGGCGGGCACCCGATTCAGTCCCGTGGTGAACAGGGCGTAGGCCACCGCGGTGGGACCCAACCCGAGATAGAGCAACAGCGGCCAGCCCGCGGCCAGCGCGCGTGCGGGCGCGGGCTCGACGAGCAGCGCGGGCGCGAGGAACGCGGCGGCCAGCGCGAAGGTGATCGCGGAGACCGCGAGCGGCGTGACGCGCGCCAGAAGCCCCTTGGCGGCCACCGCGTACACGGCGTAAGATACCCCCGCGCCGAGCGCCAGAAGCGCCCCCAGCCCGAAATGGCCTGCGACTTCGCCGAGCCCGCGCGGGCCGACCACGAGCAGCGCGGTCCCGGCCACCGCCATTCCGAGCGAGAGACGCACGAGCGGCGTGAGCCGCTCGCCGAGGAACAGGGCGGCCAGGATCGCGATGAGCAGGGGCGCGGAGCAGATGGCGAGCAGCGCCGCCGCCGCCACGCCGACGAGAGTCACCGCGCGGAAGAAGCAGACCTGGTAAGCGGCCATGGCCAGGCCGAGCGCCGCGCAGAGCGGCAGGTCGGCGGCCGACGGCCAGGGGCGCCGCGCCGCGTGAGGCGAGCCGCGCCGCGCGGTGAGCGCGGCGGCGAAGACGAGGCCGGGCGCGGCGATGGCGAGGCGGCTCCAGCCGACGAGCAGCGGTGAGGCGGCCGCCTCGCGCGAGAGCAGCGTCATGGTCGCGCCGGTCGTGCCCCACGAGACGGCGGCGACGGCGATGAGCAGGAGGCCCAGTAGCACGTGAGGGAGTAGACCACATGACGGAAGCGGTCGGCTTCATCGGATTGGGGAACATGGGCGCGCCCATGGCGGGCCGCCTGCTGGATGGGTACTCGTTGATCGTCCACGACGTGCGAGAAGACGCGGCGCGCGCGCTGCGAGGCCGGGGCGCCACGTGGGCCGCCTCGCCCGCGGAGGTGGCGGCCGCCGCGCAGACCGTCATCACGATCCTGCCCACCTCGCGCGAGGTGCGTCACGTGTTGACCGGACCGAAGGGCCTGCTGGAGGCGCTGCGACCCGGCAGCCTCGTGCTCGAGATGACGTCGGCCGACCCCTCGGTCACCCGCGAGCTGGAACGAGAGGTGGCCGCGCGCGGCTCCGCCCTGATCGATGCGCCGGTCTCGGGCGGCGTGCGCGGGGCCACCGAGGGGACGCTCGCCATCATGGTGGGCGGCGACCCCGCGCTACTCGAGCGCGCCCGTCCCGTGCTCGCGCGCATGGGCAAGAACATCTTCCACGCGGGGCCCGTCGGCGCCGGGCACGCCATCAAGCTGGTCAACAACATGTGCTCGGGCGGCATCCTCGCCCTCACCATCGAGGCGGTGGCGGTCGCGGCCCGGGCGGGGGTGGATCCGCAGCGTGCCGTCGAGATCATCCAGGCCTCCAGCGGGCGCTCCAACGCGAGCGACTACAAGTTCCCCCGCTTCATCTTGAACGGTGGCTTCGACGCGGGTTTCCCGATCCGGTTGATGATGAAGGACCTGGACGGATACGGCCGGCTGGCCCAGGAGGCGGGGGTGCCGTCGCCGGTGGCCCGCGCCGCCGCCGAGATCTACCGGCTGGCGATGGCGCGCGGCATGGCCGAGCAGGATCACACCGCGATCGCCCGCATCATCGAGGAGTGGGCGGGCGTCTCGCTCCGGTCCGAGGGAGGCAAGGCATGACGCGCATAGGCTTCATCGGGGTGGGTACCATGGGGCTGCCCATGGCCAAGAATCTCGTCAAGAAGGGCTTCAGCCTCACTGCGTTCGACAGCAATCCGGAGGCGGTCAAGGCCGCCGCCGCGGCCGGGATGACGGCCGCGGCCAGCGCGGCGGAGGCGGTGGCCACCGCGGACCTCGTCGTGACCATGTTGCCCTCGTCGCCCCACGTCGAATCGGTGTACACCGGTGACGGGGGCGTGCTGGCGGCGGCCCGCAAGGGCACGCTGTGCGTGGACATGTCCACCATCGATCCCGCCGTCTCGCAGCGGGTGGCCAGGGCGGCGCAGGAGCGTGGCGTGCGCTTCATCGACGCGCCCGTCTCGGGCGGCACGCCGCGCGCCACCGACGGCACCCTCGCCATCATGGTGGGCGGGGCCGCGGCCGATTTCGAAGAAGCCAAGCCCGCGCTTTCCGCGATGGGCACCAACGTCATCCACGTGGGCGCGGTGGGCAGCGGGGAAGTGGTCAAGCTCTGCAACAACCTGATCGCGGGGGTGGTGGGGGTGGCGGTGAGCGAAGCGTTCCGGATCGCGGAGGGCTTCGGCATGGACCCGAAGGTGGTCACCGACGTGATCTCGAAATCTTCCGGGAACACCTTCCTGATGGGCTTCATGCATCCGGTGCCCGGGATCATGCCCACCGCCGCCTCCAGCAACGAGTACAGGCCCGGCTTCATGACCGATCTCATGTGCAAGGATCTCGGGCTGGCGGTCGACGCGGCGCGGAACCTCCGGGTCCCCCTCTTCGTGACGCCCGCCGCCCAGCAGGTCTACCGGCTCGCCTCTTCCCACGGCCTCGGCCGGCGCGACTTCACGAGCGTGTACTCCTTCCTGAAGCCGTCCTCCGGCCAGGCGCCCGTGTAGTCGAGGGCCACGTGATGAGCCGCCGGCTGAAGCGCTGGCTGATCGTCCTGGCCGCTCTGCTGGTGCTGAGCGTCGCCTTCGTCTGGACGCTGCCCGAGATCGTGAAGTGGCAGGCGTTGAAGCGGATCCCCGCCATCACCGGACGCGCGGCCAGCATCGAGGACATCGACATCAACCTCTTCACGGGGCGGGTGGCGATCAAGAAGTTCCGCCTCGCCGAGGCGGATCCGGCCCAGACCTTCATCGAATTCGAGCGGCTGGATGTGCGCGTGGTGGTGTGGTCGAGCGTGTTCGGCAATATCCGGGTCGCGGAGCTTCGGCTCACCGCTCCCACCGTCAACCTGGTGCGCCTGACGCCCACCGAGTTCAACTTCTCGGACATCCTGAGGCGCCTGGCCACCTCGAAGGAGGGTGAGCCACCGCCGAAGCCGGCCGAGCCCAAGGCCAAGTCGCGCTGGACCATCGCGCTCGATCGCTTCGCCCTGATCCGGGCCAATATCACCGCCACCGACCGGGCGGTCAGTCCGACCACCGAGTGGAAGGTGCGTGACCTGAGCGTCGAGGCCGACAACCTGACCACGCGGCCGTCCGGGCCGGTGGGGACGCTGGCGGTGCGGGCCGCGCTGAACGACGCGCCGGTGGAGTTCTCGGCCCGGGATATCGACTTGACGCCCACCTCGTTCGCCGGGAAGTTTTCCATCCAGAACTTCAACCTGCTCCAGGTCGGCCCCTATCTGCCCCCGCTGCCCGCCGCACTCCACTCCGGCATCGCGGGCGTGGACGTGGCGGTCAAGCTCGAGCTGGGTCCGGGCCCGGGTGGGCTCGCGGTCGGCGTGGTGACCGGCGACGTCGCGGTGACTTCTCTCACGTTGATCCAGGACGGCAAGACGAACCCGTTCCTGGTCGTGCCCCGGATCACCGTCGGCCTCAAGGAAGTGAACCTCGTCTCGCGGGTCGTCACGCTGTCTGGCATCGACATCGAGGGCGTCGACCTCAAGGCGGTGCGCGACAAGCAGGAGCAGATCGATTTGCTGGAGCTGACGAAGAAGCCGGGGGGCGCGACGGCCGCGGTGCCTCAAGCGAAGGCTACGGGCCCGCGGCCCGCGCCGGCTCCGCCCCCTGCGGCTTCGGCCAAGCCCGAGCAGGCCGACTACAAGATCACGGTCGAGAAGGTGACCCTGAAGGGAGCCGCGACGTTCACGGACGAGGCGATCTCGTCCCCGCCGACCGTGCTGAAGCTGAGCGGCCTGGCGCTGCAGGTGGACGACGTGACGTGGCCGAACGTCCGGCCGATGAATCTAGGGCTGACCGTCGGCCTGCCGGGCGGCGGTAGGGTCGGCGCGAAGGGAGCGGTCCGGATCGAGCCGCTGGACCTGACCCTGACCCTCAACACGCGTGACGCCCCGATCGAGCCCTATCGCGCGTACTTTCCATTCCCGGCGAGCTTCACGGGCCGGCTCAATTCCGACAGCCAGAACCGGGTCCGCATCGTCAACGGCAAGCTCACCGCCCTCTCCCGCGGCAATAGCTGGGCCACCGACCTGGCCGTGAAGGGCCCCGATTCGAAGGACGCGCCGCTGCGCCTCGAGCGGATGGAGATCGACGGCATCGACTTTGGCTGGCCCACGCACGCGCGGGTCGCCAAGGTGCGGCTCAAGGCGCCGGTGGCCGAGCTCGACCGCGCGGCCGATGGGTCGATCAACGTGCAGAAGCTGTTCACTCCGAATCCGGTCGGCTCGCCTTCGGCTGCGCCTCCCCAGGCACCTGCGGCGGCTCCTGCCGCTCCAAGTTCAGCCTCGCCAGCCAAGCCGCCGGGCCTTCTCGAGACGATGGAGCTGTATTTCAAGGAGATCGTGGTGGAAGAGGGCTACGTGCGCTTCCTCGACCAGACCACCACCCCGCCGTTCTCCGAGGACATCTCGAAGTTGACCGTCTCGGTCAAGGATCTCTCCAACAAGCCGAGCCAGCGGGCGAACCTGCTCGTGCAGGCCGTCATCGGCGGCGACTCCGCGCTGGACGTCCGCGGGGAGATGTCCGCGATCGGGGCCCCCACCTACGTGGACATGGTGGGCGAGCTGAAGAAGTTCACGCTGCCCGCGGCCAATCCTTACGTCGACAGCGTGCTCGCCTGGATCATCCGCCGGGGCGAGCTGACCGCCAAGCTCGAGTACCGGATCGAGAAGGACAAGCTGGAGGCCAAGAACGACATCCTGGTCGGCAACCTCCGGGTGGCGCCTTCGCGGGCCTCCGACGAGGTCAAGAAACGGATCGGGCTACCCCTGGGCCTCATCGTGGCCCTGATCAAGGACGGCAATGGCAACATCCACGTCAACGTGCCCATCACCGGGACCCTCACCGACCGCCAGTTCGATTTCGGCGACGCGATCTGGACCGCGGTCCGGAACGTCATCGTCAATATCCTGAAGGCGCCCTTCCGGGCCATCGGCGGGCTCTTCACGAGCGGCGACAAGATCGACGAGATCAAGGTGGACCCGATGGTTTTCGCGGCGGGCAGCGCGGTCCTGAGTCCGGAGCTGGAGCGGCAGGCCGTCCACGTCGGCGATTTCCTGCGCCACTCGCCCTACGTGGGCCTCACGCTCAACTCGGTGACCTCGCCCGCGGACGTGGAGACGCTCAAGGAGCGCGCGGTCGCGGCCCGGCTCGAGAAGTTCCAGAAAGAGCAGGGGATCGCGGATCTGCCCACCGCGCTCCGCCGCTACTATCAGGTCATCGTCAAGAACGCCCAGCTCCCCATGACGGTGGAGGAGCAGCTCGTGCTGCTGCGCAAGCGCGAGCCGGTACCGACGGGCCCGCTCGCCGAGCTGCGTCAGCGCCGCCTCGACGTGACGCGCGAGCGCTTGGCCAAGGTGGAGGGTATCCCCGAGGCCCGGCTGCAGACCGCGCCCGAGGCCGCTCCGGCTGCGGCCGCGGCCCCGTCGCCCACCGACGCCGCGCCCGCGGCCGCGCCCGACTCACCGTCGGCGGGCGGGCGCGTCGAGTTCGGCATCACCGGAGAGAGCGACTGAATGCTCTGCTATACTACGCGCACCGTTCGCCGGTCACAGGAGGCGCGCCGTGGCCCACTACGTCATGCTGAGTACCCTGAGCGATTCCGGCCGCAAGGTGCTGCACGCGCGGCCCGGATGGATTCGCAAGGTCAATCGTGAGCTGTCCCGACGGGGCGCGAAAGTCCTCGCCCAGTACGCGGTGCTCGGTCCGTACGATTTCGTGACGATCCTCGAGGCGGCCGACAACGAGACGGTGTCGTCGATCTCGATCGAGCTGGGCGCGCGGGGCTCGGTGCACATGATGACGATGCCCGCCATTCCGCTCGACACCTTCATCACTCGCCTCGAGCGCGGCCGGTCCGCGGGGGGGCGGAAAGGGACGCGTCGCCGACCGTGAAAGTTCTCGCGCTCCATCCCGAGAAGTGCACCGGCTGCCTCCGGTGCGAGCTGGCCTGCTCCTACATGCAGACCGGCCTCTTCCAGCCGTCCAAGTCGGTGATCCGGGTGTCGCCCTTCGAGGGTTACACCTCCTACGCGCCCTATACCTGCACGCAGTGCGCGGAGGGCTGGTGCATGACCGCGTGCCCGGTCGGCGCCATCCAGATCAACGTGGCGGGCGCGAAGGACGTGATGGACGACACCTGCGTGGGGTGCAAGCTCTGTACGATCGCCTGCCCGTTCGGCACCATGTTCTACGACGGCGACACCCAGAAGGCGTACAAGTGCAACCTCTGCGGCGGGGCGCCCGCTTGCGCGAGCGCGTGCCCGACGGAAGCCATCACCTTCGAGGAGGCGGAGACCGCCGACTGGATCGGCGACTTCGCGGCCGAGCGCGCCGGGCGAGTGCTCGCGGTGGAGGCCCGATGATGGTCCGCCATCTGATCGTGGGCGGCGGCACCGCGGGGCTCAACGCCATCCGGACGATTCGGGAGGAAGAGCGGCTGAGCGGCGCGGCCGGTTCCGACATCACGCTCGTCTCCGCGGAGCGCCCGTACTCGCGAATGGTCCTGCCGTACTACCTGGGGGGCACGATCTCGGAGAGCCACGTCTACACCGCCCAGCCCGCCGCGCTCACCGCCTGGAACGTGAAGGCGCTGCTCGGCCGGAAGGCCAGGAAGCTCGACCCGGCCGCCCGGACGCTGACCCTGGACGACGCCGCCACCGTCGAGTTCGACGACTGCCTCATCGCGACCGGCTCGCGGGCGTCGAAGGCGCCCATCGCGGGCGCGGACGGGCCCGGCGTGCACTGCTTTTGGACGCTCGACGAGGCCAAGGAAGTCGTGGCCGGCATCGCGCCGGGCAGCCGGGTCGTCATGGTCGGGGCCGGCTTCATCGCGTTCACGATCCTCAACGCCATCCTCGCCCGCGGGGCCAAGCTCACGATCGTGGAGGTGTTGCCGCGCATCCTGCCGCGCATGGTCGACGACGCGTGCGCGGGCATCGTGCAGGCGTGGCTGCAGGACCACGGCGTCGCGGTCCGCACCGGCGCCACCGTGACGAAGATCGAGCAGGTCGGTGGCAAGCGGAAGCTCTCCTTCAAGAAGGGCGAGCCGCTCACCGCCGACCTCGTGATCATGGCCACCGGCATCCGCACCAATCTCGAATGGCTGAAGGACTCCGGCATCGAGATGGCCGCCGACGGAACCGGCGGCGTCATGGTGGACGACCACCTGCGCACGAACGTCACGAGCGTCTACGCGGCGGGCGATGTCGCGCGCGGGCGTAATCTGATCACCGGCGCCGCCGAGGTGCACGCCATCGAGCCCACCGCCCAGGAGCACGGGCGTGTGGTGGGCGCCAACATGGCGGGCCGCGACGTCGCCTACCGCGGCAGCCTCCTGATGAACATCGTCGAGGTGGCGCATCTCGACGTGGCCTCGTTCGGCCAGTGGGAGGACGCGAAGGCCGAGGTCTATGCCGCCTTGCGGGCCGGCCGCTCGGAGTACCGCAAGCTCCTCTTCCACGGCGGCCGCCTCACCGGCGCCGTCATCTGCGGCCCCGCCGAGGCGGTGTGGACCACCAACGACGTGGGCATGCTCAAGGGCCTCGTCTACTCCGGCGTCGATCTCTCCGCCTGGAAGGGACACCTGAAGAAGAATCCGTTCGACGTCAAGCCCGCGTTCATCGCCACGCGCACGACCTCGCGGCTGCTGCCCGAGACCATCCTCGGCCGGCCGTCCCAATCACCCGAGCTGCCCCACACGGTGGCCCTATGAGCCCGACCGCGACCACGACCCGCGCCGCCGCCAAGCCCGCGGCGACGCCGACCTTCGCCTACGCCGGCAAGCTCCTCCGCGTGAACCTCTCCACCGGCAAGACCTGGACCGAGGCGTGGAGCGAGAATGACCGGCGCGAGTACCTGGGCGGCGTCGGGCTCGGGGCCAAGATCCTCTACGACGAGGTCGGCCCGAAGGCGCAGTGGGACCATCCCGACAACCGCCTGATCATGGCCACCGGGCCGCTCGCCGGCCTGCCGGTGTGGGGGACGGGCGGGCTCACCGTCATCACCCGCGGCGCGCTCACCGGCGGCGCGACCTCGACGCAGGCCAACGGCTTCTTCGGCGCGGCGCTCAAGTACTCGGGCTACGACGCCATCGTGATCCAGGGCCAGGCCAAGAAGCTCTCCTACCTCTATATCAACGACGACGTGGCCGAGGTACGCGACGCGGCCCACCTCGCCGGCAAGGACACCTGGGAGACGCAGCAGGCCCTCGAGACCGAGACCGGCCTGGCCGGCCACCGGCTCTCGGTGTACTCCATCGGGCCCGCCGGGGAGAGCCTCGTGCGCTTCGCGGCCATCCAGGGGGACTACGGCCACGTGGCCTCGAAGAACGGCTGCGGCGCGGTGATGGGCAAGAAGAAGCTGAAAGCGGTGTGCATCGTGCGGGGGACCAAGGCCCTCGCGGCCCGCGACACCCGCGGGCTCATCCAGGCCGCCGACGACATCGCGCACGATCTCAAGACCGACCCGTCGACCTCCACCCTCTACAACTGGGGCACGCTGCCCGGCGTGGTGAACCTCTCGAAGCTGGGCGCGCTGCCGATCAAGAACTACACGACCAACGTCATCACCGGCGTGGACATGACGGAGTGGGAGGCCACCAAGCTGCGCGCGGGCTTCGATCACCGGGGCCATCAGTGCAACGCCTGCGGCATGCACCACTGCCACATCCAGGTGATCCCCAAGGGCCCGCACGCCGGCGAGCGGGTGGACGAGCCGGAGTACGAGGGCTGGTCGGGCGCGGGCTGGACGATCGGGCTCACCGACAAGGTGCCGGTCTCCTGGCTGAACACGCGCATCGACCGCGCCTGCGTGGACGTCAACGAGTTCGGCTGGGTCTGCGGCTGGGTGATGGAGTGCATGGAGAAGGGCTACCTCACCGAGAAGCAGGTCGGCTTCCGGCTCAGCTGGGGCGATGTCGAGGGCGCCTACAAGCTGCTCCAGATGATCAGCCACCGGCAGGGCTTCGGCGACCTCCTCGCCGAGGGAGTCAAGCGCGCCTCCGAGAAGGTGGGCGGCAAGGCGGCGGAGTGCGCGATCTACACGATGAAGGGCGCGTCACCCCGGGGCCATGACCACCGTGGCCGCTGGGAGGAGATGCTCGACACCTGCACCTCGTCCAACGGCACGATGGAGAGCGCCAACCCCACCTTCCAGACCGAGGTGGGCGCGCCCGGGCGCATCAATCCCTTCGACGGCGAGCAGGTGGCCAAGCTGGTGGGCATGATCCGCGGCCGACGGCACTTCGAGGACTCCCTGGGCGGCTGCTCGTTCACCTTCCGCACGAAGATGGCGAACCTGGCGCGCGCGCTCTCGGCCGCCACCGGCTGGGACTACCGGTTGGAGGACGCGGTGCGCTTCGGCAACCGGACGGCGGCGATCCTGCGCGCCTTCAACCTGCGCTGCGGCATCGGCCCCGATGTCGAATACCCGTCGGTGCGCTACGGCTCGCAGCCCGTGGACGGCCCCGCCAAGGAGCACGACGTCAGGAAGCAGTGGGACCACATGCTCGACGTCTGGTACGACACCGTCGGGTACGATCGCAAGTCCGGCAAGCCCAGGAAGGAAACCCTGCGTGCCCTCGACCTCGACTGGCTCGCGAAGGACCTGTACAAGAAGTAAACGACGGAGAGCGCGCAGTTGCCTGGCGAGGTGCAGCCTGCCTGGCGAGGCGCAGCCTGCCTCGCGAGGTGCAGCCGAAGGCGAGCCGAGTGGACATGAGATCGAGCCGAGCGGACATAGAAGTCACGACGTGGGTGACCAAGCACGTCGGCGGGGACGGGTCCGGCACCCGGCTGTTCCCGGAGCCGATCCAGCGTGGTGACACCGTACGCACCGCGCTGCGCCGCTTCACCCATCGCTTCCCCGAGCTGGACTCCGCACTCTGGAGCCCGGACCACTCCGAGCTCGGCTCCCACATCGAAGTGCTCGTCAACGACGCGGTCCTCGGTGTCGCCTACGATCTCGACACGCCGCTAGTCGGGGGAGAACGCATCACCCTGCTGGGTCAATTCATGGGTGGGTAGACGGCGCCCGGTCCCTCGGTATCAGCCCTCGCTGAGAGTTGCCTCGAGTAGGGTCAGCATCTGATCGATCTCTCCCCGCGTCACGTTCAGCGCGGGCATGAACCGTAGCGTGTCGGGTCTCGGACCGTTGATCAGCAGGCCGCGGTCCATTGCACTCCTGGCGACCTTGGCGGCGTCCTTGCCCTTCAGTTCCAGCGCGACGAGGAGGCCGCGGCCCCGCACTTCGCCGTGACCGAGCTCGCCGGACAGCTCCTGGAGCCGACCCATCAGATACTCGCCCTTGGATGCGACCTCGGCGAGAAAGCTCGCGCGGCTCACGGTCTCGACGACCGCGCAGCCCACCGCGGTCATCAGGGGGGAGCCGTTGAAGGTGCCGCCCTGGTCGCCGTAGTCGAAGACGCAGGTGTGCTCGGCCGCCACCAGGGCGGCCAGGGGGATGCCGCCCCCGAGGCCCTTGCCGAGGGTGAGGATGTCGGGCTCGACGCCGGCGTGCTCGAAGGCGAAGAAGCGGCCGGTGCGGCCGATGCCGGTCTGGACCTCGTCGAGGATCAGGAGCAGACCCGCCTCCCGCGTCACCTGCCGGAGGCCGCGCAGGAAGTCGTCCCCCGCCGGGTAGACGCCGGCCTCGCCCTGGATGGGCTCGAGCATGACCGCCACGGTCCGGGGAGTGATCGCGCGCTCGACCGCGGCCAGGTCGCCGAGCGGCACCTTGGTGAAGCCGGACACCTTCGGCTCGAACAGCGTCTCCCAGGCGGGCTTGCCCGAGGCGGCCATGGTCGCGAGAGTGCGGCCGTGGAAGCCGTGCTCCATCGTGACGACCTCGTGCGCGCCGTCGCGATGGCGGGCGCCCCACTTGCGCGCCAGCTTGATCGCGCCCTCGTTGGCCTCGGCGCCACTGTTGCAGAAGAACACCTGGGCGAGCCCGGAGCGATCCACCAGCAGGCGGGCCAGCCGCGCCATCTCCGCGTTGTAGAAGGCGGGGCTGCAGTTGATCAGGCGGCCGGCCTGGAAGACGATCGCCTCGACGATCGCGGGCGGGGAGTGGCCGAGGCAATTCACGGCCCAGCCCTGCACGAAATCGAGATAGGCCTTGCCCTCCTCGTCCTGGAGCCAGGAGCCGTGGCCCTCGACCATGACGACCGGAGGCCGGTCCGCCACCTTCATGATTGCCGCGACGTCGGTGCTCATCTCGCCATCTCCTTCATGCCGTCGGGCGCGCCAACGGGATAGGGCCGGGATTGCCGCCGCTCCATGAGTCGATCGGGGAAGCGCGCCGCCTCGAAGCCATACTGCCGGTAGAGCCCGTGGGCGTCCCGCGTGAACAAGGTCCACAGGCGCAGGTCCTGAAGCTCGGGATGACTCGTGATGCACGCCATCAGCCGCTTGCCGATGGACCGGCCCCGATGGCTCGGAAGCACGAAGACGTCGGCGACGTAGGCGAACGTGGCCCGGTCGCTGATGACGCGGGCGAAGCCGACCTGGCGGTCGCGGTCGAAGGCCCCGAAGCAGATCGAGTGCCGGATCGACCGCTCCACGACCTCGCGGGGAATGCCTTCGGCCCAGTAGGACCCGGTGAGGAAACGATGCACCGTCTCGAGGTCGAGGCGGGCCGGATCGGTGGTGACCAGGATGTCGCCGTCGTGATGCTCGTGAAACATGGGCTCCATGCCTCCGGGGGATCAGGCGCGGCCGCGCCCGCTCACGCGAGCGGGAGCCACCGGAGTGCGCAGCCGGCGCTCGAGCCGCAGCGCGGCCGAGGGGCCGGGGGTGGCCACGAACACGGTGTCGTCGCCCGCGATGGTGCCGACCACGTCGGGCAGCTCGGCCTCGTCGAGGGCGCGGGCGAAGGGATGAGCGCCCGCGGGGGGAGTGCGGACGACCACGAGCGAGGCGGCGGCACGTACGGAGAGGACGAACTCGCCCACCGCCCGCCCGAGCGCGCCCTGCCGCGTCTCGGCGGGGACGAAGACCCCCGCGGACGGCGTCACGTAGCCCGCCGGGGTCTTGGCGAGCCCGAGCGTCTTCAGATCCCGCGACAGGGTCGGCTGGGCCACCGCGATGCCGCGCCGCCGCAGCCGCCGCTGCAGCTCCTCCTGCGAGCGCACCCCGCCCGCCCCTACCAGGGCCAGGATCTCCCGCCGCCGTCTTCCTCCGTCTCCATGAGCATATATATTCGTCATTGAGAATATAAATACATCTAGACAACCTGGGTTGTCAACCCCCGGGCCCGTGACGGGCCGGTTGCGGGTGCGGCGGGCCCTGGGGTAGCGTGGCGGGAGATGGCGAGACGCGCGTGGGCGTGGGGCGTGCCGCTGGCGGTGCTGGCGCTGGTCGCGCTCGGCGGGCTCTACGCGACCACCACGCCGCGGTACGCGCTCTACCGCCTGGGCGTGGCCATGCAGCGGCACGACGTGGCGATGGCGGAGGGCTACTTCGACGCCGAGCGCATCGCCGACACCGCGACCGACGTGATCGTGGCCGACTACTTCGCCCGCCAGCCGGAGCCCGTCACCGCCGCGGAGGTCAACGGCCGCCAGCTCGCCGCCACCATCGCCCACCGGCGCCTCCGCCCACAGGTGCTGACCCGCGTGCGCGCCGAGATCCGGCGTAGCGTGGAGCGGGCGGGCATCCAGCCGGTCTCGGTCGCCCTGCCCCTGGGCCTCCTCGGGGTCGTCCGGGGCTTCGAGGTCTCCCGGCAGGGATCGGAGGCCTGGGTCTCCTACCGGGACCCCGTCCAGGGCCCGACCCGGTTCCGGATGAGCCGCCAGGCCGACTGGTCCTGGCGGATCAGCGAGTTCGACCCGGACTGGGTGCGCCGCCGCACCCAGGAGGCCCCACCGCGTATTCGCTAGGCACGGGCTCGATCCGCCGCCAGGTGGGTCGCGACGTTGGCGAGGAGGCGGAGCCCGACGTCGTCGCCGAGCGACATGATGGACTCCGGGTGGAACTGCACGGCGGCGAGGGGCAAGGTGGCGTGCTCGATCGCCATGACGACCCCGTCTTCGCTCTCGGCCGTCACCTCGAGCGCGGCCGGGAGCTTCTCACGGATCGCGAAGAGCGAGTGGTAACGGCCCGCGGTGAACTCCTCCGGCAGCCCGGCGAAGAGTCGGCCGCCCCGAACCTTGATGCGCGAGGCCTTGCCGTGCACGGGGTAGCCGAGGACCCCGAGCTCGCCTCCGAAGTGCTCGACCATACCCTGCAGGCCGAGGCATACGCCGAAGGCCGGGATCCGGCGCCGGAGCAACGCGTCCAGCGTCCCGGACAGATCGAAATCGCGCGGCGTGCCCGGGCCGGGTGAGAGGACCACCAGGTCGGGCCGGAGGTCGTCGAGCGCCTGGGCGGGGAAACCGGCCCGCAGGGTCACCACCCGGGCGCCGGTCTGGCGCAGGTAGTTCGCCAGCGTGTGCACGAACGAGTCCTGGTGGTCGACGAGCAGGACACGGCGCCCCGCGCCCGGCCGGGGCGTCTCCACCCGAGGCTTCGGCGCCTCCCCGCGAGGTCGACGGAGAGCGTCGAGGAAGGCCGAGGCCTTGAGGCGCGTCTCCTCCTCCTCGGCGTCGGGATCGGAGTCGTAGAGTAGCGTGGCCCCGACGCGCACCTCCGCGGCGCCGTCCTTGACCCGGATCGTCCGGAGGGTGAGACCGGTGTTGAGGTTGCCGTCGAAGCCGAGCAGCCCGACCGCCCCCCCGTACCAGGCGCGCGCGGATCGCTCGTGGTCCTCGATGAACTGCATCGCCCACGTCTTCGGCGCCCCGGTGACGGTCACCGCCCACGCGTGCGCGAGGAAGGCGTCGAGCGCGTCGAGCCCGGGACGCAGGCGACCCTCGACGTGGTCGACGGTGTGGATCAGCCGCGCGTACATCTCGATCTGGCGGCGGCCGATCACCCGCACGCTGCCGGGCACGCAGATGCGCGACTTGTCGTTGCGGTCCACGTCCGTGCACATCGTCAGCTCCGACTCGTCCTTGGCCGAGTTGAGGAGGGCGTGGATCTGGGCCGCGTCGTCGATGGGATCGCGGCCTCGGGCGATCGTGCCCGAGATCGGGCAGGTCTCCACCCGGTCGCCGTCGACGCGCACGTACATCTCGGGAGAGGCGCCGATCAGATACTCCGCCTCCCCGAGGTTCATCAGGAACCCGTAGGGCGCCGGATTACGCTCGCGAAGGCGGAGGAACAGCTCCGACGGGGGCGAGGGACAGGGCTCGAAGAACGTCTGGCCGGGCACCACCTCGAACAGATCGCCCCGCTTGAACGCCTCGCGCGCGAGGCGGACGACCGTCGCGTACGCACCCGGCTCGTGATCGGCGCGCCGGGCGACGCGGGTGGCCCCGGCATACGGCCGGATGGGCGCGAGGCGAGGCAGGCCGGCCGTGACGCCCCCGCTCGCCTCGAACTCGTAGCGCCGGCGGTGGGCGACTTCACGCCGGTGGTCGACCACGACGAGCTCGTCGGGCAGGTAGAGGACGAGATCGCGCTGATCCTCGGGGCGCGGGAGGCGGGGACGGATCGGCTCGAACTGGAACGCGAGATCGTAGCCGAAGGCGCCGTAGAGGCCGAGGTGCGGCTCGTCCGGATGCCGGAAGAGATCGATGAGGGCCCGGAGCGCGGAGAACACCGAGGGCTGACGGCTCCGCTCCTCCTCGGCGAAGCCGGCCGCGGGCGCGCGCACCGTCAGCGCGACCGCGCGGTCACTCCGCTCGAGTCCCTCGACGGCGTCCACCGCGGCGAGGGCGTCCGCGATCGCCGGGAGCAGCACCGCGCCGCGCGCGTTCAGCGCCTCCGCGTGAAGGCGGCGCCCACGGGCCGCGATCGCGAGCGGCGGATCGACGAACCCCATGTCCCACCGCGTGTAGCGGCCGGGATACTCGTAGCTCGACGCGAGGAGCACTCCGCGGCGGGCGTCGAGCGCCGCGATGACGGGCTCGATGGCATCCGTGGTCGGGATGGCTTCGATCGTCCGATGGACGCGAACGCCCCCACCCGTGAGGTAGCTGTCGCCCGTGAGATGGCTCGCGATGGTCATGGCCGGAATCTCCTCTGTTGGGAAGGAGCCGGCTCCCACGGCGGGGGCGACCGCAAGCGAAAGCCGCCCCGGCCTGGGGGCGGCTCGTCTCGCCTAGATCGCTCGGGTTTGCGCTGGCCGGCGGGATCGCCCCCTCAGGGGAGAGACCACCACCACATCCATGCCGTGCCCGAGCGCGTCGGATTCACGGCCGAGAGACTCGCAGGAGTGGCCCCCCGCTGTCAAGTGTCTGGGGAATGGCTTGACTCGCCGCGCGAGGCTGTGTTACTCCACTGTGCGGGCCGCTGTCGCTCCTCCCAATCCGGTCCCCACGAGGTCACCATGCCGCAAGTCGTTGGATTCATTGGGCTCGGAATCATGGGCCGTCCCATGGCCAAGAACTTGCTAAAGGCCGGCTATCCACTGGTTGTCCACAGCCGGAGCCCAGGGCCGGTTCAAGAGCTGGTGGGAGCGGGGGCCAAGGCGGCCTCGACGGCGAGGGACGTGGCGGCCGAGTCGGACGTGCTGATCACGATGCTCCCGAACTCTCCGGACGTGGAGCTGGTGGCCCTCGGCAAGGACGGCATCGTCGAAGGGGCCAAGCGCGGCCAGCTCTTCGCCGACATGTCGACGATCTCCCCTCTCGTCTCCCAGAAAGTCGGCCGAGTCCTGGCGGCCAAGGGTGTGCGCATGCTCGACGCCCCGGTGTCGGGTGGGGAGAAGGGCGCCATCGACGCCGCGCTCTCCATCATGGTGGGCGGGGACAAGGCGGACTTCGACGCGGCGCTCCCGGTGTTCCAGGCCCTGGGCAAGACCATCACGCATCTGGGGCCGCTCGGCGCCGGCGGGTTCACCAAGCTCGCCAACCAGATCATCGTCGCGGTGAATCTGACCGCGCTCGGCGAGGCCCTCACCCTGGCGCGCAAGGCCGGCCTCGATCGCGCCCTCACCCTCAAGGCGCTGGGCGGTGGGCTCGCCGGGTCGAAGTGCCTCGAGCAGAAGACGCCGAACTACGTGGCGGGCACCTACAACCCCGGCTTCAAGATCGATCTGCACTTCAAGGATCTCGGCCTCATCATGGAGTCTTCCCGAGCCCTCGGGGTGCCCCTGCCGTGCACGGCGGTGGTGCAGGAGCTGTTCAACGCCATGCGCGTGAAGGGCAAGGGCGGACTCGACCACTCCGGCGTGATCACGCTGCTCGAGGAGCTGGCGGGCGTGCCGGAGAGATCATGAGGGCGACCGTCGATCGGCCCGGCCTCGACTCCCAAGGCCGCTCCCCCCTGATCAAGATCCGGCGGGTGCGCAAGGGCGATCTCGCCAAGGTCCGCGACGTCATCGAGCAGGCCTTCGGCGATTTCTTCGAGCGCCAGGTGGGCACCCGGCCGCGCCAGGTCTTCGGGGGCGCCCAGTACGTGCACCACCGCTGGCTCATGGAGCCCTGGGGCTGCTTCGTGGCCGAGGAGGGGGACGGCAAGATCGTGGGCGCCGCCCTCGCAGTCATGTGGGGCACGGTGGGTGTCATCGGCCCGGTCGCGGTGTTGACGAACTATCAGAACCAGGACATCGGCCAGCAGCTCCTAACCGCCTGCCAGGAGTTCTTCGACGAGAACAAGGCGACCCTGCAGGGCCTGGCGACCTATCCCTACAGCCCGAAGCACCTGGTGCTCTACCAGAAGTTCGGCTACAAGCCGAAGGGGCTCGTGGTGGTGACGAGCAAGACCCTCGACCGGAGCGAGGTCGGGGCGGCCAGGTCGGCCGCGAAGCCGGGTCTCCCGGTACGCCGCTACTCGACCCTGGAGGAAGCGCGCAAGAAGCAGGTGATGCAGAAGGTACGGCGGATCACCAACGCGCTCTGGCGCGGGCTCGACCTGGCCAAGGAGATCGAGATCGTCGACGGGCTCACCCTCGGCGACACTCTCCTGCTGGAGAAGGGACGCGAGGTCATCGGCTTCGCGGTCTGCCACCTGCCCCCCAACAGCGAGGCGCCTCACGGCAGCGCCTACGTCAAGCTCCTCGCCATCGACAGCCGTCACCGCAAGCCGGAGCACCTGCACGCGCTGCTCGGCGGCGTGGAGGAGCTGGCCGCCGCCGGACAGCTCCAGCGGGTCGTTGTCCCTGCGTACACCTACTACTGGACGGCCTACCAGACGCTGCTCGAGCGCGGCTATCACGTCGACTTCACCATGGTGCGCATGAAGCGGGGCAAGCAGGAGGACTACGAAGACCCCAGCGATCTGGTGCTGGACGACTGGCGCTGATCGGCCGTGACCCTCTTCTCCCGACGGGCCGCGGGGCCGGCCCTGGTGCTGTGCTTGGCCCTCGTGCTCGCGTCACCTCGTCCCGGCTCGTCGCACGCGATCGTGCTGGAGTCCTCGCCGGCCCACGACGCGGTGCTCGAGCACGCGCCGGGACAGGTGACGCTCCGGTTCAATAGCAAGATCGAGAAGCGCTTCACGCGGGTCACGCTCGCGGCCGCTGATCAGCCCCCCGCCCGGGTGGCGCTCCCGGAGAGCGACGATCCGGCCGCGCCGGATCGGATCGTGATCCCCCTCCGGCCGCTCGCGCCCGGCGTGTACGTGCTCCGCTACCGCGTGCTCGCCGTCGACGGCCACATCACCGAGGGTGTGCTGCGGTTCACGGTCGGTCCCCCGCAGTAGTGCATGACGCTGCTGGCCGGGTTCCTCGACGTCCTGCTGCGCGGTCTCGGGACGGTGGGCCTGTCCGCCGCCGTGGGCGGCCTCGCCTATGTTCTGCTCGTCCTCCGCCCTCCGCCCGGGGCGGAGGGCCTCGCGGCCGCTGCGCGGGCGCGCGCTCTGAACCTGATCGGCGCCGGCGCGCTGGTGGTGGCGGGTGCCACCGCGCTGCTCCTGCTGGTCGTGCATCCCTGGGCTCTGGCCGACGAGGCGGGACGCTGGCCGCTCGGGCTGTTCCTCACCACCGAGTTCGGCCAGGCCGCGCTGGGCCGCCTCGCTCTCGCTCTGCTCCTGCTCGCGTCGGTGCCGTGGATCCGGCGCGCCCCGCGTCCGGGGCGGTGGGCGGTGGCGGTCGGCCTCGGCGTGCTCCTGATGGCGAACGCGGCCTGGCTCGCCCACGCGGTGAGCCGGCTCCAGGGCCGCGGCCCCCTGATGGTCGGGACGGTGCTGCACCAGCTGGGGGCGGTGGCCTGGGTCGGCGGCCTCATCCACCTCGTCGGCTTCGCGCTGCTCTGGCGCCGAGCCGGCGGGCCGGCGATCGAGCCCTCCGGGGTGCGCGTGCTCGCGCGCTTCTCCGCGGTGGCCATCGGCTCCCTCGTGCTGGTGCTGGGGCCGGGGATCTTTCTCTCGTGGAGCTATGTGGGCGGGTGGGGTGGTCTCGTGGGCACCGGCTACGGGGTCATGGTGTTGACCAAGGTGGCGCTGCTGGGCTGCGCGCTCGTCCTGGGTGGCCTCAATTTTTTGCTCCTTCGCGGGGGCGGGCTGCTCCTCCGCCGGAGCGGTGATGATCGCGGCGCGGGCGCGGTGGCGGCACGGGTGCCGGCCTTGATCGAGGCCGAGGTGGGGCTCGGCATCACGCTCTTGCTGGCCGCGACGTCGCTCACGTCGCTACCGCCCTCGGTAGATGTGGTGGCCGATCGGGCCACGCCGGCCGAGGTGGCGGCGCGCTTCCGGCCCGCGATTCCGAGGTGGAGCTCACCGCCGGTCTCCGAGCTGCTGGCCGCGGCCGCGCCCATGGAGGACACCCTGGCCAAGCGACAGCCCGAGGAGTATGCGTGGTCCGAGTACAACCACCATGCCGCCGGGTCCTTCGTGTTCCTGATGGGCCTCCTCGCCCTCCTGGACCGGGGCGGATGGTCTCGCTGGGCGCGCCACTGGCCGCTGCTCTTCCTGGGCCTGGCCGCCTTCCTGTTCGTGCGGAACGATCCGCGGGCGTGGCCCCTCGGGCCAGCCGGCTTCTGGGAGAGCATGCTGCTGCCCGACGTGCTCCAGCACCGGCTGGTGGTGCTGCTGGTGGTGGCCCTGGGGCTGTTCGAGTGGATGGTACGATCGGGCCGGCTCACCCGGCCCGGTGGGCCCCTCGTGTTCCCGCTCCTCTGCGCGGCGGGTGGTGGGCTGCTCCTCACCCACTCGCACGCGATGTTCAATCTGAAGGCGGAGTTTCTCACCGAGGTGTCGCACGCGCCGATGGGACTGCTCGGCGTGGTCCTGGCCTGGGGCCGCTGGCTCGAAGTGCGGCTGCCGCCCGCCGACCGCCGGGTCCCGGGCTGGATCTGGGCCGCGTGCCTGACGATCATCGGGCTGATCCTGCTCGTCTACAGAGAAACCTGAAGGGCGGCAGACATGAGCATGCGCGGCTTCGCGACGGCCGAGGGCACCGCCGGCTACCGGAAGCGGCTCGGGGCCCGGGCCGGGAAGGGGCACTTCAAGACCTGGCGAGGGCTCCAGCTGTCGTCCGTCGGCGTCGGCACCTACCTGGGCGAGGCGGACGAGGAAACCGACCGCGCCTACGAGGGGGCGGTGCGGCGCGCCCTCGAGCTGGGCGTCAATGTGGTGGACTCCGCGGTCAACTACCGCCATCAGCGTAGCGAGCGATCCATCGGGGCCGCGCTCCGGGAGCTCGTCAGCGCGGGCGCGCTGGCCCGCGAAGAGGTGCTGCTGACCACCAAGGGCGGCTTCATCCCGTTCGACGGCGCGGTGCCCGCCAATCCCAGCGCCTACTTCACCGAGACCTATCTGAAAACAGGATTGCTGACGCCGGCCGACGTGGTGGCGGGCAACCACTGCATGACCCCGCGCTATCTCGCCGATCAGCTCGATCGGAGCCGCGCCAACCTCGGGGCGGACACGATCGACGTCTACTACGTGCACAATCCCGAGACGCAGCTCGGAGTCGTGGACCGGCCGGCGTTCACGGCGCGCCTGCGCGCGGCCTTCGAGTTCCTGGAGGGCGCGGCGGGTGACGGCAAGATCCGCTGGTACGGTGCCGCCACCTGGGAAGGTTTTCGCCAGCCCGCGACCGCCCGCGACTACCTGTCCCTGCCCGATCTGGTCGGACTGGCACGCGAGGTGGCGGGCGAGCGCCATCACTTCGGCGTGATCCAGCTGCCGTACAGTCTCGCCATGACCGAGGCCCTCACCCTGACCAACCAGCAGGTGGGAAAGTCGTCCCTCTCCGTGCTGCAGGCGGCCGAGCGTCTGGGCGTCTACGTCATGACCTCCGCCTCCATCCTCCAGGGCAAGCTGGCCCGCAACCTGCCGCCCGCCCTCAGCCAGGTGCTGGAGGGGCTCAGCACCGACGCGCAGCGGGCGCTCCAGTTCGTGCGATCGACGCCGGGCGTCGGTACCGCGCTCTGCGGGATGAGGCGCGTGGCCCACGTGGAGGAGAACGCACTCCTGGTGTCGGTACCGCCCGCGCCGAGCGACAAGCTCTTCACGCGCGGCTGAGGTCCCGGAGGGAAAGACCTTGAAAATCGGGGCCTCGTCGGCTAGCGTGGTCGTCGGAACCAAGCCATGGTGACGAATATCCATCACGTCGGCATCGCGGTGGCTAGCCTCAAGCGGTCGTATCGATTCTGGCGGGACACGCTCGGGCTGCCCCTCGCGCGCGAGGCGGAGGTGGCCGAGCAGGGCGTGCGCGCGGCCCTGCTGGCCGCGGGCGAGAGCGAGATCGAGCTGCTGGAGCCGCTGTCGCCCGAGACCCCGATCGGCCGGTTCCTCGCCAAGCGCGGCGAAGGGCTGCACCACGTCTGCTTCAAGACCGCCGACGTGGGCGCAGACCTGGCCGCGCTCCGGGCCAGGAGCGCTCCGCTGCTCGACGACATCCCGCGCCGCGGCCTCGCCGGGCGCGTCGGGTTCCTGCATCCGAAGGCCTGCCACGGCGTGCTCGTGGAGCTGGCCACTCCGGAGGCGGGCGAGGCGCCCCCGGAGTCGCCGGTGCGCTTCAAGCGGCTCGTCATCGGCTCGCGGGTGCCCAACGACACCGCCAAGACCTACCAGGATCTCTTCGGGCTGCCCGAGGTCGAGGTCAACGGCGGGCCGCGCACCATGCTGGGCTGGGCCGGGGGCGGGACACTCCTGATCGTGCCGGCCGCTGAGGTGGGTGGCCTGGAAGGGATGGTGGCGCTCTCGATGGTGGCGCCCGACCTCCCGACGCTCATCCAGCGCCTCGAGAAGGCGCAGGCCGCCCTGCTGCTGGGGGCGGGCGAGTTGACCGTCGAGCCCAAATCCTCCCACGGGGTGCACCTGCACATCTCCCGGTACCACTTCCCCTGAGCGCGTCGGCGGAGGCGGCAGCGGCCTCATGACGCTCACGGGCAAGACCACGCTCGCCGGGAAAGTCGCGCTGGTCACCGGCGGCGCCACCGGCATCGGTCGCGCCATCGTGCTCGCGCTGGCCCGCGAGGGCGCCGACGTCGCGATCAACTACTCGAAGTCGGCCACGGAAGCGCGGGAGACCGCCCGGCACGCCGAGCAGGCGGGGGCGCGCACCCTGACCGTGCAGGCGGACGTATCGCGCGAGCCCCAGGTCCGCGCGATGGTCGAGCAGGTGGCGCGCGAGCTGGGCGGGCTCGACTGCCTCGTGAACAACGCGGGCTGGACGGCGCGGGTGCCGCATCGCCAGCTCGACGACCTCACCGACGAGATCTGGGACCGGGTGTTCGCCACCAACCTGCGCGGGCCGTTCTACTGCGTGCGCGCGGCCGTGCCCTATATGGAGCGGCGGGGCGGGGGCGCCGTCGTCAACATCACCTCGGTGGCGGGCTTCACCGGCACCGGCTCGTCCCTGGCTTACGCCGCCTCCAAGGCGGGTCTCACCACGCTCACCAAGTCGCTGGCCCGGACGCTCGCGCCGTCCCGGATCCGGGTCAACGCGGTGGCCCCGGGTCTCCTCGGCACCAACTTCGGCGGCGGCTTCATCACCCCGGACTTCCTCGAGCAGACCGGGAGGCTCGCCGCGATCGGCCGGCCGGTCACGGTGGAGGAGGTCGCGGACAGCGTGGTGTTCCTCCTCGCCAGCGAGGCCATCACCGGCTACACCTCGGTCGTGGACGGCGGGCTCACCGCGCTGGGCCCGATCGATCCGTCGCGCTAGCGGCGGGTCCGCCGCCCCGCCTTCCCCTCATCCGGAAAGGAGTTCCATGGCGACCGTGCTCTTCGTGGTCAAGGCCACCATCTCCAAGAAGAAGGAAGCCGCGTTCAATCGCTGGTACAACGGCAAGCACTGCCCGCAGTTCCTCCGATATCCGGGCGCGGTGAGCGCGCGGCGTTACCGGGCCATCATGGGCGAGGACCGGTACCGCTACATCGCGGTCTACGAGATGCAGGACGCGGCGACGTTCCGGGCCTTCCTGCGGTCGAAGCACCTGCGCGACCTGAAGCGCGACTACGACCGCTGGTTCGGTCGGGTCTCCGAGCGGGCCCGCTTCGCTTACGTCCAGGTCTGGCCGTAGCGTGGGCGCGCGCCGCCCGTTCCGCGGGCTCGGCTCCGCGCGCAAGACGCGCCGCACGCTGGAGCGCGGGGGAACCGGGCCGGCCGCCGAGCTCAATCAGACGCTGGGGAACTGGCCCCGGGTCAGGATCACCCCGATGTTCGGGCGCTGGGGCTACTTCGTGGGGGCGCGCCTCTTCGCCTGCTTCCCGCTGCGGTCCAAGGACACCGATCTCTGGATCCGCCTCGGACCGCAAGACCAGCGCCGGGCCCTGGCCGGCGGCTGCTCGCCGCATCGCCGCATGAGCGCGAGCGGCTGGGTGGAGTGCCGCGTCGAGGCGCCCCGCGACGTCGGGCGCGCGGTGCGCTGGCTCCGCCGCGCCTACGAGTCCGCGAAGCAGGCGCTCGAGCGGGAGGAGCGAGGGGGCGGGTGAGACGCTCCGCCGCTCACCCGGGCGGCGCGGTCTCGGCCTCGCGGGCGGCGGTCTGGATGGCGTCGATGGGCACGAGCGGGACCAGCAGCCAGACCGCGGCGGTGAAGAGGGTCGAGATCAGCACGAGCGAGGTGTAGCCCACCAGATCGTAGAGATGGGCGCCCGTCCATTCCGAGCTGCGCATCGCCACGTTGTACACGGACATCAGCAGCGCGAAGAAGGTCGCCTCGACGTGGCGCGGACAGGCCTTGGCGGCCAGGTCCATGAACGCGAGCTGGGTGGTCATCCCGACCGCCCCGAACACGAGCGTGATCACGACCGCCGACGGCTTGTCCCGGTAGGCGAGATAGGCGAGGGTCCCCACCACGCTCGCCCCGATCGACCAGATGATGATGCGCTTGAGCGAGAAGCGGCGGGAGAGCGGCGCGTAGACGAGGGCTCCGAGAATGCTCGCGGCGGCGCCCAGCGACGTGAGCGTGCCGATGAACTGCTGGGAGAAGCCGAGGGTGTCCGTCTCGTAGTAGAAGAAGGCCGGTCCGAAGGAGGGGCTGAACGAGAAGAAGAAGATGAACCCGGCCACGAGCCACAACTCCGGGCTCCCGAGCGCCCGCCGGACCGCGCGCCCCGTCTCGCGGAGCCCTTCGAGGTCCGGACGGGCCGGCCGCTCCCGCACCGCGAAGACCGCCATCAACAGCGAGACCACCGGGAAGCACGCCACCAGCGCGAAGACGCCCGCGAAGGCCCGGCGCTCAGCCAGGTACCCGCCGAGCACGCCCACCAGGACGGAAGCGGCGCCGAGCGCGCCCCACTGCACGGACTGGAAGACGCCGGTCAACCCGAGCGGCTTGCCGGTCTCGACCATGAGCGCGTCGGTGAGCACGTCGGTGAAGCCCACCCCCAGCCAGAGCAGCGTGATCAGCGTGGTCAGCGTCCAGTAGGACGCTCCCGGCATGAAGCTGACCGCGACCGCGGCCGCCGCGGCCAGTCCGGCGTTGATCATGAAATAGCTCCGCCGGCGCGTGCCGAAGAGCGGCACGAAGTCCGAGAGGAGCCCATAGAGCGGCTTGATGAACCACGGCACCGTGGTGATCCAGGTGAAGGTCGCGAGCTGCCCGGCCGAGAGCCCCCGCTCCTTGAAGACGATGGCCACGACCTGGTCGGGGAGATAGATCATCCCCTGCGCGAAGTACACGATGGCGAAGAGCAGGGTGAGCCGTCGCATCGCCGGATGATAGCCCGCTTCCGCGTGGGGCGGGCCGCCAAGACGCGCCGCGCCGGTATGATAATCTAGGCACTCATGCGAGCGACCGCTCCGTCCGTCTGTCCGCACGACTGTCCGTCTCAGTGCGCGCTCGAGGTCACGATCGAGGCCGGGCGCATCACCGACGTCACCGGCGATCCGCGCCACCCGTTCACCCGGGGCGTGATCTGCGGCAAGGTGCACGACTACGCGGAGCGCGTCTACGGGGACACCCGAGTGTTGACGCCCCTGCGTCGAATCGGGCCCAAGGGCGAGGGGCGGTTCGAGCCGATCGGCTGGGACGAGGCGGTGGACGAGATCGCGCATCGCTGGCAGCGGATCATCGCCCAGTGGGGCGGCGAGGCCATCCTGCCCTTCTCGTACGGCGGCACCCTCGGCCTCGTGCAGTACTGGGCGGGCCATCCGCTCTTCTACGCCCTCGGAGCCTCGCGGCTCGATCGCACGATCTGCATCTCTACCGCCTACGCAGGCTGGCGGGCGACGCTCGGCGCGGTGACCGGCAGCGACTCCGAACAGATGGTCGACGCCGATCTCATCGTCCTGTGGGGCATCAACGCCTCGCACACCCACATCAACGCGATGACGCTCGTGAAGCAGGCGCGCCGGCGCGGGGCCTTCGTGATCTGCGTCGATCCGTACCGGACCCACACCGCCCGGCGGGCCGACTGGCATCTGATGCCGCGCCCGGGGACCGACGGGGCCCTGGCCCTCGGCGTGATGCACGTGCTGATCGGCGAGGACCGCGTCGATCACGGGTACATCCAGCGCGCGACGTTCGGCTACGCGGCGCTCGCCCACCACGTCAAGCAGTACGACCCGGAGCGCGTCGCGCGGATCACCGGCCTCGCCGCGGAGGACATCGTGGCCTTCGCCCGCCGCTACGGGGCCACCCGCGCGGCCTTCATCCGGGTGGGCATCGGGCTGTCCCGTCACGACAACGGCGGCATGACGTGCCGGACCATCGCGTGCCTGCCCGCGCTGACCGGGGCCTACGCGCACCCGGCGGGCGGGGCGCTGCTCTCGTCGACCGCCGCGTTCGGCCTCCGCCTGGACGCCCTCGAGCGGGCGGACCTGATGCCGCGGCCGGCGCCCCGCGTGATCAACATGATCCAGCTCGGGCGGGCCCTCACCGATCCGGATCTCCGGCCGCCGATCAAGGCGCTCTATGTCTACAACGCCAATCCCGCGTCGGTCGTGCCCAACCAGGAGCTGGTGCGCCAGGGGCTCCGCCGTGAGGATCTCTTCACGGTCGTCCACGAGCAGCACCTGACCGACACCACCGACTACGCCGATCTCGTGCTGCCCGCGACCACGTCGATGGAGCACAGCGATCTCTACAAATCCTACGGACACTTCTACCTGCAGCTCGCCCGCCCGGTGATCGCGCCCGAGGGCGAGTCGCGCTCCAACTGGGAGGTGACGCGGCGGCTCGCCCGCGCCCTGGGGCTGCGCGATCCCCATTTCGAGAAGGACGCGGACGACCTCATCCGCGAGGCGCTCGCATCGGGCGATCCCTCGGTCGGCGGGATCACCCTCGAGCGGCTCGCCCGTGAGCACGCGGTGCGGCTCGAGGTGGGGCGGCCCTACCGGCCGTTCGCGGACGGGGCGCCGACGCCCTCGGGCAAGGTCGAGTTCGTGTCGGCGTCCCTGGCCCGGGAGGGTCTGCCCGAGCTGCCCACCTACGTGCCGCTCGTGGAGGGGCCGGAGCACGCGGTGCTCCGGCGACGCTATCCGCTGCAGTGCATCGTGCCGCCGAACCGGTTCTTCCTCAACTCGTCGTTCAGCCAATCCGAGCTACTCCGCCGGCGGCAGCGCGGGCCCGCGGTCCTGCTCAACCCGGCCGACGCGGCGGAGCGCTCGATCCAGAGCGGCGACGCGGTCCTCGTGCGGAGCGCGCGCGGGCAGGCCCGCTTCACCGCCGAGCTGACCGACGACACGCGGGCCGGCGTCGCGGTGGTCGAGGGCATCTGGTGGAGCAAGCATCAGCCGGGCGGCGCCTCGGTCAACGCGCTCACCGACGACCGGACGGCGGACATGGGCGGCGGGCCGGCGCTCCACTCCAACCTGGTGCAGGTCGAGCGCCTCGAGCCGGCCCCCGCCTGAGACAGGACCCACCCGACAGAACGGAGCCACGCCAATGCCGGCGAACCCAGAAACCTCCACCCGGGTGCACGTCGAGCCCGTGGAGGGCGCCGCCGCCCTCTTCACGCCCGACTTCCAGGCCTATCTCGTCCGGCTGCACGACGAGTTCACGCCGCGGGTGCAGGCCCTGCGGGCCAAGCGCGACGAGCGTCTCGAGCGGGCGCTCCGGCAGGGCCGCCTGCCCGGACCGCCCCCGACGAGCGCGGTGACCACCGGCGATTGGAAGGTGCCGCCGGTGCCCGAAGACCTGGCCACCCCCGGCATCGAGATCTCGGGGCCGTGCTCGATCACGAGCATGTTCATCAACGCGCTCAATCCGGGACCGGAAGGGGAGCGGGCCGAAGGCGATCTGGACGACGACGAGGACTCGGCCGGGCATCGCCTGATCGACACGGTGCGGGCCTGCCACAATCGCCTCGCCGCGGTGAACCACGAGCTGCAGTACGTGGACCAGGAGCGGAAGAAGGAGTACCGTATCGCCCCCGGCGAGCTGCCCTTCTTCATGCACCGGGAGCGGGGGCTGCACCTCGACGAACCGGAGGTGACGGTGGACGGCCGGCCGATCCCCGCCGCCATCCTCGGGACCGCGCTGACGCTCTACTACCCGGGGCGCGCCCAGGCCGGTCGCGGGCAGGGGATCTACTTCTACCTGCCCAAGGTGGACGGCGCGGAAGAGTGCGCCTGGTACCGCGACCTCTTCGACCGGAGCCGCGCGCAGCTGCCGTTCCTCAAGGACGCGACCATCCGCGCGATCCCGCTGGTGGAGGCGCTGCCCGCGGTGTACGAGATGGAGGAGATGCTCCACGCCCTCGGCCCGTACGCGGCGGGCTTGAACGCGGCGCGCTGGGACCTCAAGGCGAGCATCTTCGAGTTCGTGATGGCCGATCCCAACGCGGTCTGGCCGGACCGCTTCGGCGTGGACATCAAGACCACTCCGTTCCTCGCCAACATCTTCCGGCGTCTCGTCGCGGTCTGCCTCAAGCGCGGCGCCGTTCCCGTCGGCGGCATGGCCACCGCCCTGCCGAATCCCGAGCCCGAGGTGAACCGGGTCGCCGCGGAGGCCATCCGGGCCGACAAGGTCTGGGAGGCCGAGCAGGGCTTCATCCGCGCGTGGGTGGCGCATATCTTCCACATGAAGGCGGCGGCCGAGCCCTTCAAGCGGGTACACGGGGGCGGGAGCTGGAAGCCCAAGCCCGAGATGTTGAAGCCGGAGAGCTATCCGGTGCGCATCGAGGTGCCGGCGGGGCCCATCACGCTGGAGGGCACGCGGCGCAACGCGCGCATGCTGATCGAGTACGTGGAGGGATGGCTGCAGGGGCGCGGGGCCAAAGGTATCGACAGCCTCGCGGGCAAGCCCGGCGTGCACCCCGCGTTGATGGAGGACCTGGCCACCGGCCGGATGTCCGTTGCCCAGATCGCCCAACGCATTCGCCATGCGGCCAGGACCACCGAAGGTCCTCCGGCCACGCACGACGCGGCGCTGGTGAAGCGCCTCCTGCAGGAAGAATGCGACGACATCCTGCGCCTGGTCAGGAGCGAGGACCCCGAGATGGAGGCGCGCTACCGGAAAGCGGTGAAGATCGCCCTGCGCTGGATCAAGAACTACACCGAGCTCGACTACCGGAGCCTCGGCTCCTACACCCGCGCCGACCTCGAGAAGATCGCGGCGGGGGCGGACGCCCTTTGAGAAACCGCTAAGCGGCGGTGGGCTTCTCGACCGGTGGCGCCGCCTCGGCGGTGCTCCTGGCAATGAGTCGCAGCACCACCGGCAGCACCACCAGCGAGGCGACCACCCCGCACCCCGAGCCGAGGGTGAGCAGCAGCCCGAGGCTCCAGATTCCCTGGTGGGAGGCGATCATCATGCTGCCGAAGCCCACCATCGTGGTGACGCCGTTGAGGGCCACCGCCATGACCGTGCTCCGGGCCACCAGGGGACCGCCGTGGGAGCGCCCTTCCAGATAACGCAGCATGACGTTGAGGCCGAACTCCGCCGAGGTGCCGATCATCAGCGGCAATCCCCAGATATTCGCCAGGTTGAACTTGATGCCGAACACGTGCATCAGGCCGATCGTCCACAGGAGACCGAGGCCGAGCGGCAGCATGGCCAGCAGGGTTTCCCAGGGCCGGCGGATCATCAAGAAGCTCAGGGCGCCGACGAGGACGAAGGCGTAGATCGTCCCCTGGAGGTAGGCCCGCTCCATCAGGACCGTGGCCTCGTAGGTGATGATGGGGGGCCCGGTGACCTCCGGGTCCACCGAGCGCAGGTCGGTGACGAATTTCCGGGCGCCCTCCTTCTCCCAGATGTCCACCTTGGGATGGATCTGGATCAGGAAGTGGCCGCTCTGGCCGATGAATTTCCGGCGCAGCTCCTCCGGCACGTCCTTGCTGGTCACGGTGGTGGGATTCAGGTTGCGCTGCAGGCTGTAGAACTTGTTGACGAAGTCCCGGTAGAGCTGCACCTGCAGATAGTTGAGCGCGGCCTCCGCCGAATCTCGATTCACCCGCTCGAGCAGGCGCTGCACCGCCGCCGTCCTTTCCCGGACCACCCGCACCTCGGCGGGCAGCTTGTTCCCCGCCTCCGCGGCCACCACGTCGAAGCGCCGCTTGATGTCGGCGAGGGCCTTCTTGAGCCGCTCGAGGTCCACCGGGGACGACCGGCCGATGCGCACCGGCGCCACCAGCGGCGCGAAGCTCTTGATCACCGCGATCTTCTCGGGCTGGTCGTCCGGGATCACGCGGAGCGCCGAGTCCACCTCCGACACCGAGGGCAGCTTCTCGAAGGCTTCCTGCTTCCGACGCAGCTCCTCGAGGGTGGCCGCGGAGGACAGCCCGTTGAATCCGGAGCGTCCGGTGGTGGCCAGGATCCGCCTCTCCCAGCTCACGGACTCGGTGCCCTTGGCCTGCAGGTTGAGCACGTTGTAGTCGAAGCCCACCCGGGGCACCGCCCACGCGGACAGGGCGGTCGCCACCGTCGCGGTGATGAGCACCGCCTTCGGATAGGCGGTCAAGCGGTCGAGCACCGGGACGTGGATGTGCTCGAGCTGGGTCGCGCGCGGCCTCTGGTTGCGCGGGCGCTCCGCGTGGTGGCCGTCCACCAAGGTGAGCAGAGCGGGGAACAACGTCATCATGCCCACCCACGCGAGCAGGATCGAGATGCCCGCGATGAAGCCGAGCTCCTGGATGCCGCGGAAGTCGGTGAGCATGAGAACGAAGAAGGCGCCCGCGGCGGTGAGGGCCCCGATCAGCATCCCGGGGCCGGTGCGGGCGGCGGTCAGCTCGAGGGCCTCCCGCAGATTGCGGCCGAGGAAGATCTCCTCCTCGTAGCGGAACAGGTAGTAGATGCCGTAGTCGATGCCGATGCCGATGACGATGGAGATGAACATCACCGAGAAGAGGGTGAGATGTCCCACCGCCAGGGTGACGATCCCCACCGACCAGGCCAGCGTCACCGCGAGCACGCCGAGCATGAGCAGGGGCTTGCCCACCCGCGCGAAGGCCACCGTCATGACCAGCAGCGTGAGCGCGAAGGCGATGATGGTGGCGATCTCGCTGTCGTGGAAGGCCGACGACATCTCGTCGTTGGACAGCGCCGGCGCGCCCGTCACCCCCGCCTGAACGTTCGGGAAGGCGTCGTGGAGGTTGACGATGATGCGCCGGATCGTCTCGATGGCCGCTTGGTCCCCCACGAAGCTGCCCTGCCGGCTCTCGGGCGTCTCGACGAGGATGAAGAGCAGGCTCTTGTCGTCGGAGAGGAAGTACCCCGCGTCTTCCGGGGGGTCCTCGCCGAAGGAGAAGAGCGTGCCCCAGGGGGACCGGTAGGGGGTCGGCCGCTCCAGACGGCTCGACATCTGGTCCAGCAGGACGCGCAGGAAACGGGTATCGACCGGGAGGTCCTTGTCCTGCAGCCCGATGTCGAAGAGGTTCGACACGAAGGCCGCCGCCATCTGGGCGTTGACGCCTTCCAGCAGGCGGGCCAGGCTCGGGTCGCCCGCGAAACTCTCCATGAACTCCTGGTGATCGAAGATCTTGTCCCGGATCTCCTTGAGCTCGGTGGTCGGCACGTAGAGGAGCTGGCGCCCCTCGAAGCGCTTGGGGTCGATGCGGTACGCGATCCGGCGGAACGTCACCGCCGATTTCTGGAGCTCGTCCTTGAGCCGGGCCGCGTAGGCGCGCGCGCCCTCGAAGGAGCCCGCCTCCACCACGATGACGATGTCTTCCAGCTCGCCGAAGTCCCGGGCATACTCCGCGTAACGCAGCACGTAGCCGGCGTTCTGGGGAAGGAGCGAGCGGGTCGACGTCCTGAAGGTCAGGGCGTGCAGGGTGTAGCCGACTCCGACGACGGCGAAGAGCAGGGAGAGCGCGATCGTCAAGGCCGGGCGCCGACCCGACAGCCGCACGAGCCGGCGGAGCAAGCGGCCCGTCCTAGAGATGACGATCATGAGACGTCCAGATCTACGGGGCCGCTAGTCCGCGCCGCTGATGAACTTTTCCAGGCGCGTGCGCGCCACCTCGTCGGACCACTGCTCGGGCGGAGACTTCATGAGATAGGCGGAGGGGGCCAGGAGCGCGCCCTTGATGCCGCGGTCCATGGCGATCTTGCAGGAGCGGATGGCGTCGATCACCACCCCCGCCGAGTTGGGTGAGTCCCACACCTCGAGCTTCAGCTCCACGTTGATGGGCTGGTCGCCGAAACTGCGGCCTTCCAGGCGGATGTGGGCCCACTTCCGGTCCTGCAGCCACGGCACGTAGTCGCTCGGACCGATGTGGATATCGTCGTCCGCCATGTCGTGGGCGAGCTGGGAGCGGACCGCGTCCGTCTTCGAGATCTTCTTGGAGGCCAGGCGCTGGCGCTCGAGCATGTTGTAGAAGTCGGTGTTGCCGCCCACGTTGAGCTGGCTGGTCCGCTCCAGGCGCACCCCGCGGTCCATGAAGAGCTTGGTGAGGATGCGGTGGATGATGGTGGCCCCGACCTGCGACTTCACGTCGTCGCCCACCACCGGGAGGCCGCGGTCCTCGAAGCGCCTCCGCCAGTAGTCCTCCCGCGCGATGAAGACCGGGATGCAGTTGACGAAGCCGCAGCCCGCGTCCAGCACCTGCTCCACGTACCACTTGGTGGCCATCTCGCTGCCCACCGGCAGGAAGTTCACCACCACGTCCGTCCGCGTCTCGCGCAGGATCCCCTTGATGTCGGCGGTGGTGCCGGGGGCCTTGGTGATGATCTGGGAGAGATAGTGCCCGAGGCCGTCGTGGGTCATGCCCCGGTGAACCGGGACGTCCAGGCGGGGCACCTCCGCGAAGCGCACCGTGTTGTTGGGCTTTGCCGCGATGGCCTCGCCCAGATCCAGCCCCACCTTGTTGGCGTCGATGTCGAAGGCGGCCGAGAATTCGATGTCGCCCACGTGATAGCCACCGAGCCGCGGGCGCATCAGGCCCGGGATGAAGCCGTCGTCGGCGACGCCCCGATAGTAGTGAACGCCCTGGACCAGAGCCGATGCGCAGTTACCGACGCCGACGATCGCGACGCGAACAGATCCCACGGGTATCCTCCCGGAAAAGAGTTGTTTGAGTCTAACACAGCCCCCGCTCGCCTGCCGCAGGCCGCGCCGGCGGCGGATCGGGCGCCGTCATCGCCGCCGCGCGGCCGGAGACCCCCAGGACGAGGAAGCCGATGCCGGCCCAGGTGATCTCGCGAAGCCGCCGCACCAGCACGTAGGAGAGCCCAGCGGTCGCGCCCAGGCCGAAGGCCTCGAAGAAGGCGACGTAGCCGCCCTCGAGGGCCCCGAGCGAGGCGGGTACCATGAAGCTCGCGAACTTCACCGCGCCCGCGAAGGACTCCACGATCAGCGCGGTCAGGAGTGGGGCCGGCGTTCCGAGCAGGCTCAGGACGATGTAGATCTCGAGGCCCCCGATGGCCCAGGCCACCGCGTGAACCAGCGCGGAAGCGATGAGCCGGCGTCGCCCTTGCCGGTAGAGCGTGGCGAGGGCGCGGTCGAGGTCGCCCAGGCCCTGCAGGTAGCGCTCCCCGCCGCCCAGCCCCACCCGGGCGCCGAGGCGACCGAGAAAACGCCCACCGCCGCCCAGCCCGCCGCTGGCCTGCACCAGCGCGAAGCCGCCGATGGCCAGCACCTCGACGACCAGCAGTGAGGTCATGACCGCGACGAGCCGCCCCGTCGGCGGCTGCCAGGCACGCGCGGCGAGGATCCCGGCGGCGAGGAAGACGATCTGCCCCGCCACGATCGTGGTCTTGTCGGCGATCACGGAGACGAAGCCGTCGAGCAGCGGCACCGTCGGCCTCAGCAGGAGCGCCTTGAGGGGCTCGCCCCCGACCGCCATCGTCGGCGTGGCCAGGTTCACCGCCTCGCCGGCCAGCCGGGCGCGAAGGAGCAGCCAGACCGACACCGGCCCCGGCAGCAGGATCCACCACGCGACCGCGTCCACCAGCGCGGCCAGCGCGTAGGGGAACGCGAGCACCAGGGGCAGCCGCCAGCCGAGCGTGACGAAGGACGACCAGATCGCGGCGGGTCCGATCTGCACGACCAGATAGCCGACCACGGCCAGGCCGGTCAGCACCAGCAGCGGGCGAAGCCAGCGCGACACTAGCTCGACTGGCCGACGCCGGTCGGCCCGGCACGCATCCGCCGGATGCCCACGACGCAGCCGATCCAGTAGAACTGCGAGCCCACCGCCACCACCACCGTCACCGCGCCCACGAGCGGCGGGGCCAGCCAGCGCAGCGCGACGGTGGCGAGCAGCAGCAGATAGAACAGGTCGCGGTTGCCGATGTTCGTGAGCAGGCCGCCCACGGTGCGACCGACCTCGATCTCGCGCGGCAGGTACCGGGCGAGCAGCGCACTCAGGGCCACCCCGGTCGCGCCCAGCCCGCCCAGCACGGCCATGACCGACCCGCCCGCGGCGACGCCGATGCCGAGCACCACACCCGCGTGGATGACCGTGTCGATCGTCCAGTCGAGATTGGCGCCGAAGCGCGATTCCTGGAAGGTGAGACGCGCGAGCTCACCATCGGAGTGATCCACGATGCAGGCGATCGCGTAGACGATCACGCCCCAGAAGGTGCTCGCCGGCGTCGCGTGCCAGAAGCACCAGACCGCGCCGAGCCCGATGACCAGGCTCGACAGGCTCACCTGGTTCGGCGTCAGCCTGGTTCGCACCAGGAGGCGGGTGATCCAGCGAGAGCATCGCCGGTGCAGGTACCGGTCCACGCCCGAGTCCGCCGCGATGCCCAGGGTGGCCTGGAGCGCGTCCTCGGCGCGGGCCAGGTCCGACGGCTCCCGCACCGCGCAGTAGGCTCCGGTCGCCTCGCGGGGCCGGGCCCCCATCTCAGCCAGTCGCCGGGCCAGCTCTGGGCCCATCGTCCGGCCGGCGGCCAGGTCCTTCCACAACGCGGTCACGAGCGAGGCACCGGCCACCGCCACCGGCGCCGCTCCGGCGGCCGACGGCGCGAGCACCGCGGCCAGGGGCGGCGGCGCCGAGAGGAGTCCGCGGAGCGCACCGACGTGGATCAGCGAGGAGGCGGGGAGGAGCAGCCAGAGGGCCGAGTCGTCGTCGGGCGCCTCCGCGCCCGGGGCGAGCCAGCGGACCGCCACCGCGAGGGCGGGCATCCGTCGGAGCGCCCGCTCCGCCGCGTCGTCGCGGAGCGTCGCCGGCACCGCGATCAGCGAGGCGCCCGCGCGGAGGGCCGCCACCATGGCCCGCACGGTGAGGGTGCGCCCGGAGACGAGCGCGCCGGCTAGGCGGTGCGCGGCCTCGTCGGGAAGATAGAGAAGGGCACGGACCACATCAGGGCCCGAGACTCTCGATCTCGGGGAGGATCTGCGTCTCGGCTCGGCGCAGATCTTCCGCGAAGTCCACCTCGGTCCACGGCAGGCCCGTCACGTCCACCCAGCCCACCGGCACCCGCGCGAGCAGACGGTGGAGGGCGTCCTCGTACTCGTTGGCCCCGCCCGTCTCCCGGATGGAGGCCTCGAGGAGATCGACGTACTCGCCGGCGTGCGCGGGGCTGCACTTGAAGAAGCCGATGCCCTCGCCCACCACGTCCCAGGCCTCCGGCACGAACTTCTTGCCGAGCGCGATGACGCGCTCACCCACCGCGTAGAGCTTCACTTCCTCGCCGGTGTCCTGGAAGCCCCGGTCGAGCAGGAGCGCGCTGGGCGCGGGCGCGTCGATCAGCCGCCGCAGGAAGCGGTCGGGGAAGAGCACGTCCGCGTCCATCACGAGGGTGCGGTCGCGGAGCAGGGTGTCCCGGGCCCGCCACAGCGAGAGGATGGAGCCCTTCTGATAGTCGGGATTCTGGACGTAGCCGATCCGCATCGCTCCGCGCGCGGTGCCCGCGGCCCGTCGCACCTGGTCCTGGCAGTGGCCGACGACCAACACCGTTTCGTCCACCCCGCTCGCCGCGAGGCTGTCGAGCATCCGGTCGAGCAGGGAGCGGCCGCCCACTGGCAAGAGACACTTGTGGGTGTGATCGGTGAGGGGCGCGAGCCGCCGCGCCACCCCGGCCGCGAGGATGACCGCCTTCATGACGGAACGCTCGGGAAGCACGACCGAAAGCGGTCGCGGATCTCCTCCGGCGGGTAGGGGATGCGGGGCGCGGGCCGCTCCTCTCCGGTGACCCGCGCCAGGATGAAGCTCGGGCCGCCGCCCGCGAGCGCGGCCGCGACGGCGTCGCGGAGCTCATCGCCGCCGGCGACCGCGGTCGTCCGCTCGTAGCCGGCGGCGCGGGCGATGCGGTGGAGCCCCACCGTGCGCGAAGGCGAAAGCTGATTGCCGGTCGAGCCGTAGCGCGCATTGTCGAAGACCACGTGCACCAGGTTGGCGGGCCGCCCGCGGCCCATCACGGGGCCGCCGCCGACCATGGGCAGGATGCCGAGGCTCATCAGCAGATTGCCGTCACCGTCGAAGACGACGGTGGGCCGGGTCGGCGCGCTGAGCGCGACGCCCAGGCCGATGGCGGAGGCCATGCCCATGGAGCCGATCATGTAGAAGTTCTCGATCCGGTCCTTGACCGCGAACGACTCGCGGCAGATGTAGCCGTTGGCGTGCACGACCGGCTCGGTGGTGAGGGCGGAGACCGCGTGGCGCAGCGCTTCGAAGCGCGAGATTCGCGGGGCCGGGATCGGCGTGTGGTCGTCCCGCGGCGGTTCGGTCAGACGCCATCTATTTTCAAATGCGCTCGGCTCGCCTTCGGCTTCACCTCGCCCTGCCACTGCCCCTGTCCCTTCCGTTTCGAGCACGTGCGGGGGCAGCAGGAGCGCGACGGGCTGGCTCAGGCGGTCGGACTCCGCGCGACCCCAGGCGACATCGTCGGCGATCGTCTTCGCCGACAGGATGCGATGCGGGATGCGGATCATGTCGAGCAGGCTCGGCGAGATCTCACCCATCAAGATGTGCTCGGGAGCGTCCTTGCCGGCGTGACCGCGCCAGGTCACGAGCAGGAGCGCGGGCAGCCGGTACATGAGCGCCAGCGAGACCAGCGCGTTGAGGCTCGTGCCGAGGCCGGAGTTCTGCATCAGCACCATCGGGCGCCGTCCGGCCATCCAGGCACCCGCGGCCAGTCCCACCGCCACGTCTTCCCGCACCGCCGGGATATAGGGCAGCCGCGGGTGCGCTTCGAGGGTGGCGATGAGGCTCGAGATCATCGAGCAGGGCACGCCGGTGAAGAAGTCGTAGCCCTGCGCCTCGAGCAGCGCGGCGAGCGCGCCGCCGGTCAGGACTTGATCGCCGCCCATGCCCGCTGGTAGTCCTCGAACGTATCGACCTCGAGCCAGCCCTTGTAGACGTCCACGCACGCCACCGTCTCGCCGCGCGCCACCAGCTCCTGCAGCAGATCGGTGAAGGCCGCGCGCTCCGGGCTATCCGCCTCGTGGAAGGGCCGCGCGCCCGCGGCCATCCGCTCCTCGTAGGCGGCTCGCAGCGCGGCGGTGCCGCGCTCGGAGAACCGCGCGAGCCCGATGAACTCCCCGGTGGCCCGTCCCGGGGCCAGGCGCTGGCCGACCGCGACGAGCTGGTCGTCGCCCGCCCCCGGCAGGGCGCGCAGCCCGGCCTCGGGCGCCCGCGCGGTCACCACCAGGTCGAGGGGCTTCGAGAGGGGCAGTAGCCGCTCGCGCTGGTCCACCCACGCGCGGTCCACCACGATGGCGCAGTCCGCCTCCGCCCGCAGCAGCTTCTCGAGCACGCTCTGCTCGAAGAGGATGTCCGAGTAGAGGAACAGGATGGGGCCGCGCAGCTCGGGCGCGGCGGTGAAGAGGGAGCCGAGCTCGCCGGTCTCGTCGTAGCGGTCGTTGTCGTAGTAGCGGACGCCGGGCACCGCGACCACGTCCTTCCGGTAGCCGCGCACCACCACGATGTCCTGGACCCCGCAGGCCCGCAGCGTGTCCACCTGGCGCTCGAGGATGGTCCGGCCCTTGATGTCGAGCATGCACTTGGGGCGGTCCTCGGTGAGCGGCAGGAGCGACTTGCCCGAGCCGGCCGCGATGATGACCGCGCGAGCCGGGCCCGCCGAGGCGGGGAGGTATTCGTCCTCGATGGCCTTGAACTCGTCCACCCCCACGTGCCGGTAGATCTCCTCGAGCGGGACGATGTGCGGATCGAGCGCGTCGAGGCGCCGCTCGCGAGCGAGCGTCTCGAGCGTCTGCTGCATGCCCTGGACCGCGCCGCGCAGCACCTGGTTCGCCCAGATGACCATCTTGACCCCGGCCCCCTCGAGCTCCTCGAAGGTCACCGACGGATAGAGCGTCGGGACCACCACCACCGGGGTCGGTCGATTCCAGAGCCGCATGAACTCCAGGATCTCGGTCGCGGTCGTGGACTTCGAGTGCATCAGGACCATGTCGGCGCCCGCCTCCGCGTAGGCGTGCGCCCGGCGCAGCGCTTCCTTCATGCCCCAGCCCGCGATGAGGGCCTCGACCCGCGCGATGATCACGAAGTCGGCGTCCTTCCGGGTGGCCACCGATGCGCGGACTTTTCCGGCGAACTCCTCGACCGAGAGCAGCTCGCGCTTCATGCCCGGGTAGAGGCTGCACTTCTTCGGGAAGACGTTGTCCTCCATGCAGATGCCCGCGATGCCCGCCCGCTCGTATGCCTCGACCGTGCGCACCACGTTGACCACGTTGCCGTAGCCATTGTCCACGTCCGCGATGACCGGGGCGGCCACCGCCTCGTCCACGTAGCGGGCCGCTTCCAGGTTCTCGGTCATGGTGAGGAGGTTGACGTCGGGCACCGCCCGCTGGGCCGCGGAGACCGCGAAGCTGGAGGACCACACGACCGGGAAGCCGGCGGCCTCGATGAGCTTGGCGGAGAGCGCGTCGTGGGCGCCCACCATCGGCACGAGGCCGGGACGGCTGAGGATCCCGCGGAGCAGGCCGGCCTTCGTCATAGCTTCTTCTTCTTGCCCGTGTCCTCGGCCAGCAGCTCGTCCTGCTTGTTCTTCAGCTTGGAGACCAGCTCGTTGTAGGACGAGGTCTGGATGATCTTGTTGAACTGGGTGCGGTAGTTCGCGACGAGGCTGACGCCCTCGATGCTCACGTCGTAGACGAGCCAGCGGTCCCCGCTCCGCCTGACCATGCGGTAGTCCACCGGCACCTCGGTCCCGTTCTTGGTGATGATCTTGGTGGAGACGGTGGCGTACTCGCCGTCCGCGCGCTCGGCGGTGTACTGGATCTTCTCGCCGCCGTAGGTCTCGATCTTGGAGATGTAGGAGCGCTCGAGCAGGTCGGCGAAGAGGCCGACGAACTCGTTGCGCTGGGCCTCGGACAGCGGCTGCCAGTGCCGGGCCATCGACCGCTTGGCGATCTCGCCGAAGTCGAAGATCTCGTTGGCGATCTTGCGGACGGCGACGCGCCGCTCACCCACCTTGCCTTCGCCCTTCAGCGCGGGATCGTCCAGAGTCTTGAGCACGCGCTCCACCGCGCCCCGGAGCTGGTCGGTCGGTACCCCCGCCGCGGCGGGCGCCACCCCGGCCGTCGCGAGCCCCGTCACCGCGAGCATGACCGCCATCGTTCGAAGCCAGTTCATCGAACCCCTCCCTCCCGGTTGGAGAGTCTACACCTTGCCAAAGATGTACTTGGACAGCAGCTCTTCGATGTCTACGGGCGGCTCGACCTCGCGGATTCGCCCATTGGCCTGGATGAGCTTGTCGGAGCCACCCGGGCTGATCCGCACGTACCGCTCCCCGATCAGCCCCTTGGTCTTGATGGACGCGATGGAGTCGTCCTGGAGCTTCACCTGGGGCTGGATCACCATGATCACGCGGGCCTGATAGTCCTGGAGCACGATGCGATCCACCCGTCCCACCTCGACGCCCGCAATCTCGATGGTGGAGCCCGCCTTGAGGCCGCCCACCGTGGGGAAATCGGCGCTCACCACGTAGCCCCGATTACCCAGGAAGTCGACCCGGCCGAGCTTGGCCGACATCCAGCCGAGCGCGATCAGCCCGACGAGCACGAAGATGCCCACCCCCAGATCCAATGCGGATCGCCTCATTCTTGGTCTCCCCGGCTACCGTCGTGGCTCCGCGGGCACCGCCTCTACCTCCCCGCGGATGAAGTGCTGGACGACCGGATTCGTGGAGGCGCGCACCGCGTCCGGCGGGCCGACCTCCGCGATCACGCCGTCGTGAAGCACGGCGACGCGGTCCGCGATCTCGAAGATCTCGGGAATCTCGTGACTCACCATGACCGCGGTGAAGTGGAACTTGCGGTGCAGCTCCACGATCAGATGATGGATGGTGTTCACCAGAATCGGATCGAGGCCGGTGGTCGGCTCGTCGAAGAAGACGATCTCCGGCTCGGTCACCAGGGCCCGCGCGATGGCCACCCGCTTGCGCATGCCGCCCGAGATCTCCGCGGGGTTCTTGTGGCCCATGCCGGCCAGCCCGACCTGATCGAGCTTCTCGTCCACGCGTCCCCGGATCTCGGCCGCCCCCAGCCGGCTCTTCTCCCGCAGCGGAAAGGCCACGTTGTCGAAGACCGACATGGAGTCGAACAGCGCGCCCCCCTGGAAGACGACCCCGTAGCGCTCCCGCACCCGGTCCAGCTCGCGGCCGCGCAGCCGCGTGATCTCGGTGGCGTCGACGAACACGTGGCCCGCGTCGGGCCGGAGCAGGCCGATGAGGTGCTTCAGCAGCACCGACTTGCCGCCGCCGCTCCGGCCGATGATCACCATGATCTCGCCGGTGGCGATGTCGAGATCCAGGCCACGCAGGACGGGCTGAGGGCCAAAGCGCTTGTGGAGGCCCTGGACCCGGATCACGGCAGCACGGACCCCAGGAAGTAGTCCCACACGAGGATCAGCACGGAGGACAGCACCACCGCCTGGGTGGTGGCGCGCGCCACCCCTTCCGCCCCGTGCCCACAGTGGAAGCCCTTGTACGTGCACACCCACGGGACGATGAGCCCGAAGGAGAGCGCCTTCCAGTAGCCGGTCATGAGATCGGACCAGTCCACGAAGGTCTTCATCTCGCCGAAGTAGGTCCCGGGAGAGAGGCCGAGGAGCTCGACGCCCACCAGGTAGCCGCCGAAGATGCCCACCACGTCGAAGATGGAGACCATGAGCGGGAAGGCGATGAGGCCCGCCACCAGCGCCGGTACCACCAGATAGCGCATCGGGTTCAGGGCCATGACCTGCAACGCGTCGATCTGCTCGGTGATCTTCATGATGCCGATCTCGGCGGTCAGGGCCGAGCCGGCCAGGCCGGTCACGAACACCGCGCAGAGCACCGGCCCCAGCTCCCGGATCAGCGACAGAGCCACCGCGGGGCCGAGATAGGCCTCCGACCCGAAGCGCGACAGGGTGAGGAAGATCTGCAGGCCGAGCACCATGCCGGTGAAGGCCCCGGTCAGGACCACGATGGTGAGCGACCGGAAGCCGATGAAGTTGATCCGGTCGATCAGCCGGCCGAGCTTGAAGGGCGGCGTGACCGTGTAGCCGACGGCCTGCATGAAGAAGAGGCCGAAGCGCCCCAGGGATTCGACGACCTCGAGGCTGAGGCGCCCCAGCGCCGCCACCGGACGCAGCGGCGCCGGCCACATCTCGCGTGTGGGGGACGAAAACATCGCTAGATACTAGCATACGGCTCACCCAATCTCTGCGCCGTTCTTGAAAAAAACCGGCGACTTCCGTATGGTGAGCGCGTGGCTACCATCGGCCTCGCCCAGGCCTCTCTCTGGTCGGCCGCGAGTCAGCTCGCGGGCACCTTCACGCTGCGCCCCTACGTCTTCTGCTTCCTGGCCATCTTTCTCGTGGCGGGGGTGCGCGATCTTGGCCGCGCCCGGACCCTCGCGTTCCTGTTCTGGGGTGGGGGCGTGGCCCTGGTGGCGGAGCTCGTCTCGACGCGCGTGGGCGTTCCGTTCGGTCTCTATCACTACACGGGTGCCACTCGCGGGGCCGAGCTGTTCGTCGGGAACGTCCCGTCCTTCTCGCCGCTGTCGTTCCCGTTTCTCGCCTACGCCTCGTTCTGCCTGGCGCGCCGGGCCTTCGGTCCCGCGTGGGACGCGACCCGCGCCGGGCGGGCGAGCGTGGTCCTCCTCTCCGGGGTCCTCATGACGCTGCTGGACGTGGTGATCGATCCCCTGGCCGTGCGCGGCGAGCGGTGGTTCCTCGGCCACATCTTCTACTATCCCGACGGGGGACTCTACTTCGGGGTACCCTTGTCCAATTTCCTCGGCTGGCTGATCGTCGGGTGGCTCACCATCGGCGGGGCCGTCGTGGTGCGGTCGGACGCGCGGCCAGGGTCGCCCGGTCCGGGGATCGCCCTCTACTACCTCGTCCTCGCGGTGAACCTGACGATCACCCTCTGGATCGGCGAGTGGCTGATCGCCGCCGCGGGAATAGTGGTTCACGTGGTAGCCTTTCTGTTACTGTATAGCGTCAATAGAGCGACGGTCGGCCGCTGGTCTGCCGAGCGCCTAGCGGCTCCCGCGATCAGCAGCGGGAGACCGACGCCCTGAGCGGGCGAAAGGATCGTCGATCATGAGCGTTCCGCTGTCTCAGATGTGGACGGTGGCGACGTACGTCACGCGCCAGAAGCTGGCGGGGCGTAAGCGCTATCCGCTCGTTCTGATGCTCGAGCCGCTCTTCCGCTGCAACCTGGCCTGCGCCGGCTGCGGCAAGATCCAGTATCCAGCCCAGATCCTGCGCAAGAACCTGAGCGTGGAGAAGTGCCTCGCGGCGGTGGAGGAGTGCGGCGCGCCGATGGTGAGCATCCCGGGTGGCGAGCCCCTGATGTACCCGGACATCGACCGCCTGGTGGCCGCCCTGGTGAAACGGAAGAAGTACGTGTATCTGTGCACCAACGCCATCCTCCTGAAGGAGAAGCTCGACCTCTTCACCCCGTCGAAGTACCTCTCGTTCAGCGTCCACATGGACGGCCTGCGCGAGGAGCACGACGAGGCCGTGTGCCGCGACGGCGTCTACGACCAGGCGGTGCTCGCGATCCGAGAGGCGGTGGCGCGGGGCTTCCGGGTGACGACCAACAGCACGCTCTTCGACGGGGCCTCGCCGCTGCGGATGCGCGAGTTCTTCGACGAGATGATGAACCTGGGAGTCGAGGGCATGATGATCTCCCCGGGCTACAGCTACTCGAAGGCCCCCGACCAGGAGCACTTCCTGATGCAGTCGCGGACCCACGATCTGTTCTCCCGCATGCTCTCGAAGCCGAAGAAGCGGTGGCGCTTCAACCAGTCCCCGCTGTTCCTTCGCTTCCTCATGGGCAAGCACGACTTCGAGTGCACCCCGTGGGGCAACCCGACCTACAACATGTTCGGCTGGCAGCGCCCCTGCTACCTCCTCCAGGAGGGCTACACCCGGACCTTCCAGGAGCTGATGGACACCACCCCCTGGGAGAACTACGGCAAGAAGTCCGGCAACGAGAAGTGCCGCGACTGCATGGTGCACTGCGGCTATGAGGCCACCGCCGTCGACTACACGTTCAGCTCGCTGAAGGGCTTCGCCGAGACGGTCGGCGTCACGCTGACCGGCAAGCTGTAGGCGGACCACATGAGTCTCGAGGGCTGGGTGCCGGACGTCGGGCAGTACCTCACCTTGGCGGAGGTCGTCGAGTTCGCCTTCGACTACCGGGGCAACACCACCATCGTCAAGACCGACGGGACCGAGGTGGTCGGCTACATCTTCAACCGCAACACCTACGGGCCGGAGCCCTTCCTGGAATACTTCGACGAGAGCGGCGACGGCCCCTTCACGCTCCGGTACTCCGAGCTGGCCAACGTCAAGTTCACCGGCAAGGACACCGCGGCCGGGAACAGTTGGAAGGCGTGGCTCGAGCGCAAGGAGCGGGAAAAGGCCGAGCGGGCCGCGGCGCGGAGTGTTCCGGATCCTGATCCTCACCGCGGTTGAGCTCGAGGCGCGGGCCCTCGCCCGCCAGCTCGAGCTGCCCGCGCTGCCCGCGCTGCCCTTTCCCGCCTTCGGCCGCGGCGACCTGCGGCTCGCCCCGGTCGGCTTGCGCGCCGGCCTCCTCCCCGCGCGCTGGCCGTCCCTGCTGTCCGGCCTCGATCGGCCCTTGGTGGTCTCGGCCGGCGTGTGCGGGGCCCTCGCGCCTGATCTCCAGTCCGGCGATCTCGTCCTGCCCGAGAGCGTGCTCGGCCCCGCCGCCCAGCGCCTCAACGTGACGCCGACCGCCTACGCCCGCGCGATCGCCCTGGCCCCTACCGCGCGGCGCGGCACGATGGCGACCTCGCGCGAGGTGGTCGCCACCGCCGAGGCCAAGGCCGCCCTCTTCGCGGCGACCGGCGCGGTCGCGGTGGACATGGAGTCGTCGGTGATCCTCGCGCACGCGGCCACGACGGGCTGTCCCACCCTGGTGGTCCGCGGTGTGTCGGACACCGCCCGCGAGAGCCTGCCGCCCGAGCTGATCGGCCTCGTGACGCCGGCCGGCCGGCTGTCGACCGTGCGCGCGCTGACTCTCACGGTGACCCGGCCGCGCGTGCTGCCGCGGGCCCTGGCCCTGCGCCAGGCCACGCGGCGCGCGCTCATCGCGGTCGCGCGCCTCCTCGCCGCGCTCGCGGCCTAGCCCCCGATCCGTGGACGTCCTCGTGACGGGCGGCACCGGCTTCGTGGGGGCGAACCTCGTGCGCGAGCTGCTCGACGACGGCCACACCGTGCGGGTGCTGGCGCGGCCCGGCGGCGACCGGCGTGCGCTCGACGGCTGCCAGGTCGAGATCGTGGAGGGCGACCTGCTCGAGGCCGCCTCGCTCCGACACGCGGTGGCGGGGGCGCGCCACGTCTATCACGTGGCCGCCGACTACCGGCTCTGGGCGCCGGATCCGCGGGTGATCTATCGCGCCAACGTGGACGGCACCCGGCAGCTGCTGGCCGCGGCGGCCGAGGCGGGCGCCGAGCGCATCATCTATACCTCCACCGTGGGCGCGGTCGGCATCCCGAAGGACGGCACCCCCGGCGACGAGACGACGCCGGTGACGCTCGCGGACATGGTGGGCGCCTACAAGGCCTCGAAGTTCCTGGCCGAGCGGGTGGCCGACGAGTGGGCCGCGCGCGGGGCGCCGATCGTCATCGTGAACCCGTCGGCACCCATCGGCCCCTGGGACGTCAAGCCAACGCCGACCGGCCAGATGATCGTGGATTTCCTCAACGGCAAGATGATCGGCTCGGTGGACACCGGCCTCAACGTGGTGCACGTCCGCGACGTGGCCCGCGGCCACATCCTGGCCGCGGAGAAGGGCCGCGTGGGCGAGCGTTACATCCTCGGCCATCGCAATCTCTCCCTGCTCGAGATCTTCCGCATGCTCTCCGCGCTGACCGGCGTGCCCGCGCCGCGCTTCCGCGTGCCCTACGCGGTGGCGTGGCTGGCCGCGGCGGGCATGGAGGGCGCGTCCCGCCTCACCCGCCGGCCGCCGGCGGTGCCGCTCACCGCGGTGCGGATGGCGCGCAAGCGCATGTACTTCAGCGCCCACAAGGCGGTCCGCGAGCTCGGGTTGCCGCAGACGCCCGCGGAGACCGGACTGGCCGACGCGGTTGCCTGGTTCACCGAGCACGGTTACGCGAACGCCAAACGCAGGGAGCGGTAGCGTGCTTGGTCTACCGAGCGCGACGCGCGCGGGCCGGACGGAACTGGGGGAGTGCGGGACCGAGCTTGGTTCAGCGGGCGCCGGTGGGGTCACCAAGAACGGAACTGGGGGAGTGCGGGGGCCATTTCTAGGCCCCCGCTGATGAAGAGCTTGAAGAAGCAAACCGATGCGAGCAAGGAGAGGGATGACGCAGTGAACGCGGGCCAGTTCGTCGCGCGGCTCACGCGCAGGAGCCGGTCGAACTTCTTCTACGCCTTCCTCTGCCTGCCCCGCGCCCAGCGGGAGGCCATCTTCGCCTGCTACGCCTTCTGCCGCATCGTCGACGACGCGGTGGACCTGGGGCAGGACCGCGCGGCCCAGCGCGCCGAGCTGCAGCGCTGGCGCGACGAGATCGCGCGCGTGTACGAGGGTCGGCCCGAGCACCCGGCCGGCCAGCGGCTGCAGGTGGCGGTCCGCCGGTTTCCGATTCCGCGCGCCGCCCTCGAGGAGATCATCGCGGGGGTGGAGATGGACATGGACCATCCCACCTACGAGACCTTCGACGCGCTCTATCCCTACTGCTACCGCGTGGCCTCCGCGGTGGGGCTCTGCTGCATCGAGATCTTCGGGTACTCGGACCCGCGCGCGCGCGAGTACGCGGTCAACCTGGGCGTCGCCCTTCAGATCACCAATATTCTCCGCGATGTCCAGGCCGACGCCCGTGTCGGGCGTGTGTACCTGCCGCAGGCCGACCTGCGGCGCTTCGGCGTCACCGCGGACGACCTGGCGCAGGGTCACTACACGCCCCAGTTCGTCCAGCTCATGGCCTTCGAGGCGGCCCGCGCCCGCGACTACTACCAGCGGGCGTGGGCGGCGCTGCCCGGCGCCGACGCCCGTCGGCTCTTTGCCGCCGAGATCATGGGGCGTACCTACTTCGCGTTGCTGCGCGCCATCGAGGCGCGGCGCTTCGACGTCTTCGGCGGCCGCGTGGCCCTCCCGGCGGCTCGCCGCATGGCCATCGCGCTCCGCTGCTGGCTCGCCTCCCGCTGGCCCACGCGGTGATCCGGTTCATGGCCCGCGCCGATTGTCCGCCATTGGGGGAGTGCGGGGGGTCGGTTTGCGGGCCGCAGCCGAAGGCGAGGCGAGCGGATTCAGCGAGTCGGGCCCCCGCACTAGATAGAGAAGCGGATCCGAGTGTCCGCCCCCGGCGGGCTGCGACGCCGAGATGAAAGCCGCCGTGCTTTCGGGCGGCGTGGTCCCCTGACATGCGTGCCCAGGTCTTCTACGGCCCCGGCGACCTCCGCTTCGAGGACATTCCGGTCCCCGATCCCGAACCGGGCGGTCTCGTCGTCCGGGTCGAAGCGGCGCTCACCTGCGGCACCGACGTCAAGACGCTGCGGCGCGGCCACCCGGTCATGATCCCACGCGTGCCCACCGTCTTCGGCCACGAGCTGGCCGGGGTGGTGAGCAAGGTGGGCCGGGGAACGAGGTCGATCAAGGAAGGGGACCGCGTCGTGGCCGCCAACTCGGCGCCCTGCGGACGGTGCCGCCTGTGCGCAGCGGGGCGGGCCAACCTCTGCGAGGACCTGCTCTTCGTCAACGGGGCCTACGGTGAGCACCTCGCGCTGCCCCCGCGGCTGGTCGCGCACAACGTGGTCCCGATCGGTCCGACGCTCGCGACCTCCACCGCCGCGTTCGCCGAGCCCCTGGCCTGTGCCCTGCTCGGGGTGGAGCGGGGCCGGGTCGAGGCCGGCATGACCGTGGTCATCTTCGGCCATGGCCCGCTGGGGTGCCTCCTGGCCATGGCGGCCGGCCAGCGGGGCGCCCGGGTCGTGATCGTCGGCAAGCCCGGCTGGCGGCTCGAGCGGGTGAAGGCCATGGGCCTGGGCGAGTGCGTGGACTGGGTGGCGGTCGCGGAGTCGGGCGGGAATCTGCACGGGCTGACCGGAGGGCGCGCGGCGGACGTCACGGTGGACGCGACCGGGCGGCCGGAGGTGTGGGAGCGGGCCATCGATGAGGTGGGCCGGGGAGGCACCGTGGTATTGTTTGGGGGTTGCGCGCCGGGTAGCTCGGTGCGCGTGGACACGCGCCGGGCCCACTACGAAGAGCTCACCCTGGTAGGGGCCTTCCACCACACGCCGGCCATGATTCGACGCGCGGTGGAACTGCTCGAATGCAAAGCGATCGAGCCCGGAGCGCTTCTGACTCATAGCATGGGGCTGGCCGAGGTGAAAGAAGCGCTGGCGCTGATGGAGCGCGGTGAGACCATGAAGGTGCTGGTGGACCCACGGGGATGACGATCATGGGCAGAGTGGCGCGATGTGGACTGGTAGCCGTGACCGCGGTGGCCGTGCTGTCCTCGGCCCGGCCCGCGCCCGCCTATGATGCCGAGGCCGCGTTCGCCCGGGGCACGACGATCTTCGGTCTGCAGATCGGCGGGGGGGCGATCAACGACGTCGAAGACCAGCGCACGGTCAGCGACATCTCGTTCATCAACGTGACCCCTCGGGTCTCCTACCTGTTCTTCTCGCCGTTCGGGGCCGGCTGGCTCCGGAGCGCGGTCGAGCCAGGCATCGAGGGATGGTTCCAGTACTACCGCTCGCCGCACTCGGCGACGGCCGAGGGCCTGAAGCTGGCGCTGCGCTATCATTTCATCGGGCTGGGCCGGCTGGTCCCGTACCTCGAGGCGACGGGGGGGGCGGGAGCCACGAACCTCAGGGTGCCGGAGATCGACTCGACCTTCACGTTCGTGGCCGAGGGGGGGGTCGGGCTGTCCTACTTCGTCACCGACACCGTCGCGCTCAACGCCGGCTTCCGCTTCCAGCACATCTCGAACGGGAACACGTCGAGCCCGAATCGGGGCTTCAACTCCAACTCGGGCGTGGTCGGGGTCTCGTTCCACTTCAAGTGAGGGCATCATGACCAGGCTGCCGCTACCGCAGATCGTGCTGGCCGGGCCCCGGGGCTTCTGCGCCGGGGTGGACCGCGCCATCGACATCGTCGAGCTCGCGCTCCAGGTCTGCCCGCATCCGGTGTACGTGCGCAAGGAGATCGTGCACAACCGGCACGTGGTGGAAGCGCTGCGGGCCAAGGGCGCGCACTTCGTCGACGAGCTGGACGAGGTGCCCGACGACGCCACCGTCATCTTCAGCGCCCACGGGATCGCGCCGGCGGTGCGCTCGGAGGCGCAGCGGCGCGGGCTGCGCGTGATCGACGCCACCTGCCCGCTCGTGACGAAGGTGCACCTGGAGGCGGTCCGCTACGCGAGGGAGGGCTACTCCATCATTCTGGTCGGCCACGCCGATCACGACGAGGTGGTCGGCACCATGGGCGAGGCCCCCGACCGAATGTTCCTGATCGCGCACCCGGAGGACGTGGACAAGCTCGACGTGCCCGATCCCGAGAAGGTGGCCTATCTGACCCAGACCACGCTCTCGGTGGACGACACGCGCGACTGCATCGACGCCCTGCGCGAGCGCTTCCCCAAGATCGTCGGTCCCACGAAGAACGACATCTGCTACGCCACCCAGAACCGTCAGGCCGCGGTGAAGACGGTGGCGAGCGAGGTGGATGTCCTGCTCGTCATCGGCGCCGCCAACAGCTCCAACGCGAACCGGCTGGTCGAGGTCTCCACCGTCCTGGGGACGCCGTCCTATCTGATCAACGACAAGAACGACATCCGCGCGGAGTGGCTCGAGGGCGCCGGACGGGTCGGGGTGACCGCGGGCGCTTCCACCCCCGAGTTCCTGGTGACCGAGGTGGTCGAGGAGCTGCGCCGCGCGCACCCTTCCGACGTCAGAGAAGTCCACGTGGTCGAAGAGGACGTGCGCTTCGGCCTGCCACGCGAGCTGGAGGACATCGCCAAGGCCGCGGGCAAGACCCTGCCCCCGCGCAGCGGCGCGGTGGCGGTGAGCGGCTAGGTCGTGCGGCTCGTCACCTTCCGGCGCGGGCGCGGCGAGCCCAAGCCGGGGGCACTCTGGCAGGAGCACGTGCTCGACCTGGGCGGCCTCGCCAAGGATCTGGCCACCCAGCGGGGGACGGTGCGCCGCGGCCGCGGCGGCTTCCCGCGCACGGTGCTGGAGATCGTCCAGGGCGGGGACGCCATCAGGGCGCTCACCCGCGAGGCGTGGGAGTACGGGCAGCGGCTCGTGGGCCAGCAGGCGGCCGAGGATCTGGCCCAGCGGCGCCTGGCCTATCCGCTCAAGCGCGTCCGGCTGCTCGCGCCCATCCCGGCGCCCGCGCGGAACATCTTCTGCCTCGGGCGCAACTACGCCGACCACGCGGCCGAGCGCGGCGCGGCGGCGCCCGAGCACCCGGTGTACTTCACCAAGCCCGCCACCGCGGTGGTGGGGCCGGGCGACGACGTCGTCCACCACGCCATCACCAAGGAGCTCGACTACGAGGTCGAGCTGGCGGTGGTGATCGGCGCGGGCGGTCGTGACATCGCGCGGGCCGATGCGCTCCGGCACGTCTTCGGCTACACCGTGATCAACGACGTGACCGCGCGCGACCTCCAGAAACGCCACCAGCAGTGGTTCAAGGGCAAGTCGCTCGACACCTTCTGCCCGATGGGCCCGGTGCTGGTGACCGCCGACGAGTTGCCGGATCCGCAGGCGCTCGCGATATCCTTGAGGGTGAACGGTCAGCTGCGACAGTCGAGCCACACCTCGAAGATGATCTTCCCGGTCGCCCAGTGCATCGAGGTGCTCTCGCAGGCCATGACGCTCCTGCCCGGCGACATCATCGCCACCGGCACCCCCGAGGGCGTCGGCGCGGCCAGCGGGAATTTCCTCAAGGCGGGGGACCGCGTCGAGGCCGAGGTCGAGCGCGTGGGCATCCTGCCCAGCAAGGTCGTCCGCCCCTAGTCGGGTCCGCTCGGTCGCTTCTCGCCCTCGCCTCAGGGTTTTCGCGCGCGGACCATCAAGAACACCGGCCGGCGCCGCTCGTCGCTTGCCCGCGGATGGGCGTCGAGCCACTGTTCGCTGGGGACCGGTTCGACGACGCGCTCGATCACCAGCCCGGCCTCCAGGAGGCCGTTGATCAGCGTGGCCACCGTGCGGTGGACCTTCCGTACGCCCGCCACGAACCAGGTCTCCTCGCGGGCGCCTTCCTCGGCGTAGCGGTCCAGGCTCCAGCCGGTGCGCCGCCCGGCATCGTCGAGCACCCAGCCGTCGCCGGGCAGGCGCGCCGTGAAGATGGGGTGCTCGGTCGAGTACACGAGGACGCCGCCGGGCGCCAGCCACTCGGCGATGCGCCGGATCAAACCCGCGTAGTCGTGCACGTAGTGCATGACCAGCGAGCTCACCACCAGGTCGAATCGCGCGGGCGGGAACCCCGTCTCCTCGATCGCTCCTCGCTGGTAGGTCACGCGCGGATGCGCCCGGTCGGAGCGGGCCAGAGTCAGCATCCGCTCCGAGACGTCGATCCCTACCACCTCGGTGGCTCCGATCGTGGCGAGATGGTACGCGAGCTGGCCGGCCCCGCAGCCCAGGTCCAGTACCCGGCCGCCGTCGACGCCGGGCAGAAGGGCCAGGAGATCGGCGTGCTCCACGGCCCGCTCCCACCCGGTCCCGAAACGCTCGAGGGTCGAATAGCCGGCGAAGAAAGCCGGGTCGTCGTAGATGTTCTGTGGTTCGGCGTCGGCCATGACGACGGACATCATCGCACCACCCGCGTTCCCGTCAAACCGGCGCCGGGCGATTGCGGGATGACCCGGGTCGGGCTAGCATGCGGCTCGGGCGGCGATCCCCCGAGGGCGGAAAGGAGCGAAGCATGCGGACCGTGATCGAAGGCGGCTGGGTGGTCGCGTGGAATGGCCGGAGCCACGAGGTGCACGAGCAGGGGGCCGTGGTCTTCGAGGGTGACCGCGTCGTGCACGCCGGGGGCCCGTGGAGCGGCCCCGCCGACACGCGCATCGCGGCCCGGGGCAAGCTGGTCTCGCCCGGGTTCATCAACACGCACGTGCACACCGCGGGCGGCGGTGGTGACTACCTGCTGCTCGACATGGCCAAGAACGACTATCGCACCGCGAACTACATGAGCTTCGCGGCGCCGCTCAAGGGCAAGATGACCCCGTCTCCCCCGGAGGCCACCGCGGCCATCCGGGCCTTCGTCTTTCTCCATGCGCTCAGGAACGGCACGACGACGATCATCGACGTGGGCGGCCTGCGGGGCGACTGGGACGGCTACGCGCGGCTGGTGGACGACCTCGGGGTGCGGGTCTACGGCGGCCCGCCCTTCCGCGACCGCGACACCTACATGGACGCGCGGGGACGGCTCACCTACGAGGAGGACGCCACCGCGGGCCGGGAGCGCCTGCGGGAGGCGGTGGACTTCGGCCGCAAGTTCGACGGCGCGGCCCAGGGCCGCCTGCGCGCGCTGTTCAACGCGGCCCAGGTCGAGACGTGCACCGAGCCGTTGCTGCGGGCGGGCAAGGAGGCGGCCCAGGAGCTCGGCGCGCCGATCCACACCCACGCCGGCGGCAACCTGGTCGAGTTCCACCGGATCATGGACGAGTACGGCAGGACCCCGGTGCGCTTCCTGGGCGACCTGGGCTTCCTGGACGAGCGGACCCTGCTCGGCCACGTCGTCTTCACCACCGCGCACGAGTGGACACGCTATCCCTTCGGCGACGATCTCCGGGTGCTGGCCGAGCGCGGGGCCACCGTGGGCCACTGTCCCTACAAGTACGCGAAGATGGCCATGACGCTCCGCTCCTTCCAGCGCTACCTCGAGGCCGGCGTGACCCTCGCCCTCGGCACCGACACCTATCCGCTCGACATCGTCGCCGAGCTGCGCTGGGCCTCGATCCTGGCCAAGGTGGCCGACGGTAACTACCAGGCCGGCCTCGCCCGGGACGTCTTCAACGCGGCGACCGTCGGCGGCTGCCGCTTCCTCGGCCGCCCCGATCTCGGGCGCCTGGCCCCGGGCGCCAAGGCGGACATCCTGCTGATCACGCTGGATCACGTCGGGGGCTCGGTCTACGCGGACCCGATCAAGGCGCTGGTCGACGCGGCCTCCGGCCGCGACGTGGAGACCGTCATCGTGGACGGTCAGGTGCTGGTGCAGGGCGGCCGCGCGACCCGCGTGGACGAGGACGCGGTGTACGCGAGGGCTCGCGCGGCCACCGAGCGCTACTGGAGCCACGTGCCCACGTGGCGCTGGGACGGTGCCGGCGTCGATCAGATCATCCCGCCCGCGTTTCCGATTCACCGGGCGGCGCGCTGAGCGGACGGCGACGCGCGCGATGAGCTCGACACCCACGATGACGAAGCGGCAGCGGGTGATGGCGGCGCTCCGGGGGCAGGCGGTCGACCGTGTGCCGCTCGCGTTCTGGCTCCACAACTTCGCCACCGAGAACTCGGCCCGCGGCCTGGCCGACGAGACGCTCCGGCTCGCCCGCGCCTTCGACTGGGACTTCCTCAAGCCGCAGTCGCGCGCCCAGTGCTTCGCGGAGATGTGGGGGCTGACCTATGCCCCGTCCGGCGAGAAGGCCACGCAGTACACCGTCACCCACGCGCCCATCGCGGACGCCGACGACCTCGCGCGGCTGCCCGTCGCCGACCCCCATGGCGGCGCGCTCGGCGAGCAGCTCGAGGCGCTGCGCCTCATCCGCGCCGCGGTCGGCCCCGACGTGCCGATCATCTGGACCGTGTTCGCGCCCCCCATGATCCTGCCGATGCTGGCGCGTGGCGGGCGCGAGCAGGCGCTCGGCTTCCTGCGTGCGGCGCCCCGCGAGACCGCGCGCGCCTTCGACGCGATGGCGGAGACGCTCGGCGAGTACGCCCGCGCCTGCCTCGCGGGCGGAGCCGACGGGCTCTTCTACGCCACCAACGTGGCGACGCGGGCGCTCCTGAGCGCGGAGGAGTGCCGGCGCTGGCAGCGCCCCTGGGACCTGCGCATCCTGAGCGCGGTCGAAGACGCGCCGTTCAACCTGCTCCACGTCTGCGGGGCCGGCATCCACTTCGACGAGTTCGCGGACTATCCGGTCACCGCGTGGAGCTTCGCGGCCGTCCCCGGCAATCCAACGCTCGCCGCCGCCCACGCGCGGACGGGCCGCGCGGTAGTGGGCGGGCTGCCGGCCAAGCCCGAGATCGCGGGCATGACGGAAGCGGCCCTCGTCGATCGCGTGGCGGCCGCCACGCGCGAGATGAGCGGCCACTGGCTCCTCCTGGGACCCGACTGCTCGATCAATCCCGACGCGCAGGAGCAGCTTCTCCACGCAGTAGGCGCCGCGGTACGGGGCGCGTCCTCACGGTCGTGACGCAATTCGCGCGGTGCGCTATCGGACGCTGCGCCGCGCGCGGGACCGCGAATTGCGGACCGCTGCCGGGGCTGGAAGGCCTCGTAACGCTGTGGTAGCATCCCCGCTACACCATCTCCTTCTCGGGAGGCGGGCATGGCTCTGGACATCGCCAAGATTCGCAACGTTGCGTTCGTCGGCCATGGCGGCGTGGGCAAGACGTCGCTGGTCGAAGCCATCCTGTTCGGCTGCGGAGCCACCACCCGGCTCGGCCGAGTCGACGACGGGACGACCACCACCGACTTCGACGCCGACGAGATCAAGCGCAAGATCTCGCTCAACACCGCGGCGGCCTTCTGCGATCACCAGGGCCACCGGCTCAACCTGATCGACACCCCGGGCTACGGCGACTTCGTCGCGGACGCCCGCGCGGGGCTGCGCGTGGCCAGTGCGGCGGTGGTGGTGGTGGACGCGGTGGCGGGCGTGCAGGTGCAGACCGAGAAGGTCTGGAAGTTCGCCAACGACTACAACCTGCCGCGCGCGATCGTCATCAACCGGCTCGACCGCGAGCGCGCCGACTTCTACCGGACGCTCGAGTCGCTCCAGAAGCGGCTCAAGGGCCGCCTCGTCCCGCTCCACCTGCCGATCGGGAGCGAGAGTGGCTTCACGGGGGTGGTGGACCTGATCGCGATGCGCGCCCTCGTCTCGGCCGACGGCAAGGTCAAGGACGCGGAGATCCCGGGCGACCTCGCCGACAGCGCCAAGTCCTATCGCGAGAAGCTGACCGAGGCGGCCGCCGAGACCGACGACGACTTGCTCGCGAAGTACCTCGAGGAAGGCTCGATCGGCGAGGCCGAGACGCTCGCGGCCCTGCGCAATGCCATCATGTCCGGAGGCGTGGTGCCCGTCCTGTGCGCCTCGGCCGCCCGAAACATCGGGGTGGCGGCGCTCCTCGACCTCATCGTGAAGGAGTTCCCGTCGCCCGCCGACCAGGGCGAGGTGGAGGGGACGGATCCCCGCACCAAGGCGGCGGCCCGGCGCGCGCCCGACCCGAAAGCGCCGCTCTGCGCGATGGTGTTCAAGACGATCTCGGACCCGCACGTGGGCAAGCTCTCCGTGTTCCGGGTCTACTCGGGCACGCTCCGATCCGACAGCCAGGTCTTCAACGCGAGCCGCGAGAGCCGCGAGCGGATCGGTCACCTGGGCTGGCTCTCCGGCAAGGCCCAGAAGCCGGTGGAGGCCCTCGGGCCGGGGGAGATCGGGGTGGTGGCCAAGCTCAAGGACACCCTCACCGGCGACACGCTCTGCGACGAGGGCAGTCCCATCGTGCTGCCCGGCATCATCTTCCCGGAGCCCGCCATCTCCTTCGCCATCCAGCCCAAGACGCGCGGCGACGAGGACAAGATCTCGACCGCGCTCCACCGCATGGCGGAGGAAGACCCGACGCTGCACCACCACTACGATCCCGAGACCAAACAGCTGCTCGTGTCGGGCATGGGCCAGCTCCACGTGGAGGTGGTGGTGGAGCGGATGAAGCGGAAGTACAACGTCGAGGTGTCCCTGCTGCCTCCGCGGATCCCCTACAAGGAGACGGTCAAGGGGCGCGCCGAGGTGCAGGGCAAGTACAAGAAGCAGACCGGCGGGCGCGGCCAGTACGGCGACACGTGGCTGCGCGTCGAGCCCCTCAGCCGCGGCGGCGGCTTCGAGTTCGTCGACGACATCTTCGGCGGGGCCATCCCGCGCAACTTCATCCCGTCGGTGGAGAAGGGCGTCCGCGACTGCATGAAGCGCGGCATCCTCGCCGGCTATCCGGTGGTGGATCTCAAGGTCACGCTCTACGACGGCTCCTATCACGACGTGGACTCCTCGGACATGGCGTTCCAGATCGCCGCCTCCATGGGCCTGCAGAAGGGCTTCATGGACGCCAGGCCCTGCCTGCTCGAGCCGGTCATGAACGTGGAGGTGACCGCGCCGTCCGAGGGCGCCGGCGACGTCATCGGCGACCTCAACGGCCGGCGCGGGCGCATCGTGGGCATGGAGCCGGACGGCGACGTGGTGGCGGTCCGAGCCCAGGTGCCGATGTCCGAGATGCTCACCTACGAGTCCACCCTGCGCTCCATGACCGGCGGGCGCGGCGGCTACTCGATGGAGTTCTCGCATTACGAGGAAGTCCCGAGCCAGCTCGCCGAGAAGGTGGTCGCCGCCCACCGCGCGGAGAAAGAGAAGCACTAGGCCGGGTAACCGCTCAATTCTCTTGACAGGCGGGAGTACCGGTCTGTAAGTTCTCGTCGATCCCGGTCGAGAATTGAGAATTTCCAGCCCAGGCGTGGAGGGAAGCCATGCGCGCAGTCACTCGCCGAGCGTTCCTGAGGACGTCCGGACTCGGTCTCGGCGCCCTGGCCGGCGGCGCCCTCGCCGGGTGCGCCGCGTCCATGAAGGGCGACTTCGCGCCCAAGAAG
>Ga0207684_10000333_pt1 | contig 65788 bp, 56 predicted proteins | sample KBSK5501metaG_FD_184342 | JGI IMG/M metagenome (GOLD analysis project Ga0207684, IMG submission 184342) | Corn, switchgrass and miscanthus rhizosphere microbial communities from Kellogg Biological Station, Michigan, USA - KBS K5-50-1 metaG... | ecosystem: Host-associated > Plants > Roots >...
CGCCTTGCCCACGGGAACGGAAAGAAGTCGGCCGGTCGTTTTGGCTTCGTCGCCTTCTTCAACCAACGTGTTGTCGCCCATCAGAATTGCGCCGACTTCCGTTTCTTCGAGGTTCAGCGCGAGACCGTATACTCCGTTTGGAAATTCGATCATCTCGCTAAGCATGACGTCACTCAGACCTTCGATGCGCGCGACGCCATCGCCGGTTTCGCGCACAACGCCGACGTTGCTCTTGGCGGTCGATGTTTTTAACCCCGCGATTTTGGTTTCAATTTCTTCAAGGATACTGCTCATGATAGTAGATCTTGTTGTTTACTTGCCCGCCGCCAGTCCGGCAGCTGCCGGGCCAAGGCGAGTCGATCTTTTAAAGTTGTTGTTGCAAGCGTTCTAATCGGTTGCGCACGGTGCCGTCCCAGACATCGCTTCCGATGCGGACCCGCAGGCCGCCAAGAAGCATGGGATCAACTGCGAATTCAGTCGTTAAATGCTCGCCGTATTTGCGCTTCAGTCTGGCGATAATCTGGGCCACCGTGTCTGGATTCAGTTCCGCCGCGCTTTCGATTTTCGCATGGCGTTTTTCAATTTCGAGACGGAGCAGCCGCTTGTAGTACTGGAGGATGTCAACGTAGTGGCGTGGCCTTCTCGCGACCAGCGACTCTACGAGTGACGGTATTTTACCGCGGTCGAGTTGGCCGTCGGTAAAACTACCGCGCAACATTTCGCGGGACATCTGGCGAACTTCTTTGTTGATCTTCACCAAGCCAGTTGACGGGCTGATTCTTCTTGCAGTCTCCGTTGGTCGTCGGGATCGAGCACTTTGCCGGTCACCTTTGCTGTTGTCTCGACAACGAGCCGACCCACTTCGCGTTTCAACCCTTCCATGGTGCGCTCGTGCTCGAGCGCGGCTGCTTCGCGCGCCTTGGCAATGATTTGCTCGGCAGCAACGATCGCCTCTTGTTGTTTGCGCTCCGATAAATGTGCCGCACTTTCCTTTGCCTCATCGATCATTCTTTGAGCATCGGCATTCCCCTTGGCCACAATTTCCTGATAGCGCTTCTCCGCTTCGGCAAGTTCTTTCTTGATTTTCTCAACGTTCAGCTGGCCCTCTTCGATTTTTTTCCGGCGCTCTTCAAGGACCGCCTGGACCGGTTTGTAGGCGTAACGCCGGAGAAGGAACGCAACAATGCAAAAGCTAATCACCTGCGAGAGGAATAATTGCCAACTCCACCCAAACGTCTCAGCGGTATCGTGCAACATGTCGGTGAAACTTCCACTTGCTGCAGCAGCAATTATTGAATTCATAAACTATAGTGCGCCTGCGACTGGGCTTGCCCTTCGGCTCCGCAGTCCTAGTGGCCCAAAAGGTAAAGTGAATAGAACACAATCGCTTCCGTAAATGCGATCGCGAGAATTCCATGCACAAGAATCTGCGTGAAGGCACCGGGATTTCGACCGACGGCGGTCGCCATTCCCAGTCCTGTTAGTCCGATTCCTATTCCCACACCCATCGCGGCAAGGCCGACGTGAATGCTTCCAGTCATTTCTGCAAGTAGTGGTGACATCATATTTGTTTGTTTTTGGTTTTGACTAACTCGTTATGAACTCGCCTAGAAACTTACGTATTCGCATGCTCCTGACTATTCTCATGTTGTGCGATCAACATCGTAAAGACTGCCGTGAGCAACATGAAAACTAATGCCTGCACAAGACTCACGAGTATCTCCATAAAATAAAACGGAATAGGCAGAAGCCACGAAAGCCACGGAATCATCGTTGACATCGCCTCCAGGATGCTCTCGCCGGCATAAATATTTCCGAATAATCGAAAGCTCAACGAGACAGGTCGGAACAAAATCGAAACGATCTCCAGCCAGCCGACCATAAAAAAGATCACTGCCATCAGGATTTTGATGAAGCCGGTCATTTCTCCTTTCGGCGGCGTAAACAGGTGCTTTAAAAATCCCCCGATGCCGTTTGCCTGAATCGCCCAATAAACCCAGAGCGCAAAGAAAATCGCCGCCATGGCTGTTGTCATGTTGAGATCGGCATTGCCGCCGCGCAAAAGAGGTCGATCAACATGAAAGAGGCCGGTCGCCGGCTCATAATGACCCCAGCCAATTGTTCCGATTCCCGGTACGAGGCCGAACCAGTTTACAAACAAAATGAAAATGAAAATCGTTGCGAAAAACCAGAAGGTTTTCCGGACCAGTTCCCGCCCGATGATGTTTTCGAGAAAATTGTGGAGGCCCTCAACCAGCCATTCCCAGAAATTTTGGGCGCCGCTCGGAATGTTCTGGATGTGGCGGGTTGCGAGTTGCGCGAAGATGATAATGCCGGCTGCGACAACCCAGGTCACCAGCATTGAATTCGTGATTCCGAATTTGTCGCCGAACCGCACCAACATTTGGGGCTTCAACGACACCGCCGGTTCGGTTTCGGCCGCGCTCGCTGACATCCCAAAAGTAATGCTCAAAATCAGCGCTAAGATCGACGGTAGCAAATAACGGTTCCGCATTCTAATGGGTTGCCAAGTGGGCACGGGCATCCGCCCGATGATTCCTCCGCCCTCGGAACTCGAGCCGCGAATCTTGACACGCATACCAAAGCCGGTTTCGTTAGAATGACAAGCTACTTTGAAAAGATTTTCGTGATTCGAAGAATCGTGAATCGGACGATTGACGATTTGCGATTCACGGGCCTAACGCTTGCGCCAGTTTCTCCTTTAATTCTCCAATCCCCTCGCCTTTTGCTGCCGAAACAGGGACGATGTCCATCTTTGGAAATTTTCCGCGCAGCGCCTCAAAATTCTCTTTCGTGGCGGGCAAATCCATTTTGTTAGCAATCACAAACCACCGGCGTTCCGACAGCCGTGGGTCGTAAAGATCGAGTTCGCGCCGAACATTCTGCAGGTCTTCAACTGGCTTGCGTCCTTCACTTCCCGCAACATCGACAACGAACAGAAAAATGCGGCAACGCGTAATGTGCCGCAGGAATTCGTGACCGAGTCCCAACCCGCGATGGGCGCCTTCGATCAAACCCGGAACGTCCGCGACCGTCGCCCGCCGATAACCGGGAAATTCCACCACTCCGACAACCGGATGCAGAGTTGTAAATGGATATGGAGCGACCTTCGGTCGAGCGGCCGAAATTTTGCGGAGCAACGTCGATTTGCCGGCATTCGGATAACCAACCAATCCAGCGTCTGCAATCGTGCGCAGCTCAAGTACAAAATGGCCCTGCTCGCCTTCTTTACCCTCTGTATATTCACGCGGCGCTCGATTGCGTGAACTTTTGAAATGAACATTGCCTTTTCCACCTTCGCTGCCTCGGCAAAGCACAAATTCCTGCCCATCCCGAATAAGATCAACAATCGGCTCTGTCATTCCGAGCGAAGTCGAGGAATCCCGCGGCGTTAGCTTAGAATCAGCAGCATGGGATCCTTCGACCTCGCTCAGGATGACCGGATTCGGTGTTCCATGTTCGACGTTCGCTGTTCGATGTTTCTCTTCTTCTGCCCTCCAGACAATCGTTCCCACCGGCACCTTCGCGACCTTGTCAGCACCTGCGCGCCCTGCCATCTTCTTTCCCATCCCGTGCCCACCATTCTTCGCTTTGATGATCGGCTCGTAGAAAAGATTCGAGAGATTATCAACGTGTGAATCGGCTTTGAGAATCACGTCGCCGCCGCGGCCGCCATCACCGCCGTCGGGTCCACCCTTCGGCACGAATTTCTCGCGCCGAAAGCTGACACAGCCGCGCCCGCCCCGTCCCGCTTGTGCAAAGACTTTGATACGATCGACAAACACTCTTCACTATACGCGCGCCCTCGCTCTGTCGATCTTTCCGCGTAACCATTCGGAACAGGCCTCAACAGACCAGCCAGACCTGGCGCGACTCGACCGTTTAAAATGATCAAGTTCGTTGGACTTGACGAAGCAGATAGAGATGACTCCAAGCCGCGCGCAATCACAACTGCGCGCCAACTCGACCGTTTAAAACGGTCAAGTTCAACGCTTGGCGAAGCGGGCAGAAAGCGAGATTTGTGGCGTAATACTGTAGATGCCGCGAGCCCGACTAACTTTACAGGCTCGAGTTGATCGTGGGCAGTGAAGGAGGCTAGCTGTGTGCGGACTGCAAAGGACAGCGTTTCCAATAGATGGGTGCAACCAGCCGCTAAAAAAAAGCAAGCCACCGTCAGCAGTGACCTTGTTCGTATGTTAGCATTTTAGCGTGACCGCAACCTTGTCACATCATCCATCGATTCGGTTTGCGTTTGGCGTCGCAATTTTCCTGGCCGCGCTCGGTGTGGTCGCCATCATGTTCTGGCAAGGCGTAACCGCGCATGGCGCGCCTGATCCGACACTGCCGCACACGAGCGCGACGGTGGCTTCTCTGGACATCGGCGTGCTCGTGTTTCGCGAAGGGCTCGAATGCATTCTCGTTCTGGCGGCGATTACCGCCAGCATGACCGGTGCAAAAAAAGCGCTGCGTCGCCCGGTCGCAGCCGGCGCCGGCTTCGCGTTTCTGGCGACGTTGATTACCTGGTGCATCGCGGTTGGAATTGTCGGCTCGCTCAGTGGCAGCATGCCGGCACTCGATTTGCAAGCGGCCACCGGGCTTCTCGCAGTGATTGTGCTGCTCATAATCATGAACTGGTTTTTCCACAAGATTTACTGGGGCGGGTGGATTCGGGCACATAATCGCCGCCGCAAAGCGCTGCTCGCGAACGGTGCGGCTGCGGAAATCTCGCACGCGCGATTGTGGTGGGGATTGATCCTGCTCGGGTTCACTTCGCTTTACCGCGAAGGCTTCGAAGTGGTGCTGTTTTTGCAAAGCTACAATTTGCGTTTCGGCGGCAGCGTTGTTTTCAAAGGCGCGCTCCTAGGCATTGCGCTGTCGGCCGTTGTCGCGGTACTCACGTTTATTTTACAGCAACGTCTTCCGTATCGAAAGATGCTCATCACCACCGGTATTTTGCTTGGCACGGTTTTGCTAGTGATGGTGGGCGAACAAGCCCAGGAGATGCAGTTTGCGCATTGGATCCCGACGACTCGTATCGATTGGTTGGCCAACGTGATTCCGTCCTGGATGAACTTGTGGTTTTCCGTTTTTCCCACAGTCGAAACGATAGTCGCGCAGATAATCGCCGCGTTTCTAGTGATCGGTTCTTATTACGCAGCGCGTCATTTTGGAGGCCATGCAGCCGACACGGCTTCCACTACAGTTGCTGAACGTGATGCCGTAATCGTCGAACGCTTGGAAACAGTTCCTTAAAACCGCGATTGTTGGCCAAACTTTATTCGTGTTCAATGCTCCGATTTTTATTGTCGATCTTCTGCCTGTCGATCTTGCCGCCGGTTTACTGTTTCGCCGGCGCACGCCATTTCACTTTTATCTACGAAGCGCCCACGTCTGCACCGGGAAGTTTCGAGTCGGAGAACTGGGTCACATGGCTGCGGACAACAAACCCCCAGCGCGCCGATCAAGTCGCCTTTCGCCAGGAAATCGAGATCGGCGTCACCGATCGCCTTCAAGCGAGTATTTACCTGGCCGATTGGTTTTACGAAAACGACCCGGCGCATTCCGGTTTCACCTACTCCGATTCGGCGATCGAGTTGATTTACAACCTGACAAATCCCGTCATCGATCCGATCGGATTGTCGGTCTATCAGGAATACAAAGGCGGCGACCGATTATTTGAGTGGGAATCGAAGTTGATCGCGCAAAGAAATTTGGGACCGCTCATTCTCGCATACAATGCGACGCTTGAAGCAGTCTGGGAAGGGAAAGGGCTGACCGAGAAGGCGAATTTCAGCAGCAGTCGGCGCAAGTTACGAACTTTCGCCGCGAATCTCAGTCGGCCTTGAGTTCGTGCACGAATTTGTTTTTCCCGATTGGCGCGACGACAAAAAAATTAGAAATGTTTTCGTCGGCTCGAACGTTGCATATCGCCATCGGAACTGGTTCGTCACGGTCACGGCTCTGGCGCAGGCAACCGACACGCCGGACGAAGCGGATTTTCAACTGCGCACAATTTTCGGCATTGGCTTGTGATAAAGTCGTTGTCCACCTTCGCTCTGATTGGTTGCCTGCTTGGTAGTTGCGAATCGACGATGAATTATGTACCGCCCGTCACTCCGCAAATGGCCGCCGGAAAAGAAACCAAGCCTGCCGAGCTTGCGAGACTGCGCGAAGGTCGCAGGCTTTTCGTTCATCGCTGCATCGAATGTCATACGCTGCCGCCGCTGTGGCATTACACCACCAAAGACTGGCGCGAAATTGTGAGCAGTATGTCGCGCCGCGCGAGTTTGAATCCGGAAGAGCGAAATGCAATTGTCGCTTACATTCTCGCCGTTCGCGCGCAATCGCACTGAAGATCTACATCTTCCGTCAGGGCGCATTTGCGTTACATTCCAGTTGAACGCGACGCCAAGCTTTACACTTTAGGCGGATGATTTCGCCGCTCCTCCGTGTTGTTGCCTTCATTTCAGTCGTTTCCGCTTTTGCTTGCTTGAACTTGTTTGCGGTTGGTCCGTCGCCACGCGGCGGCGGGCCGGGCGTTTCAACGCCGACTCCCACGCGCGCAGCCACTGCGTCACCGACAGCGACCCCAGCCGGCATGATCAACGAAAAATTGTTCAATGGAATGCAATGGCGGCAGATCGGACCATTCCGTGGCGGACGCGCCCTCGCGATCGAGGGCGTAGTTGGCGAGCCGGACACTTATTACTTTGGCGCGGTCGCGGGGGGCGTATGGAAAACGGTGGATGGGGGCGCAAACTGGACACCGCTATTCGACAAGGAAGATATTTCATCAATTGGCGCGATTGCCGTTGCGTCTTCCGATCACAACGTTGTTTACGCTGGCACGGGTGAAGCGGCCATTCGCGGAAATACCACCTACGGCATCGGCGTTTACAAATCGATCGATGCCGGTAAGACGTGGAAGAACATCGGTCTGAAAGATTCGCGGCAAATCGGCGCATTGATTGTCGATCCAAGAAATGCCGATGTCGTTTTGGTCGCCGCTCTCGGTCATGCATTTGGGCCGAATTCGGAGCGCGGAATTTTTCGGACAAGCGACGGCGGAAACACGTGGGTTAAAGTTTTGAGCAAGGACGAGAACACCGGCGGGATCGACATCGTTTTCCATCCGCACAATCCAAACATTGTTTTCGCGTCGCTTTGGCAGGCGCGGCGACAGCCGTGGTTCTTCTCGAGCGGCGGACCGGGAAGTGGGCTTTACCGTTCTGAAGATAACGGCGTCACCTGGAAACATCTCGAAGGAAACGGACTGCCGGATGGAATTCTCGGCAAGATTGGTGTCGCTGTTTCGGGCGCCGATTCCAACCGCGTGTATGCGATCATCGAGGCAAAGGAAGGTGGGCTCTATCGTTCGGATGATGCCGGGCAACATTGGTCCCGCGTAAATGAGGACGGCCGGTTTCGACAGCGCGCTTGGTATTTCAGCAAAGTTTACGCCGATCCAAAATCTGCGGATACGGTTTATCTTGTGAATACGGGATTGTTTCGTTCGGTCGATGGCGGAAAAAATTTCACGCTGCTCCCCGCGCGACATGGGGATCATCACGGGCTTTGGATTGATCCGACAAATCCAGACCGCATTGGCAATGTGAGCGATGGCGGCGTCAGCATTTCCACCGATGGCGCTAAGACTTGGACGACACAAAACAATCAGCCGACCGCACAATTTTATCATGTCGCAGTGGACAACGCGTTTCCGTATCACATTTATGGCGCGCAACAAGACAACTCAAATGTCGGCATTGCGAGTCGCAGTGATTCGGGTGTGATCGGGCGAGAAAACTGGTTTATCGCGGGGGATGGTGAGTGCGGGTTCGTTGTACCTGATCCGCGCGACTGGCACATCATTTATTCAAACAGCGAAGGCTATGCTGTTCGCTACGATAAAAACAAAAGCGAGACCCAGGACATCAGCCCGGTACCGCTCGACAACTCCGGACACGGTGCTGTCGATCTTGTCCATCGTTTTCAATGGGTCTCGCCGCTCATGCTTTCGCCCCACGACCCCGACACGCTTTACACCGCGGCGGAGTGCGTTTTCAAGTCGAGCGATCACGGCCAAAGCTGGACGCAAATTAGCGGCGATCTTACGCGGAACGACAAAAGCAAACAGCAACCGAGCGGCGGCCCGCTCACACATGACATCACTTCAGTTGAATATTACGACACGATTTTTGCCTTGGCCGAGTCGCCCATGAAAAAGGGAACGCTTTGGGCTGGGACCGACGATGGTCTCGTGCAGGTCACGACCGATGACGGCAAGAATTGGTCAAACGTCACTCCGAAAATGCCGGAATGGAGCACCGTCGATCTTATCGAAGCTTCCCAGCACGATGGAAACACCGCTTATGTGGCGGTGGATCGACACAAGCTCGACGATTTCAAGCCGTACATCTTCAAGACGACCGATCTTGGCAAAAGTTGGAACGCGATTGTAAACGGGATTCCCGACGGAGCATACGTGCACGCCGTCCGACAAGATCCAAAAAAGCGCAGCTTGCTTTACGCGGGCACCGAGCTCGGCGTTTTTGTTTCGTTCGACGACGGCGCGCATTGGCAACCACTCAAACTGAATCTGCCGCCGTCGCCGATTCACGATCTCGTAATCAAAGACGACGATCTGGTAGTCGCAACGCACGGCCGCTCGTTTTGGGTCCTGGATGACGTTACGCCGCTGCGACAACTAAGCGCGCCATCCGCTACGGCAGACGCGATTCTTTATCAACCGCAGACGGCCTTGCGGTTGCATTACCCAGAGGAATTCGACAAACGCCAGCCAGTCGGGGACAATCCGCCGCCCGGAGCCATCATCGATTATTACGTTAAGAACGCGCCGCAGGATGAAATCACGCTCGATATTCTCGATGCGCAGGGAAAAGTCGTCAGGCATCTCTCCAGCAAAGAGAAAAAGGAAGGTGAGCAACCTCCGGAATGGCCCGACCGCGTCGCACGGGTGAAGACGATTCCGGCAAACGAGGGAATGAATCGCTTCGCCTGGGATTTGCGTTACGACGATCCTATTCAAATTCCCGGTGCGTTTTATGTCGGCACCGGTCCGAAAGGTCCGCTGGCGTTGCCGGGCGATTATCAGGTCAAACTCACGGTCGGCGGGAAATCGCAAACCGTGCCGTTGCATCTTGCCATCGATCCACGCACGAAAGGAGCAGAAGCCGCTTTGCAAAAACAATTCGCGCTGGCCGTGCAAGTGAACGATCGCACTTCGCAGCTCCACCAGGCGGTCAATGAAATTCGCGACCTCAGATCGCAAATCAAAGATTTGCACACGCGCTTCGGTGGCGACCAGCGACTAAAGCCAGCGCTCGATGCCGCGGACGAACTCGAACACAAAATGTCGGCCGTCGAACAACAGCTTATCCAGGTGAATATGAAAGGTTCGGAAGCCAACCTTGCCTTTCCGAGCATGCTCAACGAGCGCTTCGATGTCTTTAGTCACTCAATCGATGCGGCTGACACCGCGCCGACTAAGTCGCAATTGGATATTTTCCAGATGCTCAATGGGCAACTGGATGAGCAGTTGAAAAAATGGCAGCAGATTAAATCCGAAGACGTGCCGAAAGTGAGCGAGCTAATCAAACAGGTTAACTTGCCCGCGCTCATCATCACTGAGAAAAAGCGCGAATAGTGACGAGTGGATAGTAATTGTCAATCGTGACTGGGATTAGCGGGCGTCACCATTCACCTATCACTGATCACCATTCACTACGATTTATCGACACTATACTTCCCCGGCCCGATGAAGAGCAGACTCAACAGCAAGATCGACATCTCAAGTGCGGGAATTCGCGCGTGAAAATCGCCACGGCTGCCCCAAACTGTGATCAATTCAACCACCGTCACAGCGAGCGCGAATAACACGCCGATCCGGAAAAATAGGCCGAGCATCATCAGAACGCCACCGGCGCAACCGAGCACGGCGCCAAGAAATCCCCAGAATTTGTAGTGCGAATGAAAATCGAGATGGCGCATCGCACTTCCAAAATGTTCCCAGCTCCCCTGCCCCTTCCACAAAACCGGCGCGATTAAGATGATGAAAATCAGTCCGAGACTCGCGCGAATTAAAAGCAGACCAGTCTCGCGGTATTTGCCTAAGAATTGCAACGCAGCCATCAGCGCGACTGTGAGCGAGCGCGGCGCAGATTTCAATACAAACAAGTGAGGTGGATCGACCGCTCCGCCGGGCGGAAGCTCTGCGGAACATAGACTTGTAGTGGCTCTGTTGAAAAGACGGTGCTGAAACGCGGGAGCGCCGTTAGGCGCGACATGTTTATAGCAAAAATCCATCTCCAAACCGCCAAGCTCCGTTAGGAGCGGCATGAAACGGCGGCTGATTTTCATGCCGCTCCTAACGGAGCTTGGATTAATTTATTGGCCCAAGTCTACACACAGGTCGCGCCTAACGGCGCTTTCAATCCGCCGCTCTGCTGGTCGGCTTTTCAACAGAGCTACTTGTAGTCTGTGCGCCCAGCGGAGTTGCACTCCGCTGGATCTCGGCAGCGGACAAAATGTCCGCTGGGCAGACAGGCCAAAGGCGTATGTTCCGTTTCCTGTTTGGCCGCTGCGCTTGACGATGTTACTTAAGTCTTGATGACTAAGATCGATAGAGCAGTCATACTGGCAGCCGGGCGCGGAACACGCATGCGCGAACTGACGGCCGAACTGCCCAAACCGATGATCAAAGTGCGGAACAAACCCATTCTTCTGCACATCCTCGAAGGATTGCAGGCTGCAGGGATCAAAAACTTTTTAATCATTGTCGGCTATCATAGCGAGGAAGTTCGAAACTATTTTGGTGATGGCACGTGCTTCGGCCTGCGGATTAGTTACACGACCCAGGCCGTGCAGGATGGCACTGGAAGAGTCGTCAATCTCGCGCGTGACTTCGCCGGCAATTCAGCATTTATCCTGGGTTACGGTGACATCCTGGTAGACGCGCAAAATTATAAACGCATTGTCGATCTTAGTGACGATGTTGAAGCAATCGTTACCGTGAAGCGCGGCGAAGACGTAAGCAAAGGCGGCGCCGTCTTCCTGAACGAGCAAATGGAACTTGTCGATCTTCGCGAAAAATCAAAGCCAGGTGAAGAAACCAGTCCGTGGTACAACGCCGGTCTTTACGCGTTTCGCCCAAGCATTTTCGAGTTCGCCGCGAAATTGCAACCATCTCCGCGCGGCGAGTACGAATTGACCGACGCCATTCGCGAGCTTGCGCAATCTGGGAAAAAAGTAAAAGCATTCGAACTCACCGGTGAGTGGGCAGACGTACGCGACCCGGAAATTCTGGCGCAACTGAATCGGTAAGAGGCGAACAAGCCTGCGAATTGCGTCTCATGGGCTTCGCGAAAGGGGACGACGCACTACTTTTACAGTTTTCGCAGCAGCGCCTGAAACCGCGGCTCGTCGCGGATGGAATCGAAATCCGAATCGTTCTCCACCCAGTCCCGATGGCCAAATCCATTGTGGATCGCCTTGTCCAAGTGATCCAACGCCTCTTCCCTGGAACCGGCCAGAGCGTAGTTGCACGCCACGTTATACAAGACGCCAGCATCTTCTGGATCAATCGCCAGCGCTCGTCGCGTTCGTTCCAAACCCTGGTCACGGTGGCCCAATTGCAACAAGTCCCGCGCGCTAAAATACCATGCGCGTGCATCATCCGGGTTGAGTTCCAAATGCGCGTCAGTCACTTTTAGCCCCTGGCGCATGGCGTCCAATGCTTCATCACGGCGCCCCAGCTTCTTGAGCGCATCAGCCGACAAGCCAATAGCCTGATAGTCCTCGGGCCGCACACGCCAGGCCTCTCGATAATGCGACACCGCTTCCTCAAATTTACCTTCGCTGAGGCATGCGCGCCCGTAGAAATAGTGCGCCTCGAACAACATGGGGTCCAGCCGAAGCGCTGCCTCAAATTCCCGGCGTGCGTCATCATACTGACGATGCAGCGTCAAGGCGAGGGCACGGGAGGTGTGCGCCTCGGCACTTTCCGGATCGAGCTCCAGTGCCTTCCTACTCGATGCATCCGCCCCTTCGAGATTAGCCTTGCTGCCGTCCCAGTACATGTAAAGAAACGAGCAGCAATCGGCGATCCCAGCGTGCGCGCGAGCGAAGTTTGGGTCGATCTCAATCGCTCGATCGAACATACGACGCGCATACTGCAAGCCGGTGCGGCGCATCTGGTGAAAGAACTGCCGGCCACGGAGATAGTATTCATAAGCCTGCACGTTCTCGGTGGGCGTCCTCTCAATGGCGCGTTTCTCGTCTTCTCCGAGCACGACCCGCAATGCTCGGACGATGTTTTCGGCGATTTCATCCTGGATCTGAAAGACATCCTCAAGTTGCCGATCGTAACGCTCCGACCACAGGTGATATCCCTCGGCCACATCGATGAGCTGTGCGCTGACACGCAGTTTGTTACCCGCTTTTCGCACGCTGCCCTCAAGGACAGTATTTACGTTTAGCTTGCGTCCGATCTCGCTGATGTCGTCATTCCTTCCCTTGAACGCAAATGAGGACGTGCGCGACGCGACCCGAAGGGCCTTCACCTTGGTCAAGGTGTTGATAATCTCCTCTGCGATACCATCGCTGAAGTATTCGTTGTCTGGATCGTTGCTCATGTTAAGAAACGCCAGGACGGCGATGCTTTTTTGCGCGGATGGAACACTTGGCAGTTTCGGAGCAGCTGTAACGTGAGACAGCTTCTCGGGTGGTTGCGGATTTCCAAGCTCGGCCGTGTAAAGATTAACGATACCGAGTTTTGCGCCGTGTTTCACCTCGATCTCACCCAGCTCATGCAAAAGCGGCTGCCACAGGCTGTCCTGTGCGAGGTCTTCAGCCACGCGTTTTGACACGAGAATATGTCCGGCATCACCACAATCCATCACGCGCTGCGCGATGTTAATTCCGGTGCCGGCCACGCTTAATCTGTCGTTAACATCTTTGACCTGATCGACCGGTCCGCTGTGCACACCCATACGAAGCCGAAGACGCGGATGGTTTTTTAACGCTCTGGCAATTTCCATCGCACACGGGACCGGCTCTTCCGGAGTTTGGAAAAATACAAGCGCCATACCATCGCCAACCGGAATGCTGATCAATCTACCGGTGGCCTCGCTCTTGCGAAATTGCGCGGTCTTCCGTACGAGACGCGTAAGTTGATCGACAACCTCTCGTTGCTCGTTCACGAGCAACTTCGAGTAACCGACCACGTCGATGAACAAGACGTGCGCGATTGCGAGGTGTTGATCAGCTTTGATCTTGACGGGCGTGCAACAACACTATTTCAACGCGACGGGTTTCTTCGACTCTTCCACGAGTTTTTCAAAGCGCGGATCGTCGCGCAGCGGATCCCACCAGGGGTGTAAACGCAATTGGCCGTACGAGACCGGGCAGTAGATTCGAAGCAACTGATCCAACTGCGTAAATGCGAGGTCCTTTTCACCTGCCCAAGCCTGGGTGATCGCCAGGTTTCGCAGTATCTCTGCGCCGGTCACGGCATCTTTTGTGACTGGGAATAGTTCAGCGGCACGGCGGCCTTCGCGCAAGGCCTCTTCCTTGCGACCAAGGGCCGCGTCGCTCATTCCGAGCACGCTGAGCGCCTCAGCATATTCAGGTTGTTCGCGCACAAGTTTATCCATCTCGTCGCGCGCAGCGGTAAATGCGGCCTCAGCCGCGGGCGCGTCGCCGCGGGCGCGCGCAGCCACGCCCTCACAGAAGTGGCGCGGCATTCGCACATTGACCGGCACGATGCCCTCGGGAGGAATTGAAGCCAACGCGCGGGCCGTTTCGTTCCAATCGCGGCGACAGAGCGCGAGGTAGAACCATTGCTCAGCGATCGAATCGACTGCGCTGGGGTCTTCGATCACAAGGTCCTGAATAGCGTCATATGCAGGCTGCGTGTCGGCACGCAGTTCGAGCTCGATCAGGCCTCGCGCCACGCGCGTAGTCGCATCTCTGGGTGTAACCGCGAGCGCACGTTCCAGTGTACGTGCCGCGTCTGAATAACGTCTAAGGTAAACGTAGGTCTGGGTGATCTGCTGGAATAAAAACACGTTTTGCGGATCGAGTTCTGAAGCACGTTCCAAATTGCTAATGCACTGTCCCCATTGGCCCTGTCGCCGCGCAATAAAACCGGTTAACTCGGGAACCGACGAATCGTTAGGCAATTCACGCCGGGCGATAGCAATTTCGGCAAGGGCCTTGTCGTAATTCCGATAGCAATGATAGAAAAACCACGCTGCGGCCAAATGCGGTTCCCCGCGATCAGGACCGAGCTGCAACGCTTTACGCAGCACTTCCTGAGCGAGCGCGAGACGACCCGGGCTGTGATCAGCCCCGACAAAGTAAAGCATGTCATGGGCATGCGCGAGTTGACAATAAGCAAGCAAGAAGCTCGGATCATGCGCGACAGCCTGGTTCAGCAGGCGGATCGCCTGCCGCATATACTCCACTTCTCGCGCGTCGAAACCAACGCTAGCCGCGAGCTTTTTACCACGAAGATAGCGATCGTAGGCGACAAGATTTGCCGTGGGCGCTTGTTCAATCGCGGCTTTCTCCGCCGGCGATAGCTTTGCCTGAAGTTGATCCGCGACGGCTTTGGCAATCTCGCTCTGAATGGCAAAGACGTCATCGAGCGGACGATCGAATTTTTCCGCCCAGAGATGGACGTCAGTGCGCGCATCAATCAGCTGCGCTCGCAAGCGAACGCGGTTTCCTGCGCGTTGCACGCTCCCTTCCAAGACGTGTGCAACGCCTAACTCACTCGCGATCTCGCGCAGATTGCGCTTTGCCGCTGTTCTGTATTGCATCACCGACGTACGACTGATCACTTTGAGATCGGCAATCTTTGCCAGGTCGCTCAGAATTTCGTCGTGCAAGCCATCAACGAAGAAGGCGTTTTCCGGATCGGCGCTCAAATTTTCAAACGGCAATACGGCGATGCTTTTCTCCGCCACATCGGGAACAGCAGTAAATGAAGCGAGTGGCTCTCTGGCTGGAGCCGCCTGACGCGACAATTTCTGGGGTGCGCGCGGATTGCCGAGTTCCGCAGTGTAAAGGTTCACAATCCCAAGCTTCACACCGTGCTTCACTTCAATTTCGCCCAGCTCGTGCAAGAGCGGCTGCCAAAGCCTATCTTGCGCGAGATCGTCAGCCACGCGTTTCGAAATCAGAATGTGTCCAGCGTCGCCACAATCCATCACCCGCTGGGCAAAATTAATTCCGACACCCGCCACGTTTGTCTGGTCATTGACATCGGTGACTTGATCGACCGGCCCGCTGTGCACGCCCATGCGGAGTCGAATGTGCGGATGGTTCTTCAGCGCTTTGGCGATTTCCATTGCACAATGCACCGGCTCTTCCGGGCTTTGGAAAAAGACCAGCGCCATTCCATCCCCGGTCGCGATGCGGATCAATTTGCCGGCTGCATTACTTTGGCGGAATTGGGGAGATCCGCGCACAACTTCATTGAGCTGTTGCAACACCTCGCGTTGCTCATTCACGAGCAATTTTGAGTAACCGACCACGTCTAAAAACAAAATGTGAGCAGTCTCGAGATGGAGTCGCGACTCTTGGGTGGCGGGCATATGGCAACGTTCTACTTCAACTGCACTGGTTCTGCCGCCGTGGCGACAAGTTTGTCAAAGCGCGGGTCGTCGCGCAGCGGATCCCACCAGGGATGCAGACGCAATTGGCCGTAGGAAATCGGACCGGGGAGTTGGACCACCTTTTCCAGCTGTTGAAGCGCGAGATCTTTTTCGCCCGCCCACGCATAAGTGATGGCCAGGTTTCTTAGTATCTCCGCGCCAGTCACCGCATCTTTTGTCACGGGAAAGAGTTCGACCGCCCGCCTGCCGTGGCGCAGAGCATCCTCGTTATGACCCAGAGCCGCCTCGCTCATTCCCAGCACGCTGAGCGCTTCCGCGTAATCGGGCTGTTCATTCACAACTTTTGCCATCTCGTCCCGCGCAGCCGTAAACGCGGATTCAGCAGTAGCTAAATCATCTCGCGCACGTGCCGCGACGCCTTCACAAAAATTTTTGGGCATTCGCACGTTAATGGGAATGATCCCCTCAGGTGATATTGAAGCTAAGGCGCGAGCGACTTCTTTGGCGTCGCGGCGGCAAAGCGCGAGGTAGAACCATTGTTCGGCAATGGCATCCACCGCGCTGGGATCCTCGGCCACCACGGCATGAATAGCGTCACGTCCAGGTTGAGTTTCGCCATGCGATTCGAGATCAACTGACGCCCGCGCCACGCGCGAAGTTGCGTCGCCGGGCGAAGCGGCGAGCACTCGATCCAAGGCGCGCGCCGTATCAGAGTAGCGGCGCAGGAGCCAATAAGTCTGAGAAAACTGCTGAAGTAGCCAGACGTTCCGCGGGTCGAGCTCTGCCGCGCGCTCAAAATTTTGTAGGCACTGCTCCCATTGCCCTTGCCGGCGTGCAATAAAACCAGTGAACTCGGGGATGGATGAATCGTTCGGCAAGCTCGGGCGGGCGATGGCGAGTTCGACCAGCGCGGTCTTGTAATCACGCTCGCAATGATAGGAAATCGCTGCTGCGGCAAGATGTGCTTCGCCGCGTTCAGGCGCCAGCAATAGCGCTTTCTTTAGCGCCTGTTTAGCCTGCGCGATACGAGTCGGGGTATGATCAGCTCCGACAAAGTAAAGATACTCATGGGTGCGTGCGAGTTGACAATATGCGAGGTAGAACCCTGGGTCATGTGCCACTGCTTGGTCCAACAAGCGTATTCCTTCCCGAAGATGCTCGATCTGGCGTGAGTCGAAACTTGTCTGACCGTACAACTTTTTGCCCCGAAGGTAGCGATCGTACGCAACAAGGTCGGTTGTCGGCGGTTGTTCGATAGCCGATTTTTCTGCCGGTGAAAGTTTTGCTTGAAGTTGATCGGCAACTGCTTTGGCAATCTCGCTCTGGATCGCAAAAACATCGTCGAGCGGTCGATGATAATTCTCGGCCCACAAATGTGTGTCCGCTCGGGCGTCGATTAACTGGGCGCTGACCCGGACTCGATTTCCGGCGCGCTGCACATTTCCTTCTAAGATGTGGGCAACACGTAACGCGCTAGCGATCTCGCGGAGGTTGCGCGTCGGCGCGCGATACTGCATCACAGAACTGCGACTGGTGACTTTGAGGTCGGCGATCTTGGCCAGGTTGGTCAGGATTTCGTCCTGCACGCCGTCAGCGAAAAAAACATTTTCCGGATCAGGGCTCAGGTTTTCAAACGGTAACACCGCGATGCTTTTTGCCGGAACATTTAAGGCCTGGTCGGATGGGGTGAATTGAGTCTGTGGCGCAAGGTGAGACAGCTTTCTAGGCGGCTGCGGGTTGCCAAGCTCCTCGGTGTAAAGATTCACGATGCCGAGCTTGACCCCGTGTTTTACTTCGATTTCACCCAGCTGGTGCAAGAGCGGCTGCCAGAGACTGTCTTGCGCCAGGTCATCCGCGACACGTTTTGAAATCAGAATGTGTCCTGCGTCACCACAATCCATTACCCGCTGCGCAAAATTGATTCCCGCTCCGGCTACATTCAGCCGGTCGTTGACATCCTTAATCTGATCGACCGGTCCGCTATGTACACCCATCCGGAGCCGGACGCGCGGATAATTCTTTACCAGCCGGCTAATTTCCAGAGCGCACTGCACCGGTTCCTCCAGGCTTTGGAAAAAGACCAGCGCCATCCCGTCGCCGGACGGAATGGAAATGAGCTTGCCATTGGCCTCGCTCGTTTGAAACTGCGCGGTTTTGCGCACCAGCTGATTGAGTTGCTGCATCAACTCGCGCTGCTCATTGACGAGCAGTTTCGAATAACCGACCATGTCCATGAACAGGACATGCGCGATCTCAAGATGAAGATGCGGTTCCTGGGCGTTCGGCATTTGGACTGGCCTATTTTATTTGAACAGGTTCTCTGGCCTGACTAACCAATCGCTCAAAGCGCGGATCGTCGCGCAGCGGATCCCACCAGGGATGCAGACGCAACTGGCCATATGAAATCGGACTGGGGAGTTGCACCACCTCTTCCAATTGCTCAAGCGCAAGATCCTTTTCACCTGCCCACGCGTAAGTGATCGCTAGATTTCTTAATATCTCCGCGCCGGTCATCGCATCTTTTGTAATGGGAAAGAGCTCGACCGCGCGCCTGCTGTGGCGCAGAGCATCGTGCCTGTTACCCAGCCCGGCCTCGCTCATGCCAAGCACGCTGAGCGCCTCTGCGTACTCCGGCTGTTCATCCACGAGTTTTGCCATCTCCGCGCGCGCCGTTTCGGTGGCGTCACGGCGGCAGAGCGCAAGGTAGAACCATTGTTCGGCAATGGCATCGACTGCACTGGGATCTTCGGCCACAACAGTATGAATGGCTTCGCGTGCAGATTGTGTTTCGCCGCCCGATTCGACATCAACCAGCGCTCGTGCGACACGCGAAGTCGCGTCGCCAGGCGATGCTGCGATGGCTCGATCGAGCGCGCCAGCCATATCGGCATAGCGGCGCAAAACGTAATACGTGTTAGAAATCTGCTGAAGCAGGTAGACATTGCGTGGATCGAGCTCCGCGGCGCGCTCCATATTTTGCATGCAGTCCTTCCATTGACCTTGTCGCCGTGCAATGACACCAGCCAACTGGGGAATGGCTGAATCATTCGGCAAGCCGCGACGTGCAATAGCAAGTTCCGCAAGAGCGGTTTTGTAATCGAGCTCGCAATGATACGAAACCCATGCGGCCGCGAGATGCACTTCACCGCGTTCGGGCGCGACCGATATGGCTTTCTCCAGCGCTTGCCTGGCCTGCCCGACACGGGCTGGACTGTGATCAGCTCCCAGAAAATAAAGCACCTCATGGGCGCGCGCAAGTTGGCAGTAGGCGAGATAGAACGCTGGATCATGTGTCACAGCCTGATCTAGCAGATGTATTGCCTGGCGGGCGTGCGCAATCATTCGCGCGTCGAACGTTGTCTGAGTCAACGACTTCTTGCCGCGTAGATAGCGATCGTAGGCAACAAGATCGGCTGTCGGTGGTTGCTCGATCGCTGCTTTCTCTGCTGGTGAAAGTTTTGCCTGGAGCTGGTCCGCCACGCTTTTGGCAATCTCGCTCTGGATGGCGAAGACATCATCGAGCGGCCGATCGTACCGATCCGCCCAGAGATGGATATCATTTCTTGCGTCAATCAGTTGTGCTCGGACCCGCACGCGATTTCCGGCCCGTTGCACGCTTCCCTCTACGATGTGAGCAACACCCAACTCACTCGCGATCTCGCGCAGGTTACGTTTCACCGCTGTCTTGTACTGCATCACCGACGTGCGGCTGATCACTTTGAGATCAGCGATTCTTGCGAGATCGGTGAGAATTTCATCGTGCACGCCATCGACGAAGAAGGCGTTCTCCGGATCAGCGCTCAGATTTTCGAACGGCAATACCGCGATGCTCTTTTGCGGCGCACTCGGCGCAGTTTCAGATTCTACCGGTGCGATCGGCTCCGTTGTTAGTAGACGACGATGAGACAGTTTTTTAGGCGACTGCGGGTTTCCAAGCTCCTCGGTGTAGAGATTCACGACGCCGAGCTTCACCCCATGCTTCACCTCGATTTCGCCAAGTTCGTGCAAGAGCGGCTGCCACAGACTGTCCTGTGCCAGATCATCGGCGACACGTTTTGAGACGAGGATGTGACCGGCATCCCCGCAATCCATCACCCGTTGGGCAAAATTGATTCCCGCTCCCGCTACGTTCAGGCGGTCGTTGACATCTTTGATCTGGTCGACCGGCCCGCTGTGCACGCCCATCCGGAGCCGAAGGCGCGGATAATTCTTTACCAGCCGGCTGATTTCCAGCGCGCACTGCACCGGTTCCTCGAGGCTTTGGAAAAAGGCCAGTGCCATCCCGTCACCGGATGGAATGGAAATGAGCTTGCCATTCGCCTCGCTCGTTTGAAACTGCGCCGTTTTCCGCACCAGCTGATTGAGCTGCTGCATCATTTCGCGCTGCTCGTTGACGAGGAGTTTGGAATAACCGACTACGTCCATGAACAGGACGTGGGCGATTTCGAGATGAAGATGCGGTTCCTGGACGTTCGCCATTTGGATTACCTACTTTATTTGAACCGGTTCTCTGGCCTGACTAATCAATCGCTCAAAGCGCGGATCGTCGCGCAGTAGATCCCACCACGGATGCAGACGCAATTGGCCGTAAGAGATGGGGCCTGGAATTTGCAGGACGTCTTCCAATTGTTTAAGGGCAAAATCTTTTTCGCCAGTCCAGGCATGGATAACCGCGAGATTTATTAGCAGCTCCGCACCTAGCACCGCATCCTTCGAGACGGGACAGAGTTCCGTGGCGCGTCGCCCCTCGGCCAACGCCTCTTCCTTGCGGCCGAGAGCGGCATCGGACATTCCAAGAACGCAGAGAGCTTCAGCATATTCGGCTTCGCTAAGCACCTTCTCCATCTCGGTGCGCGCGCCAGTAAACGCCCTCTCGGCAGTCGCTACGTCATCCTGCGCTCGCGCCGCCAGTCCCTCACAGAAATGACGAGGCATTCGGACATTGACCGGAATGATTCCCTCCGGCGGCACCGAAGCTAAAGCGCGGGCTACTTCGGCGAAATCGCGCCGGCAAAGAGCAAGATAGAACCATTGCTCGGCGATCTCATCGACCGCGCTTGGATCTATGCTGACCACATCCTGAATTGCGTCATAGCCAGGTTGCGTATCGGCATGCCATTCGAGATCAACCAGAGCTCGCGCGAGGCGCGTGTTCGCATCGCCGGGAATTGCGGCCAGAGCGCGATCTAAAGTGCGCGCCGAATCGGAGAATCGCCGGAGCATCTTATACGCCCCAGCAGTTTGCTGAAGGAGGAACCAGTTATGCGGATCGAGTTCGGCCGCTCGCTCAAAATTACTTATGCACTGCTCCCAGTGGCCCTGACGACGAGCGATGAAACCGGCTAACTTGAAAACGGCTGGATCATTCGGCAATCCGCGCTGGGCAATGGCGAGCTCGGCAAGGGCTGCTTGATAATCACGATAGCAACGATAGTGGATGTCCGCCGCGGCCAGATGGGACTCACCTCGATCAGGGGCAAGGCGCAAAGCCTTATCTCGGGCCTCGTTGGCAAGCCTGAGACGAGCGGGGCTGCGATCGACTCCGCTAAAGTAAAGCTGCACATGGCCCATTGCGAGCTGACAATAGGCGAGCAAGAACGCGGGATCGTGTGCCACGGCCTGATCGAGCAAACGTATTGCGTGGCGGGTTTGCTCTACCCGGCGAGTGTCGAAGGTTAACATTTCAACGAGTTTCTTGCCACGGAGATAGCGATCGTAGGCGACAATGTTTGCTGTCGGGGCTTGCTCGATCGCCGCTTTCTCCGCCGGAGCCAGCTTGGCCTGAAGTTGGTCCGCCACGGCTTTGGCAATTTCGCTCTGGATGGCGAACACGTCATCCAGCGGCCGATGATAGTTTTCCGCCCAAAGATGGGCGTCGGTTCTGGCGTCGATCAGCTGTGCGCTTACCCGCACGCGATTTCCTGCGCGCTGGACGTTGCCTTCCAGGATATGCGCAACGCCTAATTCACTGGCAATTTGGCGCAAATTACGTACGGGACCCCGGTATTGCATGACCGAGCTCCGACTGATCACTTTGAGGTCGGCGATCTTGGCCAGGTTGGTCAGGATCTCGTCCTGCACGCCATCGGCGAAAAATGCGTTCTCCGGATCAGCACTTAGATTTTCAAATGGCAATACCGCGATGCTTTTCTCCGGCGCAGCGGAAACTTGCTCGGGTGGAGCTATGGGCGGCACAGGAACGACTTGCCCGTGAGATAATTTCTGAGGCGGCTGCGAGTTCCCCAGTTCGGCGGTGTAGAGATTAACGATGCCGAGCTTTGCGCCGTGTTTCACCTCGATCTCACCCAGCTCGTGCAGAAGCGGCTGCCATAGACTGTCCTGTGCCAGGTCGTCCGCCACGCGCTTCGATATAAGAATATGTCCAGCGTCGCCACAATCCATCACCCGCTGCGCAATGTTGATGCCCGCCCCGGCCACGTTCGACCTCTCGTTCACATCCTTAATCTGATCGACCGGCCCGCTGTGCACACCCATGCGCAAACGCAATCGCGGATAATTTTTCAATACCCGGCTAATTTCCAGCGCACATTGCACCGGCTCCTCCGGACTTTGGAAAAAAACCAGCGCCATCCCGTCGCCCGAAGGAATGGAAATGAGTTTGCCGCTCGCCTCGCTCGTACGGAATTGCGCGGTTTTGCGCACGATCTGATTGAGCTGGTGTACGACCTCACGCTGCTCGTTGACGAGGAGTTTTGAGTATCCGACCACGTCTATAAACAAGACATGTGCAATCTGAAGGTGCGGATGGGATTTGGGCTTAATGGACATAAACGTCGCGGCGACGACTCACTATAATATAATCTTAACACCGTCACCAACCGTCGAGATCAAAGCTTGAAATTGGGCGGATGCGTGCGACCCGGAATCACAGTTTGTAACGACTATTTCCGACCGCCGAACGATGGTGACGATCAGAGATCGCCGCTATAGCAGCGATTTTTTGGCGTGTTCCCAAGCTTAAAGAAGCTCTTTACTTAAACGCGACTGGTTTCTGCGATTCGACAACGATTTTCTCGAACGATGGATCGCCGCGCAGCGGATCCCAAAACGGTAGCAGTTTCAATTGGCCATAGCTGAGGCCGCTTGGGTTGCGGATAGCAATGGCAAGCTGTTCGCAGGCGAGATCTTTGTCGCCAACCCACGCAGCGATCATCGCCAAATACTTGACCGTGGCCGAACCATCAAATGCGTCTTTTTCTGGGGGAAGAAGCTCAACGGCGCGACGCCCTTCGCGCAGCGCTTCCTCTTTCCGTCCGAGACCGGCGTCGATCAAACCAAGCACGCACCGTGGCAGAGCATAGTTTGGTTGAGCCTGGACGATTTTCTCCTGCTCTGTGCGCGCAGTGGTAAAAGCCAGCCGTGCCTTGCCGTCATCCGTCATCAGGCGAGCAATAACGCCTTCGAAGAATGGACGATTAAAACGAACATTCTCGGTCGAAGCTAAATTGATTGGATTCTCGCCTAATGCGATTAACGCATTTTTTGCGGCAGTGGCGTCGCGCTCGGAGAGTGCGCAAAGGAGCCATGCATCAGCGATACTCGGCGTCGCCTCGGGATTTGCGACCCGAATTGAATCGATCATTTGATGCAACGGCCGCGTATCGGCTTTAGAATGCAATTCCACCAACGCACGAGCCACCTTCGTAACAGCGTCGTGGGGCTCAAAGGTCAATACGCGATCGAACGTGGCTATTTCTTCAGTATAGCGCCGAATGGCGTGATAACTCTGCGCAGTCTGCTCGAGCGCGAAGAAGTTGCGCGGGTCTAGCGAGATCGCGCGCTCGCAATTTCGTATGGATTCTTCCCATCGCCCCTGACGCCGCTGGATCAAACCTGTCCAAAAATACACCCGCCAATCATTGGGCAGGGTCCGGCGGGCAAGTTCCAACTCGGCCAGAGCGCCGTTATAATCGAGGTATCCCTGATAAAGATTTTGCGCGCGCGCGAGGTGGGTTTCACCTGCGTCCGGACGGAGACGAGCCGCGGCCTCAACGGCCGCATCCGCCATCGCCAGACGCGCGGATGTATGGTCGAAGCCAAGCATGTACAGGCCGTCATGAGCCCAGGCCACCTGACAATACGCATCGAAAAACGATGGATCACGCGCAATAGCCTGGTTCACTAAATCAATACCCTCTAGCGTAGTCGCTCTCTCAGTCGCGGCAATGCTGCCTGCCCTCAAAATAAGGTTTCTGCCGCGCGTATAGAGATCGAACGCTGCGATGTCGCTCGTTGGAGGGCGTTCAATTGCTTTCTTTTCAGCAGGCGAAAGTTTTGCCTGCAACTGGTCGGCAATCGTCTTTGCAATCTCACTTTGTATGACAAAAACGTCCGCCAGATCGCGGTCATAAGTCTGCGCCCATAAATGCCGGTCGCTGCGTGTATCGACCAACTGCGCGTTAACGCGCACGCGGTTGCCTGAGCGTTGAACACTTCCTTCCACCACATTCACCACCCCCAGTTGCTGGCCGATCTCGCGCAGGTTGCGCGCAACTCCGCTCTTGTAATGCATCACCGAAGTGCGACTAATCACTTTCAGGTCAGCGATCCTAGATAGGTCCGTTAAGATTTCGTCCTGCACTCCATCGGCGAAAAAGGCGTTATCGGCATCGCGGCTTAAATTTTCAAACGGAAGCACTGCAATACTTTTCTCCGGAAAAGCAGATGCGGCTGCGGACGTTTTCGGTTTTCCTCGTTGCCAGAGGAGAAAACTACCGAAAGCGATGGCAATGATAATCAAGACCAATGCGCCGATCAAAACCCATTTTGGAATAGGTCCCTTTGGAGGCCCTTCCGCCGCGGCCGACACGGCCGCCCCTACAGTTTTCAGGTTCCCTGGCGCTTGGGGATTGCCAAGGTCTTCGGTGTAGAGGTTAACAATGCCAAGCTTCGTACCGTGCTTGACCTCGATTTCGCCAAGCTCGTGCAGATGCGGCTGCCAAAGGCTGTCTTGCGCCAGGTCGTCTGCCACCCGCTTTGACAAAAGAATGTGTCCCGCATCGCCGCAATCCATCACGCGTCGCGCGATGTTAATTCCGGTACCGGCGACGTTGATTCTGTCGTTCACGTCTTTGACCTGATCGACCGGGCCGCTGTGAACACCCATGCGCAGGCGCAGGCGCGGATGGGCCTTTAGCGCTCTGGCCATTTCCATAGCACATTGCACCGGCTCTTCCGGAGTTTGGAAGAAGACGAGCGCCATCCCGTCACCAACCGGAATCCGAATCAGTTTGCCGGCTGCTTCGCTCTTGCGGAACTGAGGAGTCCTCCGCACAACTTGATTGAGTTCCTGGACCACTTCTCGTTGTTCGTTGACGAGCAACTTCGAGTAACCAACGACGTCAATGAATAGGACGTGCGCAATTTCCAGATGTCGGTTGCCTTTGAGCTTAACGGGCATGAGCTTCGCGGCTTTCCACTATAGTGTAATTTCAAAACAGTGACCAACCAATCACAAGCGTTATCACTCTTCTCGTTGGCCTGATCCAAATAATCAGGGTGTGTTCTCAGCGGTCTCCACGGGCGACTCTTCGCCAATTTCTTCTTCGATCTCACGGCGCCATTCCCGCGAGAGCCACGGCCGGAGAAATCCGTAGAGTAAATACGATAGGAAAAGCACGGCCGGCATCCATTCGTAGTTCAGGACCGTGAAGATGAGAACAAGAATGATGATAAGAAAACGTGGGATCGATTTCTTCGTTTTCCAATTCACCGCTTTAAAACTCGGATATTCGAACCGACTAAACATCATGAACGAGAGAAAAAGCAAAAGTGGCGGGAGAACAAATTTCCATTTGCCGAGGTGATGTTCGCCTTCTGCCAGCCAGAGGAGGAACAGTGTGATCGAAGCGATCAGCCCCGCCGCGGCGGGAATAGGAAAGCCAGTGAAATTTTTTCTGTTGTCGCTGATGCCGGCTCTATCGTGATTCGCGGCCGCGGTATTAAATCTCGCCAGACGCAATCCACCGCACGCGAGATAGATGAACGCGATGATCCAGCAGGCGCGCGGGAATTCCTGGAGAACGATCCGGTAGACCATCAGCGCCGGTGCCAGGCCGAACGAAACAATGTCGGCCAAAGAATCGAATTCGCGTCCAAAGGAGCTTTCATGGCCGCCGAGTCGCGCCAGCCGCCCATCGAGAAAGTCGAAGACGAAGGCCCCAAGAATGAACCAGATAGCTGCGTGAAAAAGATCACCTGCGGCATCTGGATTTGACGCTTGCAGAAGCGCGCCTTCAAGAATTTTCAGGGTCGCGGTGAAGCCGCAAAACAAATTACCTGCCGTCATCAAATTCGGCAGCAGATAAATCTTAGATGGTTGTTCGTTCATCGAATTGTGGGGCAGCTTTCCAACTTGCCATCGGAATTAAACCGCAAGTTGCAAACTTCCGCTACATTAACTGGGCAGTCGCGCGATGATTGTCGATCCACCGGCCACGTGGTCGCCCACTCTCACCAGCACAGTGGCCATGAGCGGCAGGTATACTTCGGTTCGCGAGCCGAAGCGAATCATTCCGAAGCGATCGCCTTTTTTGAGTTCATCGCCTATGCCCGACCAGGCCACGATGCGTCGCGCAATGGCGCCAGTCAGTTGCCTTACTACAATTGTGGCCCGCGAATTCTCAAAGACCCACGTCATCGCTTCATTTTTCTCCGAACAATCGGGCCGGCGCGCATCGAGACAGAGCCCTTGTCGATGCTCACGATAAATGACGCGGCCGTCAATCGGCGCGCGATTTGTATGGACGTCGAAAATCGACAAGAAGATTCCCACGCGACGCATTTTTGTTTTCAGGACCTCGGTTTCTTCGACCTCGGCGATATCCAGCACAGTGCCATCAGCAGCCGCGACGACGGTGTGCGGATCTGCGGCCACCGCACGGTCTGGATCGCGAAAGAAGAACACGGTGTAGCCAATTAGCACGAGAAAAAGCAGCGACAGCCAACTGCTTACCAGCCAGCTTGCAAGCGCGAGAAGAATAAGAATCGCGAAAATCCAGCGAGCTTCGAATAGCGTTTGGAAGCGCATTTAGTGTGTACATTTTCTGAACCTCAGACGGCATGGTCAAGGCGTTAAAAGCTCCTGACATCAGGTCGGTCCTAAAACTACAACATCATGGGCTTGGCTCGGCAACCGCCTCCAACCTGTAGCGGAAATAAATCTCCTTGAACCACGAGATATTAGTTGTTTCTGAGGCTATTCTGGCTAGTCTTTTTTACGGGGTCGTGCGACCCCAATTTTATGCCTCAAGCTCAAGCACGAATTCCGGAAGAAGAGTTAGTGCAAAAACGCGCGACCGGAATCGGTGCTGCACAAAAATACGATGCCGCACAGATCGATAAATTAGAAGGTCTGGAAGCGGTCCGGAAACGTCCCGGTATGTACATCGGCGACCCGGATGAGCGCGGTCTGCATCACATGGTTTACGAAGTCGTCGATAACTCGATTGACGAACATTTGGCCGGATTTTGCGACAAGATCGAAGTGATTGTGCACGTCGATGGCAGCGTGTCCGTGCGCGACAATGGGCGCGGCATTCCTGTCGATATTCATCCGAAATGGAAGATGCCCGCCGTCGAGCTGGTGCTGACGAATCTGCACGCGGGCGGAAAATTCGGCCAGGGCGCTTACAAGTATTCCGGCGGATTGCACGGCGTCGGCGCCAAATGCACGAACGCCCTTTCGGAATGGTTCAAAGTGGAAGTGTCGCGGGACGGCAAGGTTTATCACATGGCGTTCGCCAAAGGGAAAACGACCGAAAAGCTCACCGTCATTGGCGAACTCAAGAACAAGAGGATCACGGGCACACTCATTACATTTTTGCCCGATCTGGAAATCTTTACGATTACGACCGAATTTAAGTTCGAACGTCTCGCGACGCGGTTGCGCGAGCTGGCATTTCTGAATCCCGGCTTGGAAATCGCGCTCACGGATGAGCGCGGCGCGGCGCCGAGGAAGGAAACATTCCTTTACAAGCATGGCATCGAAGAGTTTGTAAAACAGCTCGGTGAGAACAAACAAGTGTTGCATCCGAAGCCGATCGTGATTTCCCGGCAGCGCGACGAAGTATTTGTCGATGTTGTGCTGCAATACAACGACAGCTACAACGACCAGATTTTGCCGTTCGCAAATTCGATTCCGAATTCGGACGGCGGTACGCATTTGACCGGATTCCGAACGGCGCTCACCCGCGCCGTCAATCAATACGCGAGACAAAACAATCTCCTGAAGGAGAAGGATCCGTCGATTTCGGGCGATGATGTGCGCGAGGGTTTGATTGCGGTGCTCAGCATCAAACTGCCGAATCCGCGCTTTGAATCGCAGACGAAAGTGAAGCTCGTGAACACCGAGATCGACGGCGTCGTGAACTCGGCCGTTTACGACGGGTTGATGACTTATTTCGACAAGACTCCGCCAATTGCGCGGCGCATCTTCGACAAAGTGCTGACCGCTGCACGGGCGAGAGAGGCCGCGCGTAAAGCGCGCGAGACAATCCGCAAAGGCGCCCTCACCGGCGGCGGCCTACCAGGCAAACTGGCCGACTGCTCCGAACGCGACCCGGAATTGACCGAGCTTTACATTGTTGAAGGTGATTCAGCTGGCGGCTCGGCCAAGCAGGGACGCGACCGGCGTTATCAAGCGATCCTCCCGATCCGCGGAAAGTTGATCAACGTCGAGAAAGCGCGCGAGGACCAGTTCCTGAAAAACAACGAGATTCAGGCAATGATCACGGCGATCGGCGCGGGCATCGGCAAGCCGAAGGACGAAGACGGCGGCGGCAACGGCAAGGACGAAGGACGATTCGACATGTCGAAGCTGCGCTACGGGCGCATCATCATCATGACTGACGCGGATGTGGACGGATCGCATATTCGCACGCTGTTGCTGACGTTTTTCTTCCGGCAAATGACCGAGTTGGTGCGCGCGGGCAAGATCTACATCGCGCAGCCGCCGCTGTATCAGATCAAGCGAAAGAAGCGCGAAGAATATGTCGATGATGACGTGCAGCTAAACAAAATCCTCATCTCGCTCGGCGCGGAGGATGTCCGCCTGAAAAATCTCGCTGACGAAAAGGAAATTACGGCGGCGCAATTGAAGGACATTCTCGAATCGTTGGAGAAACTGGCGAAGCTGAGCGAGTCAGTGCGGCGGCACGGCGGCGATTTCGAGGCTTATCTCGAGCAGCGTAATTCCAAGACCGGCAAGCTGCCGTCGTATTTAGTGAAGGTGCGAGAGGGCAACGACGAGACCGTACGTTATTTTCACGACGAAAAAGAGGTTCGGAAGTTTCACGAAACGAATCTCGATCTTAATTTGTTCGACACCCAGATTGAGCAAGAGCTGCTGCCGCTGAGCGATGCTCAGGCGCCGACGCGAACAAATGGCATTCGCCGCCGCGGCAAACTGGTGGAGCTCCATGAATCGGCTGCGATCCAGAAACTAATCGCCGAGCTCGCGCGCAAGGGTCTGAAAGTGGACCACTACGCGGCGAGCGATCGTCCGATTTTCGAGTTGATCGAAGGCGAAGGCGAAAAAGCCGTTACGCGTTCGCTCTTCTCGATTCCCGAAATTCTCCAGAAGATTTTGGAGATTGGCCGCCGCGGCGTACAGATCAAGCGTTTCAAGGGTCTGGGCGAAATGAACGCCAAGGAATTGTTCGAGACCACGATGAACCCAGAAAAGCGCAAGCTGTTGAAAGTCGATCTGAACGAGGACAACGCAGTCGATGCCGACAAAATGTTTACAATCTTAATGGGCGACGTCGTCGAGCCGCGCCGCCAATTCATCGAAGACAACGCACTCAACGTCCGCAACCTGGATGTGTAACTAGACAGGATTAACAGGATTTACTGGATTGGATTGGGAAAACGATCATGCACTGACGCAGAAGGTGATAGGACTAGCTATGAAGGTTCATCGCGCGAGCCGCACCGCTAATTCGTCGAAGACAACGCACTCAACGTCCGCAACCTGGATGCGTAACTAGACAGGATTAACAGGATTTAGTGGATTTGGATTCAAACGACCACGCGCTTAGTGAAAAGGTCATCGGCTTCGCGATGAAGGTTCATCGCACGCTTGGCCCAGGCTTTCTCGAGTCAGTCTATTTGAACGCGCTCATTCACGAACTCCGGCGCGCGGGTTTTCGTGCCGATATTGCCCAACGTCTAACCGTTCGGTACGAAAACGTGATTGTAGGCGAATTCATCTGTGACCTGATCGTTAACGATGCGTTGCTCTGTGAACTCAAAGCAATCAGTTCGTTGTCGAAGGCAGATGAAGTTCAGCTCGTAAATTACTTGTCCGCAACGAGCCGTGATTTTGGTCTGCTGCTTAATTTTGGCGCACCGAGTCTACAATTTAAGCGGAAATATCGGCGTGCGGCGACGGAGGTTTCCGATGTCGATCTTCAGAATCCTGTAAATCCTGTTAATCCTCTCTAGAAACTCTGATGCTTAACCCGAACGAAAAAGTAGATCCGGTAAATGTGGCCGAGGAGGTGTCGAGATCGTTTCTCGATTACTCGATGTCGGTGATCATCTCCCGCGCGTTGCCGGATGCACGCGATGGATTGAAGCCTTCGCAGAGAAGAATTCTCTACGCGATGCATGATTTGTCGCTCTTTCCAGGGCGGCAACATCGGAAATGCGCAAAGATCTGCGGCGACACGAGCGGTAATTATCACCCGCACGGCGAAGCGGTAATTTATCCGACGCTCGTGCACATGGCACAGCCGTGGGCGATGCGTGAACCTCTGGTCGATGGTCAGGGCAACTTCGGATCGGTCGAGGGAGATCCGCCGGCAGCGATGCGCTATACCGAAGCGCGTATGACGCATCTCGGCGCTGCGCTCATGACCGACATGGAGAAGGACACGGTCGATTTTGTTCCGAACTACGACGAGACCCGCACCGAGCCGACCGTTTTCCCAGCAGCATTTCCGAATCTGCTCGTTAACGGCGGCACCGGCATCGCAGTCGGCATGGCGACGAACATTCCGCCACACAATCTCACCGAAACCATCGATGGCATTTGCGCACAGATCGACGACCCCGACATCCCGCTCGAGGAGTTGATGAAGCACGTGAAGGGGCCGGATTTTCCGACGGGCTGCGCCATCTGCGGCGTAAGCGGCATTCGTCAGTATCTCGAGACCGGCCGCGGCAGCGTGAAAGTGCGCGGCAAAGCAGGCGTCGAAGAACTCAAGGGTGGCCGCGAACAAATTGTTATCACGGAAATCCCGTTCAACGTGAATCGCGCAACGCTGGTCGAGCGCGTCGCGCAGTTGGTGAACGAAAAAGTGCTCACCGACATCAGCTACGTCGGCGATCAATCGGACGAGAACACGCGCATCGTGATCGAGCTCAAGCGTGACGCCAATCCGAAGATCATCATCAACAATCTTTACAAACACACAGCGCTGGAAAGCTCGTTCGCCGTCATCATGCTGGCCATCGATCACGGCCGGCCCAAACTTCTCTCGCTCAAGGAAGCCAATGCCGCGTACATCGAGCACCGCCGCGAGGTCGTGTTGCGTCGGACGGGTTTCGAATTGCGCAAGGCGGAGGAGCGCGCCGAAACGCTCGAGGGTTACTTGATTGCGCTCAAAAACCTCGACGAATTCATTCGTATCATTCGCGGGTCGGCCAATCGCGACGAGGCGCGCGTCAAATTGCTCGCCTTCGAATTTACGAAACGGCAGGTCGAGCAAATCGGCATCATTATTCGCAACCCGGCGCGATTGGTAGAAGGCCGCTACGCGTTTAGCGAGCACCAGGCGAATCAGATTCTCGATCTTCGCCTTTATCAACTGACCGGCCTCGAACGCGAGAAGATCGACAAAGAATACAAGGAAGTGATCGAGTCGATCAAAGATCTACGCGACATTCTGGCGAAAGAGGAGCGCGTTTTCAGCATCATCAAGAAAGAGTTGCGCGAAATTCGCGACAAGCACGGCTCGCCGCGCTTGACCGAGATCGCAGCCGACGAGGCGGAGATCAACATGGAGGATCTCATTGCGAACGAAGGTTGCATTATCAGCATTACACACGGCGGATTCATCAAGCGAACGGCGGTCAGCGCGTTTCGCGCGCAACGTCGTGGCGGAAAGGGAGTCATCGGCATGTCCACGCACGAAGGCGCGACTGAGGAAGAGGAGGGCGACTTCGTCGAGCATCTGTTCACCGCCACTACCCATGATTACCTGATGTTCTTCACGGAATCGGGTCGCGCTTACGTCGAAAAAGTTTACGAGATTCCCGAGATGGGACGAGCGGCGAAGGGGCGTTCTATCGTTAATATTTTAGAGTTACGGGCGGATGAAAAAATCGCGGCCACAATCCGGGTCCAATCGAAGAAGTCTGGCACTGGCGCGGGCGCGGTCGATCAAACGTGGGATGAAAATCTGCACATCGTTTTCGCAACGCGCTCCGGCATCGTGAAGAAATCGAACCTTTCGGATTACCGGAACGTTCGCAAAGGCGGCATCATTGCCATTCAGATCGAACAGGACGACTGCCTCATCGATGCGAAGCTAACGAACGGAGATAACGAGATCGTCCTCATCACCAAAAATGGAATGAGCCTGCGATTTCATGAGGAGCAATTGCGCGATCAAGGCCGAAACACCGTTGGCGTTTGGGGGATTCGGCCGGACAAGAAAGACCATGTCATCGCGATTGCGATTATCGATCCTGACGCGATGCTGTTGGTCGCCGGCGAAAACGGAATCGGCAAACGCACGCCGTTTGACGATTACCGCAGGCAATCACGCGGCGGCAAAGGCATCATCACCATGAAGACTGGCGAAAAAACTGGCGATGTCGTCGGAGCGCTTACTGTTCGCGAAAGTGACGAGATCATGTTGATCACGAATAAAGGCCAGATGGTGCGGACACGCGTGAAAGAAATTCGCGTCGTCGGTCGAAACACCATGGGTGTTAAGTTGATGAACCTGCGCGATGGCGAGAAACTTCAGGCCATTGCGCCGGTCGTTAGCCAGGCCGAAGAAGAAAGCGCCAGCGAGACGGCGCCGGTGGAAAAGAAGTAACGCGAACTTCTCGCTCGAGCGCTGATTGGCCCCGAGCCAAGGGTCACTCTACAGAAAAACGGCTCGCCGCGGCGAGTCCCTTTTCAACACCAAGCTGATTGCCCGCCGCTAATAGCCTCCCACGGCGTGCGTCGTGGTGGTCGTCGTCGTTGGCTGCGTCACGGTCGTTTCGCGTGTGGTCGTCGTTGTCGAAGTTACAGGTTGTTCAGAGGCGCAAGAAGTAAGGAACATCGCGCCCAAAGAGACGACTACCGTAAAAAGAATGGATTTTTTCATAATGAGATTTGACATTTACTTCCAATAATGTTTCGCCGCAAATTCCTTCCACGGATGTATTAGAGTGAGCTTTCATGGCTACGCGATCGGCACCTCGCGGCCCAACTCGCTCGAGGCGTAAACGCCGTCTATGATTTCCATCAAGGCCACTGCCTGCTCGGCGTTGTTGACCGGCTCCGCATCGCCCACGATTGCTTCCAAAAAATTCCGCAACTGCAATTCGAACCCGCTCGGCTCGTTCTCGACGGCATCGAGTGGCACCGCGACAATTTCACCTTCTCGATCTTCGAAAAGTGTCAGTGGATTCAACCGTACCGAACCGTTCGTCCCGTAAACGGTGGAATTGACCAACTCTTGGCCGAAATATTTTCGCGGCGGGATATCGTCGGTCAGGTTGCCCGCCCACGAAGTCTCCAGTTGGACCACGGCGTCATTGGCGAAGCGAATGAACGCATATGCCGCGTCCTCGACGTCGAAAACCGGCACATTCGCTAGGTGCTCGAAGTTCCGAAAAACTTTCGCGCTGATCGATACCGGCCGCGGCGTGCCCATCAAGTACCAAACCGCGTCGAGTGCATGAACGCCGATGTCGATCAAAGCACCGCCGCCTGACCGTTTCTTTTCCGTGAACCAATGCCCAATGCCGACTGGGATTCCGCGAGAGCGCACAAATATCGCTTTTGCATAGTAAATCTTGCCCAGGCGGCCTTCTTCGATCGCATCCTTTGCTGCGCGCATCGCTGGGGTAAAACGAAACTGCCGGCCAAAATAGTAAATCAGTTTTCGTCGTATCGCTTCTTCCCGCAGCACTTTCATTTCCGCCGCATTCAGCGTCGGCGGCTTTTCGCAGAGCACATGTTTTCCAGCCTCCAGCGCGGCGAGCGACGCTGGGAAATGCAAAAAGTTCGGTAAACAAATGATCGCCGCGTCCACTTGTCGATCTTGGAGGAGTTCTTCATAGCTGGCGTAGCTTTTTTCCGGAGCGTGCTCTTTTTCAAACTCGGTTCGGCGCGTTTCATCAAGATCGGCGCAGGCATAAAGATTTGCTTCATCAATTGCGCGTATCGCCAATGCATGCTGCTGGCCAGGCCAACCCGTCCCGATGATCGCGACGTTCAATCTTTCCATGTAGAAGTTGTTGCAGCCACGGCCCTGTGGACCGTCTGGCGCGAGAACTTTGCGCAGTTCAAACGCGCCACAGGAGCGTGGCTACAGGTGGACCTTCATTCGCTCTCTTTTCAACTCGCCGCGCTTGCGTTTCGCTTCGAGAATTTTCTTCTTAAGCGCAGGCGGACGCGGCGATTTCCTCCGCCGTTCTCTTTCGCGGCGCGCGGTCTCAGCGGCGCGCCGCTTTTTGTGAGCCTCTTCAATCGCATCGAGCAATCGCTCGCGCGCAAGTGTGCGATTTTGCGCTTGGGACCGCGAGTCTTGCACGGTGACACTCGTCCCGCTTGGCCGGTGCCGCAATGTTACTGCCGTTGCCACCTTGTTCACGTTTTGCCCGCCGGGCCCGCTGGACCGCGCGAATGTCTCCTCCAGGTCAACCTTCCGCACACCAAGTCGCGCCATCCGCGCCGCGACAGAATCTCGCATCATTTAATAGACAGCATTAACAGGATTTTGCTGGATTCAATCGGCAACCACCCTCTTCTGAATCCTATGTGGACTCTCTCGTGTTCTAGTCAGACCGCGCGATGCTTTCGCGCCCGTGTCGAAGTACGCGCGCCATCCAGATTAGTTCGTCCAGAAATTTGTCCACACGCCGGATATAATTCTCATCGAGCAAATTGCCGCGCTCATCAAAGAGTGTCCCGATCTTCCCGAAATTTACGTCTTCGAAAATCATAACGAGTCCAAGTTCCCGCATTACTGGCAGAAGACCTTCGATCACGCGGGCGCCGCCGAACGGCCCGCCGGACACGCCGCAAATGCCGACCACTTTGTGGATATATTCCTTGAGGCACATGTCGAGCGCGTGCTTCAACAAACCCGGACATCCGTGATTGTATTCTGGCGTGACGATGATGAGCCCGTCGCAACGTTCGATCGTCGATGCATACTTCGGGTCTTTCATTTGCTCGCCTGCATCATCCAGGCGCAACGGGAGTGTCCGCACATCGATGAATTCCGTCTCCACCTCGGCACGTTTCTTTGTTTGCTCAAAAACGAAGCGCGCCGCGTGTTCGCTTTGCCTGCCCTCCCGCGCCGTGCCGAGAATTAACGGAATAAAGAGCGAGCGAGCGCTTTGAGTTGGCATGTCGACTTTGTTAAAGCAAATAATGCTCTGCCTGCAACAATGATCATGTCGAGCAAAAGTAGCCGTCCAAAATCAATCTGCATTACCAATTGCGGACGGAGATTTGCAGGCTCTCCTTGCTCTGCGTCGAACACGTAAAACCAGCCATTAGGCACGTGCGGCGTCTGATAACCAGAACGACGACACGGCAATCGCGATCGGAACAAACACGATGATCGCCACCGCGAATCCTCCAACGGGGATTTCTAAATCGCTCCCAACTCGCTGGCTAGCCTTTTTTGGGGTCCCCAAAGGAGGCGTTTCTAGGCGTAGCGCCTGCCGTGGGAGTGCCGCGCCACTTTTCATGAGATTGTGTACCCGATGGCGAAGTTTTTAGTTGTGGGGCACCCGGCACGTTGGCGGCAATGTCTCAAGCCTACGATGGCGTGGGCTGAACAGTGTCGGCAAGCTTTACAACTTCTCAGGCGGTTGGAGTAGCATAAATGCTGTGCGTATTATGTTAACTATAAATAGCGAGCAATAACGAACCCCAAAACCATACTTCACGTATATATAAGAGTTGCGCAGGATTAAACATTACGCTGCGCCAGTCGGGATAGTTTACAATTTATTTTCCCACGCGTGTCCCGCTTGTTCTGCGTGAAATTGACGTTCAAAATTCTTATGATCTTAAGTTGCTACTTCGCAATACTTTCTGTTGATGACCCGTGATGATGGCTCCCCGTTGGTCTATGGTATGCTTTGGTCTCAAGCGTCGAATAGGAGGTAGGAGTATAACGGTGAAAAAAGATTCTTCTCATTCGATTCTTACAACTTTCTCATCGCGCAGAATCGGATTGCCCAATTCAAGTTGGCGTTCTCTGTGCCGCCGTCGATTAACCCACTGGCCCAACTCGAAGGGTTCAGTCCTTAAGAAAAACAAATAAAGACAACGCTAGGGACGCAATGAAAAATCTAAGCAAAACAATTCTAACAGCGGTCGCATTTGGCCTGCTCAGTTGTGGGCTCTTCTCCCAACAGGCTCAAGCCGTAGCAATAAATGGCAACATCAACTTCGCCGGTGTAACAGTATATAACACAAAATCTCTGGCTACGGCCACTGAAGTGAAGAAATGGATCAACTCCTTCGTCCTGGGCGCAGCCACCACCGGCGATTTCGCGACGTTCACACATAATTTGGAGCCCGTCACGATGGGAAAGCCTTGGATGTTCAGTCCATCGACGCCAAAGCTTGGTTTATGGGGGGTTGGCGGTTTTACTTTCGATCTGTCGTCATCCACTATCGTTTCTCAGAACGCGTTCTTTCTTAATATAATGGGCATAGGCACGGTAAGCGGCAATGGGTTCAACCTAACGCCGGGCGAATGGAGCTTCACATCCACCGATTCGAACGGTAAAGTGAGGAGTAGCTTCGGCTTTCAGTCAGACACGGTTGCTGTCCCTGACGGCGGTGCAACCGCCGCTTTGTTCGGCCTTGCCCTTGCGGGCGTCGAATTATTGCGCAGGAAATTTAAAGCTGCTTAAGGCGCCGCAGGCTTCACAAAAAGCCGGAACGTAATTGACCGGAGGAAATGGCCGATAGCGGGTTCTTGCCCTCGTCTTGTTAGCACAGCCACGCGGGGAAGATATACGTCAAACATCGCGATCGATCAACAATCGACGAGTTCCCTTTGTTTTCTTTAGTCCCTTCACATGACATCAACTTATCGCCGAGTTCGGCGGCCACTTCGGTTTAGCGCAGTGCAGGCGCCGACCGCTGCAACAACGCACAATTACCGAATATTGGCAACGAGCTGTGCAGTTGGCCTAGTTACTTGAAGCCGATCGCTAACCTTTTGCACGGCCGCAGTCAGGGTTTCGATCGCTTTCTGCTGTTCCGCGACGGTCGCCTTCAATTGCTCTACTTTACGTTCCTGCGCCTGCGCCTTGCGGTGCTCTTTGAGGAATTCGTTCAGTAACATTGCGTTCACCGCTTCGTAGCGCACGGTGTTGACCTTGCCGTCTCCATCACGAGCTACTAGATTGGTGTTGACCTTTTCCACTTGCTCGGCTATCAAGCCGAACTGCGGGATGCCCTCGGGATCAAGCTCTTCCTTGTAGCGGAAGGTCACGGGCTCAAGCTTAAGAATGGCTTCACTCGCCTTGCCCATTGGTTTGATCGCTTCCTTGAACCGGGCAGAGGACTGCACCGTCCCAAGCTGACCAGTGGAGCTAATGATTACGCCCACCCCGCTGGCTACCGTCTTGCCATAGATGCCGGCGATAAAGGTCTTGTTCTGCGTTCCTGACTTGCCAAGACGGATGGTATTGGATTCCCCCGCCGTACCGATAGCTCCGATATCAATATTGTTACTGCCGGTGGTAAGATTAACTCCGGCCTTACTTCCCACTGCGATGTTATTTGAGCCGGTGTTGTGCAGAAGCGCTTGGAAACCCTCGGCCGTGTTGTTGCCGCCGATTGTGTTGCTATTGAGCGCCTCAAAACCGTTGGCTGTGTTGTTGCTACCGGTGGTGTTGTGAAAGAGCGCCTCATAGCCGTTGGCCACGTTGCTGCCGCTGGTTGTGTTGCTAAACAGCGCGCCAAAGCCGGTGGCCGTATTGAAGCTGCCGCTTGTATTGTCGAGGAGTGCCTCAAAACCGGTGGCCGTGTTGCTGACGCCGGTGGTGTTGCTACCGAGCGCAAAAAAACCGCTGGCCGTGTTATTGCCGCCGGTGGTGTTGAAAGCGAGTGCACCATCACCGTTGGCCGTGTTGCTGTTGCCGGTGGTGTTACTAAAGAGCGCTTCAAAACCGGTCGCGGTGTTGCTGATGCCGGTGGTGTTGCTAAAGAGCGCTTCAAAACCGGTCGCGGTGTTGTTGATGCCGGTGGTGTTATCTTCAAGCGCATCAGAACCGGTGGCCGTGTTGTTACTGCCGGTGGTGTTGCTAAAGAGCGCATCAGAACCGGTAGCCGTGTTGTTGCTCCCAGACACGTCGTTAACGGTGGTGTTGCTATTGAGCGCTTGAAAACCGGTGGCCGTGTTGCTGGCGCCGCTTGTGTTGCTAACGAGCGCACCAGAACCATTGGCTGTGTTGCCGTTGCCAGTTGTGTTACTAGCGAGCGCAGCGAAGCCACTGGCCGTGTTATCGCTGCCGGTGTTGGCGCTGTTGGTTACAATGGCATTTAGGGCAGAATCCCCCTCGGCTGTATTGTTGTTCGGCAAGCCTCCGTCCTGTGCTTTTGCCGTTGGTAACAGCGCAAACCAGACTAGCGCGAGCGGGATGAGAAGAAAACCGCGTCCCGCAGTTGCGGGACTAATCGAATTTCTTATAGGTAGCTTTGTCATTTGTTTTGGTTTCATTTTTTGTTCATTCGGGACTGTTGACTGCGTTGGCTGCATTCCAGTTCCGTGGAGAAGCAGGAATCATTCTGATGAGGCCTCCAAAAAGTCGCCTCACTTCGGCTGACTCGAGGCTCTCTGGTTGGATCTGGAAATCGCGTAAAGCGCTGTTTCAGCGAAGATGCAGCGCACGGACTTTTTTTTAGCCCGGGCCGAAGATGCGTTGAAACGTCGGATGACCTAATCGACCGCACTTTTACCACTACCCGCGACAATTGGTCGAGCTTAATTCTACGGACGAGTCGTGTCCGTCCACTCGTTTCCTAGGGGGATGAGCGGACGGACGGTGATGAGCGATGGTTGGGCGCGCTGCTTTACTGATTGTTACAGACCAGCTGTGGTGCAGGTTTGCTCATTTCATACTGGTCGCTCATTTTCTGGAGGCCCGCACTGAGAGTTTCAATCTGCTTCTGCTGCTTGGCGATGGTCGCGTCCTGTTTTGCAACAGCGGACTTTAGTTCCTTCACTGTGCAGTGCTCTTTGAAGAACTCAGTGAGCAGCATCGCATTCACTGCCTCGTAGCGCACACTGTAGACTTGATTGTTGCCGGTTGTGTTGTTCTGCAGCGCAAAAGCATCGGTGGCCGTGTTAGCGAAACAACCGATCACATGATGCCGCGAGCGATTTCAAAGAGCCGTGAAAACGCTACATGAAATCAATTATTGCCAGCATTGTGGCGGTACGTCATCAGACCGAGCAAGCTCAACGTCAATAGCAGGAACGTTGAGCCCTGATCAGGGACGGTTACGACGGTTACTCCCAGATCTCTTACTCCCGGATGTCTTGGCCCTGATTCCGCTGTCAGGATGGTATCTGTTGCCTGGTATGTAACCAACCAGTGCTCCATGCCGTGGCCGAAAACCTGGTTCTGAATCCTAGAAAATGCTCCGGTCAGAGCCGTGTAATCCATAAAGGTGAAGGATTCACCGACCGTGGGAATAAAACCGTTCAGAAGCACAGGATGGAGGATTCCGTTTACGTTAGCATTCCCAAGAACGTCCAGAACGCTGAATTCGCCGGTGCTCGGACCTGCAATGTCGATCAAGAGACGTCCATTGCTCGCTTGCGTGTAGCTGTCGACGGTCAAGGTACCCGGTCCCAGTGCGTTTCCCGGGCTAACCCTGCCGTTGTTGGTAACATTGCCATGCACCCTTCCCGTGCCTGCGAGGGTGCCACCATGATTAACAGATGCGTTGCTTGTAATAGAGCCATTGATCTTCAATATGCCACCGTTGATATTCGTGCCGCCGGTGTACGTATTGGCTCCCGTCAGTTCGAGCGTTCCGGTACCGCTCTTGGTTAGCGAACCGCCTACGCCGCCATTTTGACCACCATCCTGAATCACGCCGGAAAAGGTAGTGCTAAGGTTGTTGCTGCCTACAGTCAGGTTGTTGGCTCCCAAAAAAGCACTTCCGTCACCTTCGATCGACCCGATCGTCACGCCTGTAGAGCCGTGAGGGCTTATGTCCAGATTGCCATTGCCGAACACCTCAATCCGCGATGTGCCACCGGTGGATTCCTCTTCAAACAGAATCGCTCCACCTTGACCGCCGCCGGTCCCGCTGTTAGCGATCAGCGTTGCAGAACCAGCGGTCGAGGTGCTGAAGAATTCCGTGGCGCCGCCGTATGCACCGCTCACCGTCGCGCCATTGTTAATAAAGGTGCCATTGCCTGCGGTCGAAGTGCCACCGATGAGGCTGAAGAACGTGATTCCACCATGCGCGCCGCTGACCGTACCGCCGTTGTTGTTGATTGTGGCACTGCCCGCGGTTGACGTGGCGTTGAAGAATGTCTCGCCACCGCCTGCATTGCTGGCCGCGGCCCCGTTGTTGTTGATTGTGGCACTGCCCGCGGTTGACGTGGTGTTAAAGACCGTTTCGCCTGCGTCGAATGTGTTGCTGATCGTGCTCCCGTTGTTAGTAAAGGTGCCATTGGCTGCAGTTGAGGTGTCAAAGAACTCCGTGAAACCTTGAAATAGGCCGGTGACCGTGCCGCTGTTGTTTATAAACGTGCCACTGCCCGCAGTCGACGTGTTGAAGAAGAACGTGTGGCCGCCTTCGCTGTTGTTTGCCCCGTTATTGTTGGTAAAGATGGTGGAGTTGCCAGCGGTGGCATTGTTAGTGAAACTTATTTGTCCGAATTGCTCGCCACCAGTCACAAAGTTCTGTGCGATCCCTGAATTGTTCGTGATCCCCGCACCGGTAAGAGTAAGCGTGAAGCCGGGGCTGGCAGTAATAGTGTAAGGGTTCGTAGCGGCTGCTGTGAACGTGATGCCGTTGACTTCGGTATTCGCCGAGATGGACACGCTGGTTGTATTCGAAAGAGCGAACGTCGCTGTGTCTGTCGAGCCATTGGGCACCGTCATAGGCGTCCAGTTGGCAGCCGTATTCCAGTCGCCAGAGCCGGGGTTGAGGTCCCAGGTCGCACTGCCGGCTCGTGCAATAACAGAGAGCAAGAGCATTAAGCCGCTGCCGATCAATTCCGTGACAAATTTTTTCATAGAGCTAAGCCTCCGATTCTCATCGATAAGGGAGAATTACCAGCCGAGGAAAACCACGGGCCCGCCCTTTGCAAAAACTTAGTAAATCCGCCGACATCGATTTTTCGGCCTGATGATTAGGCAAAATTGCCGCTTCTTTACAAGCACAAATGCAAGCTCCGGGAATTCCTCGCCCCGCTGCAAGGAGGCAGGGAATCGGGGCTGCAAAGTTACAGAGCGTCCGGTGAAGCTGGGCGCGTTCAAAGGTTGTTTGGAACGTTGCACACGCTTTTCAAGTCACGCGTATAAAGGTAGAGTGCTGCCTTGACGAGCGCTTCGTCAAGGCGCGCAGAGTGGCACTTGGTCAGCAGCGCGTTGCACGCTCCCTTCAAGGATATTTGCCACGCCGAGCTGTTGGGCGATCTGCGGGAGATTGTCCGGTGAGCTCTTAAAATGCTGCGTTGATGTGCGCGAGATAACTTTCAAGTCGGCGATATTCGCAAGGCGTGTCAAAATCTCCTCTTGGATGCCTTCAGTGAAATAGGCATTCTCGGGATTGCCGCTGTGCGCCGTTTGAGTTCGGCGAAGAAGTTCTTTGGATCTCACTCTGCGCGCCTTGACGAAGCGCTCGTCACAGCGGCAATTGTACGTGGATGACGTGAGTTGAAAAGCGTAGACAATGTCCAAAGCAAGCGGTGAAGACGATCCTGTAGATTAACGGAGATTAGGCTCAGGCAGGCGTGGGTCTCAGCTCGTGAAAGCCTCGCGCTCCGGTTTTACCGCTAGGAAATGTGCCGTGGCCACGGATGCGGCCACGGCTCGTGGGAGTCAATCAAGAGTGTGCTCGCTGGTTGTGGTGTTGTGCGGAGTTGTTTCGCGCCCGGCCAGGATCTTCTCGCGTAACTCGATAAGTCTCGCGCGTTGTTCCTCAGAACAAACGACCGCTTGCTGTGCGCTGGCCGTCGCCGTCACGTTGATGTTGCTGCTCTGCCGGTGTTCCGGGAAGGTCAGCTTTAACCACTCACTGAGCGCCCGCCAGTCTTTCGAGTTGTGTCCGTCAAGTTCAGCAAATTGATCATGGATTCTTTTTGGGATTTTTGGCTACTGATGCGGAGCAGAGGCGTAGCTGTAGCGGAGCAGCAGCAGCCAAAAATTTTGCGCTTCGCTCATGCCGCCAGCGGTAACTGCGTTTTGCTCTGTTCGCGCAGCGCTTCCATGTTCAGATAGCAGGCGCCGTCAAGCCATTCGTCATCGGTCTCGCTGGCCAGGGCACCGATTAGTCGTAAGCAACTTGCTTCATTGGGAAAGATCCGGATTACGTGCGTGCGCCGTTTCAGCTCCTGGTTGAGCCGCTCCAGCATGTTGGTGCTTTTCATATGCTTGTGATGCTGCCGCGGCAAGCGGTAAAAGGTCCACGTCTGTTCGATGTTCTCTTCGGTCCAGGTGCACAGCTTGGGATATTTCCCACTCCAACGCTTGAGCCATGCCGCCAAGTCCTGCCGCGCTTCGTTGACGTCGCACCGATCATACAACCAGCGCAACTCCATTCAGACAATCATCCGCGTTCTTGCGCGGCAGGTGATCCAGGGCGCTGCGCAAAAAATGCACGTAACAGCGCTGCCATGCAGCTTCAGTTAGCATTTCGGCCACGGCCTGCTTTAAGCCTTCGTGTTGGTCGCTCACCACCAGGCGCACCCCACGCAGCCCACGCTGCTTTGACCCGGACAAAAACTCCCTCCAGCTGGTCGCACTCTCGCGATTGGCTAGCTCCACCCCAATCACCCGCCCCGCCGCGCCTGTCAGTCGATCCCGATTGCCACCAACACCGCGCGGTTTTGCACCACCCCCGCTTCACCCACCTTCTCGTAACGCCCGTCCAGCACCACGTAGGGATACTCTCCTCCAACCGCCGCCCCGCAAAACGCTCCACCTCTCCATCGAGCTTTTTGTTCAGTTCGCTCACCGTGCTCGCGCTGAACTCATGCCTGCAAAGTTCCTCCCTGATCGCCTTAACCTTGCGCGTGGAAATTCCCTGCACATACATCTCAATCAGCGCCCCCACCAGCGCCTTCTCGCTGCGCTGATAGCGTTCGAACACTTCGGTAGAAAAGCGCCCCTCCCGATCCTGCGCCACCCGCAACTCCAACGTTCCTACCCGTGTCACCAGCCGCCGGCTGTAATAACCGCTGCGATATCCCAGCCCCTCTCTGGTGCGCTCTCCTTTGTCGGCCCCTAAGGCTTCGCTCATCTCCGCCTCCAGCACCTCCTGCAGCGCCGCCTTCATCAACGGCCGCAGAAAATCCTCATCCTCGCTCATCAATGCTTTGATCTGTTTGCTCTTTAGCTTACTCTCTCTCTTGGTCATGGTTCCTTTCGGTTTGGGTTTCGTTTGATCACACCCCCTCCCAATACCATGACCCTTCTTTTTGCAGAAGTTTTAGGACGCTATCTCGCGACTTAGCGATACGATGCGATGCTGCAATGCGCCCGCCGGCCTAACCGACTGCGTCGTGCCCTAGCCCTTCGATTAGCCTAATGACTGATATGGCAGTGGCCTAACAAATGGCGATGTTCCAGTCTAGCGAATACCCGTGTCGACACCTATCTCAACATGCACAGTCTGATTTGAAACAACCGTAAATGGCTGCGGTCTCGCCAGCCTTTCTGTATATAGAGAGCGTGACCAATTCGCGGGCGGCGATGTCGGAGGGAGGAGAGAGAAATTTAAAGCGGATCGCGCGCACTTCTCGCGTCTACGTTGCGACACGGTGGCGATCAACCCGAATGCCCAGTAATTTTGCAGCCGTGATTTAGTGCCTTCGTGCGTCCCTGCTCCCCGCCAAAACAATGGTCTCGGGGAACCGGGGTTTTAAGGCTTCCGAGCAGAGGAAACGGAGAGGAAAGCCGTGGATGTAGAACTCTTAGTCTGGGCAGCAGTTCGCGACCGGCGTGAAGGTGTAGCCGCCCTCGAACGCTACTTCATAGGTGCGTCCTCCCAAATCTGTCGGCAGAGTTACCAGCAGACGCGCCTGATCGCGGTTGAGCCGCCAGGAAACCGGCGACCCGCTCTCGAACTCGGCACGGATCTCGGCTCCCGACCGGGCGCCCCCAACGGGAAGTCAAAGTCCTGGCAGAACCTCGATTCGAAGATCCTGAGAAGAGAACAGCTTGTGTGACTCGACTTTGCAACTGCCGCGGAGGCCGCCGTTAAAGCTGTGATCCGGCAAGATCTCACCTTCCGTTTTCAATACAGCGTGTATAGGCGCCACGAGCTCCGCATCCATTCCCAGCGCTTTTAGCTGCAATGCAAACCAACGGAAACGGACTAACACGTGGAACTCCGCCGACACGACCCCAAGTTCATAATTCATCACGCCGCAGCTTATGCCGGTCGATTCATCGAGACCTAAGTCCAGCGGTCCAGTGGAACTCTTATAGCCGCGCCATATGACTGGAAGCCCGCCTGGTACATGTAGGTCCAAATTTGTAATTTGGAATTCGACCACGTCTCGTGACATTAGGTCCTCCTGTACATCTGCGCCATCGCAGTCGAGGCTGCGAAAACGCGCGGTAACGGCGCGGCTGCTATCAATGATAGCCCCCGGAGTAGCTCCCCATAGCGGGTTGCGTTGGGGGAGCTGGAGTTGTGGTCGTAGTCGTATCGGATTCGCCCGCGCAAGAGACGAGCGTTAGCGCGAGGATCGAAAGTGCAGAAGAAAGAATAATCGAGAGAGGAGTTTTCATAGATTTTAGCCAATGGAAGTTCACGATTCTCAGTAGAAGATGGTTGTCGTGTCAACGCCTGTATCGCATGAAAACGGTCCCAAAAAGTAACAATGTCGTTACCTTTTCCATGCACGAGCGACACTTTCAAATCCCGATGGGTTTAATTTTTAGAACCTATAACGCATGAACTGCACAGCGGTAAAAGGGAGAGCAAACAAGCCCGTGCGGTGAAACATGGCGTCGGATTACAAAATGCTGCTCCTCCATTCTTTAGCTGCGGGATAATTGCATCCTCCTTCGCGCTGATGGCTCTGGTTGTCAGCACTAGACTTTAGTTCGACGAAGCTCGAAAAACATAAGCAGCGCAGAGCGCAAAAAGTGCTCGCTCGAACCCCTTTTGGGGATGACATTCGAGGCGTCCCCGTATGAGAACTTTATATGTCGTGACAATATCTTGCCTGGCCGCCGTCACTTCCAGCATTGCCGCTCCGCCATCTGATCAATCGATCAACGAGCTACTAGACGTGATGAACATGCCACGTATGATGGATCAAATCTTGACGAACATGGACCAGGAGATCAAGGCCGGTATGCAACGGGGATTGCAGCAGAGTTTGCGAGGCCGCGAACCGACGGCGGAACAAAGAGCCGAGGTGGACAAATTTCAGAAGAAGCTAATGGGAATTATGAGAGATGAGCTGACCTTTGATAAGGTGAAGGATATTTACGTGAGGGTGTATCGGGAAACATTCACCCAAGAGGAGGTTAACGGACTGATCGCGTTCTACAAATCGCCGGCGGGGAAAGCTTACGTCGAGAAGGTACCATCGGTTATGCAGCGCGCCGGCGCAGAAATGCAATCTCGGATTGGGCCTATGGTTCAAAAACTGAATATTATGCAACAGGAATTTCTTAAAGATCTTGAAAAGGCCAGCAAGCCTTGAGACAGCGATTTCTAAAACGCAAGCATTATATCGTCGCGTTCGAAGCGTCGTGGCCTAACGATTTCGCGGACGCGCTGAAAACCAACGGGCCGTAGCCACGGCCCCGTTGGTCCGTCACCGATCACAATCCATTCTTCCAAGCGCGCCACAGGTGCGTGGCTACAATTGTAGAGGCCGCCGTGTAAGCTGTTCTTTAGAGACGAATGTAGCGCGAGGGCGCGCGCAGACATTCCCGACGTCGAGCTTGATCGTGACGCGGATGGCTGGCAAAAAGTTGCGGCGGCTCAGTTGGATTTGAAACCGTTCAGGCAGTGGTGAGATAATCGCGAATGCATCGGACACCGAGGCGGCTTTTCGCCCGCGGCGGAAGGATAGGACGTACCCTGCCCGGATGACGGAAGTCGTTGTAGCTGCGGGCGCCAACGATAGCAAGCCGAAAAAGCCGGTTGGTCGCCCGCGTTGACGTGATGCGCCGCGATGTTGTTTGAGGAACTCGTTCGGCAACAATCGCGTCCGCTGCTTTGTAGCGCACACTGGAGATCCGCGTCCAACCGACAAAGATGGAGAAATCGTCCCGGCGGTTACGCTAGACCCACTGTCACGAGCAATCGTCGGTGGATCTCGCGATCAATCGGTATCCATCGTAGCCGTATGGGCAGTAGGGATACAGGTTATAGAACAACGGTAAAGAACGGAGGACCGAAGAACGGAAAACCGAAGAACGGGGAAACGAAGAACGGAGTAACAAAGAACGAAGTATCGAAGAACGGAGAACCGAAGAACGGACTAACGAAAAACGGAGAGAAGGGAAAACCGAAATTATCGAAAATAATGATCTCGTTGAAACGACGAAACCCATCATCTCGATCGAAGTCGCCGTCGCCGAAACGTTGAAAGCGTGAGGTCGAGTTTAGCGCGGGCGTTTGATGCGTCGCCATCCGTGAGATCGAACCACGGTGAATTGGCGTTCCTAATGTCGAAGCACGGTGGATCGGCGTCCGGACCGTCGGACCTAGCGTTGGAACGCGGTGCATCGGCGTCCGAGCTGTCGGACCTAGCATTGGATTGTGGTGCATCGGCATCCGGGCTGTCGGACCCAGCATTGAGACGCGGTGCATCGGCATCCGGGCTGTCGAAGCACGCTGCCCCATCATTTGCGCTGTCGCAGTCGAGACCGCGAAAACGCACGATACCGCGCAACTGAGGAGAATGAATTTGTTCGAGTTCATAGCGTTATGGGTTCTAAAAATTAAACTCGCCGGGGATCTGAAAGTTTCGCCGGTGCGGGCCGCAAAGGTAACGCCGTTGTTACTTTTATTGACCCGTCGGAGTGCGTGGTCAGTCTGTATGCAAGTACCTGGGGCCAAATGAGCAGTTTGGTCGATTCCCGTCTGACTCCTTCTTCCATTCTAGGCTTCGCCTTCGGACAAACGACTACGGTGACCTGCTGATTAATTGCTTCGAACCGAAAACGCGGATCTCGCCGCCAGCGAAAGTACGAGCGACGTTGCTGCTCGAACCGCTGAGTCGCTCAGTAGAACGTGATCAACCGTCTTGCCTTGCGAGCCGTAGGAAGTGACGGCATACCCGCGAGCAAATTGCCGATAATCCGCTGGCAAGATGCGGCCGTCCTCAAGACCGATTTTTCCCGAGAACGGAGACCTTTCCGCGCGCACACACGCGCGCGCGCGTGTGTGGAAAGAGTCGGCATCACCGCGCCCATTGGCAATCCGTGTGCGAATATCGCCCCCGCCTCCGGAATAAGGCTGGCCCGCGCTCATCATATGTGAAATGCAACGCGGCAGCGATGTCCGGTCCCAGATGCTCCGGCCTGGCAATTTGTCCTCAACGATGCCGTGGTCACCCAGCGGACGCGCTTTGAACGTATCGCCATTTAATAGGTTGTACGATCCGATTTCTCGTCGCTGCCAATCAATCGCATCGACGAGGAACCGAATGTGAAGACCTGCTTTTTCGAAATACGCATTCGCCAGCCTCGCCAGGCCATCGCCCAGCACATTTCGCCGCTTGATAATCACGGCACGTCCACTCCGCCGCGCTTGCTCGATCGAATTTAGATTCGTCGCTTCGACCAATTCGGTCGCAACGTTCGAGATTATTTTCGGGACGAGCTCAACCATGCTCGTTGCATTCGATGGAAACATAAGGTGTTGTTGAACGAGTTTCTGGCGAATCTGTTCAACAGCTTGCGCGTGCTTGCGCCTAAACAGAAATCGTTTCGCCTGGTTTCATCACGCGTAGTTCCGTCCTGATAGCGCGCTGTTTCACGATGTCAATGTCACATCCAGCTCAGCCGCTCTCGCGCGCGCGCGAGTTGTTAGCGATCTACGGCGTGGGGATTGGCGTAAGTGTCGGCGTTGGCGTCACCACAGGCGGCGCTGAATTTGTGGGGCTTGGCGCGGGCGTAGGTGAATTCGCGATTTCATCATTCAAAGGCGATGCTTCCATTACAATCATCACTGTCGGCGTCGGTCAGGGCGTGGGTGAAGGTGTAGGCGTAGGCAGCGTAGGCGTAGGTGTAGCCGTGGGTGTGGGAGTCGGCGCTGCTTCGGCGATTTTCCTGTAGGTTATGAAAAGGGTCGCTCCGGAAACCGGTGCTACCGTCACCGAAGCTGGGCCAGCGATCGTTATTCCTTCGATAAATTCCTGGATATCCGATGAGCTTGCCGGAAACGCGCCGGAATCGATTATCGATGCGGTGAGTACATTGGTTGTTCCAGCATCGGTCGTCACGGTAACCACACCGCGTTGACTTCCGCCCTCCTGCGTAAACTTGTGGATTTGCAAGAAATGCGCGTCGAGGACATCGATCGTTACAGGCGCACTTGTGATTATTTCGGTCTTAAAGGCACCGCCAATAGCAGAAGAGGCAACAACCCAGAACGAGGCAATCAAGACTGACGCGATATCTGTCTTCATTGATCGAATCGTACCGATCTGCACTCCCGTGCTCTGCGGCCGTTGCCGTCAGCCGCTATCTTTTCTGTAACTAATGAAGCAGCTGCTATCCCCGCATGTCACCCTGACACTTGCTGGCCCTGCTATAACAACGCTGTTAATCACTTCCAGCGAACCGGGAGTCGCCATTGGGTCGATAATCGCGGCGGTAAGCACATTGGCCGTTAAACTGTTAGTGGTGACGGAAACGAAGCCGCGGCTTGTTGCGGGCGCTTCTTGCGTAAAATTTCCGATTTTAAGAAAACGATCGGCGGGAACAGTGATTGTCAGCGTTTCATTTGCTTGAAGGATTTGGCTTTTGAAATCGCTCGCTATAACAAACGCGGCGGACGCACAAAAAAGGGCGGCAACCAGACATCGCGTCCCGGGAATTTTCACTTTTTCGAGACTAATACTGTTTAGTTTTTGAAGCAATCCCCTTTTTCGAACTTGATCGCTGTCAGTTTGGGCAATGAGTTTGCTTTTTGTTCCGACTCGCGGGGAGTTCAAAAACGGTCCAGAAGCGCCGATTTCCGTTCAGTTTCTCGTCGAACAAAGCGACGGCAGTCTGGTTGAGAAACCGTTCGACGAATTGACCGCGACCACTGCGCGGAAATATCCGATCGTTCAGCAGCCTGAACCTCAAGCAAGCAGCGGCACGGACGACAGCGCCAACGACGACGACACCTAGTGCCGCGTATCATTTGAATGTATAGCGGATGGGATGCGTCGGCGTGGGTTTTTGTAACTCCAGCGAATGGGAGTGGCGACTTTGTTGTAATGATGGATGTAACTGATGAGCTTGTTGCGCAAGTCGTGCACCGAATGAAAGACGCCACGGGCGATCACCTGACGCTCCAGCTTGGAGAAGCAGATTTCGACCTGGTTAAGCCAGCTGGAATAAGTGGGCGTAAAATGCAGCGTGAGGTTGGGATGGGCGCAGAGGAAAGCTTTCACCAATCTGGTTTTATGAGCCGAAAGGTTATTGGCGATGATATGGATGGGCTTGGCGGCAGGCTGGGTGGCCACCACCTGACAAAGAAAAGCCACAAACTGGGCGCTGGTGTGACGCGCGGCAGTCTGACCAATGATCTCGCCGCTGCCAGTCTCCAAGGCCGCATAAAGAGAAAGGGTGCCATGGCGATAGTACTCAAAGCCGTGGCGCTCGGCCCGTCCGGGGGAAAGCGGCAGCACGGGATCGCGCCGGTCGAGGGCCTGGATGGCGCTTTTTTCGTCCACGCAAAACACTGCTGCATGGGCGGGCGGTTGGAGATAAAGCCCAATGATATCGGCCGCTTTGGCTTGAAAGCGCGGATCGTTGCTGGCCATGTAACGGCGCATGGAATGAGGCTGCAAGCCGGCCGCGCGCCAGGTGCGGGCAATAGCCGAGTGGCTGATGCCCAGGCGCCGGGCCAGCCGGCGCGTGCTCCAGTGAGTGGTGCCATCGCCGGGCGCTTTGGCTGTGGCAGCCACAATCCTGGCCTGCACCGCAGGGGTAAGCTTGTGGACCTTGCGCCCGTGGTAGCGTGAGGCCAACCCGGGAAGCCGATGTTTAAGGAAGCGCTGCTTCCAGGTATTGATCGATCGGTCGGTGCAAGAGAGCTTGCGCCCGATCGAGCCAAAGGAATGGCCTTGAGCAAGAAGGAGAATCATCTGAGCCCGGCGCGCTTCGGTCACTGGGATGCTTCGGCGACGCAGCCGGCGCTGAAGCTCATTTTTCTCCGCCTGAGTCAATCGAATGGTGGTGCTTGTCATGCCGGAACCCTTAATGCACTATACTATATTAGTCAATGATACAGTGCACTTGTGTCAGGACATCAAGCAAGAACGCAGCGGCATCGTTGTCCGACACCCTAATCATCTCATGTAAGGCGCGGTCAATTTCTGGAGTGATGTGCCCCTGATGAAACATCCCTACCATGAAAAAGAGCTTCACCACTGAGGCGGGATAAAATGGAGCGTCCCCGTGATAATCCGCGCGAATGAGCGAGTCCGGTTTTGTAAGATCGACGATGCTCATCGCCAGATTGTCTGCTGTTAATTTTGGAAACTCCTTTAACGTCGCTTCTGCAGTGCACGTGAGAGCTTCAGCCATCGCTAAGTCGACTGGAACCGCACGAAATTCACGATAGTCGCTGTATGCGACCATCGGCTCGATCATAAGGAGCAGAGCAGTCAGTAAAGCGCTTCATCTCTGGGAGAAGCAATTATACTACCTTCTGCGTGGACTGCCCACAGCACGAATTTGACGCCTGTCCTAACGAAACAACCTACTTCAACGGATCGATCATTTTTTCGCTCCGCCGACTTCGGCCAAGCGAGGATTACCCCACCCTATTCCTCAGCAGATGCGCCGCCAGGCGCTCTTGGTTTGGAGAGGAAGTTGCCCACTTCGTTATTGTAGGTTTCAAATGGGTCGCCCATGACCAGGAAGTCGCGGCTGTCATGCGCGATGGAATCCCAGTTGATGACGTAGGGTTGACGTCGATCCTGAAAGTAAGCGACGGCGCGGGCACGGCCGGAGGCGCGGGTGTTGGCAGGCGGTTTACGCGTAGCTTCGCACGGTCGAATGCTGTTGTTCCATTCGCCGATGCGTTTGCCCGGGGTGACGCCAAAGAACAGGCCGCTTTGCGGATCGATGTTGTGGTATTGGAGATCGAGACTGAGTAACCAGGGATCATCCCACTCGAGTTTTTCAGCATTGATGAACGTCTCGAGCAACCATTTTTTTGTGATCCAATCGACGCCGCCGATGAGTTTTTCGGGACTTTGCTCGAGCGCCTCGAGCGTGAAACTCCAGCTCTCGAGCAACCAATCAGTTTCCGCGTCGCGGCCGCCGAGATGGCGTTGCGCCAGTTCGTGAAATTGCCATTGCACGTCAAGCGCGCCGATGTTCTCGCCATTTTCAAGATCGACAAGCCAGCGCCCGGTCGGATCACGTGAGATCTCGCGCGTGCTCCGGACGGCGTCGCTCAAGACGAGATTGCGCGGGAGTTGGCGCGCTTCCAAAAGGGAAAGCACGCACGCGGTAGTGCCCATTTTTAGCGCAGTAGCGAACGGGCTCATATTTGAATCCCCGATGAGCAAATGCAGTCGCCGGTATTTGCGATAGTCGGCCAGCGGCTCGTCGCGCGCGTTGATGATGGCGCGATTGAATTGTACCCATTGGTAAATGTCGTTGACGATGTGATCGGCCCGCTGGCTAAGCTGAAACGCGACTGGCGTTTCCTCTTGCGGCGGTTCAAAATCAAAGGCGAGCGGATTCGCCTGACCGACCCGACCCGCACCGGTGAAAATTTGCCGCGTGGCCAAAAACGTGAGCAGTGTGCCGAGGATCGAAGGCGTGAATTGCGCTTCGCGTTTCATTAAATAATTCTCATGGCAACCAAAGGTAGCGCCGGTGTGATGATCGACGTTGTTCTTGATAAAGGAGACATGATCGCCCGCTTCCAAAGCGGCCAGCGATGAGCGCAGCAACTCGTCACCGGCCAACTCGTAGTTCACAAGATCGTGCAGATGCAAACACTCGGGGGAAGCGTACTCGATATGGCCCATGTCGAGATAGAGGCGTCCGCCGTTAAGGAGGAACCCACCGTTGCCTGGTGGTTCTTCGTAATCGCGATAGTGAAGGTCGATGGTTCCGGCGCGTGCTTTTTGAAATAAATAATTCTTTACCTTGGCGGGCCAAACCTCGGAATTGCCACGTGCCTCGTCATGGCTGGCGAGACAGCCGTATTCGGTTTCAATACCGACGATTCGATCCATCGCGTGGGAAAGCATCGACCCGGAGAACCACTCGAACAAGGGCAATCATGAGGAAAACGCGCCACCTGCCTCCGCGCGACTTCGGCATGCCAAGCAGTCGCGTGGGCTGCAAGGCGGAGAGATGCGCCCATTTACTTCGGTCGCCGCGAAGATCTTCGGCACAGGAAAGAGGCGTGGCCGCAAGCCGGAAAATTGCCCAGTAAATCGCCTCGACATAGCGAGGCGGCTACATCTTGCTACGGCGCGACAGGCAGCGCCCTGGCTATAGAAAGCGGCTCGAGGAAAGCTTGAAACTTTGCGGAAAAATGCGCAGACTAACTTCTCCGTGAGAGAGTTGTCGATCCGCAGTCCTTTCGCCAAAGTGGGAGGCATCTTTCATTTTGGTCGCATGCTGGATAAGATTCGCGCACACGCCAAAGCGGAGCTGCCGCAGGATTATCAGACCAACCTCGGGAAAGGTTTTGATGCGAACTGTACCCGGTTTCTGCGCGTCGATTACGACCAGTTAGTCAAGCGGGTCAAACAGGGCGGCACTGATGAGGAGATCTTGCAATGGTGTTTCGACACCGGCCGCCCACCGGCCGAAGATGAGATTTACATCTGGAACGAATTCATGCGGAAACGCGGCTGGAATGACGATATTTCCGAAATTCTCGATCGCCGCAAAAAGGAAGCCAGCATGGCTGGCCGCTCGGAAATTAAGACGATGTTTGCTTTCATCGACGCCGATGAAGGCCGGTCAGTAATTAATTCACGCTAAGGCGAACGCGTGAAGATCGATGTGGAGGGCACCCGCGCTGTCGGCGTCCAAAACGCGAAACGGCGCGCCCCTCCAACGTATCTTCGAAATGCTACCCGATCGTTACGAACCATCGTTGGTTGGAATCGGCGTAGCCGTAGAGACAGGCTCGGCACGGGACGAGTCTGGCGGCCTTGCGGCCCGCGAGGCGTTGGAATTCGCAGCCGACTAGCCTACGTACAAAGCTACGGCTTAGCAGGACACTCCGAATGTTTTCGCGAGCAGGCGGCTGCCACTACACTACAGTAGATGGGCAATTACAAGATCGACAATCACGGGGACGGTGCGGGCACCGGGATGATGATTTTGTTCGGCGGCGGCGGCTGCATTCGCCAATCGATAAACTTCCACACCGCGATCACGACGAGGATTACGGCCACGGTCGCGATCCAAAACCGTGTCGCGCGTTCTTTTCCACTAATCACCTATCACTGACAACCAATCGGCTGCTCATTCGGCCAAGGTATCGATTCGTTCGGCCAAACCGAAATCGAGTTCGGTCACACCGCCCTTACTGTGGGTGGAAAGCACCAGCCGCACCTTGTTGTAGCGGATGTCGATGTCGGGATGATGCTCTTCCTCATCGGCAACTTCGGCTACCGCGTTCACAAAATCGATGGCATCGGCAAAATCATCGAACTCGAAAGTCCGCTCGATGTGTTTTTTCTCAAGCTCCCACTCCGGGATCTTTTTCATGCGGTCTTTCAGTTCCGCCGCTTTCATCAGATCGGCCATAACGGGACAACGAGTAACATCCGAAATTCTTTTTGCAATGCGAAATCGCGTGTCTTTATCTACCTAAATTTTGGCTGCACTGGTGTCGGGCCGCGGTCAGCTCCGAAAAAGATTTGGTAGGGTGCGACCGCGGGCGCGCCGAAGCGGATGGGCGGCCCAGCGGTCTGTCCCTACCATCAGAGGTCGAGAATCTTGCGCAGGTTTTTAGCTGAATCGAAGACTTCCTTCGCGCACCGTCGCGCTTGCCTCGATTTTCGCGGCCAATCCAACATCATTTCCCTCACCGCCGATTCGGCTTCCGCCCCTCCAGCGACGAAATGGAAGCCGCTTTCGCCGGGAAGGTATTTCGCTGCGCCAGTATCTTCGGTGATCACCGGCCGGCCTGTTGCTAGAAAACTCGCCGCTCGATCACTCAACCAGCCCGTGCGCCAAGCCACATCCACGCCTTTAATGGCCGTGAACTCTGCGAGCGCGTTTGCGATGTAACGGCGATACTTGCCTGGCGTCCGCGCCACCCGATGTGGATCGACAATGTGCCACCCACGGTGGCGCAAACGTAATCGTTCCGGATCGTCCGCGTTGATATTCATCGCGAGCTCAAAGTTTGCAGCCGGAACGCGTCCCGGAAGATCCAGATATTTTTCGAACGCGTGCTTTTTTGAGAGGTCGGGAAATTGGCCGTTCACTTCGACCATGCCGCTCCAATACCATTGTCCAATGGTCGTGAATTTTGGAACGCGCGGCCGCGGAAGCTTGTGAATCAATTTTGTGTCGACCAACGGATAAAATGTTTTCCATCGTAGCTTTTGTAGAGGCAGGCGTATCGCCTGCGATCGAAAAGAAGCAGCCGGCACGGCTGCCACTACAGTTTTTGGCAGGCGGCAATCGCGCCCATGAGCATTCAAGCCGATCGTCCAGAATTCGTGATGAGTCGACTGGCCCATCTCTATCTTGGTCATCCAATAAAAAACCTCGCTCGGATCGAGATCGCAGAAAATCCGTCGTTCAAATTGTAGGAGCAACGGCGGATGAATTGAATAGCTAAGATTGAGCAGTGTATTCGAACCAGCCAGGCGATCGAGCAGCTCCCGCTGTGAGATTCCGATGCAACGAATCTCGTCGAGAGTGTGAACATCATTCGCCCGATTCTGATAAAGCAGGCAATAACATCCGGCGAGGCCATGCTCGCGTAATTGTCGCTGAAAATTGTCGATCTTAGCCTGATCTTCGCGCGAGTTTTTCGTGCCTGGCAGAAGCTCCAGCCAAATCGCGTCCAGTTTCAATCGGCGCAGCCCAAGCATCCATTGCAGCGGCACCGAAAAATTCCCGCCGCCCTCGAGATATTTCGCCGCAAAACCACAGCCGAGGAACACTGTCATCCGAAGACAAAACAGAAAAACGTCTAACGCTCAACATTCAACATCTCTCCGAACCGTATGCCTCTCCGAGCCGGAGGCCAATCTCGAATTCAGAGGGCGAGATTGTGATTTAGAGCTATGGCGTTCCCGTTTACTTGATGCTCTATCGTTTGACGCCCACGTGTTCCTCCGCAAATTAGCTGCTCTCTCGGCGCCCGTAGCTCAACTGGATAGAGCATCTGATTACGGATCAGAAGGTTTGAAGTTCGAATCTTCACGGGCGCGCTCTTGATTACAAGGTATTTACGCCGATTGCGACGATACGAGAAAAATCGTGTTTGCCATCTGCTTGCCACTTTTAAGGCGAAAGGTCACACCAATGGCGGCCCCTTTTTTTGCGGTTGCCGGGGCGCGGGCGGGGAATGTTGTCAACGGAGAGGCGCCTTCGGCGCGCTCCGCGGCTGAGCTTGGTCGTTAGGCGGCTTGGGTTCTCCTTGAACTTGGACTTTTTCGGCAGGCCGGTGCGTTGCTCGGTACCGTCTTGATCACTCGGGTGCAACGTGCGCAGTTTCAACCGGCACGCTTGACGACAATCTCACATTCTCGGATCGTGTGTATGTTCGGCGGCGCCACAGTTGCCATAACGACAAGCCGTGCAAGATCAAGCTGAGCGGAACGGCAAAGGCAGGCGTCATGACGGTCGGGTACGACGCTGCCAGAACGTTGGGATGATCCAGCGCCAGATGCTGCAGCGGCCCAGGTGAACTGAGCGCGCCCAGTGCGACGGCGTTGACCAGATCGGCGATCCCCAGGAAATTCCAAGCCACGGCGACCAAACGCCCGCGCGCGGCGCCAGAGGCGAGATAAAACGCCGCCGGCAGCGCCAGCAGACCAACGAGCACATTGCCCAGATAGGTCGAAGTTTTCGGCGTCGACCAACAGGCTAGGTGATCTTTGCAAGAAGACGAGGAATAGCCCTATCCGGGCTATCGGTGTAATCCGCGGTTCTCCCGATCCCTAAAGTGGCCGGTAGCTGGCTGAACCTTCGTCGATACCGACCCGGACTGATGCCGGCTATCCGGCGAAAGTGATGGCGAAACGATTCTTCTGTGCCGAAGCCGCAAGAGTCCGCCACAGCCCACAACGGCGCGCGGGTGGTTTCCAGCGTGTCTTTTGCGCGCGCTACCCGCTCGTGCACGATCCACTGAGTGGGCCAGAGTCCGGTGGCGTCACGAAACTGGCGCTGCAAGGTCCGCTCGCTCACGCCGGCGCGGCGAGCCAGCGATCTCAAATCATGCTTCGTTTTCAGATTCCCTCGCATCCACTCAAGCAACGGCGCGATCGGATGCGAGGCGTTGAGCGAGACGGCGTGTGGAAGAAACTGCGCTTGTCCGCCCTCACGATGCGCCGGGATAACGAGACCCCGCGCGACCAGATTCGCAATCTTCGCTCCGTGATCGCGCCGAACAAGGTGCAGCATCATATCTAGTCCGGCTGCGGATCCAGCCGACGTGATGATCCGGCCCGTGTCCACATAGAGGTCGTTGCTTCGCACTTCGATCTCCGGGTATCGCTCCTGCAATAGCGCGACGTGTATCCAATGCGTCGTGGCGGGCTTCCCGTCGAGGAGACCGGTTGCGGCGAGGACGAACGCGCCTGTGCAGATCGAACAGAGTCGCGCTCCGCGCGCGTGCGCATTTTGGAGTTTTCGAATCAACAATCGCGGCGGTGGCACAGCCGGCCGCCAGCCGGGAATGACGATGGTGTCCGCCCGGTCGAGGAGGCGCAGCGAGTGCGGCGCGGTAAAACGGACGCCTCCGGTCGCGCGCAGCGGGGACCGCGTCGCCGCGCACACGCCGAAATTGTACCACGGCACGTCAATGCCGGGCCATCGCACGGAAAAAATTTCAGCCGCACAGGCAAACTCGAACGTGCACAAGTCGTCATAGGCGACCACGGCGACAAGATGGGAACGCATGGCGTATGATTACCACATTATGACGTATACGCCACTGGAAAGAGAAGACGGCACGGAGTTATCTGTACGTGCGAAAACCACCAAAGAAAAACCACATGAAAACAATAACTAAACTCATAGGAGACAAACCATGAAAAAATTAAACCAAACCTTATTAGGGTCAACACTGACGTTACTCGCGGGTGTTTTGTTACTCGCGAGTGTTGTTTTGGCTGGCAACGGTAATATTACCACTGTGAATTGCACAGGAAATCCCACGGATCGCGCTTTGATACAAAGTGCTATCAACAATGCGGGTAGTGGGGATACCATTATGTTGGTAGGCACCTGCCAGCTCGATGGAACACGAGTATTCATCACAAAATCAAATCTAACAATAACGGGAGCGGGTGCGGCTGGGAACTGGTCCACCGTAGTGAAAGGGATAGCGAGCACAAGTGGCACCCCGGTGGGTGATGATGGTTTTCCGAATTTTCTTTTTTTCAATCGAGGGTTCCACATTGGGGATATTAGCGGTAATTCTCAGGTCAAAAATGTCGGGATTGAAAATATTAAGTTCTCCACCCTACATCGGGCAGTTATCGTCTCGCCACAAATCGGAGAAGTTAGTAACCTATGTAGTGGAGAAACTGTTGGCACGGGTTCTGCCTCATCGATTCTTGTCGATAATAATTGGTTTGATAACGATAATAGGTCAGCACAAATATTTGGTACGGCTAATAATGTTACTTTCCAAAACAACCTGGTGACAAATAATACTGCCGGAGACATCGACTTTCTCACGGATGGTCAATTGCAAGGATGCGACGGTGGGGCAGGCGTCCTATTTCCCATTGGTATTCCCGCAAATTCTGCCATTGTTGGAAATTCAATCAGCGGTGGTAAAGAAGGACTTGCACCGATAGCCGTTTTTGGTTGTGACAAACTGACTGTGGCTAATAACATTCTATCCACTATTGGTGCACCATTTGCGATGATAATTCTTTTTGAATATAGCAATTCGCACGTGTCAAACAACCAGATAAACGCCGGTGGCATTGCGATTGGAATTTATGCCTCTGATTTCATGGATGCTACGCCAGGCTTCCCACCCAATTCTTCTAATGTTCAGATTAACAACAATACCATTAGTAATGGGATACCAGGCGTTGGTATTGATAGCGATACAACGGGTTATTCAGTTATTAATAACCGTTTTGCAAGCTCCTCAATAGCGGATATCGTGCTCTGTGGGACTATTGCAAATGCGGTTTGCGATGGCGGTACACCACCGAGTTTTCAAAATAAGGTTGTGACTACAAACTTTAGCAACTCAGTGATTGATAATGGAAGTAACAACCAACTCTTAGGGACGCAAAATCTCATTAACAATTCTAGTGTACCTGCAGGTGTAAAAAGCAAATTGATTGGCGGTGCGAAGGGAAGGCCGTAGTAGTAGCAAATCGTCGTTAATCGAAGGCCATCAGGTAATTCAAAAAACTTAACGGCTTTTTATAACCACCGCCTGTCTTAAATAGGGTAATATCTTAGTAAATGGCGGCTCCGGGCACACCGCAGACAAGTGGCCTAACGAATCTCGGCCGCGTTGGCTCTGTCGGAACGCGCCGTGGCCGCGGTCCCGATCGAGAGAGACGCCGTGTACGGTCTCGCTCCGATCGAGATCCCCGCCCGGGTGGCGGCGCGCATGGGCGACCCCGACCGCGCCATCGCCGCTTTACAGAAGCTACTCTCGATGCCGTGCGATGGCGCACTGGCTGAGGGCGTGCCGCTCACTCCGGCGCTGCTCCGGCTCGATCCAATGTTCGATCCGCTTCAGAACGATCCGCGCTTCCAAAAACTCGCATCGAGCGCGCCGAACGCTGCGGACAAATAACATGAGGCGGTGGGCGCCAGCAAACCGCTGGGCCAGACCTCCTTCCATCCCTCGCTCGGGATGAAATTCTGACGATAGCACCAGACCATAGCGCCGGCATGGCACAGACCAGTTGGAACGTCGACTGACGTAATCCTGAGCATTGTTGAACACATTTGCTCTAACGAATGGCAGTCAGGCGATGCCTACTTATAACATAGGATTATGTACGACGAAGGTCTTATAGAAAGAAAAAGCAAACCCTGAGAGATTCCGATTTATAACGGGCCGGAAATGACTTCTCCCGGTAAGAAGCCAAACAAGGCCAAAGCAACACAAATTAAACAGAAAGAAACAACATCAATGAAGACAAAACTACTTAAAACGATAGCAAGCTCTCTACTGTTAGCGTGTGCGTTGGTCGGTTTGGTTGCCGCAATGACGCTGGGCACGCCCCGTACCGCGCAGGCCGCAGCCGGCGCGCGGGTTTGCAGCGTGGGCATGCTGAACGGCTTGTATCTATGGACCTTTGAGCATGAAAAAACAAATCTCAAACATCGATGTAGTTCGATCCGCTTGGCGCAGCTTGCCGCGCAAAAGCCAGCTATGGACGTGAAGGCGCTTACTGCCATGATGAAAAGCGATCCGATGAAGTCGCGGCGTTCGTAGTGACAATCGTTTTGCTGATCCAAAGTTTTCATAAGTTGCTCCTTGATTGAGGGTGGTCTGACGGCCAAGCCTAACGATTTGCAGCGAACTCAGGCAAGGCAAAAACGCGCCGGACGATGTCAATCTTTGGTAAAGGCAACCCTGTCCCACGAACAAGGGGCGCACGTAGCAGATAAAGTGCGCAAGGCAACATAGATTAGAAGATTCTCCGCAAGGGTTTTCCGATTCTCCACGATCGGCGCTTCCGGGTCGCGGGGTAGCACGGTGCGGGCTGCGATCACGATTCGACGCGGTGCCAAGTCGCCGCGCGTTCGGGTAGCAGGGCGGCAAGAGTAACGAAGTCCGATTTATTTGGAAGCGATTTGCAACGCAGGTCGCCGAATCGTCATGAATCACGACTATCTGTTATAGGGGCGCGCTATTGAAATATTTTCCGACCGCGCCGCGTGAGATTTAGGTAAAGATCGAGCCCAAGAGTTAGGCGCAATGGATGTCGCTAAATCGACATCAACGGCCGCACCGTTATTCGCGGAGGTGGTGTTTGAGCTCCCAAACGCGCAGCGCCGCGAGCAAAAGCGCTTTGGTGCGAGTGAGCGTGCCGGCCGCGGCCATAGTCGTTTCGAATTGGCCGCTCGCCTGAGCATTTTTGCCATTACGGCCGCGATTGCGCGAACGTTGGTGCGCCTTCGTTTCTTTGACGCGACGGGCAGTCGCCTCGCTCACCGCCAGATGCCCGCTATTATTCATAAAGTCTCTCATACCCGAGCATACCCGAGCAGCTTCCACGGCAATTTAGACGGCGCTGGTGCGTCCGAAATTCAAGTCCGAACCGTATATTTGCCGAGTAATGTCGTGGGCGTGAAAAGCGCTTGTGCGGGCCCTCGCTGTTCTGTTTGCGGGTTTCGAGCGGAACCTTTTCGGATCGAATGCACCATGGCCGCGACATGTTCAACGCGGCGAGCTGTGCTTCCTTTTTAATTATTGGAGTGAGCGAAAACTAATTTACGGCGTATTTGAAGCGACGTGTAAAGGCACTCGCGATATCATCCCTGAGGCATGGGGCGGGATGTACCGTATCAGGTACGTGTAAACCTCGGGTCGCATGAGCGCCTCGCTGTCCCGAAAGCATTTTACTCGGGCAGCAGCGTGGCAGTGAATTAGGGCAGCATCACACCGTCACGGGTGTGAATTCGGGACGCAGACGCGATTGCAGCAGCGACGTTGTCGATGCAGAGTTCGAAGTCGTTCTCGGAAGAAGCAACCCCGATTCGGTGCCGTAATGGAAAAAAGACATCAGCACGTCAATCCAGAGTGTTACTTGAAGGCTTGGTGTGACCCGGCGCCGCCGCCGGGCCAAACTCCCTACATTTGGATTCACTCGCGTGACGGTTCGACGAAGGCAAATAAGGCACCCAAGAAAGTGTTTCGAGAACTGGATTTTTACACGATCAATCTAATCGACGGATCTCGGTGCCTTGAGATCGAAGATTCGTTTTCAGTTATTGAGGATCGGTTCACACAGCTCAGGGACCAGCGAATCGTAAAAGGCGTTCGGCTCGACGACGCCGATCGCGGGCTACTCTGCGTTTTTACCGCAATGATGTTTATACGCACTAAATCAGAGCGGGAAACTTTTACGAAGTTCTATAGTGAACTGCATGAAATGACGAGTGCGATGGAGGAACAGCACAATGCCGAGCCCACGGCCTCTGCTTTCACCGCTGCATACAAAGAATACGGGCATCACGCCGCGATTGGGCATTCAATACAGAACATTGCGGGGGCTCTTTTCGAGATGAATCTCGCCATCTTCGTTGCCGCGGACGGAGAAGCCTTTATAACATCCGACGAACCATGTGCGTGGCGCAATCCGCAGTCCTACAAATTTCCGCCGATGTTGCGAAGCCCGGGCTTAGCTCAACAGGATATAGAAATATCTTTGCCCATCTCGCCTCGTTATCTCGCGTTATTTTCTTGGAACAAATGGAATGAGAAAATGTCGCTTGATGCAGAATTCTTGAAAGCACTTGGTCACTGTGCACCAGCGCCGAAAGGAGTGGTCGACCATCTGAACCAGAGAACGCGCGCGCTCTGCAACGAGTATTTTGTTACGCGAGACGGCAGAACCGAGCCGATTTGGTTCGAGCTCGGCCAAGAGCCCGCGGATTCTTGGGATAAGATGCACGGACCAAAAGCAGACTTGACCGGACAGAAGACGTAAATCCCAGGTAGCTTTGTAGCAGGGTAGCGCCACCCCCGCTCGACGAAGGCACTGAATCACGACTGCAAAGTTACAGGGAATCAAGAAATTCTCGCAGCTGTCGCCAACACTTAAGGTTCGCTGGTTTTTTGGCTTTATCGCTGGTTCGTCGGGCGTTATCCTACTGCGATGAGCGGCGAGCGAACCGGCAGCGCGTCAGACGTGACGCAGCGTGAGTTTGTCGGAGGACAAAGACTCTTCGGCCGCTACACGCTCATTAAGATTCTGGGCAGAGGCGGAATGGGAATTGTCTGGCTGGCGCACGACGAAGAGTTAGAGCGCGATGTCGCGCTCAAATTTCTACCCGACTTGATCATTCACGATGCTGCGGTGCTGAGCGATCTCAAGCGCGAGACGAGACGTTGCCTGGAACTCACCCACAAAAACATCGTGCGCATTCACGACTTCGTGCACGACGAACGCTCGGGCTGCATTTCGATGGAATACATCGATGGCGACACGCTTTCCAAATTGCGCTGCGATAAGGAACGCAAGGTCTTTGAGTCGGCCGAACTGACCGATTGGATGATCCAGCTCTGCGATGCGCTGGACTACGCGCACAACCACGCGCGTATCATCCATCGCGATTTAAAGCCGGCTAATCTGATGGTGAATCAGCGCGGCGAGCTCAAAGTGTCTGACTTTGGGATTGCCCGTAGCCTGGGCGATTCGATGAGCGTGATCACGATGGCGGGTGGCAGAAGCGGCACACTCGCTTACATGAGTCTGCAACAGTTGGAGGGCGAGCGCGGCACGCATCTTGATGATATCTATTCGTTAGGCGCGATCGTTTACGAATTGCTCACCAGCAAGCCTCCTTTTTATGTCGGGAACATCGACCGGCAGATTCGGGAGAAGATTCCCCCATCCATGACGGAGCGCCGAAAAGAATTTGAGATTGAGGGGCAGCCGATTCCGGCGATGTGGGAAGAATGGGTGGCGGCTTGTTTGGTAAAGGATCCATCGCGGCGGCCACAGTCGGTTACGGAGATTGCCCGCCAATTGCAAATGCCTTCACCGGAAGCGCGCCCGCCGTCGGTGAGGTCGTTCTTTCAGCGATCGAAAAAGAGAGTTCTCACGCTCGCCCTTGCATCACTATGTTTGCTCGCCCTCGGCGGATGGTATTTCGGGGTTTTTAAACCAGCCCACGCTAAAGTCGGGGCAGCCGCTGGTGTTTCGACAGCTATTCCGGAGAAAAGCATTGCGGTGTTGCCGCTGGAAAATCTGAGCGAGGAGAAGGAGAACGCCTACTTTGCCGACGGCATCCAGGACGAGTTGCTCTCGAACCTCGCCAAGATCAAGGACCTGAAAGTAATTAGTCGCACTTCGGTCATGCAATACAAGACTGGTATCACGCGCAATCTCAAGGAAATCGCTCAGCAATTGGGTGTCAATAACGTCGTAGAAGGCAGTGTCCGCCGTTCAGGAAACCATATTCGCGTTTCCGTGCAACTGATCGACGCACTAACTGATCGCCACATCTGGGTGCAGAACTATGATCGCACGGTGGCCGATTCGCTGGCCTTGCAGGGGGATCTGGCTACGGAGATCGCGGCGGGTGTGGGCGCGACGCTGAGTCCGCAAGAAAAGGCGCGGCTGGAAGCGAAACCGACGAATAATCCCGCCGCTTACGATGCCTTTCTGCGTGGTCGCGCGTTTGCAGGTGGCTCGCCTTTCGATAAGTCCAACGTGGAGCGTACGATCCAGTCTTATCAAGAGGCAGTGAAGTTGGATCCCAATTTTGTTCTGGCTTGGGCATATCTCTCCTGTGCGCAAAGTGGGAGTTACTGGAACGGAGTCGATCCCAGCCCGGCGCAGCTGGCGGCAGCTAAGGATTCCCTCGATCGCGCGATCGCGCTCGACCCGAACCTGCCGGAAACTCACCTTGCTCTTGGTTATTATCGCTATTGGGGGCAGCGCGATTTCACCGGGGGGCTGGCGGAATTCCAGCAAGCCGAAAAGGGTCTTCCGAATAACGTTGATGTTATCTTTGCGATCGCCCTTATCCAACGGCGGGTTGGGCATTGGGAAGAGGCGATTGCGGGCCTGCGCCGCGCAATCGAGCTCGATCCTCGCAATATCAGCGCCAGTCACACTCTCGCGATGACGTATTGGTGTCTACGCCGTTTTCCTGAATCTCTAGCCACAGCTGACCGCATACTTGCGTGGGAACCGGCGTACGAACCTGCCCTCTTTGTGAAAGCGGCTGCGCTCTGGGCAACGGGAGATCTCCAGGCAGTAGAACCGCTTCTCGCAAATCCTGGTATCGATCCGGAAGTAGGTGGTGTGCAGGCTCTGTTCCAGCGCCGTTACGCCGCGGCCATAGAGAGACTCTCAAGTGCAGTGGCCGCCAAGACCAAACGCGGCGAGTTTACTGACGACGAAAAACTTCTTCTAGGTTTGAGTCAGCAGCGCGCCGGCGATGTCGCCGCGGCGCGCGCGACTTACCAAAGTGCGGCGCAGGAGTTTCGGCGCGAGCTCGAGAAGGTCGCGCCAGCTACTTTTCAAGAGGGGGACCTGCATGCCTTTTTGGGTCAGGCTTATGCAGGTCTGGGCGAAGCGGCCCCCGCTATCGCCGAAGGACAAAAAGCTATGACCATGCGTCCCACTTCCAAAGACCCACTTGAGGGCCCCGGTGAAGAGGCTAGGATGGCGCAAATTTACGCTCTACTAGGGGATGCCGATCACGCGATTCCCCTTCTCAAACGGCTGCTGCAGATACCGGGTGGCTATACGCTCACTCCTGCGCAGCTCCGGCTCGATCCGGTGTGGGATCCGATCCGGAACGATCCTCGTTTTCAGGAATTGGCCGCAGAAAAGAAACCGTGAGCTCCAAGGAATTTTCGCTGAGCTAAAGCGACCGCAATGTTTACGGTCGGCAACGGCACCTAGCACGCGTGCCGTAAGCTCTTCTAAAGAGCAGCACGCGCTCCGCTTCCCGGAGCGTTGTAGCCTGGTAGCGATTGCCGCCCTTCATCCGTTTTTCTAGTAGCCACAAGAGCCCAAGTCACAAGGGGTCAAGGGGAACATTGCGCCACTGATCCACAGCAGCCATGTGTCAGCGAATCATGTTGCACGTCGGCCCAAAGGCGCGCTTGCACGAGCCAAGCAAGTCGCGTCACAAAGGGTCAAAGGAACAGTGGAACAGTGAATCAGCGGTGCACGAAGGCACGGAATCACGACTGCAAAGTTACAGGGAATCAAGAAATCGCGTTCGCGAGCGACATTGCACTCGTGATCACTGGCGGAAGTTCGGGAAGCGACAACGCCAGCTTTCTTCTCGACGGTCGGCGGGAAGCGGAATTATCATTTGCTCTGCTTTCACGTAACTTCAGGGGATGTCCGCCGAGGTTAAAAAGGAAATTCAACTCGAAATCGCGCATGTCTTGTTCATCGACATCGTCGGTTATTCCAAGCTCCTAATCGACGAGCAACGCGATTATTTGCATGCACTCAACGAGGTTGTTCGGGAAACTGATTCCTTCCGCGCAGCCGACGCTGCTGGTAAACTGACGCGCCTGCCAACCGGCGATGGAATGGCACTGGTTTTTGCGACCACGCCTGACGCACCAGTTTCCTGCGCGGTGCAAATTAGCAAGGCGCTGCAGAGCCACCCGG
>Ga0207684_10000334_pt1 | contig 65725 bp, 62 predicted proteins | sample KBSK5501metaG_FD_184342 | JGI IMG/M metagenome (GOLD analysis project Ga0207684, IMG submission 184342) | Corn, switchgrass and miscanthus rhizosphere microbial communities from Kellogg Biological Station, Michigan, USA - KBS K5-50-1 metaG... | ecosystem: Host-associated > Plants > Roots >...
CGGCGGTTTGGGGCTTGCCCAACTCTTTGGCCTGGCCGCGATAGATCTGGAGTTCCTTTTCGGCGACGGCTTGGGGAACATCCTCGCGGCGGACATAGAGCGTTTCCTTGTTGGCCGCGATCTGAAGCAATATGTCCTTGACCAGAGCCTTGAATTCATCATTGCGCGCGACGAAATCGGTCTCGCAGTTCACTTCGACCAGAACGCCGACCTTGCTGCCCGCGTGGATGTACGACGCAATCACCCCTTCATTGGTCGCTCGGCCCATTTTCTTGCCGGCCGAGGCCAACCCTTTTTGTCGCAGCCAGTCGATCGCCTTGTCCACATCATCGTCGCTTTCCACCAGCGCCTGCTTGCAGTCCATAATTCCGGCTCCCGTCTTTTGCCGGAGGTCTTTGACCAATCCGCTATCCCCTGCCATGACTCGTCCACTCCTTCAGGTTACGGAACATTTCTGTGGAGGCGCCTTAGACACCTGCGGCGGCTGTCTGCACATCACGCATTTCGGCAGTGCTGAGAGTGCCGGGCTTGTCCTCCTCGGCCCGCTGGGAGCGCAAGTGCATGCCTTCGACCGCCGCGTCGGCGATCTTGGACGTGAGCAACTTGATGGAACGAATCGCATCGTCATTGCCCGGAATCAAATACTCGATGCCCTCCGGATCGCAGTTTGTGTCCAGGATGGCGACAATGGGAATGCCTAGGCGGTTGGCTTCCATGATGGCCAAGCGATCGCCCCGGGTGTCGGCCACGAAAATGCCGCCCGGCAGCGTATTCATTCCCTTGATGCCCCCCAACACGATCTCCAGCCGCGCGCGCTCTTTTTCCAGGTGGGCGACCTCTTTCTTGGGCAGCCGCTCATAGGTGCCGTCCACCGAGGAGGTTTCAATCTTGCGAAGCTTATCGATGCTCTTTCGGATCGTATTAAAATTCGTCAGCATTCCGCCGAGCCAGCGTTCCGAGACATAGAACATCTGCGAGCGCTTGGCTTCTTCCTCGACGATCTCCCGGGCTTGGCGTTTAGTCCCTACGAATAAAATCGACTCTCCTTCGGCAACGGTACGACGGACGAAATCGTAGGCGGCGTCGAAGCGAGCGACCGTCTGTTGAAGATCGATGATATAAATTCCGTTCCGCTCTCCGAAAATGTACCGCTTCATTTTTGGATTCCAGCGATTTGCCTGATGGCCGAAATGCACGCCGGCCTCCAGCAATTCCTTGATCGCGATCGCCCCCATACCGTCACCCCCTTCCGTTCGCCAGCGTACCCGTTGTTCCGAAGATCATCCGGGAGGAGTTCGTGGCTCCTTGCACGCCGACCATTTATCCGCTCGAAGCGGACGCCAATGGATTGTTGTGAAATCCCTGCAGCTCATTATGAGTGGTCTGCCGCAGGCCTGTCTAGGTGTTGATGAACACTAGTCTAAGATTTTGAAAATTAACATGATAACAATACTTTTGCAAGTCTTTCCTCAGGAGCGATAGGACGCATTGATCTTTACGTAGTCAAGCGTGAGATCAGACGTCCAGACAGTGGCCGCGGCGCGACCCTGGCCCAAATGCACGGTTAATGTAAATTCCCGCTGTCTGAGCACCACATTGGCCTGCACTTCGGCCGCTTGCCCCAGACCAATGCCACGTCGTACGACCGGAATATCTCCATAGGAAATCGCAATTCGATTCTCTCTGATCGTGACGCCGGCGCGCCCGATCGCCGCCATGATCCGGCCCCAATTCGAGTCCTGACCAAACCAGGCGGTCTTCACCAGACTTGACGTGGCCACGGTATTTGCCACTCGAAGGGCGTCGGTCTCGGTGCGAGCCCCTGTGACGCGCAGTTCCACAAATTTCGTCGCTCCCTCGCCGTCGCGAGCGATCATCTTGGCCAGGTCTTGGCATACCGTATTGAGCAGCTCTTGAAAGCGTCGGCCATCGGAGCCGGTTGTGGAGAACGACTGATTGCCGGCCAGCCCGTTAGCCAGGCACAGGACCATGTCGTTTGTGCTGGTGTCACCGTCGAGCGGAATTCGATTGAAGGACTGCGCCATGGCCATGCGGAGGGCACGCTGCAGCATCGCCCGGGAGATGTGCGCGTCGGTGACGAGATAGGCCAGCATGGTGGCCATATCTGGATGAATCATTCCGGAGCCTTTGGCAATGCCTCCAAGCGTGATCTGCCGTCCCGCAATGGACTCGGTAGCCGCCGCCATTTTTATTGTGGTATCGGTCGTCATGATCGCTCGGGCGGCCTCGCGGCCTCCTTGTCGGCTGAGCTGCGAGACCAGCCGCGGTATGGCCGCTCGGATGCGATCCATGGGGAGCGGCTGGCCGATGACGCCGGTCGATCCCACGAAGACATGGTCTGCTGAACATCCCAATAGGCCGGCCGCGAGGGCGGCCATTTCCCGGGCGTCGGCTATTCCCGAGCGGCCGGTACACGCATTGGCGTTGCCGCTGTTCGCGAGAATGGCACGCGCCCTTCCCCCGCGCAAACGTTGCCGAGCGAGAAGGACGGGCGCGGCGGCAACCTTGTTGCGTGTTAGAACGCCGGCGATGACCGCGTCACTTTCCGAGACAATCAAGGCCAGATCAGGGACCGCCGTCTTCTTAATTCCCGCCGAGATTCCTGCGGCGAAGATGCCGGGCACAGCCGTGATGCCGCCTTCCACAAGCTCCATTTGCCACCAGTTAGTTAGGGATACAATCCGGAATCCTGCAGGCCAGCCGTCTCGGGCCATCCCTGCATCAGATTCATCGCCTGAATGGCTTGTCCCGCGGCCCCTTTCACCAAGTTGTCCAGGGCCGCAGAAACAATGGCAACGCCGGTACGGGGATCGCAGAAAGTCGAGACATCGCAGAAGTTCGAGCCTCGGGTGTGCCGGGGGTTCGGCGACTGTCCCGGATTCAAGACACGGACGAACGGCTCGGCCTTATATGATTCGCGGTACAGATCCGCCAGCTGCTCGGAGGTACGCGCCTCCCGAAGCCGGACGTAGGCAGTACTGAGAATTCCCCGTGTCATGGGCACCAGATGCGGCGTGAAGCTCACGGTGGCGCCAAGCTCCTGCTCGATTTCCGGAATGTGGCGATGCTCCCCAAGTTGATACGCCTCGATCGATTCATTGGCTTCGGGAAAATGATAGGGAAGAGCGGGAGTGCGTCCGGCTCCGGAGATGCCAGACTTGGCGTCGATGATCACGAGGTCGCCCAAGATGTCCTCCTTCGCCAATGGCAGGAGCGATAAGAGCGCAGCTGTCGGATAACATCCGGGAGAGGCAACTAGAGCCGCCGATTGGATGGCCTCTCGGTGAAGTTCCGGCAGGCCATAGACGGCCATCTTTAAGAGATCTGGGCACGGGTGCTTCGCGTGATACCAGCGCTCGAACACGGCCGGATCGTGTAGCCGAAAGTCGGCGCTCAGGTCGATCACTTTCCGGCCGGCTGTCAGGAACGAAGGGGCAGAGGACGCCGATTTGGTGTGGGGGAGGGCGAGAAAAACGAAGTCCGCGCGAGCGGCGATTTCCTGAGGATCGAGCGCTTCATAGAAAAGGTCGGGCCCCGCAAGATTCGGGAACAATGAGCGGATCGATTTGCCTGCCGATTGTTCGGAGGTGACTGCGGCAATGCGGACATGAGGATGGCGCAGGAGAAGCCGTACAAGTTCTCCGCCGACATAACCGCTCGCCCCAACTATCGCTACGTTTATCACTGCCCTATTCCCCCAGTTTGCACCCGCCCGCCAAACCGAGCTTGCTCGACCCGGAGCGCTCGTGATTTGCGCGACGGGATAACACATATATCAGAAACCATTCCGACTAAATGCCCACCCCGCGGCTCTATTTCACCCACCGGCCCCGGGCGACTATTGCACCCACCCGGCCCTGCGGCCGCCGAGACGGCCGCTTTACCCCTCACAAAAAAAAGGGAAGGCCGAGGGGCCTTCCCTTATAACAAGTAGCGCCCCGTTTACCGTTTTGAGAATTGGAAGCGTCGCCGGGCCCCTTTTTGCCCGTATTTCTTTCGCTCCTTGGTACGAGAATCACGCGTCAAAAGACCTTCTTTTTTGACAACCTCACGCAAGGCGGGATCCATCGTCACAAGCACTTTTGAAATAGCATGGCGAAGGGCCCCGGCCTGCCCTGAAGTCCCGCCGCCCAGAATAGTGGCCTGAATATCAATCTTATCGAGAAGATTAGTAATCTCCATAGGATAGGTGATCATCGCGCGGTGCGTAGCCCTGGGAAAGTACGATTCAATCGACTTTCCATTGACGGTGATTTGTCCGGAGCCTGAGTGTCCCCACGCCCGGCAGATGGCCAGCTTGCGTTTCCCTGTTGCATACGTTTTGTCTGCGGACGCCATGGCGGCATGCTCTCCTAAAAGCTTTAAATTGTCAAGGGTGCGACGGATTGTGCTTTATGAGGATGAGACGGACCTGCATAGACCTTCAGCTTGCGGCCCATCTGTTTTCCGAGAGGGTTCTTCGGCAACATTCCTTTAATAGCTTTCTCAACCACCGCCGTGGGATTCCGCTTCAGCAGGGCTTCGGCCGTGTCGGATTTCAACCCTCCAGGATAGCCGGAATGGCGGTAATAGATTTTCCGGCGAAGTTTATCCCCTGTGAGTCGGATCTTCTCCGCGTTAACGACCACGACATGATCGCCGGTATCAAGGTGGGGTGTGAAGGTCGGCTTGTGTTTCCCCCGCAGCACGAGAGCCACACGGGTGGCCATGCGCCCCAGGGTTTGGCCGTCAGCATCCACGAGATACCATTTGCGCACAATGTCGGCTGGTTTGGCTGAATACGTTCGCGTCATGCTGGTAATCCTTTGGCTAAGCGACGCCGCCTAAGCCCTTCGTATCCAGGTTCTTCAACCAGGGATCGACGGTCTCGGGGGACTGACGTTCTAAAACGTCGCGGGTGGCAAAGATGGGACTGTTTGTCCGTAACGCGAGGGCAATGGCGTCGCTTGGGCGGGAGTCCACGGTCACTTCCGATTGCTTGCCGGCAAGGAAAATAGATGCATAATACGTGTTGCTCTTCACATCGGTGACGACCACTTTAGCGACTTTCAATCCAAGGTGCTCAGTGATGTTCCGGAGAAGATCGTGGCTGAGCGGGCGGGGCGGAGCAATGCCTTCAAGAGCCATGCGGATCGCGGTGCCTTCCGCGGTGCCGACCCAGATGGGAAGCACGCTCGTCTTGGCTTCGTCCTGCAACAAGACCACTTGGCTTTCTGCGTTGGGGCTGGCATCGGTCCACACGCCCTGAACCGTCAATTTGACCAAGCAATTGTCCATGGCATCCTTTGTCTTCGCACTCTCGCTCGAGGAAAAAAGAAATCAACCTATCCGATTGCTATCGGATTGTAGGCCGCCGCAGTCGAAGACTGCAAATCTGAAAGAGCGGATTGATCAGGCATCGTACTTCCCGAAATCTTCGGGTTTAAGATTTTCCAGCCACCGGTCCATCTCTTCGTCGCTATGCTTCTGGATAACGTCGTCGGTCACGAAGATCGGAGCCTTTGCTCGCAGGGCGAGGGCGATCGCATCGCTCGGCCGCGAATCGATGGAATATTCCGAGTCTTCGTAGAGAAGATGAATCTTGGCGTAATACGTGTTCTCTTTCAGATCGGTCACGACGACGCTGATGATCTTTGCATCCGCTGTATCCAAAACGGTCTTCATGAGGTCATGTGTCATCGGCCGTGGAGTCGCGACCCCTTCCATGGCAAAATTGATTGAGCTCGCTTCGGGTTTGCCAACCCAAATCGGAAGCATCTCCGAATTACCTTCGTCTCTCAGAATCACGATATACGCGTTAGTATAGGGGTCGAACATCAGCCCCCGAACCTGCATTTGCGTGAGCATAGGAAACCTTTAAAAGTTACTGTTTACCTACCATCTTCATGACGAGATTGTCAATTACGAGCGGGCGTCAGGCGAAGTGGTTAATGGTCAAATCGTGCAGGCTTCGCGATTGTGCGGCGTAGGTCCAGCGGCAGCAAGAAACGCCTACGCGACGCCGGGCTACTGAGGTTGTTGTTCCGGCTTGGGCAGCTTCAGGAATGAAAACATCTGTTCCTTTACGAGAGCCCGCCCGCTCTCATCCCCGAGATTCACCTGATACTCGTTGATGACCATCACGCGCATCTTGACCCACTCCGCCCAGCACGCGGCGCAGATGTTGCCCTTGACCAGGGTTTCAAGTTTGCCAAGATATAAGGGTTCGGTGATTGGCTCTCCAAGATTGCCGCATCGAACGCACTGAACTTGTGCCATAGGAACCTCGCAAGAATTGTCCAGCGAGAAAATCTAACATACTCCTCGAAAGAAAGAAACTGGGCCTTGGGTGCAGGTGGGTGGGACGTCTGGGGTACACTGAGCTATCGAGGGGTCTACCTCGCGGGAACCTCCGAGTCGTCCCTGTATTTTGCTTCCCCAACGGTTCGGCGGAGAGCGCTAAAGACACCAGGTATAGCGCGTAAATTCGCCCATGCAGACGCCCAGGACGGCAACTGTCCCCCAGGATCTGTGTGCAGTACATAAGTCGCCAATGTCCGTCTTCCGTTATCTAACGGCGTAAATTCCCATGAGCCCACGTTGCGTTCAATTCGAATCATCGCGGGCTCTTTGGTCGGTCCGTCGTCATTGGCAGTTGTCCAGCGTGTGCCATAACGATTTGAGGCAGGTTCGCTTACGTCGTCGATCTTAATCGTGTAATCGCGCACTGAAATAAATGGAAGGTTTGGGTCGATCACCGAATAGAGATACGTTGTCGCCCCATGCACTTTGAGGATCTCAGATTTCTTGACGTATGGCATGAAAGCAGCGTAGCCATTGTAATCCCGAATCACATTCCAACAGGCCCGCGGCGGGGCGTCGATCTCGCCGACCCCTTTGAGTTCCTTTATTGGGGAACCAGGCACTTCTCGTTCGAAGACTTCCAGCCTATCGTTTTGATTCTTATACTTAGATTCCCATTCTGTAGAGCGGGCGGCCGCGGGGACGAGCATGACGGCGAACAAAACAAGGGCGCATATGACGCGATATGGCTTTGCCTCCAGCATAAACACGCCCAACCCCCATGATGTTTTCTGCTTACTCATTAGCGCAGTGGGGTCGTCCCGCCAATTGTGTTTTCCCAATGAGGCGTCAGTTGTCGCGGCATAGTGAAGAGGCAGGATGGAAACCGCGCAAGCGGCATTTCCCTAAATATACACGAAAAGACATGAAGGTGACTGGTGCGGATCCGACTCAGACCTGCTTCGCGGCAACCTTAACGGATTGGAGGCAGTACTACAGCTACAGCTTTCGAACAGGCCTCAGGTATCTTAAGGCCTGCAGGGATCAGACAATCGGTTGTTCCGGTTGAGGTTATCCGTCCGTAGAGTGTCTTGATCAGTATCTTCGTATGTTCTCCTTATTGCCTCGTGCAGGGCAACGATCCAAGTGGTGAGCATCGTAAGCGTAACTCGCTACCTAGGAAATGACCCAGCTGTGTAAGCACTTACGGATAGTAGTAGTTACATTTACGCAACTGAGGTCGCTGCTCGGAGGTCGCGGTCTATCTAATTGTGTTTACAGACAAATCGCCGGTGCACCCGAAAAGGCAACGGCTGCAAGCCGTCGATTGTTCTGTTAGAATGCGGACCTCGAGCCCGGGTGGCGGAATGGCAGACGCAGTGGACTCAAAATCCACCGAGAGCAATCTCATGCGGGTTCAACTCCCGCCCCGGGCACCAAGTCAACGTCGCTCATGCGACCCATTGCATGTGAAGGAGCAATGGGTACCCGACTTCGCGTATTTCACCCGCCCGCCAAACCGAGCTTGCTCGACCGGAGCGCTCCTAACCTATGGAATTGGCGGTCGCTTTGAACGTGCGCCGGTTGCTGGCTGAAGTCACGGGCGACGGGGTCCGGGGCCGCCCCAGTGCCCCTTGACAGGACTGGTTCGGTCGGCTATATTGCAGCCGATTTTCGGCGGCGGCGCTCACGCGTCGTCGGACATTAAACCTTTTATATATCCTGGGGAGGTGGGTCATATGAGGAGAGTCTTTACAATCGGTCTCTTTAGTATCTTCTCCATCATGATGGCCGGGGCGGTGATGGCTCAAGAGCGGCAGGTCCTTCAAGAAGGTTATTCAGGAATCGGGACCGGCAGAATCGGCAGCGGTCCTGGCGGCGGTCTGGATAACACCTCGATGCGCAACCTACTTGCCAAGCCGGAAACCATCTACGGCCGGGTTTGGGGCGTGGACCTTCCGGGTAAGAAGGTTTATCTCCAGACCGGCGGCGATGCGTTGGTGACCGTGGAGCTGACGGACAAGGCAAACGTGGAATCCTTTAGACAGATCAAGACCGGTGATGATGTCGAGATCCAGGCCTATCGCACAGTCCGGGTTCTGGGAAGCGGCGCATTCGCCTCCGAAGTGCCCGAGGGCAACCCCAAGGCCCTCGACGTGAGTGTGCTGCGCTCTACCGTTGCTCCGAGCAACTTGCTTCCGCAAGCCGGCTTTAACCCGGACACGGATCGCGCCATCGATGCGAAATCGTCGTCCACAATGGGTGGTACCGGCGGGCAGTGCTTCCAGTGCTATGAAGGCGCAACGCCGGATTACAAGATTGAAACATCGGCGCCAGCCCCGAAAAAAGAGGGAGCGCCCGCGGCGCACTAAGGTCTCGACGAGACTTCTGAGGCGAGTCGAGTCCGGCGGCGATCTAACAATCGCCGCCGGTTTTTTTTTCTAGTGCGGTGTCCTCGCTCACATCGTCCCCTTCGTCCTCATCATCTGCTGCGGGCCTTCGCCGTGTCCCTTCGACCACGAGCGTGATTTCCCCCTTGGGGTGCCGATCTCGCATCCGCGCCGCTAGTTCCTTCAGAGTGCCCCGCTGAAATTCCTCAAAGCGCTTCGTCAGTTCTCTGGCCATGACGGCCCGTCGGTTCCCTAGGCCTTCCACAAGCGCTCCCAGTAGTTTTTCGATCCGATGCGGACTTTCAAAGAAGATCAGGGACCCATGGGCATGTCGCAGATCGCCAATGCGCTTTGTCCTTGCACCAGCCTTGCGCGGCAGAAATCCTTCAAATCGAAAGACGTCACTCGGCAGTCCGGAAGCCGCTAACGCTGCCAACACCGCCGAAGGGCCGGGGACTGGCACCACGCTGATCCCAGCCGAAACGCATTGCGTGATCAAAAAGTAACCCGGGTCGGAGATCACCGGCGTTCCGGCATCGGAGACGAGCGCGACATCGACTCCGGAATGAAGTCGCTCTAACAAAATTGCGGTTTTCTCTTCTTTATTGAAGTCGTGATAGCTCGTGAGCGGTGTCTCAACGCCGAAGTGATTGCACAGTTGCTTTGTATGCCGGGTATCTTCCGCGGCAATGATCGCGACCGTCTTCAGGATGCGCAGGGCCCGGAAGGTAATGTCCTCAAGATTTCCAATGGGGGTACTGACAACGTACAGCGCGCCGGCCATAGGATCTCCCAACCCAGACCCCGAAGGACCATGAATTCTATGCTAAGATACCCGCCCGGTCACCAAAATTCATGGAACCAAGATGTGCCTGGTACGTGAGAGGTGTACGAGAAGGTGATGAGTATGGTGCTGAAGCAGCGGGTAGCATTGATCACCGGCGGTGGCACCGGCATCGGACTTGCGATCAGCGAAGCCTATCTTCGTGAAGGAGCTCAAGTAGCGATTGCCTCGCGCAACAGCACGCATCTGCAGGCGGGAGCCGCTGCTGCCCGCGCGCTTGGTCATGACATGATGACCGTTCAATTAGACGTCACTGACACTGCGGCCGTACGGCAGGCGATAGAATCGATTGCCCGCCGCTACGGCCGGTTCGACATTCTCGTCAACAACGCAGGATTATCAGGAAGGACGCCGATGACCGATCCGGATGATTCTAGCTGGCTCGCGATCTTGGCCACCAACCTGAACGGCGCCTATTTCTGTTCGAAACAGGCTTTACGATTTATGAAGGACGGCGAACATGGCCGGATCATCAACATGTCTTCGGTATTGGGACGCTTTGGCGTGGCAGGGTATGCCGCGTACTGTACCGCAAAGCACGGCCTGTTGGGTTTTACGAAAGCACTGGCCTTGGAAGTCGCGGGCCGCGGAATTACGGTGAATGCGATCTGCCCAACGTGGGTGGATACGCCGATGGCTCGCCAAGGGATTGAGGAGACGGCCGCGGTACTGGGAATCACGCCCGATGAGTTTCTCCGACAGGCAGTCCAGGCGGTACCGATCGGGAGAATGCTGGCGCCGTCGGAAGTGGCCGAGCTCGCGGTCTACGTGGCCTCACCGGTGGCGGCAGGGATCACCGGCCAAGCTTTGAATATTTGCGGTGGGGCCACGGCCGGGGCAGGCGGCTGATCTCCTTCAGCAGCGCTGAGAGTTGACTCTATTTTGAGCGACTCTTTATAATGCGATCGCCGGTATTTCTTGGTCTATTTTCAACCCAGGATAGATAAAATCACTTGCGATTCGGCGGAGATACGGCGAGATGAACGTCCTGTTCTTCGAGGTAAGCCTTCTCCTTTATTTTCTGGGAACGGCGTTGTTTCTAAGCCAACTCGCCGGCCGCTTGGAAGCGGTCTCCCAATCGGCATTCGTGGTCGCCGGGAGCGCCTTTTTCTTCCATACTCTCGCGCTGGTGTCGCGAATGATCGAGGGGGGACATATTCCGCTGACCACCATGCACGAAGTGCTGTCCTTCTTCTCCTGGGCTCTCGTGTTGGTCTTTCTCGTCGTCGAACTTCGTTATCGGATCCACATTTTGGGATCGTTTATCCTGCCGTTGGCCTTTATCTCGCTGATCTCCGCCGCCGCGCTTCCGAAAGAGATTAAGGTGCTAGCGCCGATCTTTCGAAACGTCTGGATGCACGTCACACTTTCCTTGCTCGGCACGGTGGCGTTCGCCATTGCCTTTGTTGCGGGGCTGATGTACCTCATTCAGGAACACCTGCTGAAATCCAAACACCGCAATGCCCTCTACCATAAGCTGCCGGCGCTGGATTTTCTCGACGATCTCAATGGGAAAGCCATCTCCTTAGGATTTCCCTTGCTGACGCTCGGGATCATCACCGGAGCGTTGTTCGCTGAATTCACCCGGGGGTCCTTTCTCAATTGGAACGCGGAGCAGATCGGGGCTCTGGGAACATGGCTCTTTTACCTGGTGGTCTTATTGGGGCGTGTGACCGTCGGCTGGCGGGCAAAGCGAGCGGCCTATCTGACGGTCCTAGGCTTCGCGGGCGTGATCTTTACCCTGGTTGGGGTGCTCGTCAAAGAGCACCCGTTTGCGTGATCGGGTATGAACATCATCATCGTTGGATTGAACCATAGAACCGCGCCGGTAGAGCTTCGCGAACGTCTCGCGGTGCCCGAGTCCCGTTTGCCCGAGGCTGTCGCGAGACTCAAAGGATGGCCGGGAGTCGCCGAGTCCCTGATCCTGTCCACTTGCAATCGCGTTGAGCTGTATGCGGTCGTAAAGGATACGGCGCTGGGGTTTGAATCGTTAAGGGAATATTTTGTGAAAATCGCTCCGACGGTATCGGGCGAGGAGCTGGTTCCGTATCTGTATTACTTCGATGGTCACGACGCGATCCGTCACCTGTTTCGGGTGACCTCGTCTCTGGACTCAATGGTGGTCGGGGAACCCCAGATCCTAGGACAGGTCAAAGTCGCGTTTGACGTGGCTTTGACTCAAAAGACCACCGGAGTGGTGTTGAACAAGGTGTTGAAGAAAGCGATCTCGGTCGGAAAGCGAGTTCGCTCCGAAACCGGGATTGCGGCGAATGCTGTCTCCGTCAGCTACGCGGCGGTCGAGCTTGCCAAGAAGATTTTCCAAAATCTTGCAGGAAAGACTGTGCTCCTGATCGGAGCCGGGGAAATGGCGAAGCTCGCCGCACGGCATCTGATGCAGGCCGGGATGCAGAACGTCATGATCACCACCCGCAATTTTGAACTGGCGGTGGACGTGGCGAAGCACTTTAATGGTCTGCCGGTGCCCTTCAATGATTTCCCGGAGGAAATGTCAAATGCCGATATTGTGATTTGCTCAACGGGCGCCGCCTCCTACCTGGTCACCGCTGAGGACGTTCAGAAGGCGCTGTGGACGCGCCGAAACCGACCGATGTTTCTGATCGATATCTCGGTGCCCCGCAACATCGAGCCGGCGGTCGGCGCCGTCGATAATGCCTACCTCTATAATATTGATGACCTTCAAGGGCATGTGGAGAAAAATCTCGAGCAGCGCCGGCAGGAAGCTATGAAAGCGGAAGATCTTGTCAAAGACGAGGTGGGGCTGGTCACCAGATGGATCAAATCCCTGGAAGTCCTGCCGACGATTCTCGCCCTGCGACGCAAAGCGGACGACATTCAGAAGGGCGAACTGGAACGAATTCTGTCGCGATTGGGCCCGCTGACTCCTCGGCAACGGGAACTGGTTGAAGAACTGGCATCGGCTATCAGTAATAAATTACTTCACGGCGCACTCGTGGCACTCAAGGCAGAGGCGGACTCCACGAATGGCCCGCTCTTCACGGAAATCGCGCAGCGACTCTTTGATCTTGAGAAGGAGATTGAAGCCTCACAACTAAAAGAGGCCGCCGAAGAGACCAGGACCGTATCGCCGGACGACGTCCATTGATGGACCCGGCTTTCCGATCTCGCGTCTTCACCTGCCCCCGCTGCAAACATCAATATTGGGGAGGACCGGAGGAACAGCTTCCCGATTGCCCGCATTGCGGCTACGACCATCGGATCCGACAAGGTTTTCGGTTTGATCTCCTGTTTCTCATGATCCTGATTATGGCCATGATCGGATTTTTGTTGCTTACGTCGTCCTATAAGGGTGGGTCCGGGTCCGGGGGCACGCGGGTATACCAGGAAAACCCACCAGAGAAGTTGCCGGGAAGGTAAACGACATTGGCTCAAGCGATTCGTCAATTAATCATCGGGACACGCGGGAGCGCCCTGGCCATCTGGCAGGCCGAATGGGTACAGAGCCGCCTGCGCGAACTGCAGCCGGGACTTGTGGTATCGCTGAAACGCATCAAGACCACCGGTGATCGAATCCTGGATTCGCCGTTGGCGATGATCGGCGGCAAGGGGCTTTTTGTGAAGGAGATTGAAGAGGCCTTGGCGCGCGGCGAGATCGACCTTGCGGTCCATAGTATGAAGGATGTCCCCACCAGTTTGCCGGTCGGCATGGAGATTCTCTCGATTCCGGCTCGCGAAGATCCCCGGGACGCGTTGATCAGCCGGGGCGGGGTTTCGTTCGAGAAGCTGCGCAATGGCGCGCGGATCGGAACCAGCAGTCTCCGCCGGCAAGCTCAGATGCTGAACGCTCGGCCCGACTTCCAGGTCTCGATACTCCGAGGGAATGTAGACACCCGACTGAGGAAACTTGATGCGGGCGAGTACGATGCCATTCTGCTTGCTGCAGCCGGTCTCCGGCGTTTGGGATTGGAGCAGCGGATCACGGAATTCTTGTCCTACGACGTGTGCTTGCCTGCCATCAGCCAAGGCGCTTTGGGATTGGAAGGTCGGGCGGATGATCGATTCGTCAGGGAGCTGGTCCTCCGGCTTGAGGATCGATCCACGCGAATGGCCGTCACAGCCGAACGGGGATTCCTCGAACGCCTCGAGGGGGGGTGTCAGGTTCCGATTGCCGCCCATGCCACCGTTGGCGACCAGACAATGACGTTGCGCGGCTTGATCGCGAGCGTGGATGGACACCGTCTCATCCAGGGATCCTCAGAAGGACCTATCGGGGACGCGAAAAAAATAGGAGTGGCCTTGGCGGAACGCTTGCTCTTGCAAGGGGGACGTGAGATTCTGAAAGAGATCTACGAAAAACCATGAGGGTTGGAATCGATTGGCAATGAAATCGGGCAAAGTCTACCTTGTCGGTGCTGGCCCCGGGGATCCAAAACTGCTTACGCTCCGCGGCAAGGAGTGCCTGGAACAGGCCGACGTGGTCCTGTACGATTACCTGGCCAATCCGGCCCTGCTCGAGCATTTGAAACCCGGCGCGGACCGCATTTACGTCGGCCGCCGTGGGCGAGGGCGCTATGGCGAGCAAGCTGAGATCAATCGACTTATGATTGAGCGGGCGAAGGCGGGAGAGACCGTGGTCCGGCTGAAGGGCGGGGATCCGTTCATGTTCGGCCGCGGCGGAGAAGAAGCGGAAGCTATTGCCGATGCAGGGATTCACTTTGAAGTGGTTCCCGGAGTCACAGCTGCCGTGGCCGTGCCCGCTTACGCCGGCATTCCTGTCACACATCGCACCCTGGCCTCCAGTGTGACGGTCGTTACCGGCCACGAAGATCCGACAAAACCGTCTCCTACGCTGGAATGGGATCGGCTCGCATCGACGGGCGGGACGGTCGTGTTTCTGATGGGCCTCAAGAACCTGCGGGCCATCGTGGCCCATCTGACCGCATGCGGGCGTTCGGCGACTACGCCCGTTGCCTTGATTCGGTGGGGTACTCGGGCTGAGCAGAAGACCATTGTGGGGACGCTGGCCGATATCGTGAAAAAGTCTGAGACGGCGGCTCTGGAACCGCCCACGGTGATCGTAGTTGGAGAGGTCGTGAATCTTAGGGCCAAACTGAACTGGTTCGAAAACCGACCCTTGTTTGGTACTACGGTTCTGGTCACGCGCCCGCAGGAGCAAGCTTCAGAGTTCGCGGACCTGCTTACGGCATATGGCGCCTCCGTCCTGTCATTCCCGACCATCGCCATTGTACCGCCGACTGATTGGACGTCGATGGACCGCGCTATCGGGGAACTGGGCCGCTACGACTGGATCATTTTCACGAGCGTTAACGGCGTCCGTTATTTCATGGAGCGGTTGGATGCCGCCGGGCGGGATACCCGGGCTCTGGACGGTGCCCGGCTTTGCGCGATCGGCCCGCGCACCGCGGAGGCTCTGGCGGCCGCGCGCTTGAAAGTCGATCTGCTTCCTTCGCGGTTTCAGGCCGAGGGAGTGCTCGAGGCATTTCAACAGGAACAGCTCAGCGGAAAGCGGGTGCTGATTCCACGAGCCGAGGTGGCCAGGGACCTCTTGCCAGATGAATTGCGAGCGCGGGGAGCCGAGGTCATCGTAGCGGTCGCCTACCGGACTGTGCGGCCCGAAGGTGATCTCGCGGCACTCAAGGAGACTCTGCGACAGGGTCGCGTGGGAGTAGTGGCATTCACCAGTTCATCCACCGTCAAGAACTACATCGAGTGCTTCACCAATGTCGCGGAGGCGCGGATCTTGACCGAAAAGACGGTTGTGGCGTGCATTGGACCCATTACGGCGCAGACCGCGGAAGCCATGGGACTGACGGTCGGCATCCAGGCCGCTGCGAATACGGTCCCCGCCTTGGCCGAAGCGATCGCGGAATACTGTGCGCCCTTATCCTGTAAGGTCTAGCGGATGTGTGAAATGAAGAAAAGGAGGAGTCAGTATGGTGCCGGTTAAATCGGTGATGATTCCGGTGGAGAAGATCCGGACGGTGGAGCGGGACACGTCAATCAGAGCGGCGGCGGAACAATTGCGGGATTACAATATCGGGAGCCTTTTTGTCACCAAGGGAAGCGAGATTCTTGGCATCCTGACGGATACCGATGTCGTACGACGCTGTGTAGCCGCAGGGCTGGATCCCAATAAGGCAACCGCGGAACATATCATGAGCGCCCCGATTGTGATGATCGATGAAAATAAAACTCTCTTGGATGCCAACGATAGCATGGCGCAGTCTCACGTTCGCCACTTGGGCGTATCGAGGAACAGCAAATTGGTCGGCATGATTTCAGTTCGGGACCTGGTCGTGTTCCTGACCAATTTGCCTCGGAAATAACGATGGCGTTTCCCCAAGATCGCCCGCGGCGCCTCAGAGCCACCGAAGGACTCCGAAGCATGGTCCGAGAGACCCGTCTGTGCGCCGATAACCTGATCGCGCCGTTTTTCGTCTGCGAAGGTCGTGACATCCGGCATCCGATTGCCTCCATGCCGGGACAATACCGGTTTTCCGTGGATCATCTGGTGAAGGAGGCCGGAGAGGTGCATCGGCTCGGTGTCCCGGCGGTCGTGCTCTTTGGGATCCCGGCCGGCAAGGATGAAACCGGCAGCCAGGCCTGGTCGGCGGATGGAATCGTTCCGCGCGCCATCGCCGCGCTGAAGGACCACGTACCCGGGCTGGTGATCATTACCGATGTCTGCATCGATGAATACACCAGCCATGGGCACTGCGGGTTGGTGAAGGACGGACGTATTCTGAACGATGAGACCCTGGATTGCCTGCGAAAGATGGCGCTCAGCCACGCGCGCGCAGGCGCCGATATGGTGGCACCCTCCGACATGATGGACGGCCGGGTCGGTGCGATTCGCGGGGCGTTGGATGCCGAGGGCTTTGACGAGGTCGCGATTCTGGCGTACGCGGCCAAGTTCGCGTCGTGTTTTTATGCACCCTTCCGGGAGGCGGCGGACTCGGCGCCGGCGTTCGGCGACCGCCAGTCCTATCAGATGGATCCTGCCAATTTCCGTGAAGCCCTCAAAGAGATCAAGCTGGATATCGAAGAGGGCGCCGACATTGTCATGGTCAAGCCAGCGCTTCCTTATCTCGACGTGATCCGTGCGGCCCGCCTGGCGTTCGATCAGCCAATCGCTGCGTATCAAGTGAGCGGGGAGTACAGCATGATCAAAGCAGCGGCCCAGAAGGGCTGGCTCGATGAATGCCGGGCTATGCTTGAGAGCCTCATTGCGATTCGTAGAGCCGGCGCCGATTTGATTGTGACCTACTTCGCCAAGGAGGCCGCGCAGGTCGTATCACGATGAAGGTGCTCCAGCGCCTCCAGGACACTGCCGGGCTGCCTTTCCCCATTGTCACCATAGGGAATTTCGACGGCCTGCATCTGGGACACCGGGCGGTTCTGAAGCTTGTCAAGCAGCGAGCCCAAGACTTGAACGGGACGGTCATGGTCTTGACCTTTGACCCCCACCCGCTTCGGGTATTGGCACCGGAAGTCGAGCTCAAGTTTCTAAGCGATCCCACGGAGAAGCTGGCGTTGCTCCAGGAAGCTGGCGTCGATGTGGTCGTTCGCCTGCCGTTCACCCCGCAATTCGCCGCTCAAACACCTGAAGAATTTATGCGGGATGTGTTGAGCAAGGAACTGGGATCCAAGGAACTCTACGTCGGTCAGAACTTCCGCTTCGGTCAAGGACGTCGCGGTACGATCGAGACCCTTCTCGAAGCCGCGCCGCGCCTCGGCTTTACGGTACGCGCCATTTCGCCGGTCGTGGTGAACGGCGTGCCGGTCAGCTCCACGCGGATTCGAGATCTTCTGCAGTCGGGGGCCGTCGCGGACGCTGCCGCCATGTTGGGACGGCCCTATGTTCTCGAAGGCAGAGTCATTCGAGGAGATGGACGGGGAGGCGAACTTGGTTATCCAACGGCTAACATGCTACCGCCGCAGGGCCGTGTCCTGCCCGCGGACGGCGTCTATGCCGCCGAGGTCCAACTTGATGCGCAGCTCTTTCCGGGGGTGAGCTATATTGGCAGCCGCCCGACCTTCGGCTCGGGAGCGCGTCTGATCGAGGTCCATCTGTTGGCCGGTGCCCAGGATCTGTACGAACGGGAGATCGGTGTATCGTTTCACGCGCGGTTGCGGGAGGATATGGTATTTGATTCGCCGGCCCAGTTGGCGCGCCAGATCGCAGTGGATGTGGGCATGACCCGTGAGGTCTTGCGAGGTTTATCGCCGATGCACACGCGCGTGAGCTTAAGGTAACTCCATGGCGACAATTGCCGCACGCCGCCAGCATGCGTTTGTTCGACGCGTCGGTGTCGAGCTGCAACGGCAAGGACTGATCCCCGCGAATGCTAGAGTACTCGTGGCGGTCTCGGGAGGCCCGGACTCGGTGGGCCTTCTCGCGGTCTTGCAGGAACTCGGGCACAGCCGGCATATTCCAGGGCTCGCGCTGCATGCAGCGCATATGAACTATGGCCTGCGCGGCAGGGAATCGGACGAGGATGCAGCGTTCGTTAGCCGGCTCGGTACCCGATTCGGTATCCCGGTGCATGTTGAGCGCGCCGATCTCGATGGTCTCCGGGGCGCCTCCTTGCAAGCCCACGCACGACACTGCCGCTACGCCTTTTTTGAACGGCTCTGCCGGTCGCATGGTCTGTCTCACATCGCCACAGGCCATACGGCCGATGACCAAGCCGAGACGATTCTCATGTGGCTCCTGCGCGGGTGTGGACCCAAGGGGCTGGCCGGGATTCCGATCATGCGCGAAGGAAGGATTATTCGGCCCTTGCTCCATGTTCGGCGCTCTGAAATCCTTGACTATCTGGCCACCCGTGCCCTGACCTATCGCAGCGACAGCTCCAATGCCACGAGAATTTATCAGCGCAACCGCATTCGGCACGATCTGCTTCCTCAGCTACAGGCCTTTAATCCCCGACTCGTGGAGGCGTTCGTCCGTACGGCTGAGCTTCTCCGGGAGGAAGCGGCGTTGTTGGAAGAGGTTGAGCAAGCTCAGTGGTCAGCGATCCTGATTGAGTCGACCCCTGGTCGCGTGGTCCTGGATGGTGAAGGATTCGCGCAGACTCCTGTGGCCCTGCAGCGGCGCTTGGTGCGCCGAGCCTGGAAGGCCGTGCGCGGGAATTCCGCAGGGCTCACGTATCGCCACGTCGCGTCGGTGCTTCGGCAATTTGTTGAGAGGACCGGCGAGGCGAGCGTGAATCTGCCGGGAGGAATTTGTGCCGGCAGGCTGGGTAATCGTGTCATCATGGAGTCCGATCACCGGCAGACCATGGACGATGATCCGCCCTGGGAAGCGGGTGTTCCTTTGCCGGTGCCGGGCTCTGTCGCGCTTGGTCAAGGCCGGCGTGTGCGGGCCGAAGTCGCTTCTCACAGCCCGGAGGCCGAAGACGCGGGCCCTGACCGATTGCGCTTTACAATGTGTGCTGATGTGTCCCAGACCACGCTGATTGTCAGGAGACGTCAGCCGGGGGACTGGTTTTGCCCGACCGGCATGGCAGGGCGTAAAAAAAAGCTCCAGGATTTCTTTGTGGATCAGAAAGTCCCCCGGCGCCGGCGAGACCAGGTGCCTCTTGTCGTCGCGCCCGGCGGAATTGTCTGGGTGGGCGGCTATCGCGGTGATGAACGGTTTCGCCTGCGATCCCACACCTCGAGGAGTGTCCGATTGTTTTTGGAGGAAGACGAGTAGGGTGGACGAGATTTTTGGGAAGCCCATTTTGACGCAGGAGGAGGTGCGAACGCGCGTGCGGGAACTGGGGCGGCAAATTACCTTGGATTACGCGCAGAAGGATTTGCTGATGATCGGGATTCTCAAAGGTGCCTTTGCATTTTACGCCGATCTTGCCCGCGCGATCGGCCTCCCGCTGCGCGTGGATTTTCTTGTCGCCTCCAGCAATGACAAGAAAATGAAAATGACTGAGGATATGAATCTCCTGTCGGCACTGACCGAAGAGGTAACCGGTCGCGACGTCCTGCTTGTCGAGGACATCGTGGACTCCGGCCGGACCGTCCAGTACCTGAAGCAAATGTTTGGCCGTCGACAGCCGAAATCACTGAAGGTCTGTGCGTTGCTTAATAAGCCTGAGCGACGCGCGGTCGAGGTCACGGTGGACTATGTGGGCTTTGACATCCCCAACAAATTCGTCATCGGCTATGGACTGGACTATCAGCAGAAATACCGTAACCTTCCGTATTTAGCCGTGCTCGAGCAGGTCGATAAAGTTGAGGAAGAAAGCTAGGAAAACCAGGCTTCTCTATCTCTCCGCAATCCTGGAAGATCCGTGAATAAGCAGAGATGTCATATTGTCTCAGATGTGGCCGATATGTTACTATGCAGGCAAATATTGTGAGGAGAAGGGATGAATTCCCGCGCTAAGAACTTGATTTTTTGGGTCGTTGTCGGCCTCTTCATGATTTTGCTGTTTAATCTCTTCAGCATTCCAGGCCAATCCCCTGACGAAGACATTAAGTTTAGCGACTTTATCTCCAAGGTGGAACGCGGCGAGATCAGCGAGGTCACCATCCGGGGGAACAATATCAACGGGATTCTAAAAGACGGCCGCTCCTTCAAGACATACGCCGTGGAATATCCCGACTTGGTGGATACACTTCGAAAGAGCAATGTGACGATCGTCGCCAAGCCGCCGGAGGATAACCCCTGGTACATCACATTCCTGTTTCAGTGGGCGCCCTTCATCCTGTTTATCGGCCTGTGGTTCTTTTTGATGCGGCAGATGCAGGTCGGAGGCAACAAGGCCCTGTCCTTCGGCCGTAGTCGCGCGCGTCTCCTCACAGAAGATCGGAAGAAAGTGACGTTTTCAGACGTGGCGGGGATTGATGAGGCCAAGGAGGAAGTAGTCGAAATCATCGAATTCCTTAAGGACCCACATAAATTTCAGAAGCTGGGCGGTCGGATCCCTAAGGGTGTGTTGATCGTCGGACCTCCCGGTACGGGCAAGACCTTGCTCGCCAAGGCCATCGCCGGCGAAGCGGGCGTTCCGTTTTTCAGTATCAGCGGATCGGACTTTGTCGAAATGTTTGTAGGAGTAGGCGCTTCCCGGGTACGCGATCTGTTCGAGCAGGGCAAGAAGCACGCTCCATGCATCATTTTCATCGACGAGATCGATGCTGTTGGTCGGCTACGCGGTGCGGGTCTCGGAGGCGGACACGATGAGCGCGAACAGACCCTCAATCAACTCCTCGTCGAGATGGATGGTTTCGACACGACGGAAGGCGTGATCCTCATCGCGGCGACGAACCGCCCCGATGTTCTGGACCCGGCGCTGTTGCGTCCCGGTCGCTTTGACCGCCAAATCACCGTCAATCGTCCGGATGTGCGGGGGCGGACCGAGATCCTGAAAGTGCACACGAAGAAAGTGCCGCTCTCGAAGGATGTCGATCTCGAGATCATTTCACGTGGGACACCAGGATTTTCTGGGGCGGACCTCGAAAATCTCGTGAATGAGGCGGCATTGCTTGCGGCACGGCTGAACAAAACGATGGTGGAGCTCAAAGACTTTGAGTTTGCCAAGGACAAGGTCCTCATGGGGGTGGAACGGAAAAGCATGGTGCTTACCGATGAGGAAAAGCGTACCACCGCCTATCACGAAGCGGGGCATGCCATGATGGCCAGACTGCTGCCGGGGACCGATCCTGTGCATAAAGTGACTATCATCCCGAGAGGCCGAGCCTTGGGCATCACCATGCAATTGCCTACGGATGATCGCCACAGTTATTCCAAAGAGTTTCTCTATAACACCTTGGCCATTCTTATGGGCGGCCGGGTCGCCGAGGAGCTCATTTTCAATCAGGTCACGACGGGTGCCGGCAACGATCTCGAGCGGGCCACCGATCTCGCGCGCAAAATGGTCTGTGAATGGGGAATGAGCGAAGAACTCGGACCGCTCACGTACGGCAAGAAAGACGAAGAAATCTTTCTAGGACGCGAGATCGCAACGCGGCGTGATTACAGCGAAGACATTGCTATTAAGATCGACACCGAGGTGAAGCGATTGGTGTCCGAAAATTACGAGCGGACCAAGCGAATCCTGATGGAGAACATGGCCGCGCTAAAAGCTCTCGCTGAAGCGCTTTTGGAAAAAGAAGTCTTAGACGCGCCGGAGATTGATAAGATCATCCAGGGCGCAATGTCCCCTATTCCTCAAGGGATTCCAGCCTGAGCCTGTCCAGGGAACGGGCCTGTCCGATTTCGCCGCTCCTTCCAGGTAACGTTTCCCTTCTGTCCGTGTCCCAGCCGAGAAGGAAACTATGACCCAGCAGCACCCGGAGAGATGGCTCGCCAGAGAGCATGCGCTCCCTCTCGGAGAGCGGGTGTTACTGATGGCGGTTCTCAATGTCACGCCCGATTCGTTTTCTGACGGCGGACGCTTTTCCGATCCTGATCGCGCCGTTGCCGAGGCGCTAAAGATGATAGAAGAAGGCGCCGATATCCTGGACATCGGGGGCGAATCCTCTCGGCCAGGTGCGCAGGCCATTTCGGTGGACGAAGAGCTTGAGCGCGTGGTTCCGATCGTCGCGGAGCTCGCGGGACGCGTGCCGGTACCGATCTCGGTCGATACCAGGAAAGCCGAAGTGGCTCGGCTGTGTCTTGATCTCGGTGCCAGCATAATTAATGATATCAGCGCGCTCCGGCACGATCCGGAGATGGCCGAGGTCGTGAGGCAATATGGAGCGGGACTCATTCTCATGCACATGCAGGGAGAGCCGGCCACAATGCAGCTGAATCCATCCTACACGGACGTCATCGACGATGTGTACGATTTTCTCCGGTCACGGATCGAAGCGGCGATCGCCTGGGGCATCGATCGAGAACGGATCGCGGTAGATCCTGGCATCGGATTCGGCAAACGGTTGGAGGATAACTTGGCATTGCTCGATCAGTTGGCCTCCTTAACAGGCCTCGGACGGCCGATCGTCATCGGACCTTCCCGGAAAGGCTTTTTGGGTGCGCTTCTGGATCGCCCCGTCTTAGAAAGAGAGTGGGGAACGGCCGCGGCCGTCGCGGCGGTCGTCTTGAACGGCGCTCATGTGGTTCGAGTTCACGCAGTAGCGCAGATGAGGGACGTGGTCCGCGTGAGCCAGGCGATTCGGGCCGCCGGCCAGCGTCTTCCGGTTCAATGAGAGCATCTTCAAAAGGAGAGCAGATGAAACGAGGCAAGGGGCCGTCGGTCGCGAAGCTCTTTGGCACGGACGGAATGCGGGGTGTCGCCAATGTCGAACCCATCACCAGCGAAACCGTACTAAAGCTCGGACGCGCGGCCGCCTACGTATTCAAGACACGCCCGGGGCGCCATCGCATTGTCATCGGCAAGGACACCCGCCTCTCCGGCTATATGATCGAATCGGCGCTCATCTCTGGAATCTGCTCGATGGGCGTGGATGTGTTGCTGGTCGGTCCAATGCCGACCCCGGCGATCGCGTTTCTGACCAGAAGTCTGCGGGCCGATGCCGGCGTAATGATTTCAGCCTCCCATAACGCGTACGAGGACAACGGCATCAAGTTTTTTTCCCGGGAAGGTCTCAAATTGCCGGATGAGTTGGAACGGCAAATCGAGGACCTTGTCGTCTCACAGCGGATCGATTCCTTCCGGCCCACGGCCTCTGAAATCGGCAAGGCCTTCCGTATTGATGACGCCGAAGGCCGATACATTGAGTTTGTCAAACAGTCGCTCCCCAAACGCTTTGATCTTGAAGGCATGCCCGTCGTAGTGGATTGCGCTCACGGGGCTGCCTACAAAGTCGCGCCGCATATCTACCGGGAACTGGGAGCTCGGGTCACGGTCACTGGTTGCGACCCCGACGGCACAAACATCAACCGGGAATGCGGCGCCGTTCACCCGCGCCTGGTTCAAGAAGCGGTGAAGGCCGAGGGCGCGGCTCTCGGGATCGCACACGACGGCGATGCCGACCGCGCGGTGTTTGTTGCGGAGGATGGGCAGGTCGTGGACGGTGATCAGATCCTGGGAGCGCTGGCGCTGGATCTCAAGGAAAGGGATCTGCTGGCGCGCAGGACAGTTGTGACCACGATGATGAGTAATATCGGCCTTGAGCAGACGATGGCGCGTGCGGGTATCAAGCTGGTGCGGACAGCGGTCGGTGATCGGTATATTCTCGAGCGCATGCTCCAGGAAGACTATAACTTCGGGGGCGAACAATCTGGTCATATCATCTTTCTCGACCATAACACGACCGGCGATGGCTTGATCTCGGCGCTCCAGTTGATGGGCGTGATGCGCCGGAGCGGTAAATCGCTTTCGGAGCTGGCCGCCTGTGTCAAGCTCCGCCCTCAAGTCCTGGTCAATGTGCGAGTACGCGAGCGAAAAAACCTCGAAGACATTCCTTCCTTCCAGAAAGCCCTGCGGGCGCGCCAAACCATGCTGAATCGGGTCGGACGGCTTCTCGTCAGATATTCCGGAACCGAACCGGTCGTGCGAATCATGGTGGAGGGCGACGACCGAGGCATGGTCGAGAAAATTGCCAACGAGCTCGCGGATATTCTGAGGGAAGAAATCGGTCTGGGGGACATGGCGCATGAGATCGCGGATGTCCTCAGAGAAGACCTGGCCAAGCCCGACGGGTCTCTGCCCGCGTAAACACACACCATCATGCCGGCCCGGCCACTGCCTGTCCTGGCGGTCAGCCTCCTGCTTGGAAGTCTGACCGGAGCGTCAAGTATCTACCTGCCGGTGTTTGCCATCCTCAGCGCCTCGCTCCTGGTGGCATTTCTGTTTATCCTGACATTTAACCGCCGCTGCAAACCTGCTTTCGCGTGTCTGGTCTATCTTCTGTTTCTTTGCGGCATGGTCTCTGCGGCTCTCACCCACGTCAGGACAACCTCTCCCGGCTTTCCGTATTCGACCGGCGCCGGGAAATTCGATGTGATCGGCGAAATTGTCGAGCCGGTGCGGTATGGCCCCTCGCGAGCGGCCGCCGTTGTGTTTCTGCATCGGATTCTCGCCGCGGATCGTACGGTTCCGGTAGACGGCCGCATCCGGCTGACGATGCGAGGGGATGTGCCTCCATTAGTCGTCGGCGATGTGGTCCGGTTTCAATCCCGGTTACGGCCGCCACATAGCCAATGGAACCCCGGCGGATTCGACTACGAAACGTACCTTCTTCATCACCGGATCCAAGGAATCGGAAGTATTAATCTTGGCAGTGATGAAAAAGGAGTACAACTCCTTACACACGTCCCGTATCCAGGGCTCGATCGAGCGGACGTATGGCGAGGCCGTATTCGTGAGGCCGCGCTGCGGACGCTAGATTCTCCTGCTGCCTCAGTGTATCTTGCGCTGATTACTGGGGAGACAGGATATCTGTCACAGGACGTTCGGGATGATTTCATGTCTTCCGGGACGACGCACATTCTTTCTATTTCCGGTTCTCATCTAGGTCTGGTCGGTGTGGTCGTTTTTTGGCTAGCCCGCCGCGCAATCCTGATGCTTCCTTCTTCTTGGTTGCTGCACCTGACACTGCGAATGACGCCCACGAAGGCAGCCGCGGCGGTCACGATGCCGGTTGTGGGCTTCTACGCCGTTCTAGGCGGGGCCGAAGTGGCGACAGTTCGGTCCCTGTTGATGCTCGGCTTGTTCCTGGGGGCAGTCCTGCTTGGTCGTACCCATCATTTGGGCACCGGACTGGCCTTTGCTGCTCTGATCATTATGGCGTGGGATCCCCTGGCGCCGTTGGATCTCTCTTTCCAATTATCATTCCTCTCTGTGCTCGCCATTGTCGTGCTCGCGAGCCGGGAGCGCGAGCCGCTGCCGATCCTTCCCGACGGGCTTCCACAGGCGAACGTTCAGACTGGCTTGGCCGGCCGGTTTTTGTCGAACATGCGGAGCGTATTACCACGCCTCGTAAAATCAGGATGGGAATTGGTCCTGGTGGGCGCGGCAGTGACGCTGGTGACCGCGCCCTTGGTGGCGATACATTTTCATCAGATCGCGTGGGTTGGGCTGATCGCCAATCTCCTCATCGTGCCGTTTGTCGGGTTCCTCGTGGTGCCGCTCGGCTTACTGGGGTGCGTGGGCACGTTGCTGTCGGGATCGGACAGCTTGGTGTTCGCGATACCCGTTCAGGCCGGTCTCGATGCTCTGCTCTGGGTGGTTCACGGTTTCGCGGCGCTCCCCGGGGCGCGGTGGATGGTGACATCGCCGCGCGTCTGGCAAGTCGGTATCTTCTACCTTTGTTTGGCAGGGCTGTTCTGGGGCTCGTCTCAACGGCTGCGGTTTGCGAGCCTTCTGGTCGCGGCGCTGTTGTTGGGGCTCTGGGTCTGGTCCCCCCGGGATCTGCCGGAGAAAGGGTCAGTCCGTCTGACCTTTCTGGACGTCGGCCAAGGTGACGCGGCGGTGATTGAAACCTCAGAAGGCCCGGTCATGCTTGTGGATGGGGGTGGAGTCTCCGACTCTACCGATCAGGGACGGGCGGTCATTGGGCCCTTTCTGTGGGAGCGTGGAATTCGCCGCCTGGATGTCGTGGTGGCGACCCATCCTCAGCTGGACCACATCGGCGGACTGGCTTACGTTGCCCGTGAGTTTCCCATCGGAGAACTATGGACTAATGGAATCGACCGGGAGCTGCCGTTCGTACGCCGTTTGGAACAGACTACGAAGGAACGACGCATTCCTGTCAAAGTGGCCTCGACCGATGATGCGGCCTACCATCTTGGAGGCTGCGAGGTGCGGGTCTTAAATCCGCCACTGCGACCGAGCGCAGCCATGCTACAGACCGACGGCAAGCATCTGAACAATGAATCGGTGGTCGTCCGCCTCGCGTGCGCAAACGGATCTGTGCTCTTCACCGGCGATATTGAACAGGAAGCCGAAGAGCGCTTGGTGAACGGATCTCCGCTTGGAGCTGGAGTATTGAAGGTTCCGCATCATGGCTCGCGAGGGTCGCTGCATGAACTGTTCCTTCGCACCGTCAATCCAGACGTAGCGGTCGTCTCTGTGGGGCGCAGCAACTCCTACGGGCATCCGGCTCCCGCCATGCTGGACATGTATCGCCGGTTAAATATTGCGGTGCTTCGGACGGATCGCCACGGCGCGGTGACAATTGTGCAATCGCCTTCTCGAAGGCTCGTGGCGTGTGAGCGAGCCCGGCGCCTGAAGGCCGTTGCGCCTGGTCGGCCTGGCAGTTGGAAGAGAGAGCGGGACAATCTTCGGCGGGTGTGGAGCGCTGAGCTGCCGTGTATGACTGAAGAAAATCCCACGACATGAGGGTTGTCTTCTTTGATGCGGCGGGTACCCTGTTGCGGGTCAAAGGGTCGGTCGGTCAGGTCTATCTGGACCATGCCCGGAAGTATGGCGTCAGAGTCACCGAGGACGCGCTTCAGCAGGCCTTCCAACGGGCATTTGCCGACGCTCCTCCCCTCGCATTTTTGGTGTCGGATCCAATGGAGATTAAAACCTGCGAGCGTCTCTGGTGGTTTGACGTGGTGCATAACGTCTTCTATCGGACCGGCATGTTCGAGGACTTCGATAAGTACTTTGATGAAGTGTTCAGCTATTTTGCCGGTCCCCAGGCCTGGGAGCTGTACCCGGAAACCCTCCAGACGTTACAGGCTCTCGACGAGCGGGGGTTGGAACTCGGCATTGTGTCAAATTTCGACTCGCGTCTCTATGAGATCCTTCTCGGATTAGGGATTGACCGGTTCTTCGAGAGTGTGACGCTTTCCAGCTCCGCCGGCGCCGCCAAACCATCGCTGCAGATCTTCAAGCGCGCTTTGGCAAAACACGGAGTGTCTGCAGGCGAAGCGCTCCATGTCGGGGACAGTCTGCGAGAGGATGTCCAGGGTGCGTCGGCTGCGGGCATCAGAGCCGTGCTTCTGCACCGGGAGGAAGAAGCAGTGTCCGGGGTGGAGACCATCAGGAACTTAACTGAAGTCATCTCTCTTGTGGACCGGCGTTGACCCTCTTGCGCGGTTCCAGAGGTTCTGGGCATGATGAATCCATGAAGATTATGATGGTCGGCGCCGGGGCGGTAGGGGGCTTCTTCGGCGCGAAGCTCGTCAAGGCCGGGATAGACTGCTTCTTTCTGTTACGCGGCCGAACGCTCGACGCGATTCGCAGGAACGGGCTCACAATTCGAAGCAATGAGAACTCCATGACAGTGTTCCCTGTCGTGGCCGCGGATCCCCGCGAGCTGCCCGTCGCCGATCTGATCGTCCTTGCTGTCAAGCGCTATGACCTCGAGAGCCTACTGAAACAGTTGCGCCCGGTCGTGACCCCGCGCACGACTCTTCTGACATTGCAGAATGGTGTGGATACCGAGCCGCGCATTCAAGAGTGCCTTCCGGAAGTGCCGTTGCTTGCCGGGGTTGCGTATATCTATTCCAAAATCGCGGAACCCGGGATCATCGAGCATTATAAGAGAGGGGCCATCGGCATCGGCCAATGGCCGGGGGCACTGTCTTCTCTAACCAGCGAGAAGATCAAAGACGTCTTCGAGCAGGCCGGGATTAACTGCCAGGTCGTTCCCGATATCCGCCGGACAAAGTGGGAGAAGATGTGTTGGAACGTCGTCTTCAATCCCTTGACCGTACTCATCAATGATAATGTGTCAAAAGCGCTCTCCTATCCGGAGCTGCGGACCGTGATCGAGCGGATAGTCGATGAAACGGTGGCGGTTGCCAGGGCCGAGGGCGTGACCCTTTCACCAGGCATGGCGGAGAAGACGATTCAATGGTCTCAAGAGATCCGCGATATACATACCTCAATGTACGATGATTGGAAGGCAGGCCGGCCTACTGAAATCGAGCATTTGAACGGATACATCGTCGACCGGGCGAAGATGCTTGGAATCTCCGTGCCGGTCAACGAAACAATGGTCGCGCTCATCAAGGCGATTGCCCAGCCGCTGCCGCTCGGTCCGGCGCGCCTCACACTGGACGGTCGAGTCATCCAGCCGATCGTCCTGGACACCGAAGCCCTGGGCAAGCTCCCTGCGGAGGCTCAGGTTGAGAACGTCGAAACATTCGCGCCCGGCATGCGCGGCCACGGGGTCAGAGTCGAGGCCCTGTTGAAGATTCCCACGTCGACCATTGGGGCCGACCACGTGACATTCCATTCTGCCGATGGCAAGTTCGCCGCGAGCCTTCCTCTGAAAGAGGCCGCGGAGACCGGCATTCTTGTCTACCTCCGTGACGGCCAACCTTTTCCCCCGGAGGCGGGCGGCCCGTTTCGACTGATCACACCAGGCCTCGGGGACCTCTGCGCAAATGTGAAGAACGTCGCTCGGATCGAATTTACGTGTGGTCCAGGGAAGGATACCCGTCCCTCGGTCCCGAAACAGCACTGAGCCGCGCCAGTAGATCCTTCATGCCTATCGTTTTACTGAGCAGGCGCCTGCCGGAACCGGTCATGCAAGAAATGGCGCGGCGCTTTACGCTGATCGGCAATTTAGAAGATCGTCCGATGACCCGTCTGGATCTCTTGAACCAGGTGCCGGAGGCCGAGGCACTGGCCGTGACGTTGGCCGAGACTGTGGACAACGAGTTACTGTCGCGCGTCCAGCGACTTCGGGTCGTTGCGGTCTACGCCGCTGGCTATAACAATGTCGACGTTCCGGCAGCTACGGCGCGGGGGATCGTCGTCACGAATACTCCCGATGTACTGACCGAGACGACCGCCGATCTGACCTGGGGACTTCTGCTCGCGGTCGCCCGTCGAATACCAGAAGGCGAGCGCCTGGTCCGTGAAGCTCGCTGGACCGGCTGGGGGCCGACTCAATTTCTAGGCACCGAGGTGCATGGCCGCACATTGGGAATCGTGGGTATGGGCCGGATCGGGCGGGCCGTAGCGCGCCGTGCGCCCGGGTTTGGAATGCCAGTCATCTATACGAGCCGCCGGCCTCTCCTTCCCGAAGAAGAAAAGAGTTTCAACGGCCAGGCGGTTCCGTTTCCTGAGTTGCTTGCCGCCGCGGATTTTGTCTCGCTCCATGTCCCCTTGACAGACCAGACACGCCATCTGATCGGAGAAAAGGAGTTGAAACGTATGCGCAGCACGTCGTTTCTGATCAACACCGCGCGGGGGGCGGTTGTGGATGAGACGGCGCTCGCGGCAGCCCTTGCCGCCGGGCGTCCGGCCGGCGCGGGATTGGATGTGTATGAGGCCGAACCGGGCGTGCATCCCGCGCTTCTTCGGTTATCCAATGTGGTGTTGTTGCCGCACCTTGGGTCTGCCACCTTCCAGACCCGGGTGAGAATGGGTATGGTGCTTATCGAAAATATTGCCGCCGTTCTTTCGGGAAGAGAGCCGCCCAATCGTGTTGCTGGAGAATGACTGAGAGTTTATTGACATGAGGATACCCACTGGTGTAATCCCTCGCCATCACTCGTAGAGGTCTCTTATGGACATATTCGGAAATGTGAAACTCGCAGAGATATCTCTTCTCATTACGCCTGATCAGAAGGCATGGCTGGAGATGATGGTCAGGAAAGGCAAGATCGCCGTTCCGCCCGGTGGCACGCTTCCGGAAGGTTCCGTGATCTCCATTTTTTTAAGGACGATGCTGTGGAATTCCGAAGAGCAGCGCCAGACTCTTGATAACCTTTTTGACGAGGGAATCGAGGAACTGCGACGGCAAACGGGTCTGGTGGAGATCGCTGCTCAGGTCTCGGAGGATCAAAAAGCCTGGCTCGACAAGATGGCCGCAACTAGCAGAGTGTCGCCGTCTCCCGGAGACTCGGTTATCTCCATGTTCACCCGAGTCCTGCTGGAGAACGCGATGGAGCAGCAAAAAGCTCTTGAACGAGCGGACCCCTGGGCAGACGATGACGAGATGTAAAAGCTATTTAGTGGCTAACGCATCAACAGCCGCTTTTGCGACCGCCTCATCCTGTTCCCCTTTCCCACCGCCGACGCCGATGCCACCCATGACCTTGCCGTCCTTCAGCAAAGGGAAACCACCGGGCAACGTTGTAAACTTCCCGCCGGTCGTCGACGAGATTTCGGCACTGATGTTCGGGGGGATACCGCTTGCGCCCGATGGTTTGTGGATTGACGCGGCCGTGTAGGCTTTACTGAACGAGGTGTAGTTAGTATGGAGAAAGGCGCCATCCATCTTAATAAACGCGAGAAGATTCCCGCCGGCGTCTACGATTGAAATGCCCATCGGCACTCCGATTTCCTGAGCCTTGGCGACCGCCGCGGTCAGAGCCTTTTGGATATCCGCGGTCGAAATCGGCGTGGGTGCCTCCGCACGGGCCGGAACTTCGGTGCTGATGGAGCACAGGAGCGCGATCAGGGTCATCGCGATACGTCTCATGGCAGTCCTCCTATGAAACAATTTCCGGCGTGACGCCTCGATGGGGGACGTCGCGGCCTTCTTCAAGATCCAGTAGGTCGATCCACGTCACGATGTCGGTACGGGAGGCGTCAACGGCATCCCGCGTCTTCTTGAAGTAGTCCCATTTCGCATCGTCATCTGGCCCTCGCTGCAACATTTCCTGGTTCCATAATTCGATTTGTTTTTTGGAACGCGGCCGGCCGTGCACGGCCAGCCACTCCAAAATCAACTCGTCCGTCCGAGTCTTTGCGGCATAGGCAAAATCCTGTTCGGTGACCTCGACCAGCGTCAGAAATGCTTTATCCAACGGGCAGGGGTAGATATAGTCGCCATTTATGCCGGCTTCGCGTGCGCGCGCTTTGTCGATCATCCGCGCCAGGTGCGCGTAGCCGCCGAGAAGCTCCTTCGAGCTTCTCGGGTATTCGGTTTTGAGGTTTTTTGCACCGGGCCGGCGGATCTGACCAGCCATGTCCTCGGGAGATTTCCCTTTCAGATCCCCCATGCCTTTCGAGCCGGGAATATCAAAGGCCATCCGTAGACCTCATAACAAGCGATGGTTGCTAAAGGTCAATGTTCTCACGGCCACGCCTCCGTTCTCGGCGGAGATGATGCGCCGTGAAGCGGGAAGATCGGCGTGGCCTATTCGGACATGCGTGTCTGAAAAGCTCTCTACATTGGTCAACTTGCCGTCTTGCGGATTGAAATAGAAGACGGTATATCGGGTGGTCAAGTACTTACCGTCCTGAGTGAGGGTGCTGTCCTCCACGTTGATGGTGAACTTCATGGGCCCCATGGTCCGGTTGATCTGGATAATGCGATCGTCTTTGATCCGGTAATGGGATGCGAGCATATCGTGAATACGGATCGTTTGTCCGAGAGGATGAGAGGATTCAGGTTCGAGGGTTAGGACACTCTTGCCGTCCGACTGATCAAAGGTCCGGGGGCCGCGGTGGACGGCGATCATCGCGATCGTGTTGGTCGTCCATTTTTGGAGGTCGGGATCATTCAGAGAAACAACGACATCCTGAGAAGACTTCACGATGACGTTGCCCTTCACCTCTTTGCCGTCGACATTGAGCGTCAGGTCCGCGGCAAAGCCGTTGAAATCCGCGGGCCATCGAGCGGTTTTTTCGAAGGCTCGGCGTAACAATTCTCTGGCTTGGGGATCGTCCTTCACATCCGTTGGTGTTTGACTTGGACACGTCTCCATGGATGGTTCTCCTGTGAAAGTAAATGCATAAACCTATTATAAGAGGCACGCAAGATGGCTTACAACATCGATCGTAGTCGCCTGGAAAAGGAGGTGAGAGTAGAGACTTACCGGGCAAGCGGTCCTGGGGGGCAACACCGAAATGTGACCGAGTCGGCCGTTCGGTTGACACATATTCCCTCCGGCGTTGTGGTCGTCTCGGCCGATTCCCGATCGCAGCATCGAAATAAGCAGACAGCGTTTGAACGGTTAACGCGGCGCTTGATAGGCTTGAACACAGTGCCGGTACGGCGAATTCCGACCCGCCGCAGCCGGGCGGCCAAGGAGAGGGGCCTGGCTGAAAAAAAGAAGCGGCAGGAGACAAAAGACAGGCGAAAACCTATCAGTGCAGAAGAGCCGTAATCCGTAAAGCGAGAATGTCTTAAAAAGAGCTTACGAATCAATAAATTATATCAATTTAAATAAATTAAAACATTACTTATCTCCATCGACCAATCATGGTTCCACTGCTTCGTCCTGCCAAGCCTCGCTGTTTCCCCTGTAGGTTTTTCTACATATGCGGTCTAGATTGTGGTACAATCACCACACCAACATGAAGATTCTGCATAAAAGGGCAGGGAAGCGGAAAATGACTAAGAAGACCGCGAAGGGTCCGGTCCGCAAGAAGGCCCATCGCCGAATTAGCGCAGCGCAGCGGGAGCCCGACAAGGCGAAGCCGACGGTCAAGGCAGGCTTCCATAAACCCGGCGAGAAGAGCAAAGGACAGTCGGCCTTAGCCACGGCGGTGGCGGAAGATGAGCTGGAAGAGCGGCGCCGTTTGTTTGCAAAAGCCCGCAAAGGTGACAAGGGCGCGGTCGCTAAAATTTATGAATTGTATGGAGCCAGGATCTATACGACGGCACAGGTAAAAGAGGTGAAGCCGGCACGGTATAGCAGTCCTATTCTTCCCTTGCGCAGGCGTGCCCAACGAGGCTAATCCTTCCTGTTTTTGACAGATTCCATGAAAGAGAGCGACCCTGAGAAACTGAAACTGCTGTATGAGCGTTTTCGGGATGTCTGTCTCGTTGAAAAAGAGGTTTGGAAGGAAATCTACATGCCGCGTGACGTGAAGGAAGGGAGCGTCCGGCGGACGAACGTCCAGGACCGCTACTACGTCACGATAGAAAACCCTGAGATTGAAGCGGCAATCGAAGCGAATATCGTGTTAGGGCCCAAGGCGCTTGATGCCGCGATCTCGGAGTACAGTTCCGGTATTATCTTTGAGAAGGCCTGACCGTTTTGCGGCGCTATTGAACGGCGACCCGCAATCCCCCTTCCGCCAGAATCCCCGCTACCTGCTCGCAGACTTTGTGCTCTCCGGAGTAGACTTCCGCGGACCCTGCATGGTCAATCCGGTAGGCGAGCTCAAAAGCGCGAACAGGAGTCATCTTAGGAACCGCACGGCACAAGAGGTCAATGACTTGGTCGTAGCTGTGGCAGTCGCAATTATAGACGATAACCCGCCCACCCAGATGATTTCCGGTCGTGACGGTCGTCTCTTCAATTGTTTCGGGAAGGGGAGCGGTTTGAAGCCTGAGCATTGTGGAGGAATATGGTATCACAGGGACTACAGGGGTGCTAGGGCGTGGGCCAGCATCCATGAACACAGAACCTGGTCATGGCGATGGCTTTAGATCCCAAGATCTGGTGGCCTCTTTTCCCTCTGCTGCTCCTGGTTGTCATTGTGGCTCTCAGCGCGGGACTTGTCTGGGCGATTCGGAGAAAGGTGTCCAGACTCGATGTGGCGATGCAGTCACTGGCCTTGGCCTGCTATCTCTTCACGGCTGTGGTTGCTATCGCCAGTGAGAGCCGGGGCGGTATTTCGCCTGCGGTCCATCGGTTGCCGTCTCTTCTTACACAGGCAATTTTGCTCGCGCAGTTGGTTCGGATCTGGTCGCGACTGGATGCGAGGCCTCTACGGGTCTTGAACCTGATTGCCTGGGGAGCGATCCTTGCTGACACCGCTCTGCATTATATTATGACAAGAGGATAGTCGGGGAAAGGCCATTTCACCCGCCCGCCCCGCGGGCCTGTTGCACCCGCCCTACCCCCGGCACGCTCAGGCGTGTGTTTGCCCGGGGACAGCCGCATTTCCCGGTTACATTAGCGCCGAAGACCGCAGTATCGCGCAATGCCGTCTCGGTACCGGAGCCAGTGGTTCAAACCGTCCTGCATAGACTGGAGAATAAGCTGTTGGTCCGCCGCTCCGGTGGCATAGGTCAGGACGGTTTGCCAGGCCGTCTGGCGATGCCCCGCTTCCACCATCAGATGCACCCGGACGAGATCCAGGTATTTGGGGTCGATGCCGTAGTTCTGGACCAGGGGGTGCTTGCGGACAATTTCCTCGATCTGCTCGGGATCCTTCGGCGGGGAGGGATGCAAGATTTCTTGCCGGTCATGGACATTGCCTTCAACAAAAATGGTCACCACGGCTAACGCAATGAGCCAATCTGAATCGAGCGTGATCTTATCCAGCCACTCCCGGTACAGCCGGCTTTCGGCCAAGAGGTTCACGTCCCGGAAGTGAGCTCGCTCGAACCCCAAACCGAGCATCAAGGTCAAGAACAGATCGGGATGGGATTGCCCCAGCGTCAAGCCTCCGGTGTCCTCTTCATATACGTTCCTCGCGAGTTCGCTGCGAACGGGACGCGGGGGATTTTTGCCATGAATCCGACTCAGGAATACCGGAAAATCACGGACGTACACGGCATATTCCTGCCGGTAGTGGGTCTCGATCTGAGCCTTGGTGCATTGGGGACCAAAGATCAATGGCCAAGCCCAGTGATCTTTGCGGTCCATAACGGCGAAAAGTTTTTCGCGAAACTGATCCGGGGAAAGCGCTTTGATCATAAAAGTCTCCATGGCCTCACTGGGAAGCTATGTTACAATGCGCCTGCAATGCCTAGGGAAAAAGTCACGCTTCAAAGTACCGAAGAGATCCTGACGTTTCTGGCGGACGTGTCGCTCAAGGGACGCGGGATGACTACTGACTGTCTGTTGGAGCAGGTCCTCGACGAAGGCTTCACCGAACCCATCTACTTGAATGCAAGCGGGGAAGACCCCGAAGCCTTTTACCAGGGTAAGCCGGGTGCGTGGGCGGTCTATCAAATACGGGAATGGAAGCGCGTGATGACCATCTCGGGGGGGCCCGGCCAGGAGAGAAGGATCCAAATCACCGAAACCCCTTGATGCCATTCCGTCAGCCATTGCTTTCACGGACCTTCCGCTCTAAACTTTGTCTATGACGAAACTGTTGGCGCCCCGCGATGAGAACGAGTTGATGGTGCTCAGGAGTGTCTTGGAATGTGAAGGCATTCCGTATCGGATTCAAAATGAGCATTTTGGCGGATTATATCCGGGTCTCAACATCTTCGCCCTGAATGAGCGGATTATCTTTGTGGATGAGTCCGATTACGAGCGCGCCTCGGTGGTCGCGCGCGACTTCTTGAAGGCGATGGAACGGACATCCGGGACGAGACCTGAAACAGGGAGCATTAGTACCATCCACCCACCAGAGTGCTCTCCTCGAAATACAGATACCGGTGCTTAACCGTTGCGCTGTTAATCCAATCCTCAAAGATCCAAACCTCACGGCGTAGGCCGGCGTCCGTGTATGTCACCTCGATTGAGTATGGGGAGCCCCAACTCAGAAGCACTTGCTCCCGAGTCATGCCGACCACGACTTGCTTTTGCGAAATTGCCTGCTCAAATTTCGAGTCGTACTTAAAGACAGGCGCAAATCGCCAGAAAAGCATGCCCAGCAGCATGCAACCGAGCACGCCATACAGTGCGAGCCGGATTGGACGGCGTCGAAGATAGGGGAGAGAAATGGCAGCGGATTGCGACCCGTTCATTAGTTCTTAGCTTACCAGGGGGTTTTTTCAGCGGTCAAGCCTGAAAACCGGATGGGGGAATCCCGGAAAGACGGGTTTACACGGGAAAAACGCCCGTCTTGGCGGGCGTGGGGCGGGCGGGTGTAATCGGGAAGAGGCGACGTCTCGGCGCCGCCGGGGCGGGCGGGTGTAATGTACGTTGAGGTGGAAGCAAATCCGAACTGCGAAGGGTCCGTGTTTATTCGCTTTCGAGAGCAGGCCCCCGCGCGCCCGATCATTCAGGTTCGGACCTATGACCGAACATCAACCGGCGAATGGTGCGCGATCACTGGTCTCGACGGAGAGCTCCCCGAAGGGATCTGCGAGGCTCACGCCCAGCCGGTAGAAGACTCCGGATCCGGCATGGTGTATCTGGTGCGGGGGGGGATCTGGGGCGTGCGCCTAAAAGCTGTCGCTGACGACAGCCAATGGGACCTCAAGGATTCGAGGCAGTGGGGCGAGCCGTATCTTCTGCTGGCTGATGCTCGCGATATCTCTTTTGCCAAGGAGACCCCGCGCAAAAGCTAGAGATCTCGCGCACGAATTCAGTCATGCCGGGCCGAGCGCGGGGTGCGGGGGCATCGGAGCAGGATTCCTATCCGCACACGGGCCCCCGTGATAATTAAGGGGCGTAGCGAGGCTGGGGAATCTTTTTCTTTACCGGGTCGGGAGGCGGCGGAAGGTTCTTAGCCTTCTCGGAAAAAGGGTTGAGCAATGCCTCATGAGTGATGGTTTGATGTTGCCGAATGAAGGGCGCGCTGTCGATAGCAAACTCCATGCGTGTGATCGTGTCGCTTAATCGGATCCGCGGCGGAAAACCTTCGGAATTATAGAGTCGATACGATAAGGACCAGTCATAGTCGTCCTTTGCTCGCTCTTTGATCAAGCGGCGGGCATCCGGAGAGGGAGGCTCCTGGATGAGAATGATAAACAGGTTGGAGCGAAATGTTGGCGTGTCATCAGCGGTGGAAGGTTTGAACTCCGGCACCAACTTCTCGAGGTTCGACATGGGGACCGGAAACGGAACCGCCACTGGCACGTCAGGCGCTTGAGAAGTATCGGCATTGAGAAATTCAATATCGACGAGGGAGACAAGGAGATTGGGTATGTCGTTATTCGCCTTGTATTCTTCCATATACTGAAACGAGTATCGCACCTTTACGCCATCGCGGATGAACACGTATACGTCCTCGGCCATTGTCCCAGACATCTGATCTTTTAAGACGTTGTCCCAGCTTTCCAAGGAATGATAGTTGTATACCCGCTGGGCGGCCATCCGCGTCCGGACCTTTTGTGGGGCGCCGAGCTTGGCACGAAGTTCGGGCTGGGTCAGCCCGACAAACCCGTCCTGAAAAAGAGCGCTCGCAGAAACGATGGGAACAGCGAGAAGACAGCTCACCAGTATGAGCACGAAACACATCGCTGTTCGCATAACGGGCTCCGATCAACCAGGCGTTTTCATTCTCCGCTAATCCTACGGTCGGACCGGACCCTTGTCAAGGCACGCGGCTTGCTTCGAAATTGATGCTTACGGTATAGTCCTACGGAGCCATGATTGTTCATTATCACGTCCCAATACCCTCCTATCAGCTACTGCCATGCGCTTAGAGGAACTTCTCGAGCGTCGTATCGCCATCCTTGACGGAGCGATGGGCACGATGATTCAGACCTATGAGCTGGATGAGGCAGGGTACCGCGGCCGGGAGTTTGCGAATCATCCCAAAGATCTCAAGGGCTGCAACGATCTCTTGTCGATCACCCAGCCGGGTATCATCGAGACCATCCATCGTCAGAATCTCGACGCGGGCGCGGACATCATCGAGACCAACACGTTTAACTCCACCTCCATCTCGATGGCAGACTACAAGCTTGAACATGTCGTATACGACCTCAATCTGGCGGGGGCGAAGGTCGCGCGCCGCACCGTCGATATGATGGCGGCAAAGGAGCCGCAACGGCCTCGGTTTGTGGCGGGCGCCATTGGGCCGACCAATCGCACGGCCTCCATGTCTCCGGACGTCAACAATCCAGCATTCCGCGCGGTGACGTTCGATGATCTGGTCACGGCGTATACGGAACAGGTCCGCGGACTTATAGACGGCGGGGTGGATGTGTTGCTCGCCGAAACGGTCTTTGACACATTGAACGGCAAGGCGTGCCTCTTCGCGATCGATCGATTTTTCGAAGATCATGGGCGGCGCGTGCCCGTCATGGTCTCGGTGACGATCACCGATCAGAGCGGCCGCACCCTTTCCGGCCAGACCATAGAAGCCTTCTGGAACTCGATTGCGCACATGCCGCTTCTGAGCGTGGGGATCAACTGTGCCTTGGGCGCCAAGCAGATGCGTCCCTACATCGAAGAACTCGCCACGATCGCGCCGGTCTATGTCAGTTGCTATCCCAATGCGGGTCTGCCGAATGCCTTCGGCGGCTTTGACGAGACGCCGGCGATCATGGCGGCTGATCTTGGCGAATTCGCTTCAAACGGCTGGCTCAACATCGTGGGAGGGTGCTGCGGCACCACGCCTGAGCATATTCAGGCGATCAGCCGTGCTGTGCGGGACGCCGCGCCGCGTCGCCGTGCCGCGCCCGAGCCCTATACTCGTCTGAGCGGACTTGAGCCCCTGACCATTCGCCCGGAAACGAATTTTGTCAACATCGGGGAACGCACGAACGTCACCGGTTCACCTGCGTTTTCGAAATTGATTCTTAGCGGTGATCTCGAAAGCGCCTTGGCGGTCGCGCGGCAGCAGGTGCTAGGCGGAGCCCAGATTATCGACGTGAATATGGACGAAGGCATGTTGGACTCAGGCGAGGCAATGACCACCTTCTTGAAACTCATCGCCTCCGAACCGGACATTACGCGCGTGCCGATCATGATCGACAGCTCCAAGTGGTCCGTCATTGAGGCCGGCTTGAAATGTGTGCAGGGCAAGCCGGTCGTCAACTCGATCAGCCTGAAGGAGGGCGAAAAGGCGTTTCGGCACTTCGCGAAACTGGTGAAGCGGTACGGCGCTGCGGCCGTCGTGATGGCGTTTGACGAAACGGGTCAGGCAGACACCGTGGAGCGCAAGATCGAGATCTGCGCCCGCGCCTATCGGATTCTGACCGAGGATATCGGCTTTGCGCCACAAGATATCATCTTTGATCCCAATATCCTGACGGTGGCCACGGGGATGGAGGAGCACAACAACTACGCCGTGAATTTTATCGAGGCGACGCGCTGGATCAAAGCCCACCTGCCCCATTGCAAGGTCAGCGGGGGTATCAGCAATATCTCCTTCTCGTTTCGAGGAAACAACGCCGTGCGCGAGGCCATGCACTCGGCGTTTCTCTACCATGCGATCCACGCGGGGTTGGACATGGGGATCGTCAATGCGGGACAGCTGGCGGTCTATGCAGAAATTCCGAAAGACTTGCTGGCGCTCGTCGAAGATGTACTGCTGAACCGGCGACCCGATGCTACCGACCGGCTGCTCGCCTTTGCCGAAACCGTCAAGCAGAAAGGCAAGACGGTTGCGGTCGACGAGAGTTGGCGGCAGGGTTCGGTGGAAGACCGCCTGGCACACGCGCTGGTCAAAGGTGTCGTAGACCATATCGAATCCGATGTGGAAGAAGCCCGTCGGAAGTACCCAAAACCTCTGCACGTCATCGAAGGGCCTTTGATGGCGGGAATGAGCATTGTCGGCGACCTGTTTGGGTCCGGCAAGATGTTCCTGCCCCAAGTCGTCAAGAGCGCCCGGGTTATGAAGAAAGCCGTGGCGTATCTTCTTCCGTATATGGAGGCGGAGAAGCAGGCCTCCGGCCAGAGCCCGCCGCGAGCGCGCATCCTCATGGCCACGGTGAAGGGGGACGTCCACGACATCGGCAAAAATATCGTGGGTGTCGTGCTCGGGTGCAACAACTATGAAGTGATCGACCTTGGGGTCATGGTGCCGTGCGAGCAGATCTTGAAAATCGCGCGGGACAAAAAGGTGGATATCATCGGCCTCAGCGGGCTGATTACGCCGTCGCTCGACGAAATGGTTCACGTGGCGCGCGAGATGACTCGCGAAGGGTTCCACGTGCCTCTTCTGATCGGGGGCGCCACCACCAGCAAGGCCCACACCGCCGTGAAGATCGCCCCGGGATACCATGAGCCGGTCCTCCACGTGCTCGACGCCTCACGCGCTGTCGGCGTCGTCAGCCAACTGCTGAACTCCGAGCAGAAGGCAACGTTGCTTGAAAGTAATCGCCTGCAACAAGCTGCCATACGCGATAGTCACCAGGCTCGCGGTCCGAAAACACTGTTGGCTATCGAGCAGGCGCGGGAACGCAAACTCCCAAGCGATTGGGCGACCCTCGACATTCCGAAGCCGGCGTTTCTCGGCGCACGCGTCCTGGATCCCGTCCCGCTTGAGCGGATCGTCCCCTTCTTCGACTGGTCGCCATTTTTTCATACCTGGGAGTTGCGCGGGCGCTATCCAAAGATCCTCGATGATCCGGAGGTTGGTCCGAAAGCGAAAGAATTGTTTGACGATGCCCAAGCTCTCTTGCAGAAGATCATCCAGCAGAAACTGTTGACGGCGAAGGCGGTCTATGGCTTTTTCCCTGCCAATAGCGTGGATGACGATATTGAACTGTACACAGATGAAACCCGGGCGACTGTACGTGCGATTTTCCATACCCTCCGGCAGCAAGGGCCGAAACCCGAAGGACTGTACAACCAGGCCCTGGCTGACTTCATCGCGCCCAAGGCGTCGGGAGTGCCCGACTACCTGGGAGTTTTTGCCGTCACCAGCGGCGTCGGGATCGAGAGCCTGTGCAGCCGGTTTCAGCAAGAACACGACGACTACAATGCGATTATGGCGCAAGCCTTGGCCGACCGCCTCGCTGAAGGCCTCGCCGAACTGCTGCACAAGCAGGCCCGCGATGACTGGGGATATGGAAGAGCCGAACAGCTCACGGTCGAGGACCTCATCCGGGAACGGTACCGCGGGATCCGTCCCGCGCCCGGCTATCCGGCCTGCCCGGATCATACCGAGAAACGCACCCTCTTTGATCTCCTGCACGCCGAGAAGCATGTGGGAATAACTCTAACGGAGAGCTTCGCCATGTATCCCGCTAGTTCGGTCAGTGGCCTGTATTTCGCGCATCCTGAAGCCCGGTACTTTTCGGTCGGCAAACTGGGGCGTGATCAGGTCATTGATTATCATCGCCGCAAGCAGATGGACCTTCAGACCATGGAGCGGTGGCTCTCGCCGAACTTGAACTATGATCGCGAGGAGTCCACGGGGTAGGGCTGAACGGAGAGTCTCTCCCGTTGACTATGCCGCGATCACGACCTCTTCCTGGGCGGGCCGTAGCGAAAGCAGAGCCAGGTGGACGCCCCACTTCCGATCAACAGTCCAGCCGCAAACGCGAGAAACAGAGTGAGTCTGGTGCACCGGGAGCTGCCGAACTGAAAGGCAGGCAGTGACCCACGTCGCTGATTGAACGAGACCAGAGCCTCGCCGCCAAGCCATTCTGGGCGGTGGTCGGGACGGGATTGTATATGGTCGTCCGGCTCCGCCTCGAATGGGCTCATTCGACCGGCTCCAGCAGGGCGACGGGAAAGCTCTGTAAGATCGACGATACTGGTAAAGTCGTGTGTCCGCCGCTCATGATGACCGTTGACGTCTCACCTGTGAAGAGGTTCCGATAGGACCCTGCGGGCATCTCTGGCGGGAGCACGAGACACGTCTCTCCCCAGGCATCGGACCCCAGTGGGAGCGTGCTCCGGTTCGGAAAAAGTCCCGCCACGAGACGTGGAACCACGGTGATGGCGGCGTAATGGTGGTGAGATCGGGAAAAGGCGCACACGTGGTCCTTTTTCCCGCCGGAGGTGTCAAGGGGAAGGTAGTCGCCGCTCTGGAAGAGTTCTTGCCGCGCGTGGCGAAAGTTCAGCGCGGTCATGATGACGTAGAGTTTGATCCGGCCGTCCAAACGTGTCTCAAGCAGATGCCGGCTTAAAGCTCCGCGATCGGCGCCGGCTTCTTGGCAGGCCTGTTGCAATTCGGCGAGCAGGCGAGCGCGGTGGGAATAGTCAATCGGCCGCCGGTTGTCAGGATCGACGAGGCTAAAGTCCCAGAGTTCCGTTCCTTGATAGAAGTCGGGGACGCCGGGCGCGGTGATCTTGATCAGAACTTGCGAGAGGGCATTGTATAAGCCCACCGGAATGATGACCGTCTGAACAAAAGCGACGAGGTTCTCGAGGAACGGGTTCGGCCGCGTGCGATCGAGAATGGCCTCAATGAACTTTTGCACCGCCGCGTCATAGAGATGATTGGGATTCACCCAGCTGGTATGCACCTTAGACTCGTGCAGGGCTTTGCTCGTATAAGCTTGGATGCGATCACAGAAGATCCCAAAAGAACCTTCGTCCGGCGGGTCCAGCGGCCACGTGCCCAGCAGCGTTTGATAGAGGAGATACTCCTCGTTGCGATCCGGAGCGGGCTGCCCCTCGATGTCGGTCTTGTATTTTTTATTGAGCTTGCTCCAGAGCTGAAGATGGCTTTTCCAGAGTTCCGGCACTTCGGATAGGACATTGATCCTGGCCCGAACGTCCTCACTGCGTTTCGTATCATGGGTCGAAGTCGCGGAAAGTGTGTGTGGCCAGGATGCCTGCCGTTCCCGCATGACCCCGTGAAAGGAACTCACGCCGACCCCGAACTGTTCCGGATCTCCACCGACCTCGTTCAGTGAGACCAGCCGGTTGAAAATGTAGAAGGCCGTGTCCTCGATTCCTTTAGCGGTGACGGGGCTCGTGGTTTGCTGAAACTTCATCACAAAGGCGAGTCGTTCCTCCTCGGCGTCCTGGCGAGAGGTCGTCCGAGGCTCTAAGAGAAGATCCCGTACGAAGTCGAAGACAAGATTGCTCAGGGCCGGATGCCGTCGCTTGGCCTTTAGCACTGCCAGCCGGATATAGGCCCGATCGCGGTCGGTGACGCTCTGACCGCTGGGGGCAATATACGTTCGGTAGACCGGAAACCAGGCAATGATCTCGCGGATCGCATGGATCAGGCTGTTCAATGTGAAATCCCGCGATCGACGATCCTTTTCGGAGAGCCTGTCCAGTTGGTATCCCAGCACGTTGATTTCGCTCGCCATCGAGACCGCCATGGTCAGTTGCTTCTTCTCATACACCAATTCGTCGTAGGGCCCCCGGTTTCCCGTAAACCGCCTATAGATGTCTTCGAAACGCACGGCGTTCGCGCCGTCGACGAACAGTCCATTGAGAAGCGTCAGGAAGTCATAGCCGGTCGTTCCGGATACGGGCCAATCGCCAGGTAAGGTCTCGCCCGCGCCGAGAATCTTCTCCACGATCAGGTACAACGACCGGTCGTTCGTGGTTCCCTGGTCGGAACGTTCTCCCGCGGCGGCCTGCAATTGGCGCAGGTAGGCTGCCGGATCATATAAGCCGTCGACGTGATCGATACGAAGGCCTGTCACGCTGCCTTCCTGCAAAAGGCGAAAGATGAGTCTATGGAAAGCTTCGAAGACCACGGGGTCTTCCATCCGTACGGCAACCAGTTCATTGATGTCGAAGAACCGCCGGTAGTTGATCTCTTCCGCGGCGACTCGCCAGAAAGCTAAGCGATAGGCCTGATCGTCCAGCAGGGCATCGAGCAGGTCAAAGCTGCCGGGGTCTCCTTTAGTTCCGTTGAACAGTCTGATGTTCTCCATGACAAACTGCTCGATCGTACGATTATTTTGAATGAGCGCGGCCAAGCGTTTCTTGACAATCTCTTTTTCCCGGTTCCGCTCAACAAGTCGCGCCGTATCGCGTTCGCTGCGAAAGGGAAGGTGATTGAGAGCCGTGACGATGCTTTGAAGTTCCTGGACGCCGGCGTCCTCGTTGCCTACGGTTGCAATGAGTTTGTCCAGGCGATGCGTCAGGATCATCCTGCAGGATTTCGACGAGACGGGCAGCTGATAGTCGTAATAATGGATCCAGAAGTTGCCCTCGGCATACTCCAGCGTGATCTCCTGATTTTCGAGGACCAGGCCGTAGAGATCTCCGAGGATCGGCAAGAGCACTTTATCTTTCAGTTCCGCCTTGATGGGACGCCAGTCGATGTCGAAGAAGCGCGCGTACGAAGAACTCGGTCCGTTGTCCAAGACATCGGTCCACCACGCATTCGACGAGCGCGCGATTCCCATATGGTTCGGAATGACATCCAAAATCTGGCCCATGCCATGCGTCTTGAGGGCTTGAATGAAGGCTTGATACTCTTCCTCAGTACCGACTTCCGGATTGAAACTGGTCGGATCCGTCAAATCATACCCATGCCCACTCCCAGGAACTGCCTTCAGATAGGAGGAGGCATACACATCGGAGATGCCTAGGCTGTGTAGGTACGGGACAATCCGGGCCGCGTCCGTAAAGGTAAAGGCCCGGTTAAACTGCAGTCGGTAGGTTGAAAGGGGGATGCGCGACACGGAAGCGGCAGCCATGGCGATCAGGCGCCTTTGAAAAGCGATCCTACTTCGTTGGCCCCGCGCAGGCGATCTCGAGGATGTTGAGCGGCCTTACTGAAAGACTCGGGAAGCCCCAAAGCCCATGAAAGGAAAAGCGAATCCACATGTTCTCTATTGCAGAAGACGTAAGCTTCTGCCAATAACTCTAACGGGGGGCTTTAACGATAGCGTGGCACCTGTAGAATGCGCCCAACCACGGGACGGGACCGGCAAGAGTCGGGATCATAAAGAAATGAACAAGAAGCAGTCCTCAGCCTACGGAAAACCCGCGCAGAAAGAGAACCGGACCGGGAGGACCAAGCCGCATCCAAAACCTGAATCTTCTATGCCAGCCCCTTCAAATCGTCCGGACGGCGATCGCCGTTTGCAGACGGCTGAGCTCAATGCCCGCATTGCCGTAAAAGCTTACGAACTCTTTGCGCAGCGAGGAGGCGAATGCGGAGGCGATATCGAAGACTGGCTGGAAGCGGAACGGTTGGTAAAGGCTGAAATGCGTTTCACGAAGCAGTAAGCGGCGCTATCGTCTCAGTACCCCAAAAATCAGCAAGAAGACAAGGGTTCCCACCGCGCACGATACGATCGTGACGGGTATCCCACACCGCACCCATGTTCTAAAAGTGATGGGTTGCCCGACTCGCTTGCTCAATGCCATCGTGAGCATATTAGGGCTCGCCCCGATTGGAGTGGCGTTGCCGCCGAACCCCGCTCCCAAGGCCAGCGCCCACCAAAGCGGCTCGATAGACAGACCCTCGGCCCCCAAACTTTTCAGGATCGGGATCATGGCGACCACGAAAGGAATGTTATCCACGATCGCTGACAGCAGAGCGGCAACCCAGATGAGGAGCACTGCGGTAAGAAGGAGTTGAGAGCCGGTAAAGTCCTTGAGCATCCCGGCGGCTAATTTCATGACCCCCGCCGCCTCCAGGCCACCTACTATCACAAACAGGCATGAAAAAAATAGAAGCGTGCTCCATTCGATCTCCCTGAGCATCTTCTCGGGGTTCGGACGTACCCAGATCATAGCCAATCCCACACCCAGGAAGGCAATGTACCAGGGCGCGAGAGACGCACTTCCCTGTAGGACGAATAAACCGAGCACCAGGCCCAAGACAAGGAGCAGCTTCTTTAAGGCTGGGGCGTCTTTGATGGAATCCGCCGGACGAACGGCGCCGAGCGGTTCCAACTGGCTTGAGCGTTGCCGGAATTCCTCGGCAAACAACCATCGTATCGTCCACAAGGTGGGGAGGTAGGTCGCGACTACGATAGGAAGGAGGACCCACAAAAAGTCGTTGAACGTGAGACCGGCGGCAGAACCGATCATGGTGTTGGGCGGATCACCGATCAGCGTCGCCGTTCCCCCGATATTGGAGAGCATTGCTTCTCCCATAAGCAGCGGGAGCGGGTTGATCCGCAATCTATCGGCGACCAGCAACGTCACCGGCGCAATTAAAATGATCACCGTAAGGTTGTTGAGAAACATCGAAACAATGACCGTCAGTCCCCCCAACAACATAAGCAAGCGCCAAGGCGATCCGGCCGCGCGCCGAGCAGCCTGAATCGCCAGATACTCGAACACGCCGGTCTTGCCCAGCATGGCCATGAGCACCATCATCCCGAGGAGCAGGCCGAGCGTATTGAAATCAATGGCGGTGAGAGCTTGCCCCTGCGAGTAGAAGCCCATCAGGAGGCCGACGGCCACCATTGCCGCGGCACCGATCCAGGCCACGATAGTGTGGTGAACCCGATCGGTCATGATTGCCACGAATGTGATGAGGAAAATGGCGGTTGCAACCCAGACGCCGGCCATCGACTGTTCCTAGGTGCCGGTCAGCACTCGATAGGCCTCCTGGTACCGAGCGCTGGTCTGCGCAATGACCTCTGGTGGGAGGTGAGGCGGCGGGGGAGTTTTGTTCCACTTGATCGAGATGAGATAGTCACGGACAAACTGTTTGTCGAAACTCGGTTGCGGGCGTCCTGGCGTATACCCATCGAGCGGCCAGAACCGTGAAGAATCCGGTGTCAGGACCTCGTCGATCAGCATCAATTGTCCCGTCGCAGGATGGACGCCGAATTCCAGCTTCGTGTCGGCGATAATGATGCCTTTCTTTTCTGCATAGGCAGCGGCTCGTTGGTAGATCTTCACGCTCGCGTCGCGCACCGTGTTCGCGAACTCCTTTCCGACCGTCGCCTCCATCTCGTGAAACGAGATATTAAGATCGTGCTCCCCTTGTTCCGCCTTGGTCGACGGCGTAAACAACGGCTCTGGAAGCCTCTGCGATTCTACGAGGCCGTGGGGCAACGACTGGCCACAGACTTCGCCCGTGCGCTGATAGTCCGCCCATCCGGAGCCTGAAAGATAGCCACGGACAATGCATTCCACCGGCAGGGGTGCGGCCTTTTGAACCAACATGCTGCGACCCTTGAGGATGTCATGGTACGGCCGGCACACGCGTGGATACTCGGCGACATCGCTTGTGATCAAGTGGTTGGGTACAATGTCCTCGTATTCGTACAGCCATCGGAACCAAAAGACCGAGAGTTGTGTCAAAACGGCGCCCTTGCCGGGAATGCCTTCCGGCAGGACCACGTCAAAAGCCGAAATGCGGTCAGTCGCGACCAACAGCAAATGCTCATCGAGGTCGTAGATGTCACGAACCTTGCCGCGGCTTTTCAGCGGCAGTCCTTCCAACTGTGATTCGAACATAACGGGGGCATCGAAAAGTCCCTGAGTCATGGGTATCCTCCGGCTGAGAGTCGGAAGCTTAGACGGTGGCCGTGCCGCTGACAAGCGGAAAATCTATGCCTTTGATCTGCGTTTCGGTTGATACCATGTTCTCACAACGGTAGAATGACGACGAATGAAACAAATCCATAACCCGCCGAATCCGTACGAAAGCCATCATCGCGAATGGCTGGGGACCGCTCCGACCGTCAAGCTTCAAATCTTCGAAGACGACACCCGATCTATCCTAAGCCGCAATGAAAGCCCTGATGTGTCATTCCGCTGGAGCGTGAACCCCTACCGAGGATGTTTTCATGCATGCGCGTATTGCTATGCGCGTCCGTCCCATGAGTATCTCGGGTTTGGCGCGGGGACAGATTTCGAGTCGAAGCTCGTAGTCAAACGGGACGCGCCGATGCTGCTCCGGCAGGCATTCCTCAAGCCGTCATGGCAAGGCGAAGTGGTCGTGTTTTCCGGGAACACGGATTGCTATCAGCCGCTGGAGGCAGCCTGGGGTTTGACTCGTGCCTGCCTCGAAGTGTGTGCCGAATTCCGAAATCCTGTCGCCATCATTACGAAGGCGGCGCTCATCCTCCGAGACATGGATGTGCTTCGTCAGCTGACCGACGTCGCAACGCTGACGGTAAACATCAGCGTGCCGTTCGCCGATAACGAAATGGCGCGCAACGTTGAGCCGCAAGCCCCATCCATTACAAAACGACTCCTCACGATCAAAACGCTCGCCGACGCCGGTATCAGAACTGCCGTCTCCCTGGCCCCTGTCATCCCCGGGCTCAACGATGATCAGATGATGGAGATATTGCAATCCGCACGGCAGGCCGGGGCGCAAGATGCGTTTTATAGCTTGGTGCGGTTGTCCGGCAGTGTAGAACCGGTCTTTCTGGAACGGATGGCGGCTTTCTATCCCGATCGTATCCAGAAGATTACGCACCGCCTCCGGGAAGTGCGCGGCGGCATGCTCAACCGAACGACCTTCTTTGAGCGGCACATGGGCAAAGGGCCTTATGCCGCCATGCTCGAAGACCTGTTTATGGTATCGAAGCACAAGGCTGGCTTCCCCGAGATTTCACAAACGCCTACGCGGCAGACCTTTCAAAGGCCCACTCCGCAGCAAACCAGCTTATTCTGAACACGACTTATCGCATATTGATGCGGGTCATCCGCCCTTCGCCGGCGGATCTGAGCGGCCCCTCGGCGAGGGCTTTTGCGAGAAGATCCCTGACAGAGACGACGGAGTCATGGCGCCCGGCGGCTTCGACAAACATCTGGTAGCCATCACCGCCCTCAGCGATGAACCGCGTCACCGCGACCGAGTACCGGCGAGCAGGGTCAAGAGGTGCCCCATTGACCTGCAGGTTCACAATCCGTGTACCGGTTGGCGCGGCGGGATCCACAGTGCACCTAAGACCGGAGACCTGCAGAAACCTTGCATTCGGCTGGGGAAGGCGACTGACACTATTCTCCATCGCCTTTCGCAGTTGGGCTCCTGTCACAGCCAGTACAGAGAGGCTGGTGTCAAAGGGCAGGACTTCCATAAGACGCCGATAGGTCACTGGCCCTTCTACAAGACTATCCCGAACCGTGCCTGAGTTGATCAGTGCGACCTCCGCGCCGGTTTCAAGGCGCGTGAGATCCGCGAGCAGATCGCCGAGGTTTGTCTCGCGGCTCCGGATAACATCGCGCTCTCCTTGAAGATCCTCCTCGGCTCGGCCCATCACGCGGCTCGTTTCTACGATGAGCCGGCGCCCGTAGGCTTCAACGAGGCTTGACATCGCTGGATCGGGCGGTACATCGGCTGCGACCGGAATGTTCCGAGCTTCGGCCACCATGATAGTGCGATCATGATAGAGGACATCGAGCCGTCCGAGGGTGCGCCCTTGTCGATGCGTTTTTACGAAGATGGGTCCACCGCCGGCAAGCTCGACCCGACCTTGCGCAGGGCTCATCTGACCCGGAGTGATCAGTCCATCAAAGCCCGCCGTGTGCCCGCCAATAATGACATCAAGAGCCGGGAGCGCGCGGGCAAGGGCCAAATCTTCCTCCGTCTCTTCATGGGTGATCGCAACGACCATCTCAGCCTGCTCACGCACGTCGGCGATCACTGCTCGTGCGGCTTCGATGGGATCCTCGAAATCGAGCTCTTTTAGAGCCGTCCGATTGAACGTATCCGGATAATTGCTTCTGCCGATGAGGCCGATCAATGCGATGCGGATTGGTCCTACGGTCTTAATGGCCACACGCTGGCAAACGTTCCCCGTTCGCGGGCGTACGTTCGTGCAGAGGAAGGGAAACGTCGCCTGTTGTTTGAGTTTCTGTAAGTGGTTCAGGCCGAAATCAAAATCATGGTTGCCGACCGCAAGGGCGTCATAACCCATCAGGTTCATAGCGGCAATGTCCGTCTCGCCGCGGAAAACCGCGGAGAAGGCGGAACCTATGAGAAGATCCCCGCTGTCCACCACCAGGACATGATCTGTCTCTTTTCGGATTGTGGCGATCAGGGTGGCGCGACGCGCCATTCCTCCCAATCCCGCATAGGCTCCGTTCTCGAGAGGTTGGACCGTCCCATGGTGCTCGCTGGTGTGCAGAATTGTAAGGGATGTTTGCGCGATCCCGAGTCGGGGCGACATCAGTCCTAGAAGCGAGATCATCAAAAAGAACACGCGGGACATAGGTGATACCTCCGAGGAGGGCGAAGCCATATGCTGCAGTCAGAAAATCGATAGCGAAGCGAGGCTACCCGGGCGGCCAAGCTCTGTCAAGAAGACGGAGCCGCGTTTTGCGCCTACGGCTTCTGTAGCCGAGCGCTCTTGGGCGCTCGGCGTTTGGATTGACTTGCCTTATCCCTCGTGCTACGGTCTGCGCCTCACCTAAACTATGCACGAACATCTCCTTGAGCTGATCGAACTGGTCAGGCCTTATGTCGATCAGTACGGGTACATCATCTTATTTTTTGGAGTCATGCTCGAAAATGCCTCCCTCCCGGTTCCGGGCGAGACGATTCTAATCATCGCGTCCTTTTATACCCACTCCCACCAGGGAACGGGCCATCTGAACCTCAGTTATGTGATTGGCCTCGCGACAATCGGGTGCATCCTCGGCGACAATATCAGTTTCTACCTGGGTCGCCGGCTGGGACGCCGCTTTATCACCCAATACGGCAAATATTTTTTGATTACCCCCCACCGACTTAATCAGGTCGAGCACTTCTTTCAACGGCATGGCGACAAGACGATCTTTCTTCAGCGATGGATCACAGGCGTCCGGGTGATCGGAGCGCTGGTTGCCGGGACGACCCAAATGCCGTGGTCCCGCTTCCTGCTGTTCAATTGCCTAGGGGCGGTGACATGGGTCACGACGATTTCGTTGCTGGCCTATCTGTTCGCGGTCAATCTTCCGATCCTGCTCAAGATTCTCAGCCGATCGAGTTGGACATTCCTGGGACTTCTGCTGGCGATTGGGGTGATCGTATACCTCAAGCGACGCTATGCGGTCGATCGCCCCACCCCCCCTGTCTAAGTCGCTGAATTTTTTTCACTTTGCCTTGACAGGGTCCTGGTGGACCCTCTATAATGTGTTACTTCAAAACATTTTGTTGCATCCATCTCGGCCTGATATGCCAGAGCGACGCCGTGTGCGAACGGTGAGAGGGGCGGTTCGTTCTGCAGAAGCCGAGATTTTTGTCATTCGTTGGTCGCTGGAGTCATCAGAGTAGTCAGTATTTCTGCTGCGTGAACATTTTCCCGGAAGGAATACGGCGTTCTATGGGGAGGTACCCGAGTGGACAAAGGGGGCAGACTGTAAATCTGTTGCCATCGGCTTCCAAGGTTCGAATCCTTGCCTCCCCACCAAACGGAGCACCCGCGACTCCATGTGCGCCCGCGTTATCCCTCGGGACTAAGCATTTAGTGGAAAGTGGAAGTGAGACGGGCGGGCGTAGCTCAGTGGTAGAGCTCCAGCCTTCCAAGCTGGCTGTCGCGAGTTCAAATCTCGTCGCCCGCTCCAAACCGAACTTGTTCGACCCGGAGCGCTTCGAATTTGCGCGACGGGATAAAGCCACAACGGCTTCACGCGCCCACGTAGCTCAGTTGGCAGAGCACGTCCTTGGTAAGGACGAGGTCACGCGTTCAATCCGCGTCGTGGGCTCCACATTACACCCGCCCACCCCATGCACCCATCGGATGGGTACCCGGCCGGGACAGGCCCTTTTCCCGGGCTTGACCCGACCGAAAGCGCCTTTAATAAATATGCGCGCCCGGATATTTTCATATCCTGTGTTTTCGGGAATATTCATTAACTCCAGTGATTCTGGAGATGTTCGACCCGGAGCTTAAATTTTGCGCGACGGGATAAAACTTCAAGTGCATTACGCACCGCAAGTGTAAGAGGGGGAGCTATGGCGAAGGCGAAATACGAGCGCAAGAAGCCGCATGTGAATGTGGGGACGATCGGGCATGTGGACCATGGCAAGACGACGTTGACGTCGGCATTGACGAAGGTGGCGGCGGAGCGGGGGATGGGCAAGTATATCAGTTACGATGAAGTGGCGAAGGCGAGCGAGTCGCAGGGGCGGCGCGATGCGACGAAGATTTTAACGATTGCGATTTCGCATGTGGAGTACGAGACGGACAAGCGCCACTATGCGCACGTGGACTGTCCGGGGCATGCGGACTATGTGAAGAACATGATTACGGGGGCGGCGCAGATGGATGGGGCGATCCTGGTGGTGTCGGCGGCGGATGGGCCGATGCCGCAGACGCGCGAGCACATTTTGCTGGCGCGCCAGGTGGGGGTGCCGTTCATCGTGGTGTTTTTGAACAAGGCGGACAAGGTGGACGACAAGGAGTTGCTGGATCTGGTGGAGCTGGAGGTGCGTGAGTTGCTGACGAAGTATGATTTTCCGGGGGACAAGATTCCGGTGATCACGGGCTCGGCGATCAAGGCGATCGAAGGGGACAAGTCGCCGATCGGGGTGCCGGCGATCATGCAGCTGTTGGATGCGGTGGACAGCTACATTCCGACGCCGGCGCGGCCGATCGACAAGGCGTTTTTGATGCCGATCGAGGACGTGTTTACGATCAGCGGGCGGGGCACGGTGGTGACGGGGCGCTGTGAGCGGGGCGTGGTGAAGGTGGGGGATGAGGTGGAGATGGTGGGGTTGCGGCCGACGACGAGCACGGTGGTGACGGGGGTGGAGATGTTTCGCAAGGTGCTCGACGAGGGGCAGGCGGGCGACAACATTGGGGTGCTGTTGCGGGGGACCAAGAAGGAAGAGGTGGAGCGGGGGATGGTGTTGGCCAAGCCCAAGAGCATCACGCCGCATACGAAGTTCAAGGCGGAGGTGTACGTGCTGGCGAAAGAGGAAGGGGGCCGGCACACGCCGTTTTTTAATGGGTATCGGCCGCAGTTTTATTTTCGCACGACGGACGTGACGGGGGTGGTGACGTTACCGGCGGGGGTGGAGATGGTGATGCCAGGCGATAACGTGTCGGTAGCGGCGGAGCTGATCTCGCCGATCGCGATGGATCAGGGCCTGCGCTTTGCGATTCGCGAAGGCGGCAAAACCGTGGGCTCCGGCATCGTCACCGAAATCGTCGCGTAAGTCTTTCTAGGGGGTCTCAAGTTATGCGTGAGATCATTACATTGGCGTGCCCGGACTGCAAGCGACGGAATTATTCGACTATGAAGAACAAAAAAAACGATCCGGATCGACTGGAGCGGCGCAAGTATTGCCGGTTCTGTCGCAAACATACCCCGCATAAGGAAACAAAATAATTCCTGGCCACACAGGGGCATGGTGTTCAACGGTTAGCACGTCGGTCTCCAAAACCGAAGGTCTGGGTTCAATTCCTAGTGCCCCTGCCATGTCACGCGCGCTTGCGTGCCGGCACTTGAATCCATGGCGTTGCGTACTAACCTTCATGTGGCGCTGGGAAGCTGATGAAACCCACGCGGGCGGGCTGCCGGCTGAAATAGGACGATGCTGAAACAGTCGTGGAATAGTACTAAGGAGTTCTTGCTGGATGTCCGGGCGGAACTACGAAAGGTGACGTACCCCACCTACAGCGAAACAATCGGATCCACGACGGTGGTCATCGTGCTTGTGATGATTGTTTCGATCTTCTTAGCCTTGGCCGATCTGATTCTGGTGCGCCTCATAGGGAGGATCATTTGAGCATGGAAGAGGCTACGGTCAAGACCAAGAACTGGTACGTCGTCCACACCTACGCCGGATTTGAAGGTCGGGTCAAGACGAGCATTCTTGAGCGGGCCAAGGAGACGGGATTGCACGAGGCGATTGGACAGGTGCTGGTGCCGACGGAGGATGTCATCGAGATCAAGGAGGGAAAGAAGCGGACATCGACCCGCAAGTTCTTCCCCGGTTACGTCCTGGTCGAAATGGACATGTCGAATGACGCCTGGCAAATGATTAAGAAGACTCCAAAGGTCACCGGTTTCGTCGGTGGCGGAACAGAGCCGATTCCATTGACGCAGGAAGAGGTCGACACGCTGCTGAAACAGATCGACACCGGCGCGGCCATGCCGCGGCAGAAGGAAGAATACCATAAGGGCGATAACGTGCGGATCATCGATGGGCCCTTTCTTGGCTTTAACGGCCAGGTCGACGACGTGGACCAGGAGCGAGGCCGTCTCAAAGTTCTGGTGAGCATTTTTGGACGGGGGACGCCCGTCGAACTTGGGTTTTTGCAGGTGGAGCGATTATAGCCGGCTCAGAGCGGCCTGAAAAGAGGGTGTCATGGCGAAAGAAGTCAAAAGTCTCGTGAAGCTTCAAATTCCAGCCGGCAAGGCGAACCCGGCGCCTCCTGTGGGCCCTGCCTTGGGTCAGCACGGCGTGAATATCATGGAATTCTGCAAACAGTTCAACGACAAAACCAAAGGGCAGGAGGGGGCTATCATCCCCGTGATTATCACGGTCTACACGGACCGCAGCTTTACCTTCATCGTCAAGACGTCCCCGGCATCGGATTTGTTGAAAAAGGCGGCGGGAATCATCAAGGGATCGGGCACACCGAACAAGGAAAAGGTCGCAAAGGTCTCCGCAGCTCAAGTACAGGAGATCGCGCGCGCGAAAATGCCGGATCTCAATGCGGCTGATCTCGCGGCCGCGAGCCGGATTATCGCCGGTACGGCGCGCAGTATGGGTATCACGGTCGAGTAGGGGGATTCACGATGGGCAAGAAGTGGAAGGCAGCGAAAGCAGCGGTGGGCGACAAGCTGTATGGTCTGCAGGAAGCCATCGAGGTGGTGAAGCGCACGGCGTATGCCAAGTTTGATGAAACGGTCGAAATGGCCCTTCGTCTCGGTGTTGATCCGAAACGATCGGATCAGATGGTGCGGGGATCCGTCGTGTTGCCGCATGGCACCGGTGTCAAGGTGCGGATCCTGGTCTTCGCCAAAGGCGATAAGGAGAAAGAGGCCCGGGACGCGGGAGCTGAAATCGTCGGCGGCGACGACCTTGTGGAGAAGGTCAAAGGCGGCTGGCTGGAGTTCGACAAGGCCATCGCCACCCCCGACATGATGGGGAACGTCGGAAAGCTCGGGAAGGTCTTGGGCCCGCGAGGGCTCATGCCAAACCCGAAGACGGGCACCGTCACGTTCGAAGTGGCCAAGGCAATCAGTGATATCCGCAAAGGTCGCGTGGAATTCAAGATTGAAAAAGCCGGCATCGTTCATGTACGCATCGGGAAGGTCTCATTCGAGGCGAACAAACTTCGCGAGAACGGGGCAATGCTGTTGGATTCGGTCATGAAGGCGAAGCCTGCCTCCAGTAAGGGGCGCTATCTGAAATCCGTGACCGTGACCTCCACGATGGGGCCGGGGATCCCCTTGGACGCCGTGGCGTTAGGCAAGGCCAGTGAATGATGATTACGACGAGGAGAGCCCGTTATGCGTAAAGAGCTGAAGGGGCAGGCGGTCGCAGAGCTCCACGAAAAATTCGGCCGGGCGAGAGTGGCGGTCCTGACGGAGACCGTAGGCCTCAACGGCAACGAAGTCACCGAATTACGCCGCCTGCTTCGGGGGGTCAAAGCTGAACTCAAGGTGGTGAAGAATACCCTTGCCGTTCTCGCCTCCGAGGGCACGCCCATGGCGGGCGTGAAGGAGCATTTTAAAGGCGCCTTGTCGGTGGCGATCGGGTATGACGATCCAGCCCTGCCGGCAAAAATTCTCCGCGACTTCATCGCGAAAGAGAAACGCGACAAGAAGATGCGGATCACCGTCGGGATGGTGGAGGGAAACGTCTTCGACGCCGCACGCATCAAAGCGGTCGCCGAATTACCCTCGCGCCAGGTCCTGCTGTCACAATTGCTCGGAGGCATGCAGGGGCCGCTTAGCGGCCTGGTCGGCACATTAAACGGCATTCTCGGCAATTTCGTTGGAGTACTGATCGCGATTAAGGATAAATCCAAGGAGGGTGTGATGGCAGAAGCGACGGCGACGAAGCTCACCAAAGACGACTTCATTAAGATGATCGAGGGCATGACCGTCCTGGAGCTGGACGATTATGTCAAAGCCCTGCAAGACCGCTTCGGTGTCACGGCTGCGGCGCCGGTCGCGGCTGGTGCAGCGGGCGGCGCCGGTGGGGGGGCCGCGGCTCCTGCCGAAGAAAAGACAGCCTTCGATGTCATTCTGACCGCTGCCGGGGACAAAAAGATTCAAGTCATTAAGGTGGTGCGCGAAGTCACCAATCTCGGCTTGAAAGAGGCCAAAGACCTCGTGGAAGGCGCGCCGAAGCCGGTGAAGACAGGGCTCACTAAGGAAGAAGCCGATACGGTTAAGAAAAAGCTGGAAGAGCAGGGTGCGAAGGTCGAGATAAAGTAAGGGTCATCCACCGACGGCTTTTCATATGTGGGGGGAAGAATGCCCGAATTTATTGGCAGCAGCAGTCTGATCGAGCGCAAGGATTTTTCCAAAATTCCGCGGAACATTGAGGTTCCAGACCTCATCGAGATTCAAAAGCGGTCCTACGACCACTTTCTGCAGATGGACGCTGAGCCGGATCGCCGCGAGGACAAGGGGCTGCAAGCGGCGCTCACCAGCGTGTTTCCCATCGCCGACTATAACAACACGGCGGTGCTGGAGTTCGTCAATTACAGCCTGGGAACGCCTAAGTACGATGTGCGGGAATGCGCCGAGCAGGGTATGAGTTACGGCGCCCCGCTGAAGATCCGCGTCAGATTAGTCGTCTTAGACCGCGAGGACAAGTCTCCGAGCAAGAAGGTACTCGACGTGCGCGAGCAGGAGGTGTACGTCGGCGAGTTACCTTTGATGACCGACCGAGGGACATTCATCATCAATGGGACGGAGCGTGTGGTGGTGAGCCAGTTGCATCGCTCGCCCGGCGCATTTTTCACGCACGACAAAGGCCGTACCCATGCCAGCGGGAAAATTCTGTATTCCGCCCGAATCATCCCCTACCGCGGATCCTGGCTCGACTTCGAGTTCGACGTGCGCGATATCATCTATGTCAGAATCGACCGGCGTCGCAAGATGCCTGCCACGATCCTCCTCAAGGCGTTTGGCTACAGCACAGATGATCTTCTCCGCATGTACTACCCGGTCGAGGAGATCCTGATCCAGAAAGGAAAGCTGTGGCGGAAATTGGATGCCGAAATTCATGCCGGCCTGCGGGTACCCTACGACCTCAGTGAAAAAGGCACCCGCGAACCCATTGCGCGGGAAGGTTCGAAGCTGACCAAGGCCATGATCGCCCGACTGAAATCGGCGGGTCACAAAGAGATCGAGGTCAAGCCGGAAAGCATCATCGGCCGAACAATTCTGGTTGATCTCGTGGACCCGGGCACCAAAACAACCTTCCTCGAGAAAAATCAGCGGCTGACAAAAGAGGTCCTTGCAAAGGTGGCTGAGAGCAAGCTCGACTCGTTTAAAGTGGTGTACTGGGACAATCTGACCATCCCGTCGGTTATCGAGGACACGCTGGAAAGCGAGAAAACCAATTCCAAAGAAGAGGCCATGGTCGAGATCTACAAGCGGCTGAGGCCAGGCGAGACCCCGTCTATTGAGACGGCCAAGACGCTCTTTGAAAATTTGTTCTTCAACTCGAAGCGCTACGATCTGTCGCCTGTCGGTCGCCTCAAGCTTAACAAGAAGCTTGGCCTTGATCTGCCGCTCGAGAAGCGGACCCTGACCGCCGAGGACATCATCGAGGTGGTGCGATACCTGGTCAATCTCAAGTCGGGCAAAGGTGATGTGGACGACATCGATCACCTCGGGAACCGTCGGGTCCGGTCGGTCGGGGAACTGCTTGAGAACCAATTCCGGCTCGGGTTGGTCCGCATGGAACGGAGCATCCGAGAGCGGATGAACCTTTTGGACATGGAGGCGGTGCTCCCGCATGATTTAATCAATGCCAAGCCAGTGATCGCCGCGATTAAGGAGTTCTTTGGCAGCAGCCAGCTGTCCCAGTTTATGGACCAGACGAATCCCCTGGCTGAGATTACCCATAAACGGCGGCTATCGGCCCTGGGTCCCGGGGGACTCACTCGCGAGCGGGCCGGTTTCGAAGTGCGCGACGTCCACCCCTCGCATTACAGCCGTATCTGTCCGATCGAGACACCGGAAGGCCCCAATATCGGGCTCATCACGTCGCTTGCAACGTATGCGCGCGTGAATGAGTTTGGGTTCATCGAGGCGCCCTACCAAAAGGTACACCGAGCGAAAGTGACGGCGGACATTGAGTATCTCTCAGCCATTGACGGCGAACGCTACCATATCGCCCAGGCGAATTCTGAAATCGACGAACACAGCCGATTAAGTGCCGATCAGGTCTCGTCCCGGTACGGCGGGGATTTCGTAATGGTCCCGCCGGACAAAGTCGAATATATGGACCTGTCGCCAAAGCAAGTCGTGAGCGTCGCCACCGCCCTGATTCCGTTTCTGGAGCATGATGATGCGAACCGGGCCCTGATGGGCTCGAACATGCAGCGCCAAGCCGTCCCCCTGATCCAGACCGAGGCCCCCCTGGTGGGTACGGGAATGGAGACCATCGTGGCGCGGGATTCCGGATACGTGATCCTGGCGCAGCGGGCAGGCGCCGTGGAGAGCGTGGACGCCACCCGGATCGTCGTCAAGACCGACCTCAAGCGGAAAGAGCCGGGCAGTAAAAAACACGAGATCTGTCTAGATACATACGATCTCGTGAAATTTAAACGATCCAATCAAAACACCAGTATCACGCAAAAGCCGGTCGTGACCGTGGGCCAACAAGTAAAGCGTGGCCAGGTCTTGGCGGACGGGCCGGCGATTGACCGTGGCGATCTGGCTCTCGGACGGAACATTCTTGTCGCGTTCATGCCGTGGGGCGGCTACAACTTTGAAGACGCAATTCTGCTCAGCGAGCGGCTGGTGCGGGAGGACGTGTTTACCTCGATTCACATTGAAGAGTTTGAAGTCGAGGCCCGCGACACCAAACTGGGCAAAGAGGACATCACGCGCGATATTCCGAACGTCGGCGAAGACGCGCTACGCAACCTGGATGAGAGCGGTATCATCCGCATCGGAGCCGAAGTGAAACAGGGCGATATCCTCGTCGGCAAGGTCACGCCGAAAGGTGAGACTCAGCTCACGCCCGAAGAGAAATTGCTCCGGGCTATCTTCGGCGAGAAGGCCGGCGACGTGAAGGATACCTCGCTGACGGTTCCCCCCGGCGTCGAAGGTATTGTGGTGGACGTGAAGATCTTCTCTCGGAAGGGCTTGGATAAGGACGAGCGGTCCAAGAGTATCGAAAGCGACGATGTGCTAAGGATCCAGCGGGAACACCAGGACAGCCTTCGCATCGTCGATGAGGAGAAGAACAAGAAGATCCGCAAGCTGCTCTTGGGTAAAGTGGTCGCCCGGGACCTGATGGATGGGGATTCCGGCGAGATCATTTTGAAGCGGAAGGGGCGGATCACCCCGGAAATCCTCAAGAAGCTGAGCGACGAGGAGATTCGGCGCATTATTCTCAGCGATACTGAGGATCAAGGCGAAATCGAGGAGACCGAGCGCACTGCGAAGGAGCAAGCGGAAATCTTACAGACGCTCTACGACGAGAAGGTCGGGCGGTTGCGGCGCGGGGACGAGTTGCCGCCCGGCGTCATCAAGCTCGTGAAGGTCTATATTGCGATGAAGCGAAAGATTTCGGTGGGGGATAAGATGGCCGGACGCCATGGCAATAAAGGCGTTGTCTCCCGGATCATGCCGGAAGAAGACATGCCCTATCTACCGGACGGAACACCTGTGGAGGTCGTCCTTAATCCGTTGGGGGTGCCGTCACGCATGAATGTCGGGCAGATCCTCGAGACGCATCTGGGCTGGGCCGCCAAAGCCCTCGGTCTCTGGGTGTCGAGTCCGGTCTTCGAAGGCGCGTCCGAGAGTGAGATCAAGGCGCTGTTGAAAAAGGCCAAACTCCCCGAATCTGGACAAAGCCTCCTGTATGACGGACGGACCGGCGAGGGGTTCAAAAGCCCTGTCACGGTTGGCTATATGTACATGATGAAACTTCACCACCTGGTGGACGACAAGATCCACGCGCGTTCCATTGGACCGTACTCATTGGTGACACAGCAACCGCTTAGCGGAAAGGCACAGTTCGGTGGGCAGCGCCTGGGAGAAATGGAAGTGTGGGCGTTACAGGCCTATGGCGCGGCCTCGACACTTCAGGAATTTCTGACGGTGAAATCGGACGATGTGCCCGGTCGCTCGCGCATGTATGAGGCGATCGTCAAGGGAGAAAATTTTCTCGAGCCCGGTTTGCCGGAGTCTTTTAACGTCTTGGTCAAGGAACTCCAGAGCCTTGGACTCGATGTGGAACTGAATAAGTCGAAGGTCTAAAGAACCCGGAAAAGCGGCCGTCCCACGGGACAAAAGCCTGTTTTGGCAGGCTTGGGGTGGGAGGGTGAAATAGAGCCGCAGGGCCTGGTTGGGTATAAAAGGGGGTAGAACATTGGACGGAATCACGACAGTGTTTGAGAAGCAGCCAGACGGCATGTCGTTTGATGCCATTCGCATCCGGCTGGCCTCTCCGGACAAGATCCGTTCCTGGTCATACGGAGAAGTGAAGAAGCCGGAGACCATTAACTATCGGTCATTCAAGCCTGAAAAGGACGGCCTGTTCTGCGCCAAAATCTTTGGTCCGACGAAGGACTGGGAGTGTAACTGCGGCAAGTACAAACGGATGAAGCACCGCGGCATCGTCTGCGATAAGTGCGGCGTGGAAGTGATTCAATCGAAGGTGCGACGCGAGCGCATGGGACACATCGAGCTGGCGGCCCCCGTCGCACACATCTGGTATTTGAAAGGCCTGCCGAGCCGCATTGGCACCCTCCTGGACATGAGTCTTCGGCAGCTTGAGCGCATTCTCTATTTTGAAAGCTATGTAGTTCTTGAGCCGGGTACCACGGATCTCAAAGAGAAGGAGTTGATCACCGAAGAGCGATTCCGAGCGCTCATTCAGGAGCAGCCTTCAGGTTTCAAGGCTGGTATTGGCGCGGAGGTGATTCGTGAGCTCTTGCGGAAGATCGATCTCGAGGCCCTCTGGATCGAGCTTCACAAAAGGGTGAAGGATACGAACTCGCTAGCACAGAAGAAAAAGCACACGAAGCGCATGAAGGTCCTCGAGGCCTTCCGACGTTCGGGCAACAAGCCCGAATGGATGATCATGGACGTCATCCCGGTGCTGCCGCCCGAACTGCGGCCGCTTGTGCCCTTAGATGGAGGCCGGTTCGCGACCTCCGATTTGAACGACCTCTATCGGCGGGTCATCAACCGGAACAATCGCCTGAAGCGCTTAATGGAGTTGAAGGCGCCGGGCGTCATCATCCGGAACGAAATGCGCATGCTGCAGGAAGCGGTGGACGCGCTGTTCGACAATGGACGGCGCGGGCGCGCGATTCGCGGTCCCAACAAGCGGCCATTGAAATCGTTGAGCGATATGTTGAAGGGCAAGCAGGGCCGGTTTCGGCAGAATCTCCTGGGCAAACGGGTGGATTATTCCGGCCGCACGGTGATCGTGGTGGGTCCCGAACTGCGTCTCCATCAGTGCGGGCTTCCGAAAAAGATGGCCCTCGAGCTCTTCAAGCCGTTTATCTTCCATAAATTGGAAGAGCGTGGGGCGGCGACGACTATCAAGAGTGCTAAACGCCTGGTCGAAAACGAAAAGCCGGAAGTCTGGGATGTCCTGGACGAAGTGATCAAAGAACACCCGATCCTTCTGAATCGCGCGCCCACGCTGCACCGCCTCGGCATTCAAGCCTTCGATCCGATCCTGGTTGAAGGGAAGGCGATCCGGTTGCATCCTCTGGTCTGCGCGGCGTTTAACGCCGACTTCGACGGCGACCAGATGGCGGTACATGTGCCGCTCTCGATAGAGGCGCAAATCGAAGCGCGGGTGCTGATGATGTCGATCAACAACATCCTGTCGCCGGCCAGTGGCAAGCCGATTACGGTGCCTTCCCAAGATATGGTGCTGGGCTGCTACTGGCTGACGCGTGAGCAACACGGTGCCCTCGGGGAAGGAAAGATCTTCAGTTCGTCGGATGAAGTGCGAATGGCGTACGACGCCGGCAAGGTCTCCGAGCATGCGCGTATCAAGGTACGAGGCCTCACGCCCGTCCGGGAACCCGGCATGAACGAACACACCCTGCGAGATCCGGCACGCTGGAAACAGTATACGACGGTGGGCCGCGTGATCTTCGGGGAATTGCTGCCCCGCGGCGTGCCGTTCGAGGCAGTAAATCTTGTGATGACGAAGAAGGAGATCACGAAGCTCATTGATACCTGCTACCGGAAGGCCGGGCACCGCGAAACCGTCATGATGCTGGACCGCATCAAGGACCTCGGGTATTTCTACGCGACCCGCGCGGGGATCTCGATCTCCATTGACGACATGCACATCCCGACGAAGAAGGGCGAGCTCATCAAAAAAGCACAGCACGAGGTACTGGAAATTGAGCGGCAGTACGGCGACGGCCTGATCACGAACGGTGAGCGCTATAACAAGGTGATCGATATCTGGGCGCACGTCGGCGAGCAGGTCGCGAACGAGATGATGAAGGAACTGGGCGCCGAAGGCGGAGACAAGCACGGGTTCAACCCGATTTTCATGATGGCCGATTCGGGCGCGCGGGGCAGCTCGCAGCAGATCCGGCAATTGGGCGGGATGCGCGGGCTGATGGCCAAGCCCTCCGGCGTCATCATCGAGACCCCCATTACCGCGAACTTCCGGGAAGGTCTGACAGTGCTGCAATACTTCATCTCGACACACGGTGCCCGCAAAGGGTTGGCCGACACTGCTCTCAAGACCGCCAACTCGGGCTACCTGACACGCCGACTGGTGGATATCGCCCAGGATGTGATTGTGAGCGAGGAGGACTGCGGGACCACGGACGGGATCTATGTCACGGCCCTCGTCGAGGGTGGCGAGATCATCCAGCAAATGGGCGAGCGCATTTTGGGGCGTATCGCCGCCGATGATGTGCGGGATCCGGTGACCGGCGAATTAATCGTCGCGATCAATGAGGAGTTTACCGAGGAGCGGGTGATCACCGTCGTGGAAGCCGGCCTGGATCGGGTAAAGATTCGCTCGGTGCTGACCTGCGAATCCCGCAGAGGCGTCTGCGTGAAATGCTATGGACGCGACCTAGCTCGTGGCAAGCTAGTGGAACGCGGAGAGCCGGTCGGCGTCATTGCTGCACAGTCGATTGGAGAGCCCGGCACGCAGCTTACGATGCGCACCTTTCATATCGGAGGCACGGCAAGCAAGGTCGTGGAGCAGACGACTTTAGAAGCGAAACATGCCGGAACCGTGCAGTATCTGAGCTTTGATTCCAAGAAAAACACCGACCTGCCCAGCAATGCGATTGCCGTGAAGAATAAGGACGGCGACTGGGTGGTCATGAGTCGCAACGGCAAGATTGCCGTTATTGATGAATCTGGGCGCGAGCGCGAAAAATATCCGATGGTCTACGGTGCGAAGATCAAGGTGCGTAACGGCGAGTCGGTCAGCATCGGTCAGCGTATCGTGGAATGGGATCCCTATTCCTTGTTGATCCTGACGGAAGTGGGCGGCAAGATCGCGTTCGGGGACATTCAAGAAGGCGTGACGATGCGGGAGGAACTCGACGAGGTCACGGGTCTCTCCCGGAAAGTGATCATCGATCACCCCGGCGCCACGTATCGTCCCCGGATTTCCATCAAGGACGATTCCGGAAAGACCGCGGGGCGCTACATTCTGCCGGTCGGCGCGCATATCTTCGTGGAAAAGAACCAGATCATGTCCGCTGGCGACGTCCTGGCGAAGATTCCACGGGAAACCACGAAGACCAAGGACATCACGGGCGGCCTGCCGCGCGTCGCCGAGCTATTCGAAGCACGAAAGCCCAAGGAGCATGCCATTATCAACGAGATCGACGGCACCGTTGAATATGGCGGCTATGTGAAGGGCATGCGGAAAATCATCGTGCGAAACGACATGGGAGATGCGAAGGAATACCTGATTCCGAAGGGAAAGCACATCAATGTGCAGGAGGGTGATTGGGTCAAAGCAGGCGAGCCCCTCATGGACGGCTCCGCGAATCCCCATGACATTCTGGATATCAAGGGCCCCAAGGAGCTGCAGAAGTATCTGGTCGATGAAGTTCAGGAGGTCTATCGGCTGCAGGGGGTGACGATCAACGACAAGCACATCGAGATTATCGTGCGGCAGATGCTGCGCAAAGTGCGGGTTGAAGAACCCGGCGATACTGAATTCCTGTCCGGAAGCCAGGTGGACAAGTTTGTCTTTGGGGATGAGAACGACAAAGTGACCGGCGCTGGGGGGCGTCCGGCTGTTGGGAAGCCGGTGCTGCTCGGCATTACTCGCGCCGCCCTGACCACCGACAGCTTCATCTCCGCGGCGTCGTTCCAGGAGACGACTCGCGTCCTGACAGAGGCCGCGATCAATGGGAAGGTCGACAACCTGCTGGGGCTCAAAGAAAATGTCATTGTCGGACGGCTGATTCCCGCGGGCACGGGTCTCTCCGATTACCGGGACACCTTCGTGATGATCGATAAGGAAGCGGAGTCATTGCGGGAAACGGATGCTGAACCGACTGCCGCTCTCGTGGGCGAAACACCGGCGCCATGATTCGAGGAGAGACGCCAAAAGAAAGCCGATTCCGGGGGTTTGTTCTTGACTAATTGTCGGTGAATCTATATGCTTTTTCGGTTTTGCAGGTATGTGAGGAGATTGGCGGATGCCGACAATTAATCAACTGGTCGCGAAAGGCCGTAAGCTCTCAAAGTTCAAGACGAAGAGCCCGGCCTTGGCCGGATGTCCTCAAAAGCGAGGCGTCTGTATCCGCGTCTACACGACGACCCCGAAGAAACCAAATTCCGCGCTGCGCAAAGTCGCCCGCGTCCGTTTGACGAATGGAATGGAAGTGACCTCGTATATTCCGGGTGTCGGCCACAATCTTCAGGAGCACTCGATCGTGCTCGTGAGAGGCGGTCGGGTAAAGGATCTTCCCGGAGTTCGCTATCATCTTGTGCGTGGCGCTCTCGACGCCGTCGGAGTCCAAAATCGACGACAGGGCCGGTCGAAATACGGGGCGAAGCGCGCCAAGGCAGGCGCGGCCTAGTAATCGGGCGCGAACGTCCGACGGCGGGCGAGCAAGGTAAGGGAGTAACCAGTCATGTCCCGGCGACGCAGTATTCCTCCGCGAGAGGCCGCGGCCGATCCGCGGTTCCACGACAAGCTGATTGGGAAGTTTGTAAACTCGCTAATGCGGAAGGGCAAGAAGAGCACGGCCGAACGCATATGCTATGGAGCCTTCGAAGCGATCCACGCTCGCACGAATGATGACCCCTTGAAGGTCTTCCGGGCGGCAATGGAGAATGTCAAGCCGATGGTGGAAGTGAAATCCCGCCGCGTGGGGGGCGCGTCCTACCAGGTGCCAGTGGAGATCCGCCCGGTTCGGCGCATTGCGCTGGCGTTCCGATGGCTGCGGGATTATGCCAAGGCTCGGGCCGGCAAGAGCATGGTGGAAAAGCTCGCCGCTGAGCTGTTGGATGCGGCCAACAATACCGGGGCATCGGTGAAAAAACGTGAAGACGTCCATCGGATGGCCGAGGCGAATAAGGCCTTCGCCCATTACCGCTGGTAACCTGTAACGGAAGGAACCGAATACACGCCGCGCTGTGCGCATCGTAAGGCGGATGGCGAGTCGAGACCGTCCGTCCTCACCGCGACATAACTTCAAGATCGTTGCACAGGTCAAGGACTGGTGACGGTGGGGCCCGCGGCAGAGTCGGGCTGGTACGGGAATTGAGGGTGCAGGCGGGAGACTTGGCTGGGCGGTTGAAATAAGACTCGAGGCGGGAGGGTGGAGAATACTTTATGGCGAAGGCGAAATACGAGCGCAAGAAGCCGCATGTGAATGTGGGGACGATCGGGCATGTGGACCATGGCAAGACGACGTTGACGTCGGCATTGACGAAGGTGGCGGCGGAGCG